>Ga0326727_10000931_pt1 | contig 114033 bp, 100 predicted proteins | sample MB2enrmetagenome_FD_207643 | JGI IMG/M metagenome (GOLD analysis project Ga0326727, IMG submission 207643) | Lab enriched peat soil microbial communities from McLean, Ithaca, NY, United States - MB29MY | ecosystem: Environmental > Terrestrial > Soil > Wetlands > Peat | place: USA: New York... | reverse complement strand
GGGGCAGGTTGGCAACCTGCGGCGGGTTGGCAACCCGCCTGCTGGGGGTTGTGCGGGACTGCCCAACGTAGCCGTCGCCGGATCGCCAGTTGGAAGCCGGCGTCCAAGTGCAGCCCCCGGGCAACTGGCGCAGCGCGGCCGGGTGCAATCGTCTGCAGGCGGGTTACCAACCCGCCGCAGGTTGCCAACTTGCCCCACAACCCGGCTTCCCATCCTCGCCGTCTTGCTGGCCTTCGCCGCCTTCGCCCAGACGGCTTCCCTGAAGCCCAGCGCGGATGTCCTGCGCGTGGCCCGGCGGCTGATGTGCCAGTGCGGCTGCAAGGATTCGGTGGCTTCCTGCAGCATGCTGGAGTGCGGCTTCTCCAAGCCGGCCAAGGAGCGCATCGCGCGCATGCAGGCCGTGGGCATGACCGACGAGCAGATCATCCAGGCGTTCGTCCGGGATTACGGTCCGGGCATCTACCTGTCCCCGCCCAGCGTCTTTGGCTGGCTGGTGCCGTACGCCGCGGCCGCGCTCGGACTGGCGGGCATCTGGCTGTTCGTGAGAAAGTACTACAGGGCCCCGCCGGCGGCGCCGGCCGGCGCGCCGGAGCCGGACGACCCGGCTCTGGAGAAGTACCGCGACCAGATCGAGAAGGATCTGGCCGATCTGGAGTAGCGCAATTTGGGAATCATCGCCATAGCCAGCGTGGTCGCGATCGCCGTCATCGCGTTTGTGGTCCTGGTGGGGCCGCGCAGCATCCCCGCCCCCGAACCGGTGTCGCCCTTCGCCCACCTGGACGAGCGCAAGGCGGCCATCTACGAAAACCTGCGCGACCTGCAGTTCGAATACCGCGTCGGCAAGCTTTCCGAGGCGGACTACCAGAGCGCCAAGCGGGACCTGCAAAAGGAACTGGCCGCGGTGCTGGAGGAAATCGACCGCCTGGCGCGCGCGCCCGTCCACGCCCCGCCCAAGCGAGTCTCCGGATTCGCGTGCCCAGCCTGCGGCGCGGCTTTCGATAAGCCGCTCAAGTTCTGCGGCGAGTGCGGCAAGCCCATGCAGGCGGGCACGGCATGAAGACGCTCTGCGCGTTTCTGCTGCTGGCCCTGCCGGGGGCCGCGGCGGTCACCGGCACGGTGGTCAACGGCACTACCGGAAGGCCGCAGGCCGGCGCCACGGTAGTCCTCAACAGCCTGGGGCCGGACGGCGTCACGCCCGTGGGCGAAGCCAAAAGCGATGCGCTGGGCCGCTTCACCATCGATCACCAGGTGGATGGGCCAGGCCTCATCCGCACGTCGTTCGGCGGCATCGCGTTCTTCCGCATGCTGCCGCCGGGCGCGCCCTCCACGGGCATTGTGCTGGACGTTTACGAATCGTCGAAGCAGCCCGGCGCGGCCAGGGTGTCCAAGCACATGCTGTTCTTCGAGCCGTCGCCGCCGGGCCAGTTGGCCATCCAGGACACCTTCATCTTCACCAACCCGGGCAAGACGGTCTGGAACGATCCCGGCAAGGGCGAGCTGCGTTTCTATCTGCCCGCTTCGGCCGGCGGCAAGGCGCAGGCGAACGCCACGGCGCCCGGCGGGATGCCGATTCCGGCGGAGCTGGTGAAGACCTCGTCGGCGGATATCATGGCCGTGGATTTCGCCATCAAGCCCGGCGAAACCCGAATCGACGTCACCTACACGGTGCCCTACACGCTGGGCGATTTGTACGAGGGCAAGGTGGTCACCAGGGACGACAACACCTACCTGATCGCGCCGCGGGGAGTCGCGCTGTCGGGCGACGGTTTGACCGACCTGGGCGCCGATCCGCGCACCCAGGCGCACCTGTTCGGGCTCGGCGCCGACGCCTACAAGATCGCCCTGACGGTGGAGGAGCCGGACAACGGGCCGCCCGTCGAGGCCATCCCGCCGCGCATTTACGGCCACGCCCCGCTCATCCTGGGGCTGGCGCTGGCCATTCTGGCGGTGGGTTTTGCGCGGCTCTACGGCAGATCCAGCAGGTTCCCCGCGCCCGCCAAGGAGGCCCATGAGCGCGGTCGCCGTTGACGGCGTGTGGAAGTTTTTCGGCGACTACCCGGCGCTGCGCGACATCCGCCTGGAAGCCGCGCCGGGAACCTGCCTGGCGCTGATCGGCCGCAATGGCGCGGGCAAAACCACGCTGCTGCGCATCCTCGCCGGTTTTTCGCGGCCCGGCCGCGGCCAGGTGCGCATCTTCGGCGGCCAGCCGCACGACGCCGAAACGCGGCGCCAGGTGGGTTTCCTGGGCCACGGCATTTCGGTCTACGACGAGTTGTCGGCACTGGAAAACCTGACGCTCTACGGCAGGCTGTACGGCCTCGCCGACCCGCCCGGCGCGGCCCGCGAATGGCTGGAGCGCACCGGTCTCGCGCGCGTGGCCAACGGCCTGGTGCGCGAATTCTCGCGCGGCATGCGGCAGCGCCTGGCGGTGGCGCGCGCCTTCCTGCACCAGCCGCGTGTGCTGCTGCTCGACGAACCCTTCACGGCGCTCGACGATAAGGCCATCGCCGTCTTGCAGCGGCTGCTCGGCGAAGCGCTGGCTGCGGGCAGAACCGTGATCATGTCCACCCACCAGTTGCGGGAAGCTCTGGAGCTGGCCACGCAGGTGGCGCTGCTGGTGCGCGGGCAACTGGCCTTTCACGGCGCGCGCACCGCGGAAATGGCGGCCGATCCCGCCACCGTGTACGCGCGCTACGGCGAGGGATGATGGGATTCTTTCGCCAGGCGGGGGTGATCGCGGCCAAGGACCTGCGGGCCGAACTGCGCACCAAGGAAGCCATCAACTCCTCGCTGGCCTTCGCGCTGGTGATCCTGCTGATGTTCAGTTTCGCGTTCGATCCGCTGGCCGACACCACGCGCGAAATCGCGGGCGGCCTGTTGTGGATCGTGTTCGCTTTCGCCGGCACGCTGGTCCTCAACCGCAGCTTCGCGCGCGAGCTGCCCAACGATTGCCTGGACGGGCTCATCGCCGCTCCGCTCTCCGGCGCGGCCCTATTTCTGGGGAAAGCCTGCGCCAGTTTTCTGCTGGTGCTCGGCGTGCAGCTTGTCTCGCTGCCGGTTTTCGGCGTCTTCTACAACGTGCCGTGGACGCGGCAGTTTCCCGAGTTGCTGCTGGTGCTGGTGCTGGGTACCTGGGGGCTTACGGTGGTCGGAACGATTTCGAGCGCGCTCACGGTCAACATCCGCCTGCGCGAGCTGATGCTGCCCATGCTGACCTACCCGATCCTGTTCCCGGCGCTGTTGGGAGCCATGCAGTTGACCGCCGTCCTGATGGCCGGCAATCCGATCGGGCCGGGCGAGACCGGGTGGCTCAAGATGATGGTGGGCTTCGACGTGATCTACACCGCCGTGTCGCTGGCGCTGGTGGAGACGGTGCTGGTGAGCTGATGAGCGCGGGCGACCTCTACATCCCGCTGGGCGCGACGGCCGCGCTGGCGGCGGCGACGGCGCTGGCCGCCAGCATCGGCTATCTGCGCACGCGCAACCTACGGTTCGATTCGATGGCCCGCGCCGCCACCGAAACGCTGCTGGCGTTCCTGGCCGCCGCCATCGTGAGCGGCTGCTTCGTCATTCACTCGGTTTCCGGCAAGTGGTGGACCTGGGATGCGCGCCTGACCGCCGCGCTGGTCTGCTGGCTGCTGTTCGCCACCTGCCTGATGCTGCGCGCTGCCGTGGACGACCCTTCGCGGCGCGCGGCCTTCGCCGCCGTGTGGTCCATCTTCGCGTGGCTGGACGTGCCGCTGGTGGTGGCTACGGCCGCGTGGTGGAAACCGGGGACCGCGCTGCCCATCGAGTGGACGGGGCCGCGGTTGGGGCTGCTGGCCGCCATGGCGGGAGGGCTTCTCATCAGGGCGCGCATGCGGCAGGCGGCATCTTCACATCCTGAGCGTGCCGGTTAATGCGGACACGTTCGGCAGATTCTCCGCTTTAAGAAACTTCCCCAACTCGCGGGCGATGCGCAGCGGCGCGCGCGGGTCCCAGAACGTAGCCGTGCCGACTTCGACGGCGCTGGCGCCGGCAATCAGAAACTCGGCCGCGTCGGTGCCGTTCGCAATGCCGCCCATCCCCACCACGGGGATTTTCACCGCCTGCGCGGCCTGGTACACCAGCCGCAGCGCAATGGGCTTGATGGCCGGTCCGGAGAGCCCTCCGAACCCCGCGCCGATGCGCGAGCGCCGCGCGCGCGCGTCGATGGCCAGGGCGATGAAGGTGTTGACCAGCGAGATGGCGTCGGCGCCCGAATCCTGGGCGGCCCGCGCCAGCGGTTCGATGGCGCTCACGTTGGGCGACAGCTTCACCATCACCGGGCGCCGCGCCACGCGCTTCACCGCCGTCACCACTTCGCCCAGCAGCGCCGGGTCGCTCGAGAAATAGATCCCGCCGTGGCGGGTGTTGGGGCACGACACGTTCAGCTCGTAGCCGGCCAGCCCGGCGTGGTCTTCGAGCACGCGCACCACTTCCGCGTAGTCCTCCACCTGGTAGCCGAAAACGTTGGCGAAGACGGCGGTATCGAGCCTGGCCAGGGCGGGAAGTTTCTCGGCGGCGAAGGCGCGCACGCCGATGTTCTGCAGGCCCACGGAGTTGATCATGCCATCGGCGGCTTCGAACAGGCGCGGCGGCGGGTTGCCTTCGATGGGCTCGCGGGACAGCCCCTTGACCACCAGGCCGCCGAGCGCGTTGAGGTCGACTTGAGCGGCGAACTCGAGCCCGTAAGCGAAGGTGCCCGACGCCGCGAGCACCGGATTGCGCAGCGGGATGCCGCACAGCGTGGTGGCGAGTCGTGGATCCGGCGATCTCATGGTTGTGTGGGGCAGGTTGTCAACCTGCGGCGGGTTGTCAACCCGCCTGGTTCTGGTGCAAACGCGGCCCAGAGCCGGTTACCAATTTGCTCCGCGGGGCGGCATCGCCGCGGCCAAACCGGAGGCCGGTTGGTCGCGCGCGCGGGCGAGCTTCGCTCTCCGGGCCGATTGCGGGTGCCCCCTGGGCGGGGCCGCAGGTTGACAACCTGCCCCACATTAGACCGTCGGCGCGCGCGAAGGACAGACAGTGGCGCGGAAGCCCTCATGCCGCAAACGCCTCGCCCAGCACGCGGCCCACGCTCGACGACGGCGCGGCCACGCCCATGGCGCGGGCCAGCGTGGGCGCCAGATCCACGCTCTCCACCGGCGCTTCGAAAACCCCCGCGCGGAACTGCGGCCCGAAGAAGCACAGCGGCACCCGGACGTCGTAGGCGTAGAGCGATCCGTAGGAAATGCCCCGGTCCTGCCCGTAGTCCTCGACATATTCCGGACGGTAGGACAGCATCAGGTCGCCGCTCCGCCGGGGATGGAAGCTGCGGGCGAACCGGCGCGCCCATTCGCCGTGCGTGGAGCAGGCGCCGCCGGCGGTGTAGTAGCCGGCCACGGGCGCGAGATCGGACGCCGCGCGGGCGCCCGCCAGGCGCACCGCTTCCGGGTCGCGATCGGCGGCCGGATCCAGGTGCAGGAACGGGTAGAGGTACTTGTGCACGCGCCCTGCGCCGGAAGCCTCCAGCGCCTTATCCACCGCCTGCGCCAGGGTTTCGCCGTTCACGCTCATGCGGGCGCGCGCATCGGCCGGCGGCAGGGGCGGCGCGCCGTGAGCCCCGGCCAGCACCAGGTTGTAGCCGGTGTCGCCGACCGCCCGGCCCAACTGCGCCAGCAGCGCTTCGATGCGCTTGTCGAGCTGCAGAATCATCTGCGGCATGAGCGGCGACCGGCCGCCCGTCTCGTACCCCAACAGTTCGGAAGCGCCGCACAGCACGGTGACGAAGTCGAGCGTGCCGCCCTGTCCCAGTTGCTCGCGGACCAGCATCTCGCCCAGCAGATCGAACTCGGCGGTCTGGCTGAAGGGCGACGCCATGTACAAGGCCAGGAACTGCTCCGGGTGGGCCGGGTCGTATGTCAGGGTCCGCAAGGGCGGCGCACCCTGGCGCGCCCCGGCCGCCATCCACTGGGCGTCGCGCGCGTTTTCGACCGGCATCTGGCCGTTGAACGGCGGCAGCCACTCGGGGACATCGCCGCGCGTCACGAACCGGCCGTGCTCGTCCATCCAGTAGACGCCGGCGTCCCCGCTGCCGGCGAACAGGCGGGCTTGCGCGCCGTCCAGCGAGATGACGGCGGCGCGCGCAGCGGGTTGGGCCGCCACCTCGGCGCACAAGGTGGTGGCCAGCAGGGCTTCGGCGGAAGCCGCGACCGCCTGGCGCGACGCGCGGTCGTACCAGGAATCCGCCACGATGCCGTGCTCCGAGGGCCAGCACCCGGTAGCCAGCGTGGCCAGCGCGGCGCTGGGAAACGTGCTGGCGGTGTGACGGCAGTCCGGGAACCACGCGCCTTTATCCAGCAGGTGTTTCAAACCGCCCGAGCCCAGTTGGGCGCAGGCCGCGTCCAGGTATTCCGGGCGAAACTGCTCGACCACGATCAGTATCAGGAGTTTGGGGCGGGGTGCGAGAGCCAGCGCCCGGCTGCCCGCAAGGCCGCCCAGAAGGCAGGCCCCAAAGTGGCGGCGGCAAATGTCCATGCACAAAGAAGTGTATCAGAGCCGCAAGTGGTGGTATATTGTAACGTTCGATATATCGATTTCTGCGCCCGGCGAGCGCCGCTCCGGGGCCGGAGAGGAAGGTTCATGAGAGAGGACGAGAGCATTCTGGGGTTGGCGTCGATCCGCCGCAACCGCGGCGTTTCACTGTGCCAGATAGCGGAAAAAACCAAACTCAGCGTGCGGTTCCTGGAGGCTATCGAGCGCGGCGACTTCCGGAAACTGCCAGGCGGCATCTACAACACCAACTACATCCGGCAGTACGCCCGCGCCATCGATTACGACGAAGCCATCCTGCTGGAGTTCTATCGCCGGCAGATGTCGCTCGGGGGCGGCGCCGCGGCGGCGGCCGGCAAACCCTCGGTCCACGGCCTCGAAACCGCTTCCACGCTCTTCGGATAGCCGGCCGGGACTTCCCGCCGGATCACTTCTTCCCGGCAGCCAGCCGCGAAGCGAACTTCGCCACGTTGACGATGGCGCGCTCGTGCGTGCCCTCGCCCACTTTCACATCCCCGTTCCAGGCTTCCACGCGAAACTGAACTCGCCGCCCGTTCGCGCCGGTCACTTCCACCCGGAACTGGACCGCCGTGCCGATGGGCGCCGCCGCCCGGTGCCACACCTCGATGTGCGTGCCCACCGTGTCGTGGCCCGGCGGGACGAGCGGCAGCACGGTATCGCGGCAGGTGCGCTCCATCACGCCGATCATGTGCGGCGTGGAAAGCACCCTGGCTTCGTCCATGCCGAGAAAGTTGACCACCACTTCGCTGGTCACGAGGAGCGTGCGTTCACCTTTGGTTCCGATCATGGCTGCCAGTTACCAGTTCAACACATTCGCGCGCCGGGCGTCCCTCAGCCCGCCAGCCCGGCCAGCACCCCGCGCATGTAGCTGAACGAGCGCTGCACGCCGGGCAGGGGATTCGAGCCGTTGATCTCGTACTCCAGGTTCACGCAGCCCTGGTAGTTCATCTTTTTGAGCAGTTTGAAAATCGCCGGAAACGGCATGATCCCGTCGCCCACGTCGCACTGGGTGGCTTTGTCGGTGAAGCTCTCCAGGTCTTTCGCGTGCATATCGAAGAGGCGGCCACCCGCGTCGGCGATCGATTTCAGCACGTCCACCCCGGTGCGCGCCGAGTGGCCGATGTCCATGCACAGCCCGCAGCGCCGGTCGAGCGGGCGGACGGCGTCGAGCACGGATTGCACCGTGGGAAAGTGCTTGTCTTCGGGCCCGTGGTTGTGGATGGCGATGCGGATGTCGAACTCCTTCACCAGGCGTTCGATCACGGGAAGGTTGTCGTGCGTGGGCGCGCAGACCATCATGGGCAGGCCCGCGGCACGGGCGTACTCGAAGCTGTGGCGCAGCCCCTGCTCGGTGGCGCGCGCCGGGCTGTTCATGTCCACGTTGCCGCCGCTCATCACCCGCAGGCCGGCGTCGTCGAACTCCTTGCGTCCGGCGCGCAACTCCTCCGGCGGGGCGTCGATCTTCAGGTGCACGTCCTTGATGCTGATCCACGGGGTTTTGACCGCCTGGATCATTTCGATGGCCCGGGCGCGGTCGAAATTGCGGAAGGTGTAGGTGGCGATGCCCAGCTTGATTCCCCAAGGCTCGGGCTCGATGGCGGCGGAGGACGGTCCGGCGGCGGCGGCCAGACCGGCCACCCCGGCGGCTCCCAGGAAACTGCGGCGCGTGGCGACTGTCTTCATGGCGGTTCTCCCCAGGGGATTGCCCAGGACTCCGATGCTAGCGCATTGCGCCCGGCGCCGCCACGGCGCAGCCTGTGTGGGGCGGGTTGTCAATCTGCGGCGGGCTGAAAACCCGCCTTTTCGCCGGCCAGGCCGATTGACAATCGGCCGCGGGTTGACAACCCGCCCCACATAGCGCAGCCTCAGCCCCGCCGCTCGTCCCCGAGCGCGTGCGTCCAGCCCAGGTTGGGAGTCAGTTCCGTCATGGGGCCGCGCCACTGCAACTCGCGGTCGATGTCGGGGTGCATGCGGTACTTCTTCTGCACATCGGCGATTTTCGCGCCAATCACGTCGATCCGGGCGGGGTCGAACTGGCCCAGGCCAAGCTGGCCGCAATACTTCACGTAGCCCAGCCACTCGGGATCCATCCCCATGGTCTCGGCGGCCACGCGGTCGGCGGCCACGTAGTCGGCCGAGGCGATGGCGATGCGCGAGGCGACCGGAGTTCCGGAGGACGGGCCGTTGCCCTCCATGCCCTCGAAACCGTCGATCAGCGACGCGCCCCAGTCCAGCCGCTGCGCCGTCACCATCATGTTGTAGTGAGTCTGGCGCAGGCCCACGTGGTACTTGCGCTTGTCGCTCCAACTGGGCCGCACGCTATTGGGCGCATGCAGCGGCGCTCCCAGGACCATGTTCTTGATGGACAGCGACGCGATCACGGTGTTGTGGGTTTTCAGCACCGCCGAGGAGATCACGAACGCCTCGGGATCCACCAGGCGGGCGGCGATGCGGCAGGGGACGATATGGAGGTCGGCGTCCAGCAGGGCCACCGTCTCGAATTTCGCCTCGTCGTTCAGATCGATCAGCTTGACCTGCTGGCGGGCGTACTCCCGGGTCAGAGCCTGGAACCTGAAGTTGTCGAACCCCCGCCGGGTGTCGCCCGCGGAGGATTCGGCGATTACCACCGGCCCCTGGAAGCTCTCCGAAAGGTAGTCCAGGATGCCGCGCATGGCGTCGGCGTGACTGCTCGCGAGCTGGTTGAAAACATTGACGAAGTTGGGCTTGATCACCACGTACCGTTTGCCCTTCATCTTCTCCCGCAGCTCTCTATCGATCGCCTGGAGCGCGGTGTACACGTTCTTGCGCCGCTCCTCGCCTTGCGCTATCGAGACCGTGGACCGGCGCGCCAGCGGAGGAAACTCGCTGGAACCGGCCACCGGCGGCCCGAAAGGCCGTCCTTGCGGAGCCCCCGCCAGGGAGCGGCGCAAAGCCGCGGCCGAGGCCGCCATCTGAAACAAATTCCTGCGTGAAATACGGTTTGCCATGGGAAGGTCCCCCCGGAATGCTCTACAATTGGATATTATCATTCTGTAGTCCGATTTGGAGGCTTTGATGGATCGCTCCGCTTCTCGCAGAAAGTTTCTGGCGGCTGGTTTGGTTCTTCCCGCCGTCGCATCGGCCACGCGCCCGCAGGACTCCCCGGAACGGCGGCTGAAGCCGGCGTCCGCTCCGGCAGCCGGCCCGGTTTTCGAGTACCGGACGCTGGGAAAGACCGGGTTGAAGGTGACCACCGTCGGCATGGGCTGCATGATCACCTCCGACGGCAGCGTCATCGAGCACGCCGCCGACATGGGGATCACCTATTTCGACACCGCCCGCATGTACCAGCGGGGCAACAACGAACGCATGGTGGGCGCGGCCCTGAAGCGGAAGCGCAAGGACATCGTGCTGTCCACCAAGACCGAGGGCAAGGACAAGGCCGAGGCCCTGGCGCAGCTCGACACCAGCCTCAAGGAACTCGGCACGGACTTCCTGGATGTCTGGTACCTGCACGGCAAGGACAAGCAGGCGGAGGTGAGCGACGATCTCATCGAGGCGCAGCAGATCGCCATCCAGGCGGGGAAGGTCCGTTTCGCCGGCGTGAGCACCCACAACCTGGACATGCTGCCGTTCCTGACGAAGCACGAAAAGGTCAGCGTCATCCTGGCGAACTACAACTTCACCATGGTGCCGGCGTGGACCGCGGCGATGGAGGCGGCGGCCAAGGCGGGCAAGGGCGTGGTGGCCATGAAGGTCATGGCCGGCGGCAAGGGTCCGGGACGCGGCGGCGCGGCCAATCCCAACGCCGAGCGCTTCAGCCAGCCGGGCGCCATGGCGGCCGTGTACCGCTGGGTGACGCGCAATCCCAACGTCCACACCACCATTCCCAGCATGACGGACATCGAGCAGGTGGCCGAGAACATACAGGCCGGGGTGCAGCCGTTCACGGCGGCCGACGCCAAACTGCTGGCGGAGCGCCGGGAGCTGATCCGTCCCTTCTACTGCAACGTGTGCGGGGAGTGCGAGGGCGCCTGCCGGAAGGGCCTGCCGGTAGCCAACATGCTGCGGTTCGCGATGTACGCCGATGGCTATGGCCAGTTCGCCCTGGGCCGCGAGCGCTTCCTGGAGTTGAGCGCCGAACACGCCGCCGTGCGATGCGGCGATTGCGCATCGTGCACCGTCACCTGCCCGCACGGGGTTCGCGTGGTGGATCGGTTGACTCGCGCGCAGGAATTGTTCGGCTGCTGATAGCGGGCGGCCAGGAACATAATTGGGCCGCTGATGAACGCCGATTAACGCGGATTGAAGAGAATTGTCTTATCCGCGTTCATCTGCGTTCATCAGCGGCCCATGTCTTTTTGCCGGGCACGGCACGACCCATCCATTGACAATTGGTAACATATGCGTTACCATAGTTGAGGGATGATCTACCTCCGCGGCCGCCGGCGCGGGAGTTTTCGAATACAAGATCGACTTCGGTCCCGGCTATCGCATCCACTTCGGCAAGGACGGCGACCGCCTGATCATTCTGGTTGGCGGCGGGACCAAGAAACGCCAGCAGCGGGACATCGAGACCGCACAAGCACGCTGGGCCGATTACAAACGAAGGAAGAAACAGGAGACCGCATAATGCCCCTCACCCATGATTTCAAGGAAACCGTCCGGGCTCGGGCACAGCGCGATTCGGATTTCCGGCAGGCGCTGCTGCGGGAGGCAGTCGAGTGCGTCATCCACGGCGACCTTCCAACAGGCAAGGCAGTGCTTCGGGATTACGTCAACGCCACCGTCGGTTTCAGCGATCTCGAAAGGCGGACAGCCATTCCAGCCAAGAGCCTGATGCGCATGCTCGGGCCGGCCGGCAATCCCTCGGCGGCGAACCTGTCCAACATTTTGAGCGCGCTGCAAAAGACGGAAGGCGTGTGCTTCGAACTGGCTGTCAGGAGGTGAGGGCCGCCCCGCGTGGGTGAGCAGGCGGGTTGGCAGGCGGAAGCGCCTGCCCCACCTACATCGCCCGCGCGTTCAGCAGGCCGCGGCCGCGCAGCCACGCCTCCAGGCGCGCGGGCCACGAGGAGAGCGTCGCATCGGTCGCAGCCAGGCCCACGCCGTGCGGTCCGTCTTCGTAAATGTGCATCTCGGCGGGAACGCCCGCCTGGCGCAGCGCCAGGAAAAAATTAACACTGTTCTCCACCGGCACGGTGCGGTCGTTGGCGGTGTGGAACAGGAAGGTGGGCGGGGTCTGCGCGTTCACCTGCGATTCGTTCGACAGGCTGTCCACCAGCTTCGGGTCGGGCGAGTCTCCCAGCAGCATGACGCGCGACCCCACGTGCGCGTAAGGGTCGTGGAGCGAGATCACGGCGTAGCACAGCACCAGGAAGTCGGGGCGGCTGCTCAGGCGGTCGATGGGGTCGGGCGCGCCGGGGGTGCCTGAATCGAAATGCGTGCCGGCGGTGGATGCCAGATGTCCCCCGGCGGAGAAGCCCATGATGCCGATACGGGCGGGATCCACGCGGTATTCCGCCGCCTTGAAGCGCACCGTGCGGATGGCGCGCAGCGCGTCGCCCAATTCGATGGGGTGGTGGTAGCGCGGGCCCAGGCGGTACTTGAGGACGAACGCGGCCACGCCGATGGAGTTGAGCCAGGCGGCCACCTGCTCGCCTTCCTTGTCCATGGCAAGGTGCTGGTAGCCGCCGCCGGGGCACACGATCGCGGCCGTACCGGTTCCGCGGCCGGCGGGAACCAGGTGCGGGGTGAGGGACGGCCGGTCTTCATCGGCCGCGCCCAGGGCGCCGGGAGCGCCATTGGGCCAGAGCAGATCGGCCTTGGGCGGAGCGGGTTGCGCCAGCAGGGGCATGGCCAGCGATAGCAGCAGGAAGAGTCGCATATGGCTTACGGTAGCACTCTCAGGTCGCCCTTGCCCCATACCGTCTGGCGGCCCACTCCCACCCAGCGCGCGGCGTGCAGAAACGGCAGAAATTCCGCCAGTTCGCCCTGGTACTCGGCCTCTCCCGTGAAGCCGCCCAGCGGGTGAATCTCTCCGGTGCGCCCGCTGCGGCGCTCCAGGCGCGCCCAGGAGAGTTGGCAAGCCACCATGCGGACCTGGGCCGCGCGCGCCGCCATGCCCTGAAAATCCATCTCCAGCGGGCCCGCGCCGTAGAGCGAGCGCAGCGTGGCGATGCGGTCGCGCAGGCGGCCGAAGAGCACCGGGAATTCGGGCTGTTCGGCCACCCGGCCGCCGGCTTTCAGCTCGGTGGGGGTCACGAAGCGGACGCGAACCCGCGCCGGGGCATCGGGCGCCGGGTGGAGCGGGATGACCGTGGGGCTAACCGGGCCGTCGCCCGCCGGGGTGGCATGGTCTTCGGGATCGAGCTGGTCGACGCCCACCAGTTCCACCCGTCCGCGGCCGGGGCCCATGCCCTGAACCGCCAGCCGCCCCAAGGCCGCCCGGAAAAGCGGCAGCACCGGAGCGTGCAGGTCGAAAACGTGGACATCCACCCAGAAACCGCCGTTCTTCGCGACCGAGAGCCCATCCAGGTGGGAGGCGCGGAACACGAACGGGCGGGGCCAATCCGCCAGCCCGCTGGGCGAGGGGCCCAGCGCCGCTCCCGGCCGGAACAGCCGGGCGTATTCCGAAGGCGTCGCGGAGTCGCCCAGGAGCGTGCCGAACGCCCCGCGCAGGACGTTGGTGCTCTTCCCGGGCGGGAAGTACAGCGCGTCAATGGCGCCAAACCGGAATCGGAAACGGAAGAATTCGAATGTCACGCCGGGTGGCACACGCCCCTGTTGTATAATGGTAGGGCATTTGGCTCTAGTTTTCCGCTTCGTCACGAGAAAGAGGGGTTGCGTGAGTCCATCCGCAGCCCCTTTTTGTTTTGGGGGGTGGCTGGGGCCCGGTGCAGTTTAGCAAAGAAGAAGGGTTATAGGCAGATGAAAGAAAAAGGTACAGTGAAGTGGTTTAACGCAGCCAAGGGCTACGGCTTTATTCAGAGGGAGAACGGAGAGGACGTCTTCGTGCATTTCTCGGCCATTCAGACGCAGGGCTATCGCAGCCTGGATGAGGGCGCAAAGGTGGAATTCGAAGTCACAAAAGGGCCCAAAGGCCTGCAGGCGACCAACGTTACCACGGCCTGATAGGAGATTGCGCGGACCGGACGCCGCCGGTGTCCGGTCCGCGCCGGACCATAATTCCAAACCTGGAGGTTTATGAGCAAAGAGGACTGCATCGAAGTTACGGGCACGGTTTTGGAAAAATTTCCCAGTGGATTATTCAGCGTACAACTGGAGCACGAGCGCGTGGTCCTGGCCCATCTCGCCGGACGGTTACGGCGCAATCGCATCCGCGTCCTGGCGGGCGACAAGGTGACCCTCGAATTGTCGCCTTACGACCTCAGCAAAGGGCGCATCACTTTCCGGCACCGGTAACCCCGGTTGCCCCCCTCAATTGGAACGTTCGCTGCCCGCTCTTTTGGTGCGTGGAAGCACTCTTTTTTCCCCCGAATTGTGGTACTTAATGAGGTGAGCTACCCGTTTACGGGAAGCGGCGAGTGCCTCCGCCACGTTGCGGCAAGATGTGAGTACAGCCTTTCAGGATTGGCGATTCGATGAAAGAGCAGGACCAGCCCCGGACGAAGCGCCGCCTCCCCATCCAGCCCCCGGCCCCCATTCAGCGGCCCGGTATAATGAACGTAGAGGGAACGGTGGAGAAACCCAGAAGCGCTCAGAGCCGGGCTAAAAAACCCGCCGTGGAACCGGTCGAGGATCTGACCGCGATTCTGTCGCAAAAGGTGGTGGGGCAGCCGGCGGTTACGCGCGTCATCGTTCCTTACATCCAGATGTTTCAGGCCGGGCTGGCGCCGGAAGGGCGCCCGGTGGGAGTGTTCCTGCTGTTGGGGCCGACCGGCACGGGCAAAACCAAGACGGTGGAAGCGCTGGCCGAAGTCCTCCACGGCAGCGAGAAGAACCTGCTCAAAGTGGATTGCGGCGAGTTCCAGATGGAACACGAGGTGGCCAAGCTGATCGGCGCGCCGCCGGGTTACCTGGGCCACCGCGAAACCCAGCCCATGCTGACCCAGCAGAAGCTGACAGCCGTGACCAGCGAGAAGTGCAACCTGTCGCTGGTGCTGTTCGACGAAATCGAGAAAGCCGCGCCTTCCCTCACGCGCCTGCTGCTGGGCGTGCTGGACAAGGGCGTCCTGCGCCTGGGCGACAACTCCACGGTCAATTTCGAGCATAGCCTGCTGTTCCTCACCAGCAACCTGGGCGCGCGCGAGATGATGAGGGAGATCAACCCCGATTTCGGCTTCCAGTCGGTCAGGGGCCCGGAGCGCAGCGATCTCACCAGCAAGCTGCAGAACATCGCCCTGGTGGCGGTGCGCAAGCGTTTCTCCCCGGAATTCGTCAACCGCATCGACTGCATCGTCACCTACCAGCCGTTGACCGCCGAATCGCTGGCCGCCATTCTCGACCATCACATCACCGACCTGCAGAATCACGTCAACACCCGCCTGGGCAACCGCTCGTTTACGCTCGAGGTGCCGGCCGAGACGCGGCGGTTCCTGCTGGAGAAAGGGACCAGCCCGGAGTACGGCGCGCGCGAGTTGAACCGGACCATCCACCGCATGTTGACCCAGCCGCTGGCCACCCTGGTGGCCACCAACCAGGTGGCTGCCGGCGCGCGCGTGCTGGTGGACGTGGCCGAGGATCGGGGTGCGCTCAACATCCGGTCTCTGGGCGCCGCCGCCATTCCCGCGCCTTCCAATCCCACGGTGCTGCTGGTGGACGACAACCGCGATCTGCTGCACTTCCTGGAACGCCTGATGGCGGACGCCGGATGGACGCTGTTGACCGCCGAATCGGCCGCCGATGCGCGGCGCCTGGCCCTGCTGCACAAACCCGACGCGGCGCTGCTCGATTACATGCTCCCCGACGGCAACGGCGTGGAACTGGGCGTCGAGTTCCTGCAGTCCGTGCCCAACCTGCTGGTGATCATGATGACCGGCACGATTCTGCCTCCCGAAGAGGAAGGTCTGTGCGAGGAGCACAACTTCCCGGTGTTGCGGAAACCGTTCCTGGCATCCGATGTGATGAACCAGATCCGCGGGCGCCTGGCTCCCGCCGCCGGGGCCAGGGGATAGCGCCGCACGGTCGGCGCGCCTAGTCTCCCAGAAACTTGCCGACCGGCCGCAAACCCCTGACGTTGTCGCACACCGCCTTGATGCCGGCGGTGAGCGGGATGGCCAGCACCAGCCCCGGGGCGTCCCACAGAAACCCCCACAGCAGCAGCGAAAACGTGACCACCAGCGGGTTCAGATGCACCCGCGAACCCACCACCTTGGGATACAGCAGGTTGAGCGCCAGCAGGTGCAGCAGCGACACCGAAACCACAACGAGAACATAGGTGGAAACGGAGTTCTCCGGCAGCGCCGCGAACAGCGGCGGCAGCATGGCCAGCGGCAACCCGATGTACGGGACCAGGCTCAGGAAGCCGCTGAGCGGCCCCACCAGCGGGGCCAGCGGAAGGCCCATCAGCCAGAACATGAGGGAGCTGACGATGGCCAGCAGCAGGCCCAGAAACGAATTCCCCACCACGAAGGCGCGCACCATGTCCGCAATCCCCTGCAGGCTGCGCGCCGCCACCAGCCGGTCCTCGCCGTGAAAAAGCTGCAGGAAGCTGCGGTTGATGTGGTCCCGCCAGCTCAACATGAAGTACACCAGGAAGGGCACGAACGACACCATCAGCAGGATCTCGTAAACCGAGGCCAGGCGCGCGGTGATGAAGTCTCCCACCGACGCCGGTTCGGTGTGGATGCGCACCTCCAGAATTCCGTCGGGGCCCAGCGCCAGGCCCTGCGGCTGCGGGTTGCGGACCGGCCGCTTCGACCTGGCGGCAGCCTCCTGCTGCGCCTTCAGGCGCGCCTTTTCCTCGCGCACGCGGCCGGGAGCGAAGATTTCGAGGGCGCGGTCCTCGCCCGCCTTGACCCGCTGCGAGAGGCCGTCCACCATGTCGCCGATGCGCTGCCCGTACCTGGGCAGATCTCCGTAGAGCACGGTGAGTTGCGAATAGGCTCCCATGCCGATCACCCAGAGACCCAGCAGCGCCACCGTGCACACCACCAGGCTGGCCACGGCGCGCGGCAGGCGGAGGCGCATCAGCAGGGCCACGAACGGTTCCAGGAGGAAGGCGATGGTCACCGCCACCAGGATGGTGATGAACAAAGCCCGGCCGAAATACAGCAGGGCCACCGACACGCCCAGCGCGATGATGGTGAGGGCCAGCCGGTGCGCCTCCGGCACGGTCCGGCCGGCGCTGGTTGTGGGCTTGGTCGCCAGGGCCACCGCGAATGAACCTTTCCTCGACTGTAACATGCCGCACCGCTCCGGCCGCCGACTATAATGGAAGTGTATTGACGTCCGCCACCGCCCGCATCCTCGCGCTGGACCTCGGCAGGAAACGCATCGGCATGGCGATCAGCGACCCGCTGGGAATCACCGCCCAGGGATTGCCAAACCTGAACCGCATCAACAAGCGAAGCGACCTGGCCGAACTCGAGCGCCTGGCCCGCGAGCGCCAGGTGGGCCTGATCCTCATGGGCAACCCCAAAAACATGGGCGGCGCCGAGGGACGCCAGTCCCAGTGGGCCAGAGAATTCGCGGACGCCATCGAGCGGCGCATCGGCCTTCCCGTCAAATTCTGGGACGAGCGGTTGACCAGCGTGGAAGCCGGCCGCGTGCTGCGTTTGAGCGGCATCAGCATTGAAAAGCGCGCCGCCGCGGTGGATCGCCTCTCCGCCGTGATCCTGCTGCAGAGCTACCTGGACTCGGTGGCGTTAGGGAGGGTGGAATGAAACGCAGCGTGCCTCTCGCCGTGCTCGTTTTCCTGCTGGCGGCGGCGGCCGGCGTCTACGGGCTGGCCCGCCTTTCGCAGCCCTACCAGGGATTCAGCGGCGAGACCTTCGTGGATCTGCCGCGCGGTCTCTCCACCTTCGCCATCGCCGGCCGCCTGGCCGATGCCGGCGTGATTCGCTCCCGTTGGGAATACCTGGCCGCCCGGCTGGCCCGCCGGAGCCGCGCGCCCAAGGCCGGCGAGTACCGCTTCGACCGCCCGGCCACTCCCATGGAGGTGTTCGACCGCATCGCCCGCGGCGACGCCTTCCGCTATACCTTGTTGATCCCCGAGGGCAAGAACATTTTCGACATCGCCGCCGCCGCCGAGCAGACCGGCCTGTTCCCGGCCGCCCGGTTCGTGGCCGCGGCGTCCAATCCGGCGCTGATACGCGACCTCGACCCGCGCGCCCGCGGCCTGGAGGGCTACCTGTTCCCGGACACCTACAAACTCAGCCGCCACACCCCGCCGGAGGAACTCTGCCGCCTCATGACGGCGCGCTTTCGCGAGGTTTGGCGCGGCCTGGGAACCGCCGCCGGGGCGCACGACGTGGTGACACTGGCGTCGCTGGTGGAAAAGGAGGGCAAGCTTTCCGAGGAGCGTCCCATGATCGCGGCGGTCTTCCTGAACCGCCTGCGCATCGGCATGAAACTGGATTGCGACTCCACCACCATCTACGCGGCGGAACTGGACGGCCGTTATCGCGGCGCCATCCACCGCTCCGATCTGGACAGCCCCAACCCGTACAACACCTACCAGCACGCCGGCCTGCCGCCCGGTCCCATCGCCAGCCCCGGCTTGGGTTCCCTGCACGCCGCCCTGCACCCGGCGCATACCGAGGCGCTGTATTTCGTGCTGCACCCCGACGGCTCCGGCTCGCACGAGTTTTCCAGGGACATGGCCGCCCACCAGAAGGCGGTCGAGATCTATCGCCGTGGCCTCGCGAAGTCCGTCCGTTAAGCAGCGGCTGCACGCTCTCCTGTCCGAGGAGCGGCCCGCGGCCATCACCGCGGAGGTATGGCACGCGCTGTTGCGCCGCCTGGCGCTGGTTTCGGAGAGCTACCTGCGGGACCTGTTGCGGGCCTCCGGCCTGCCCTTCGCGCAGCCGTACGCCGGAATCCGCCAGCACACCTTCGAGGAGTTGGAGGGGTCGCTGGGCGAAATGCTGAAGGTCTACCGGGACGCCGTGGCCGCCGGAGACCGCGCGCTGGCGCGCTATTGCCGCAAGCAGGCGATCGCCGCCAAGGACCGCGCCAGGTTGCAGGCGCGCAACCCCCGCACCGCGCCCGAAAAAGCGGCTGAAAAAACCGAGATGGCGGAGTGGATGCTGGTGTGGCTGGAGAACCCGGAAGTCTTCCCCGCCTGGGTGGAAGCGCGCAAAAAGATCCTGCGGGCCGCAATCGCGACCGCAGCCGCCCCGCCTAACGCGTCTCTTCCGGCGCCCGGCCCGCCTCGCGGTGCACCGCGTCCAGCACGCCGTTGACGAACTGCACGGATTCGTCGCCGGAGAATTTGCGGGCGAGTTCCAGGGCCTCGTCGATGACCACGGCGGCGGGCGTCCCGGCATAGGTCATCTCGTAAACCGCCAGGCGGAGCACATTGCGGTCCACGGCGGACATGCGCTCCATGCGCCAGTGCTCGGCGTGCCTGGCGATGCGCTCGTCGAGAGCGGAAACGCGCTCCACGGCGCCGCGCACCAGGTCGGCGGCGAAGGCGTCGCGGTTGGGTTGTTCGCCGGAATAGAGCGAGTCGAAATAGGCGTCGAAGACTTCGTCGAGCGGTTGCCGCCGCGCGTCCCAGAGAAACAGCAACTGGAGCGCGCGTTGCCGCGACCTGCTGCGGGACGGCATTCCTATTTTGCCTGGCGCAGGCTGCGCAGGAGGTTGGCCATTTCAATGGCGCTCATGGCGGCGTCGAATCCCTTGTTGCCGCCCTTCGCGCCGGCGCGGTCGATGGCCTGTTCCAGGGTGTTGGTGGTGAGCACGCCGAAGGCCACGGGCACGCCGGTTTCCATGGCGGCGTGGGCAATCCCCTTGGCGGCCTCCGCCGACACGTAGTCGAAGTGGGGCGTTTCGCCGCGGATGACCGCGCTCAGACAGATCACCGCGTCGTAGCGGTGCTGGCGGGCCAGCTCGGCGGCGGCCAGAGGGACCTCCCAGGAACCGGGAACCCGGACGACGTCCACCAACTCCGGATCGGCGCCGGTGCGGGCGAGAGCGTCCTGGGCGCCGGCAAGCAGGCGCTCCGAGATGAAACTGTTGAAACGGCTGACCACGATGGCGAATCGCAGCCCGGCGGCAGAAAGCTGGCCTTCGAATACTTTAGACATAATTCACTTTCCCGCGAAGGCGGGGCGCCGTTTTTCGAGAAACGCCCGCACCCCCTCGCGACGATCTTCGGTGGCCGCGCACATACCATACGCGGCGGCTTCAAAACGCAGGCCCTCGACGAAGCCGCTCTCCAGGCCGGTGTCCACGGCTTCGAGCGCCAGGCCCACCGCGACCGGCCCGTTGGCCAGCACCTTGTCCAGCCACGCGCGGCACAGGCCGGGCAGTTCCAGCGCGCTGGTGACGGCGTTCACCAGGCCGATCCGGACGGCTTCGGCGGCGGGGATGGGCTGGCCCGAGAGCAACAGCTCCAGCGCGCGGCCCCGGCCCACCAGGCGCGGCAGGCGCTGCGTGCCGCCATAGCCGGGAGTGGTGCCGAGCCTGACTTCGGGCAGGCCAAGCGTGGCGTTGTCGGAAGCGAAGCGCACCGTGCACGCCATGGCGAGTTCCAAGCCGGCGCCCAGGGCGTAACCGTTGAGGGCGGCCACCGAGGGCTTGCGCATGGTCTCCAGCTTGCGGAACACCCGCTGCCCGCGCAAGGCGAACTCCCAGGCTTCGTGGGCGGATTGCCCGGCCAGTTCCGGAATGTCGGCGCCGGCCACAAAAGCCCGGTCGCCCGCGCCCGTCAGGATGGCCGCGCGGATGCCCTCTTCGCGCGCCACGCGGTCGAAAATCGCTTCCAACCCAACGAGCACGGCTACGGACAGCGCATTCAGTTTCTCCGGCCGGTTGACCACGATCAGCGCCACGCCGGAGGCATCCACGTCGAACAGGATGTGCTGGTACTCCATGTAGAATCAGTGTAACATCAGCCTCTGTGGGATAATCGGAGGAGCACCCCCACGGAAGATGGACCGCGAATTCATACGCAATTTTTCTATCATTGCCCACATCGACCACGGCAAATCCACGCTGGCCGACCGGCTTCTCGAAATTACCGGCGCGCTTTCCCAGCGGGAAATGATGGAACAGGTTCTGGACACCATGGACCTGGAGCGGGAGCGCGGCATCACCATCAAGGCCCACGCCGTCCGCCTGAATTACCGCGCCGAGGACGGCAACCTGTACCAGTTGAACCTCATCGACACGCCCGGGCACGTGGACTTCTCCTACGAGGTTTCGCGCAGCCTGCAGGCCTGCGAGGGCGCGCTGCTGGTGGTGGACGCCTCCCAGGGCGTGGAGGCGCAGACCCTGGCCAATACCTACCTGGCGCTGCACCACAACCTGGAAATCATTCCGGTGATCAACAAGATCGATCTGCCGGCGGCCGAACCGGAACGCATCCGGGAGCAGATCGAGACCATCATCGGCCTGGACACCCGCGATACCGTGATGGCCAGCGCCAAGCAGGGCACCGGCGTGCACGAGATTCTGGAAGCCATCGTGCACCTGGTGCCGCCACCCAAAGGCTCGATCGACGCGCCGCTGCGGGCGCTGATCTTCGATTCCTGGTTCGACACCTACCGCGGCGTGATCATCCTGGTGCGCGTGCTGGACGGCCGCTTGAAGATCGGCCAGAAAATCCGGCTGTGGTCCAACGGCCAGATCTACGAGGTGGAATCGCTGGGCTACCAGGCGCCCAAGGCCACGCCCTGCGACGAGCTGTCGGCCGGCGAGGTGGGCTTCCTGTCGGCCAACATCAAGACCGTGAGCGACGCCAAGATCGGCGACACCATCGTGGACGACGATAACCCCGCCTCCGAACCGCTGCCCGGCTTCGAAGAGATCAAGCCCATGGTGTTCGCCGGCCTCTACCCGGTGGAATCGCACGAGCACGGCCTGTTGCGCGACGCCCTCGAAAAACTGCGGCTCAACGACAGCGCCTTCAACTTCGAGCCGGAGAACTCGGTGGCGCTGGGCTTCGGTTTCCGCTGCGGGTTCCTGGGGCTGCTGCACCTGGAGATCGTGCAGGAGCGCCTGGAGCGCGAGTTCGATATCGACCTGATCACCACCGCGCCGGGCGTGCGCTACCGCATCACCACCACCGTGGGCGACGTGATCGAAATCGACAATCCCACCAAGTTTCCCGACCCATCCGGGATCAGGCAGATCGAGGAGCCCATCATCGACGCCACGGTGATCACGCGCGAAGAGTACCTGGGCGGCATTCTCAAGCTGCTGGAGGAGAAGCGCGGCACGCAGAAGAAGTTCGAATACCTGGGCGGCGGCCGGGTGATGCTGCTTTACGAACTGCCGCTGAACGAGATCGTGCTGGATTTTTACGACCGCCTGAAATCGTCCTCGCGCGGCTACGCCTCGCTGGACTACCACCTGTCGGGGTACCGCGTTTCGCCGATGGTGCGCCTGGACGTGCTGGTGGCGGGCGACCCGGTGGACGCGCTCTCGCTGGTGGTGCACCGCGATTTCGCGCACGACCGCGGCAAGGAGCTGATCTCGCGCCTGCGGCGGCTGATCCCGCGGCAGATGTTCGAGGTGGCGCTGCAGGCCGCCATCGGGAACAAGATTGTGGCGCGCGAGACGATTTCGGCCATGCGCAAGAACGTGCTGGCGAAGTGCTACGGCGGCGATATCACGCGCAAGCGCAAGCTGCTGGAGAAGCAGAAGGAAGGCAAGAAGCGGATGAAGCGGGTAGGCCGCGTGGAGATTCCGCAGGAGGCGTTCCTGGCGGTGCTGAAGGTGGGGCAGGAAGAGGGGGAGTAGGGGGCGGGAAGGCGGAACCGCCACGGCGTGGCGATTCTTGAAAACCCGCGACTGATTCTAAACCACTTAATTTGCTAAACCGCCACGGCGTGGCGGTTTTGGGTTTGGGGGGCGCAGTTTGAGGGAGTGGCGGGGCCAGTCGCGGGGATGCCTGGCCGGAGGCGAGGGAAGGGCTGGGCGTTTCGGCGTCGATGCCCAGTGCATCCATCGACCTATGACCGGCGGAGCACAGCCGTTGTCGTAGAGCGTAGCTACTGCTGCACGGCCGTGTACAGCGGCTGAGTGCCCGCAACCCCGCCCAAGCTGAATGTGAGCGGCACCAGGTCGCTGTCGGCCACCGCCGGCACGACGATATTGAACTGGTACAGCCCGACGTAGCCCGGCGTCAGGCCCGCGTAGCTGAGTTGAGCCGGCGATGAGCCGAACCGGAACTGCAACGGCGCGGTCAGTTGATTGCTCCCGCTGACGATCTGGCCGGCGGGCATCGCCGGGGTCACGGCGCCGAAGCCGATCCCGTAGATCACAATCGTCTCGCCGGGACGGGCTGGCCGTGAGTTAGTGCCGGCGATTGAACCCGCAGGAAGAATGTAGGTCCCGTCCAAGGCCTGCGCCACGACATACTGATTGGCGCCGATCTTGAACGGCGGCGGAGCGAGCAGTCCTGGCTGGGTCGCGTTCACCGTGACGTTTACCGGAGCGCTGGTGACGCCCGCGCTGGCGACCGTCAGTTGGAAGGAGCCCTGGCCGATGTTCGAAGGCAATTGTGCGTTCACCTGGCCCGGTGAGACGTAGTCGACGAAGGCGGACTGGCCGCCGATGGTCACCTGCACTCCGTCGATCGAAGTGGGCGCGTTAATGCCGCTGAAATCGGCGGTGGTCCATTGGCGCGTGGTGGACGCCAGGTTCGAGCCGTAGATCTCGACCCAGGTCCCGGGCGCGACGGTGGACGCGCCGCCAAACGCCCCGGCGCCGATTACGGTTGCCGGCTCAGGCGTTGCCGGCGTTGGCAGTGGACAGGGTGCAAGCCCCTCGACACCAACCTGGTCGGTTGCCAGATAGGTTGGAGCTCCGGTGGCCGTATTGAGCGTTAGGATGTACCCGGACGCGCCGTACAGGGTGCCCCCTTCGGTGAGCAGCGCTGCGATATACCAGCCGCCATAGGATCCAACCAACGTCGCTTGGCCAGTGCTGGTGTCTAACGTGTAAAGCTCATTAGCCGGACTGGCAAAGTAAAGCGTGCTCGAATTGGTCGAGAGGCCCGCCCCCACCGTGCTGTTGACTGCCGTTATGTACACCAGGTGGACCCCGGTCATCCCTATCAGCCTGACTGCCCCCGTTGAGGGATCGATGGAATAAAGTCCCAGTTCGGTATCTGGGCTCCAACTGCAAGAAGTGCAGCCCACGGCGTAAAGTCCGCTCGTGGTAGAGCCAAAACCGCCAAAATAGGTTATGCCCGGCGAGCTTCCGATCTGGGTAGTCACTCCGGTTGTTGTGAGCGAGTAGAGGGTTCCGCTGTTAAGATCGGCGGTAAATAACGAACCATTAGCCACACCCAGACCTGCGGCGGTCAGTTTCAAACCGGCAATCGAAGTGAACGCTCCGGTCCCCAGGTCTATGGTGCCGAATACGTTTGACATCGAAACCGCATAAGCCATGGGGTCGCTGGCCTTGAGGCCTCCGGTGGATAAAACGAGCAACGCGACGCAGCCCAAAACCGCCCGATGCAGGGCATTCAAAATGCACATGTTGCGATTTCTCCTCTTCCGGCCGCCAGCGTGCTCAATCTCCCTCGCGGCAGCTCACCGTTTCCGGCTTTCACTAGTAGTGGTGCGAAACGAGCGGGAAAACCGACAAACCGGTATCATAATCAGTTAGAGAACTACGGTCGGAGGTCCTGGTACTTCAGTTCTTGCGGCAGCAGAACCCGATTCCGGGAAGGAGATGCAAAGCGGGCGTGGCAGCGAGATAATCCGTCTTCTCGGCGCCTCCAGGAATGGCGAACCGGAGGCCGAAGCGCGCCTGATGGAAGTCACCTATCGGGAGTTGCGGAAGATCGCCGCGGGTTATATGCGCCGGGAGCGATCGGCGCGCAGTCTCCAGGCCACCGACCTGGTCCACGAAGCCTACCTGCGGCTGGTGGATCAGGCCCCCGCGACCTGGCGCGACCGCGCCCATTTCTTTCAGGGCGCCGCGCATATTATGCGCCAGATCCTGGTGGCTCGCGCCCGCAAACGCCACGCCGGCAAGCGTGGCGGGGGCGTTCTTCAGATCAGCCTGGATAGGGCCTTGGACATTGCCGAAGCGCAGTCGGGGGACCTCCTGGGACTCGAAGAAGCGCTGGAGCGATTGCAGAACGTGGACGGCCGCCAGGCCCAGGTGGTGGAGATGCGATTCTTCGCAGGCATGTCCGAGGATGAGATCGCGGAAGTGCTGGGGGTTTCGGCGCGCACCGTCAACCGCGAATGGCGGATGGCGCGTGCCTGGCTTTACACGGAGCTGCACCGGTGACCCCGGCATGGTGGCAGCGGGTCAAGTTCCTGTTCGAGCGGGTTCTCGACCAGCCGGCCGCGGCGCGCGATGCCTTCCTCGATGAGGCCGGCGAGAGCCCCAGCGTGGTGGCTGAAGTACGAAAACTGATGGACGGCGATGCGCTGGCCGGAAGTTTCCTCGAGGACGCAGGCCGCGCGGAGTCTTCGGCGGCAACGATCTTGTCTCCCAACGATCTGGTGAGCGGCCACTTCCGCATCGTGAGCTTGTTGGGGCGGGGCGGCATGGGTGTGGTCTACCGGGCTGAGGACCTGGTGTTGTCACGCACCGTGGCGCTGAAATTCCTGGGCGGCCCGCCCGAGACAGCGCAGCCGCTGGAGCGGCTGAAGCGGGAAGCGCGTGCCGCCGCGGCCCAGAGTCACCCGAACATTTGCGCGGTCTACGAAATCGGCGAACACCAGGGGCAGTCCTTTATCGTCATGGAGTTTCTGGAAGGGCAGACGCTGAAGCTGCGCATCGGAAACCACCCTTTGAAGATGGAAGAGCTGCTGGGCTGGGCCGAGCAAATCGCCGACGGGCTGGAAGCGGCGCACCGGACGGGGATCGTGCATCGCGACATCAAGCCGGCGAACATCTTCATCACTACGCGGGGGCAGGCCAAAATCCTGGACTTTGGCCTGGCCAAGGCCGCCGCACCGTCAGCCAGCGCCGCTGGTGCATCGAACCCCACCAGTATGGCGGACGAGGAGTACATGACGGCGTCTGGCGTGGCGGTCGGAACGGTGCCCTACATGTCGCCCGAGCAGGCGCGCGCGGAAGAACTGGATGCGCGCACGGACCTGTTCAGTTTGGGTGCGGTGCTGTACGAAATGGCCACGGGTAGGCTGGCATTCCCTGGCGCGACGGCTGCCCTAGTCCACCAGGCTATTCTGGGCCGGGACCCGCCACCGGCCAGCACCGTGAATGCGCAGGTTCCGCCGGAGCTGGATCGCATAATCGGCAAGGCGCTGGAGAAGGACCGGGACGTTCGCTACCAATCCGCCGCGGAGTTGCGGGCCGACCTGAAGCGGCTGAGGCGGGACACGGCCTCGAGCGGGCGCACCTCTCCGGATCCGTTGGCTGAAGCGCCCATCGCAAATAAGCCCGGCCGTCACAGCCGAAAGCCGCTCTTTGGGTTGGCGATGGCGATGGCTCTTCTGGCACTGGGCTTTGCGTGGGCCTGGGTCAAAAACGGGTGGTTCGCCGCTCGCCGGATGCCAAGCGAGCAGCAGTTGACGCATAACACACCTGAGAACCGCACCCTCGGCAATGAGATCTCGCCCGATGGTAAGCACCTCCTTTACCTCGACACGAAAGGCCTTCACTTGAGCGTGATCGATACCGGGGAAATCCATGACATCCCCATTCCGGAGGAGCTGCAAACCGAGGTTTGGGATGTCACGTGGTTCCCGGACGGCGATAAGGTGCTGCTCTCGGCCGTGAGTAAGACGGAGCCCCGTGCGATCTGGGTGGCGTCTGTTTTCGGAGGCGCTCCCCATAAGTTGCGAACGAGTGCCTATAAAGCGGTGGTTTCGCCCCAGGGCTCATCGATTGCTTTCATTCAGGGTCGCGAGATCTGGGTAATGGCAGCCAATGGGGAGAATCCGAGAAAGGTCCTCACCAACGAAAGAGAATCATTCAGAGCTCTGGCGTGGTCCCCAACGGGCCTGCGGCTCGCTTACATAAAGGCATCGCCCGGAATCGGGGAGTATGGGGGCACGATTGAGACGGTGGCTCTGGACGGAGGAGCGCCAAGCCTGGTGATTTCGGATCCCGGGCTGGCCAACTCGCCCAATATTGCGAACCGCCTGCTGTGGCTTCGCGATGGCCGCCTGATCTTCGCATTGAGGGAAGGGTCCGGGAACTCGCGCGAGCAGAATCTCTGGGGGATCGCGACTGACCCGCGGACCGGAAAGTTTTCCGGGAAGCCGGCGAAAGTGACGAATTGGTACGGTGTCGAAGCCTGGATGCCGAGTGTGAGCAAGGATGGCAGCCGTCTTGCGGTGACTAAGATGCACAATCGGGATTATGTGTATGTCGGTGAGCTCAAAGAGCAAGGTACACGCCTGGGTGTTCCCAGACCTCTCACCCTGAGCGATAGCATCGACACTCCCCAATGCTGGACGCCAGACAGCAGGAGCGTTCTTTTTCAATCCGATCGCACGGGGAAGTTCCAACTGTTCAGGCAGCAACTGGGACATGACACTGCCGACCCGCTGATTCGGGGAACGGACGACGAACAAGGTTGCGCGGTGAGTCCGGATGGCGCCTGGATTCTTTACGGGACAACGGTAAATGGCGGCGAGCCGCCTCAGGCTGCGGTGCGGCTGATGCGATTGCCCACTTCGGGTGGATCGCCCGAGCAGGTTCTGGAAACCCCCACTGAGGCGAGGCCCGATTTCGACTGTCCTACTCGCCCTGGCGGTTTTTGCATCTTCAGCCGCCTGGAACAAGGTCATCTGGTTTTCCACGCGCTGGATCCGGTTCAAGGCCTGGGTAGGGAAGTGGCCAGAGCCGAGGTGTCGGGCGACACATTCCATTTCGCGATTTCGCCGGAGGGGACACGGATTGCCGTTCTCTTTCGCGAACAAGTCCGCATTCTCGATTTGCGAAATGGAACGGAGCGAACCCTCCCGCTTCCGCCTGAATGGGACATCGAATCCCTGCGCTGGGCAGCGGACGGCAACGCTTTCTTCGGGACTGCGAAGTCGCCCAGTTATCTCATGGTACGCATTGAATTGGACGGAGGGACCCGCATGCTCCTCGATCGAGGGAGAAATCAGTGGCTTGCGTCTGCTTTGCCCTCGCCCGACGGTCGTTATCTGGCATTCAGTCAGCAGACTTTCGAGTACAACGTCTGGCTCCTTAAGAACTTCTAATCCCGCTCAGGAGGCTTGACAAACCCGACACAGAGCCGACTGGCGCCGTCAGCGTCACTCTCAAAGAACCTCCTCGCTCGCGCCGCATCCGCAGCACCAATCTGACTCGTATAGAAGTGTTCATAAGACGACTTGTGTTGGCACAGCGGGCGTGGCCCACGATATTAGGCGCCTCAGGCGGCCGGATCGATTTCGACCACCCCCGCGAAGCTCGATGGCGGCGGAATCGCCAGGCCTTCCTCCCGCATGCCCTCAAGATGAAATTCGATGGCTTCCTGGATCAGGCGCTCCACTTCGTCGCGCGAATCGCCAACCGAGACGACGCCGGGAAGGTCGGGAACGTACGCTCCCCACGAGGCCGGCCCTCTCTCGTAGATCACCGTGTGTCGCATCGAAGCTCCTTCGCAGTTCACATGATACCGCCAGGCACCGCCCTCGCATTTGGCCTGCCCCCGGCGATGCGCAAGAACGTACTGGCGAAGTGTTACGGCGGCGCCGCCAGGATACGGCGCGGCACAGCCGGCGGCCTATTGGATTCCAAAGATGTTACAACTGCGGTCCTTTGAACAGCGTGTGAATTCCCACGCACCGGGTTTGCGCCATTCGTAACTCTGAGGTAGCCTTCGGAGTAGAGGGGAAATAAAAGGGATGCCTGACAACAAGACCAAACCCACCGAGCTAAGTGTCTCGGCGTTTATCGATGGGCTCACGGACGAAACCAGGCGCGCGGACGCCAAGGCGCTCGTCAAGCTGATGCAGAGCGCGACCGGCGACAAGCCGAAGATGTGGGGGCCCTCGATCGTCGGCTTCGGCAGCTACCACTACAAGTACGAGAGCGGGCACGAGGGCGATGCGCCGATCGCCGGTTTCTCGCCGCGTAAGGCCGCCATCGTGCTTTATGGCGTGACGGGGTCCGATGGCGCCGAGGCGTTGCTCGCCAGGCTGGGCAAGCACACTATGGGCAAGGGCTGTCTCTACATCAAGAAACTCGCCGATGTGGACCCGAAGGCGTTGTCGGCGCTGGTCGCGGGGGCCTTCGCCGCCAAGCGGGCGCTGCACGCGGCTGGCGCTCACTCCAGCGCCGGCAGCGCGAGATAGTCCGCGGGCACGAACAGGCTGCCTTCGGTCGCTCCGCCGGGCGCGATGCGCTGCAGGGTTTGCGCCAGTCCGCGCGCGGACCGGCGGCCCGCCAGCGTCTCCTCGAAGGCGCGCGTCACGGCGCGAACCTGCTCGGCGGATTCGTGGACGAATTCCAGGCGAAAGCGGAAAATGCCGGCGGCGCGCCATTCGTCCAGGTGGGCGGCGGCTTGCTGGGCCTGGGCGCCGAACACGGTGTTGCGGCATCCCACGTCGGCCACGACGGGGTGCGCGCGGCCGGCGGCATCCCGCAGGGCTACGGCGTGACTGTCGCACGGGCGGCCGCAATCGCGAAAGCTGTGCCCGTCTGACAGGAAGCGGCAGAAGACGCAGTGCTCGGTGTGAAACACCGGCAGGTGCTGGTAGACCACGGCTTCGATGCGGCCGGCGCCGGCCGAGGCGGCGAGCGCGGCCACCTGCGCGGCGTTCAGGTCGTGCGCGGGCGTGAGCCGCGCCAGGCCCATCGCCAGGAATTCGGCGGCGGAGAGCGCGTTCGCGGCGTTCAAACTGAAATCGCCGATGAGCGCGGCGCCGGGCGGGGTTTCGCCGAGCGCCTCAATCAGGCCGGCGGAGCGCACCAGGATGGGGCAGCCGCAGCCGCGCAGGAAATCCACGATGCGCGCTTCCCCTGGTTTGAGCACGCGCGGGCCGGCCACGCGCGGCTGGAGGCCGGCGGCGCGTATGCGGTCGAGCGAGGGGCGCAGGCCGTAGAGATCCAGGTAGTCGAGCGTGATGCTGGCCGGAGCGAGATCGATGGCGGCATCCAGTTGCGCCGGCGTGCGCACCAGCAGGTGCAGTTCGGCGGCGGCGGGCGGCGCGGGCTGGCGCGCGGGTGCGGGCTCGGATTCGGGTAGCGCAACCGGGTGGATGGCGATGGGCCTGGGCGCGCCCTGAATCTGCTGCAACTTCTCGACGGCCTGGCGGCGCACCTGGTTGAGCAGCGAGCTGGGAGCGAAAGGAGCGCCGGCGGTCTCCAGTTCGATGTCCGCCAGTTGGTAGGGCGTGTTGCCCAAACGGCCGAAGTGTTCGCGCAGAAACTCGACGTCCAGCGCGCGCTGGCGGGCCTTCGCCAGAGCTTCCGGCGATTCGACGCGCGCCACCGCGTCGCCCGCGCGCCAAACGGTCGCGAGCAGCTCGCCTTCGCGCGCAATCACGCGCACCGAGACCGGCTGCCGGCTCACCGGCGCGGCGGGCTCGAGATACACGTGCGCGGCGCGATCCACGTCCGGATCGTGGGTGCGCCAGACCAGGTCGCCGGGGCGAATGCGCGCGGGGTTCAGGACGCCATTGCCGAAGCGCAGACACAGCCCGCCGCCGCGTATCAGCGCCTGGAAAACGCGGCCACCCTCCTCGGGCTCCTCGGGGCTGCGCCATGAGGCCGCATCGAACACGATGCCGTCGCCGGGCTTGAGCGGCGAAACGCGGTGCGCAACGGCGGTTTCAACCACCACGCCCTCGCGCGACACCTCCGCCACGGTTCCCATCGGCACGCCGCGGTGGCGTGGCGCGCGGCCGCGGACCACCGCCTGGTGGTCCGTGCCCAGCAAAAAAAACGGTCCGAGGCCGCGCGAATAGACCTGTTCGAGCTGCTGAGCGGCGCGGGCGTCGAAGGCAGGCGCGCGGCCGGCCCAGGCATCGTCCACGGCCTGGCGGTAGGCGCGCGTGGCCAGCGCCACGTAATCGGCGTCCTTATAGCGGCCCTCGATCTTGAGCGCGGCCAGGCCGATCCCGACGATCTCGGGGATCTGCCGCAAGGCGCACAGGTCGCCCGGCGAGAGCAGGTAGCGCGCGTCGCCGGTCGGCCGCGCCTGGCCATCCACGATCAACTCGTAGGGCAGGCGGCAGGCCTGGGCGCACTGGCCGCGGTTGGCGCTGCGTCCGCCCCAGGCTTCGGACGAAAGGCACTGGCCGGAGAAGGCCACGCACAGCGCGCCGTGGACGAAGATTTCGAGCTCGCAATCGGTCGCGGCGCGGATGGCGCGGATTTCGTCGAGCGAGAGCTCGCGCGCCAGGGTCACACGCACCGCGCCGAGACGCTCGGCCAGGCGGACGCCTTCGGCGTTGGTGACGCTCATCTGCGTGCTGGCGTGGATGGCGAGACCGGGCGCGATGCGGCCGGCCAGGCGGGCGATTCCCACATCCTGCACCAGGATGGCGTCGGCGCCGGCGCGCGCGATGGCTTCCAAGGTGCGCGCGGCGGCGGCGATTTCGTGATCGAAGACCAGCGTGTTGAAGGTGACGTAGCCCTTGACGCCGCGGCGGTGCAGCGTGGCGAGGGCGGCGGGCAGCTCGGCCAGCGGGAAGCCGGCCTTGGCGCGCGCGGTGAAGTGCTTGAGGCCGAAATAGACGGCGTCGGCGCCGGCCTCGATGGCCGCGTTCAACTGCGGCCAGTAGCCGGCGGGGCTCATCACTTCGGGCTTGCGCGGGGGAGGCATGGACAATTTCAGCGTAGCAGGGGGGCAGCGGCGCTGCGGCGGGCACGGTCCCCAGTTGGATCAAGTTGATCCAACCAAGGGCCTGCCAAGTCAATGGAATCAGCTACTTACGGGATGGAGTTGGATCAAGTTGATCCAACTTGGGCGCCGGCGCGGCGGGACCCAGGCGCGGATGCCGTGGGGTTACAATGTTGGTCTATTCCGACGGTTTCCGACAGCGTTTCCGCTCTTTGCGGCCGCTTTGCAGCGCGCAGTCAAAGGAGTTCTGTATGACGGTTCGACTGGGACGAATTCTGCTGGCGGCTTGCCTGGGGGCCGCTCCTTCGCTGTGCCAAGTGCACCTCGTCACCGGAAGCCCGAACCCGCTGGAGCCCTCGGGTGGTTACGCAACCCTGGTGCTCCGCGTCGGAGCCGACCGCACCGTGAGCCAGGTGGCTGAACTGACCTCGGAGAAAGAGGGCACCCACTGGATAGCGGTGTCCAACGAGCTGAGGAGGGCGGTGGTCGTCCCCAGGGATCCCGTGCACACGCCAGTCAGGGTGGTGGACCTCGATCTGGCAGCCGTGGTGAAGTCCTGCGCGGTCCCGGCAGTTGGGTTCGCCATGGAGCAGTGGATCTGGAACGTGCCGGGCATAGGGCCGCAGTACGTCGAACACGTCGGCAACCCCGGCGGCGGCGATCAGCTTCGAGGCATGCTGCTGGACCCGGCCGTACCGTGCGACCGGAGCTTCTCCAAGCTGACCCCGACGGAAGCCAAGTACCTGGCTGCATCCGGCTACGCCGGCGTTGCGGATGTCGCCTCCCACGACGCGATGCGGGTCGCGATTGACAGCAACGGCCGCGTCAGTAGCCTGTTCCCGTCGATTGGCAGGGCGTATTTCGATCTCGAGGTGCCCTCGGCGCTTTACACGGACATCCAGAAGCCGATTGCAGCGATCATGGCGAGCAACCAGCAGCTACTTGCGCTCGGTGTCACGGAGTCCTCGGATTCTCGCAACCAGCGCCTGCTGGTGTTTCGGAAAGCCGACCAGACATGGCACCGCTTGCCCGGCTTGAGCGAACAGCTCTCATGGACGCGGGCCTTTGGGCGCTTTCTCGCGGTCGCCGCCGCACAAGGGAAGAGTGCGAAGGGGCCGGATACTCCGGGCCGTGAGGAGTGGAGGAGCGAGAGCGCTTCGACTGGACCAAACCTGGCGAATAGGCTCGCTAACTCCGACTCCGTCTTCCTGGGCCGGCTCTACCTGTACGACGCCGACTCGGGGCAGACTTACAGCATCGTCACCAACCAGGGCGATAGCGAAATCCTCCTCGTCGAAAACGACGTCGTCTATTACCGGGTCAGCGACCGGCTGTACTCGGCGGCCATCGCGAAGACCGCGTTGGGAGAAGCGAAGCTGCTGGCGACTTTGGACGTGATCCGCGACGCCCACTGGGCCTTCATCAAGCGCCCGTAGTATGCACGAGGAGGAACGGCTTTGCAGCCAGGTTACCTCCCGAAGTAACTCCTCACCGGCGGCGGCGGCGCGTCCTTGCGGATGGCGCGCCACAAGGCATCGTTCAGCGCGTCTTCGTCGATATCATCGGCTTTCGCGAAGTTCATGCGCGCCATGGCCCGTGCGCCGGGGGCGTTGGGCGGGTTTTTGTCGGTGAGCGAAACGCGCGCCTTCTCGGCGGTGTACGGAGCGAGGTCGGGCTGGCTCTGGAACGCCGCGGTCATGGGCGGCGCGGAGGCGTCGAAGTGCGTCATGGGGCGCAGGCCTAGCAGATACTCCATGGTGCGCAGCATCGAGGTGGTGTTGTACATGTGGCTGTCCACGGAGTGCCGCTTGATATACGGCGAAATCAGGTAGGCCGTGGAGCGGTGCGAGTCCACATGGTCGGGACCGTCCTGCGCGTCGTCCTCCAGAATGCAGATCAGCGTGCTTTTCCAGAAGCTCGATTTGGAAACTGCCTCGACGATGGTTCCCACGGCCAGGTCGTTGTCGGCGGCGTAGGAGAGCGGCGTGAGAGCGCCGGCCTTGGTGCCTTCGGTGTGATCGTTGCCCAGCCGCATGAGGATCAGCCGCGGCATCGTGCCGGCCTTCTCGTATTCGGCGAACTCGGCTAGAAAAACCTTGGCGCGCTCCATGTCGGGATAGTCCAGATCGAAGGTGCGGTAGTTGCGGTTGGTGACCTTGGCCAGCACGGGGTCGTCGACCTTGTCGATCTGCTCGCTGCCGGTGGGCGCGATCTGCTTCTTGTTCTCCACCATGTAGCCGAAATTGCGGATCGACACGCCCGCCATGGCGGCGTTGCTCCAGAGGTAGCCCGCGGGCGGCTGGGCGGCGGGGTCCTGCTCCTCGAAATCGTAGGTCTTGCGGCGGTCGCCGTACTGGTTCGGCCACATCTTCTCGACGTAATCGGGGGCGATGGCGGCGGTGGACCAGTTGTGGCCGTCGGCGCTGACGTCGGCGGAAACGTAGAAGTTGTCGAGCAGCACGAACTCGCGCGCGATCTTGTGCAGGTTGGGCGTGATGTTTTCACCGAACAGCACCAGCGACGGATCGCCGTTGCCCTCCTTGATGTCGCCCAGCACCTGGTCGTAGGTGCGGTTCTCCTTCACGATGTAGATGACGTGCTGGATGGGCGGCAGCGGGTTGGGCTGGTCGAGTTGGACATCGCGGTAGGGGGAATTGGCGCGCGCCTCGGCGGTCCAGGCGGCCAACTGCTCGTAGCTGAAGGGCTCGATCCAGGAAGCCGTCCCGATCTGCATGCGGGCCACGTAGCCTTCGCGCTCCAACTCGTGCGGCCGGCGCGGGGTCATGGGTCCCGGCGCATTGGGATTGGCGTAGGAGCGCACACCCTTGCCGTTGAGGATCACCAGCGCGCCGGACGGCAGCGCGCGGACGGCGGTCGGATACCAGCCGGCGGGGATGAATCCCTCCACGCGGCTGCGGTCCTCGGAAACGTCCACCACGGCGGCGGCGTTGGCGTCGGAACAGGCCACGAACAGGCGCTTGCCGTCGGGGCTGAGCGCCAGCGCGGAAGGCGTCATGCCCAGCGGCTGGCGCGGCGACATGGCCAGGTTGACGCTCTCCGCCACGCTCACCTGCTTGCCGGAAGTCACGCCGATGGCGTAGACGCTGTTGGTGTTGGCGGCGGCCACGAAGAGCCGCGCGGCGTAGGCGGGCTCGGTGGATTCGCGGAGCTCGCCGGGCTCGGCCGCGGCGGGCGCGCCGGCTCTCCAGAGCATGTCGGTGGGGTGGGCCGCCACCGGCAGCCGCACCAGCAGGTTTCCGTTGGCGGTCTGGTAATGGGCCACGGAACCGTCCGCCCACAGCGAAACGAAGTAGGATTGGCCGTCGGGATGGAACACGATGCGGTACGGGCGCCGGCCGGTTTTGAAACGGTCGATCACCATGCCGGACTGCGGATTGACGACGGCGATATCGTTGCGGTACAGTTCGGCGGCGTAGAGCAGGCGCCCGTCGGGAGAGAAGGCCACGTCGCCCACGAAGTCGTCGTCGGAGCGCTTGGCTTGGGGCGTCACCTGGAAGGTGCGCGCGGGGGTGAGTTTGCCGTCGGCGAAGGCGAATTCGAATACCGCGGCCTGGGAGCCGCCGCCCACGTACACGCGGTCGCCGCGCGGCGAGAACACCAGGCCGAGCCAGCCGTCGGGCACGCGAGTGCTGCCCAGCACGCTTCCGGATCTGGCATCCAGCACGGTGACCGACGGGGGATGGTAGCCGCCGTTGAGCGCCAGCAGGTAGCGGCCGTCGGGCGAAAGCGCCGTGGACATGGGCAGCGTGTCGAGCGGCACCTGCCGGCCCACCGGCGCGACGCGCCAGAAACTGTTGAGCAGGAATCCGCCGTCCGGGAGCGGGCCGACGCGATCCCGCGGCGCGCGTTGGGAATTGAGCAGGGCGCACACGGAGATCAGGCCGGCTACCAGCGCAATCCGCGAGAGAGTCCATCGCCAGGCAGGTTTCATGAGGGTGTCGCCGGGTTTTTAGCCGCCCACCAGCACTGTGGGAAATCCCAGCACGATGCTGCCGCCGTGAGCGGTCAGGTCGCCGATGCGCGCCTGCGGCAGCTTGCAGGTCAGCACCGTGAACGAGCCCAGCGCGATCACGTCGGGCGGGCCCACGCAGACCGCCATGTCGCTGACCCGCGCCGCCGGCAGTTTGCCGATCAGCACCGTGACCGCGGCGGGCGGCAGGATGGGCCCTCCCACGTGCGGCACCAGCACCGTCACCAGCGGGCACACGTGCATGTCGGTGATTCGCGAAGCCGGCATTCCCATGACGATCCCCCTCCTCTAGGGCTGCTCCCAGAGCTTGATGCGCTTGGTGACATCCACGCCCTGCGCGATGGCCGCCTGGAACTTCTCGGGCGCCTTCTCCGGCTCGGTCGCGAGCGAACTGAAGATGATGGCGCCCGTGACGGCCTTGGCGGTCAGGAACTCGCCGGGCGGGACGGGCGGAGCTTCGGGCGGCGACAGGCTGCCGCCGCTGAAGAACGCGGCCAGGCCGGCGCAGCCCGCGGCGCTGCCCAGATCGGCGGCTTGCGCGGCGGCCATGGCGGCGCGGCGATGCTCCTCTTTGGGATCCGCGATCCACTTCTCGGTGGCCTGCAGGGAAGCCTTGATCTTGGGCGGCGGATCGGGTCCGGCCGCGCGGCGCGCCGACACCCAGGCCCACCACACGGCTTCGCGCTTCGGCAGGGCGTGCGCCAGAAACCGCGCGGCGTCCGGGTACATGCGCTTCTCCATCAGCAGGCTGACGTACTCCAGCGGGTGCAGGTTGGGGCGCAACAGCGCCATAGCCTCGTCTCCCAATTCGGCGACGCTGGCGATGGCGACCACCTTCGGAATTGCTTGCGGCGCTTCCCCCATGTCAGTTGATCATCACGATTCCGCCCTGCTCCTGCAGCATGGCGGTGCCCTTGATCTGGGTCATCAGGCCTTCCACGTCCACCTGAATCTGGCCCGTGATCTTGATCATCATTCCTTGAATCGTAACACCCATCTGGTCGATCTTGATACTGCTCTGGCCCACCGTCAGCGTGATCGACTGCATGGCCGTTTCGTCGATCTTCCCGAGATCGACGTTGATGGACTGGTTGCCCATCTTGATCTCGGTCGAGTCGTTCCCCATGTCCACGGTGAGGCTGCGATTGCCCTGCTGGATCTCGATGGTCTCGTTGCCGGTCACCGTCTCCGTGCGCTTCCCCTTGATGGTGGTGGTTTCGTCGTGGTCGATGTTCTTGGTGCGGTCGTGGCCCACCCAGTGGGTTTCGTCGTGTTCGACTTCGATGGACTGGTCCAGCTCGGCGTGGACGGTGAGGAGTTCGCTGCCTTTCTTGTCCTCGAATTTGATCTCGTTGTAGTTGGCCGCGGCTCCGCCCTTGGAACTGCGGCTGCGGATGCCGCTCTGGGTCATGTTCGCCGGCAGGGTGTAGGGGGGCATGGTGTTGGCGTTGTAAACGCTGCCCACGATGAGGGGCCGGTCGACGTCGCCATCCACGAAATCCACCACCACTTCCTGGCCGATGCGCGGAATGTGAATGGCGCCCCATTGCTTGCCGGCCCAGAAGGTGGCCACGCGGATCCAGCAGGAGCTGGTTTCGTCCTTCTTGCCGTCGCGGTCCCACTGGAACTGCACCTTGACGCGGCTGTATTGATCGGTGTAGATCTCCTCGCCCGAGGGCCCCACCACGATGGCGCTCTGCAGCCCTTTCACGCGGGGAGCCGGCGTCACCCGCGGCGGCCGGTAGGGCGTGGCGGAGGCGATGCAGGTGAAGCCGTTGTTGTACTCGAACGGCTGGGCGCCCGCGGTGAGCACCAGCGGCTGCTTGGCGGCGTGATCCACGCAGGTGAGAACCCACTCCTTGCCGCTGTCGGAAAAATACTCGTCCAGGGTGAATTTGTAGGCCGGGCAAAACCCGCCGTGCAGGCTCTGTCCCCGCACCGTGGTGCCGGGCGCCTCTTCATCCTGCATGCGAAGCTTGGCGAGGCCCTCGCCGTCGCCCTTCTGCATGTAGCCGCCGGGGAACTCATAGAGTTCCAGGCCGGAGTTGCCCTGCACGCCGACGCTGGTGGGCTCGCTGACCAGCAGGTTGGTGGAGGGCGTTTCGAAATTCCAGTCCTCCAGCGAGTACTTGCCCGACCGTATCTCCTGCGCCTTGTGCCATTGGTGGATCTTGCTCACCTCGCGGATGGCGCCCTGGGTTTCGTCGAACTTCACGGTGGAGTTCCCGGGCAGGTTCTGAAACGCCGTGTTGCCGTCGGCCATGACGCAGGTGTGCTTGCCGCTCTCGTGCTGGAAGAAGTAGAAGATGCCCTCGGATTCCATCAGCCGGCTGACGAAATTGAAGTCCGATTCCTGGAACTGCACGCAGTAATCGCGCGCGGAATGCGTCCCCGTGAGGTTCTTCTTCAGCGTGGAGGTGAGCCCCAGCTTGCTCCAGACTTCCTGGACGATATCGGGCACGCTCTTCTGCTGGAAGATGCGGGACTGCACGTCGCGCGTCATCAGCCACATTTCCGGCACGATCTCCAGGAAGTAGTGGGTGATGAAGCGCTCGGGATCGTGGACGCCCTGGGTGATGGACTGCACGATGCCGTTGAAGTAGCGCTTCCCGGCCGGCAGGTCGATCTCGAGGGTGACATTGAAGCCCAGCAGCGACTTGAAGTCGAGCGGCGATTCGTCGGCCCAGACCGCTTCGACATGGTAGCTGAACAACTCGGAAATCGCCTCGTGGCCGCGCATGGCGATGGGAAACAGCTTGTTGGGGCCAAGCGGCGTGGTGAGCGTCATTGGCCGGTCGGTTTCGAGGATATTCAATTCGCCCTCCGGAAAGGGGCGGGTTCGCGGCCCGCCCCGTCTGTATTGTGAAATGCCGGGTTAGTTGTAAACAAACGCTCCGTCCGGCCCGACCGACACATGGATGGGAGCGAACCTCTGCCGTTCCGCCATGCGTCCCAGGATCTGCCGGGAAATTTCGGGCAACATCGTGTTGGTCAGAATGTTGTCGACATTGCGCGCGCCGCTCTCCACTTCCGTGCAGCGCTTGGCCACTTCTTCGATAAGATCCTCGTCGTGGGTGAGCGCGATCTTGTGCGTTTCGAGCAGCCGCCGCTGGATCTTGGCCACTTTGAGCCGCACGATCTGCTTGAGGGCTTCGTCGCGAATCGGGAAATACGGAATGATGACCAGGCGTCCCAGAAACGCCGGCTTGAAGATCTTGTTCAACTCCGGCTTCAGGGCTTTCACCAGGCCCTCGTGGCTGGGCATGGTCTCGGGGTCGGCCGTGAGCTTCATCAGCGTATCGGTGCCGGCGTTGGAAGTGAGGATGATGATGTTGTTCTTGAAGTCGATTTCGCGGCCCTCGCCGTCCTCCATCATGCCCTTGTCGAACACCTGGAAGAACAGCTCCAGAACGTCCGGGTGGGCCTTCTCGACCTCGTCCAGCAGCAGCACGGAATAGGGCTTGCGCCGCACCGCCTCGGTAAGCACGCCGCCCTCGCCGTAGCCCACGTATCCGGGAGGCGCGCCCTTCAGGGTGGAAACGGTGTGCGCCTCCTGGAACTCCGACATGTTGATGGTGATCAGGCTGCGCTCGCCGCCGTAAAGCTGGTCGGCCAGGGCGAGAGCGGTTTCGGTTTTGCCGACGCCGCTCGGCCCCACCAGCATGAACACGCCGATGGGCTTGTTGGGATCTTCCATGCCGGCCTTGGAAGTGCGGATGCGTTCGCTGATCATGGCCAGGGCATGGTCCTGTCCGATCACCCGCCGGCCGAGGTAGCTTTCGAGCTGCAGCACCGCCTGCACTTCGTCCTTCAGCATCCGTCCGATGGGGATGCCCGTCCAGGCGGAGACCACGTCGCCCACGATGTGGGCATCGACGCAGATGCGCATCAGCGGCGTCTCGCCCTGCACCTGCTCCAACTCGGCGTCCAGGGCGCGCAGCTCGGCGCGCAGCGCTTCCGGATCGGCCGGAAGCACCGGAGCTTCGGCGGGGGCCGGAGCCAGCGCGGCGCCGGTTGCGGCTGCCGTGGCGGCCGCGGGAGCCGCGGCGGCTGTGGCGGCAGGCGCGGCCGCGGGCTGGGCTTCGCCTTCCAGTTTGGCGCGGATTTCGCGGATCCTGCTCACCAGGTCGCGCTCCTTCTCCCAGCGCGCCTTCAATTCGGCCAGGCGGCCTTCGGCCGCGGCCTTCTGTTTCACGAGGGCGGCTAGCCGCTCGGCGTGGTCGGCGCCGAGCGCGGCTTCGCGTTCCAGCACGCGGGTCTGGGTGTCGCAATCGTCGATTTCGCGCTGCGCGTCCTCCACCGCCGCCGGGGTGGCGTTCTGTCCCAGCGAGAGGCGGGCGCAGGCCGTGTCGAGCACGCTTACGGCTTTGTCGGGAAGCTGGCGGTCCGGCAGGTAGCGGTGCGACAGCTTGACGGCGGCGGCCACGCCTTCGTCCAGGATGCGCACGCTGTGGTGTTTCTCCAGGAACGGCGCCACCGCGCGCATCATGACCTGGCACTTGGCTTCGCTGGGCTCTTCCACCTTCACCACCTGGAAGCGCCGCGCCAGCGCCGGGTCCTTTTCGAAGTACTTCTTGTATTCCGACCAGGTGGTGGCCGCGATGGTGCGCAACTCGCCGCGCGCCAGGGCCGGTTTCAGCAGGTTGGCGGCATCGCCCTGGCCGGCGGCGCCGCCCGCGCCGATCATGGTGTGGGCTTCGTCGATGAAGAGGATGATGGGGGTGGGCGACGACTTGACTTCCTCGATCAGGTTCTTCATCCGGTTCTCGAATTCGCCCTTGATGCCGGCCCCGGCCTGCAAGAGCGCCAGGTCGAGCGTGCGCAGCGTCACGTTGCGCAGCACCGGGGGAACGTCGCCCTGCACGATGCGGTAGGCGAAACCTTCCACCACCGCGGTCTTGCCCACGCCGGCCTCGCCGGTGAGGATGGGGTTGTTCTGGCGGCGCCGGGTGAGGATATCGACGATCTGGCGGATTTCGAAATCGCGTCCCAGCACCGGGTCGATCTTGCCCTTGCGGGCGTTCTCCGTCAGGTTGACGGTGAACTGGTCGAGGTTGGGCGTCTTGCCGCCGGGCTTGGCGACTCCCGGCGCTCCCGGCGCGCCGGCCGCCGCCACCGGTTCGGCGACGTACTCCAGCGAATCGGCGAGGATCGCCGGCATCTGCTTGCGCAGGGCTTCCGGCTCGATCTTCTGCAGCTCCTTGCCGATTTCGCGGACGATGCGCGCCAGGTCCTCGTGCGAGACCAGGGCCAGAATGGTGAACCCGGTGCGCACCTGGGCGGCGTTGAATTCCAGCGAGCCGTAGGTCCACGCCTCGGTCAGCATGGTGAACAGCGAAGGGCTGAAGGACGGCGTCCGCGCGTTGCCGGTCTTCAGTTTGTCCAGCGCGCGCGACAGTTCGCCCGCGAGACGCGCCTTGTCCACGCCGAACTGTTTGACGATCCGGGCGAAATCCGAATCGGTGGAATCCAGCAGCTTCATGACGAAGTGCTCGATTTCGACGTCGTAATGAGTGCGCGCCAGGCACAAGCCGGCCGCGCCTTCCAAAGCCGTTCTGGTTGTGTCATTCAGTTTGGAAACGATCGATTTCAGGCTGATCCCCATGTATGTTCTCCTATCAGATCACGGCGAAAGGGCCGCGCCAAGCTCTGGGCGGCCGATTGTCCCTTCTCTTCATAACTCCAACACCGTCTCCCCGGGGTCGCGCGTGAACGGCGCCGATTTGACCCAGCTCGTCCACCCGAGCTGCGGCGTGCCCCACGCGGCCGGCTGCAACTCGCAGGCGGGAACTTCCCCCCGCCGCAGCACCAGTTGCACTTCCACATCGAACTCCCCTTTGGCGAAAAACGCGGTCAGCGAGCGCAACTGGTCGTGCGCCTCGCCCCCGGGAAGAAAATCCAGGTACTGCGGGAGCGTCAGTGGGCCCAGGCGCACGCACACGCGCGATTGCTGGTCCCAGATCTCGTCGCCCACCAGGGCGCCCAGGTTCAAGCGCTCGGAGTCGGTCTTCTCCAGCCCCAGGCAACATTGCAGGCCGGCATCCACGGGGTACCACGCTCCCACGAACTGGTCCACCTCGACCGGAACCCGGAAATAGTCTATCAGCAACTGGCGCAAAGCGGTGGCCGAACGGGGGTGAAGGCCCAGCAGGCCGCTGAAGTAGAGCAGCGAATCGTCGGCCACCCGCTGGCGGTTGGCCAGTCCGGGCGTGCCCAGTCCGATGAGCGCGCGCACCTGAAAGGAAAACCGGTCGCGTTCGCCGCGCTCGTAGGCGATGGCGAAACGGTACTTCTCCCAGGCCTGGCAGAAGAGCGAGATCATGCGGTGATTGAACAGGTCGAAGAAATCCCGCATGGCGCCGTCCTTGGCACGCACGCGATCGACCACCAGGCTGCTGTATGCCAGCGGGAGAACGCCCAGCGGACCGGTCAGCCCCATGAAGTTGACGGTCATCGAAGCCGGGGCGCGGGAAGGATGGGCGAGCGCCTGGATTTCGCTGGCCGGGAAGACCACCGACACGTGCGCGCCAAAACGCACGGCTTCGTCCCGCGGATTGGAGAAGCGCCCCACCACCTGCCGCTGCGGGTACATGCGCTGCAGCAGGCGCACCGCCTGGAAGAACTCGAAGTGCCAGGGTTCCCGGTCGAGCACTTCGGCGATCGGCCAGCGCGCCGGATCGGCCAGCGGCGAAGCCTCCGCAACCGGGGCTACATCAGGATTTTCCGGCCGGCCCGGGGTGGCCATTGCCTGAGTACCTCCTTCCGCTGGCGGGAGCGCACGCGCAGTTGGCTGAAGCTGTTGATGGACACGTACAGGCCCAGGAAATACTCCAGCACGGCGGCGAACAGGTACACGCCGCCGCCCACGAACTGTTCCTCGTCGAATTCCAGATCCACCAGCGTGCCGCGGGCGAACGACACGCCGCCCAGGCTGCTGCCCGACGCCACGCGCGCGAAATGGCGCTGGCTCTCCACGCTGAAGATGCCCTGGATCTGGCGCTCCGAATAAGTGGATCCAGAGAAGTTGTACAGGCGCAAAATCTCCTGCAAGGCCTCGCGTCCTTCATTGACCAGGGACAGGTAATTCAGCGAGAGATGCGAGGTGAGGCGCCAGAGAGAATCCTTGCTGACGGGAGCGCGAAGGGTATCGGTGGGTTTGATGAGCGCCACGGTGTTCTTGATGGCGGCGGCGCCATCCAGCTCGAAATCTCCGCTCTCGTTGCCGAAGGGAAGCCGCGAGGGAAGGTCTCGGTTGGAGCAGAGGGTGCGCACGGTGAGCGTGTCCAGATCGGGGCGGACCGGCCTGCCGGACAGGTCCACCAGCGAAAGCTGCACCTCGGTGCCTTCGTCGTCGCGAAACCCCGAGGGGTGGCGCTTGGCGTGCCAGAATGCCTGCGCCTTGGTGCGCGTGAGGCCGTGCCGGAAAGAGTAGAACGGCTCGAACTGGACGATTTCCCGTTCTCCCACGGCGGCGCTCACCACGTCGTTGATCTGGAACACCTCCATGGAGGTCCGCCGGTTGACGTCCGGAATCACGGGGTAGTCGAAGCGCGCGTGAGAGAGCAGAATCGGTTCGGCGGTTTGCGGAAAGAGGTTGACGATGGGCGCGCAGTTGAGACGGAACGTCTTGGCGGAGACTCCCAGTTCCAGCATCTGGCGACGGTCGGCGCGCTCGAAGGGCGACAGCAGCAGAATGGCTTCCACGCGGCCCCCGAAGCCGGCGGCGCGGACGCGGTCCAGGCCGGCCAGTTCCAGGAAAAAGAACTTCTGCGGGAAGCAGAAGTACTCCTGCAACAGCCCGTAGCCGATGAACGAGCGGCGGGGATAGGGCAGCATGCCTTCGTTCTCGGCGAAGCCCACCGGGCGCAGGGCGGTCGCGGGCAGAATCACCGGCGGGATCTTGGACTTGGGATTCGGATCGCGCACCAGGATCTGCACCAGGTTGTTGCACAGCACCTCGTACAGGCTGTGCACCAGGTTGCTTTCACCGTTGAGGTAGAAGCGCAGCGAATCGAGCGCCAGCTTGGAAAAAGTCACATCGCCGAAGCAGCGCAGATCCAGGCGCAAGGCATACGCCGCCTCGGAGGAACGTACCGCGGGCACCAGCCGGTCGGGCGTTTTCCACTCGGCTTCGGCCACGTCCACCGGCCAGAACGTGACGTCGTAGCAGGTGCGGAATTTACACGGCACCCCGTTGACCGGGCGCGAACGCAGCAGCGCCCCGCCATCCAGCTTCAGGCCCTTCTCCGGCGAGACCTGTTCGTAATCCATGTGGAACTCCACGATCGACATGGAAGGAATGGGGCGCAGGTAGTGGGGATAGAGAACGCTGAGCAGGGCCTCGGTGATCTCCGGAAACTCATCGTCGATCTTGAGGTGCACGCGGGCGGCCAGGAAGGCGAAGGCTTCCAGCATGCGCTCCACGTGGGGGTCCTCGCACTTGTCGGCTTCGAGCACCAGGCGGGAGGCGATCTTGGGGTACTTGGCGGCGAACTCGGCGCCCATCTGGCGGAGGAAGGTCAGCTCCCGCTCGTAGTACAGCAGCAGCTCGTCACGCACTGGGCTCTCCCTTGACCTGGTATTCGCCGCTGGTGAGCTGCAGCACGGTGTCGAAAGAAATGTGCTCGGGGGCGGGATCCATTTCCAGCAGGCCCTCGATCTGAAACCGCAGGATGTGCCGCGATCCGGAGTCGGCCTCCAGCGGCACCACCTTGAGGCGGCCGATGCGCGGCTCGTAGGTGTGCACCACGTCTTCGATGAAGCGGGCCAGGCGGCCGCGGTCGCGGGCGTTTTCCCAATTGACCGAAGTGATATCGGGCAGCCCGTAATTGAACAGCGATTTGGAGGTCTCGCGGTACTCGTCGCCGGCCGGATCGGGCGAGCGCCGGGTATTCAGGAGCCATTCCAGATCGCGCCGCAAGGCGCCCTTGAGCTGGCGAACCGACTGCGCCCGCGTGGGCGGGGTCTCCACGTTGCTGCCCGGATCCAGATCGATCAACCGCTCGACGATCGACTGGGTGACGGTCTGTTCGGGTTCCCATCGGGGCATCGGTCACCTCGCCAGAGGGAGCGCACGCGGGGGTTCATTCCGCGGCGGCATGGCTCTCGGGGGCGCTTTCGGATTCCGCCAGTTCCAGGCGGCGCAGCTCCAGAATGGGCACGTCTTCGCCATCCACCAACATCGTTTTCTGGCCGAAGGGGATGGATTCGCCGTCCTCCTGCTCCTCCCAGACGGTGGCGCGGCCCAGCTTCACGGCGTCGTCGGAGTGACGGAAGCTGAACGGGGACAGCACCGGCGACAGCACTTCGCCCAGTTCCTGGCCCTTGAACGCCTTGCCGGTGCGCACCAGGGCGGGCGACCACAGGAGGTCGCGCAGCCGCTTGGGCTCCTGGATTTCCACGGATGCCACGTGGGCCAGGGGAAGCCACATGTACTGGCCGGCGGCGAAGATCTCGAGCCGCGGACCGATGCGCGGGTCGGCATCTTCGATGCTCTCGAACGGCTTCCCGTTCCAGGTGCCCCGGATGGCGACAGCGTCGGTGGGAAGCCCGGGATACTCTTTCTTGGCGAAGAGGTCGCAGCGGGACCGTTCGGCGGCCAGCGCCGCGCGATACAGCAGGCAGCCGGTGGCCGCATCGGGACCGGCCTGCGCCAGCACGTCCAGGTGCTTTTCGGCGCGGCCGTAATCGCCGGCGAAGCACAGTAATTCGAAAAGGAAGATGCGCTTGCGCGCATTGGCCGGATCGTCGCGCAGTTCCGCGCCCAGAGCCTGGATGGCCTCGCCCAGCTTGCCGGCCCGATAGAGTTCTCGCGCTGTCATGTGAAGGTTTCTCCGGCCGCGAAACCGATCGCCCTCCGACACCGGGCGGACGCCCGGAAGACGTCCGCCCCATGTCGTCGAGCCGATTGGATTACCACCCAGCCAGCCAGCCGGCCCGCCCTAGCGGCCTGTATGGCATTGCCGGCAATGGGAGGGCTAGGCCTTCTTGTTGGTGGTGACGTCCCAGCCGCCGTGAATCGCGCCGCCTTCGGCAGCACCCTTGGCGCTCTGGGGTTGATAATCGATGGTCTGCTGGCCGTAGACGAAAGTGACGCTCTCGGTGGGAGCGTCGTCGCCGCCCGAGGAACCGGCCCACTGGATGGAATCGATGAAAACTTCTGCGAACTTCCACTTCAAGTACTCCAGCGGATTGTCGCCGCCGGCCTTGCGCAAGGTGAGCGCGCCGGTGGCGATGTGGGAGCCCTGGCAGCAGGCCTGGAACAGCAGCGGGCTGGCGCTATCGGTTTTCTTCATGAAGCTGAAGGGGTTGAAACTCACCTTCCCGGCGCCGGCTCCGGTGGTGGCCGATCCGATGGTGGTAGGGTTGTGGGCGCCGAAGCTGAAGGAGTAGATCTCGGTTTCTCCAGCGTGCTTGGAGTCCTTGGACTCGCCCTTGATTCCGTCCAATTTCAAAAACGCATCAAATGCCATACGTGTTTCCTCCTGTTATTTTCCCTCTGTCGTTCGTTGAAAGGTTGGGGCCGGCATTCCCCTCGAATGGCCGGCCGGTTTTCACTCGCTACTTCCCGCCCTGCGGCAGGTCGGCGACCAGGCGCAAGGACACGGAAAGCTCGTCCAACTGGAAGTGCGGCTTCAGGTAAGCCACCGCGCGATAGGCGCCCGGCTTGCCGGGAACGTCCACCACTTCCACTTTGGCCTCTCGCAGCGGCTTGCGGGCCTTGACTTCCGCCGCCACGTTGTCGTTCCCCACCACGTACTGCAGAATCCACGTATTGAGGAAGTTCTCGCATTCGCCGCGCGACATGAAGCTGCCGATCTTGTCCCGCATCATCACCTTCATGTAGTGAGCGAAGCGCGAAATGGCCAGAATATACGGCAACTGCGTGGATAGCCGCGCGTTGGCGTTGGCGGCATCCTTGTCGTACAGCTTGGGCTTTTGCGCCGACTGCACGCTGAAGAACGCGGCGTAGTCGGTTCCCTTGCAGTGCAGCAGCGGCACGAAGCCCAGGTCCGCCAGCTCTTTTTCGCGCCGGTCGGTGATGGGCGATTCGGTGGGGCATTTCAGCGCCACGTCGCCCGAGTCGGTAGTGAAGGTGTGGGTCGGCAGGCCTTCCACCAGGCCGCCGCCCTCGACGCCGCGGATGGCCGCGCACCAGCCGTAGTTGGCGAAGGCCGCCGTCAGCCGGGCGCCCAGGCTCCAGGCCGCGTTGCCCCACAGGTACTTGTTGTGATCGCTTCCGTCCACGCCCTCTTCGTAGTTGAAGCCGTCCACCGAAGCGCCGTTCTTCCCGTAGGGAAGCCGCATCAGAATGTGCGGCAGGCACAGGCCGACATAGCGCGAATCCTCGCTCTGCCGGAAGCTCTTCCACTTGGCGTATTCCGCGCTGTCGAAAATCTTGGCCATGTCGCGGGGAGCGTCGATGGTGGAGAAGCTGTCCATGTTCAGCATGTCCGGGGCGGTGCCCGTAAGGAACGGAGCGTGCGCCGAGGCGGCCACGTTGGAGATCTTCTCCAGCAGCTCGATATCTTCGGCGCCGCGGCCGAACTCGAAGTTCCCCAGCAGGGCGCTGAAGGGCGCGCCGCCGAAGACGCCGTATTCCTCTTCGTACACCTTCTTGAACAGGGCGCTCTGATCGAACTCCGGCGCCCGCTGCAAGTCGCGCAGCAGTTCCTTCTTGGTGACGTTGAGCACCCGGATCTTCAGCTTCTCGCCGGTCTCGCTCTGATCCATGAGGTACTTGAGCCCGCGCCAACTGCCTTCCAGCTTCTGGAATTCCGGGTGGTGCAGGACTTCGTTGAGCTGGATCGAAACCAGGTGATCGATCTGCGCGATGCGCGCCGTGATCATGGCTTCGGCGTCCTTGGACACCGTCATGGCGCCTTCCAGAACCTGCGCCACGAACTCCCTCACCAGGTTCTTGCCGCGTTCCCTGGCCGCGGGGTCGCGCGCCAGGCGGCCTTCGTCGACGATCTGGTCGAGCAAGCCTCGTTGTTCGACGGTCTGCTCGGCGGCGCTCCGCGACGCCGCGCCCTGGGCATCCGTGCTACTCATTGGAACCCTCCTTCATGCCCATCTCCGCTCGCAGCTTGGCCAGCTTATCCTTGTCGGTGACGGCCTCGCGCAGCATTTCCTCGAGCTTGTCGTTGCCCTGCATGTTGCCGCGCAGGTCGCGCAGACGGTCGCGCAGTTCCAGCAATTCCCTGAGCGGCCCCACCTGGCGGGCGACCGCTTCGGGAGAAAAGTCGTCCATGCTCTTGAAATTCAGATCGACCTTCAGCCTGGCATCGGTATCGTCGCTAAGCTTGTTATCCACGGAGAAGGCCAGATGCGGTTTCATGTTCGCCAGGACGCTGTCGAAGTTGTCCGGGTTGACCTCCACGAATTTCCGGTCCTTTAACCGTGCCAGCGGCTCGGTTGGTTGACCGGTGAAATCGCCCATCACCCCCATGACGAAAGGCAGTTCCTTGATTTCAATGGCGTCGCCCACTTCCACGTCGTAAGTAATCTGAACGCGCGGCGGCCGGACGCGATCGATCTTATGTTGTGTGCTTTGTCTTGCCATAACACCCCCCAGTTCAATGTAGCGGCGGATTACCGCCTGATATGCCAAAGGCAGGTATTCACTCTATCAGAAAAAACCGCCGCGTGGCGAATCAATTCTTGCCCGGCTCGGATCGCTGGTGCGTTCCGCTCCTAATTGAGGATTATACGGCCCGTCCGGCCGTCTCGAACCGCCCTCGCCGGGGACGGGTACTAGGGGTTTTCCTGGATAACTTCAGTCTAAGGGCCGATCCGCCAGCCGAAGGATGCCATTGGAAATCAACCACCTCAGCACCCCGGCGAACTCCGCTACACTGGCATCCGCGGGCAGTACCCCTTGGGCGACCCGGCGATCGAAGTGCTCCCGGCCGCTGCGCGTGCCGTCGCACTCGGAGATCAGTTCGGCCACCCAGCCTTCGATGCGCGCCGAGTTGTCGAAAGGCCGGTGGGTCCTGGTTTGAAACTCCTCCGCGCTGAAGCGGCCGTCGCGCACGCGGTTCAGAACCACCAGTTCGCAGTGCGGCGAAAGCGCCGGCCGGGCGGCCAGCAGCATGGCCGTCCCCTCCGGCGAGGCGGCATCGGATTCGAAATCCAGCAGCCACTCGCGGTGCCGCGGCTGGAACTCCTTCCCGGCGTGGGCGCGCGCCGTCACCGGCGGGCGGCGTCCGTCGTGCCGCCGCACCAGCACCCAGGTGTAGATCAGGAACTCGGTCTTGTTGGCCTTCCACATTTCCATCCAGAAATTTACATCGCCGGGATCGCGCTTGATGACGTTGAGCTGCCTGCCCAGAAAATCCTTGGGCTCGTGAATCTGCAAAGTGGTCAGCACCACGTCGAATTCCGCCTGGCGTTCGCCCAGCCATTTGCGGATGCGCTGTTCGTAGGGTTCGCCCTCGCGGTCGCTGGCCATGTGCAGCGAGTACATGCGCCCTCCGGGCCGCAGCATCCGCGGCAGCCCCTCGATGACCCGCCGGACGATCTGCTCGCCGTCCTCCCCGCCGTCGCGGAAGATCAGGCCGGTTTTTCTGGCCGGGACGTAGGGCGGATGGGTGACGATGCGGTCGAAGGTGAGGCCCTCCACCGGCTCGTAAAGGTCGCCTTGCAGGGTGGTCATGTTGTCCAGGCCGTTCAGGCGCCGGTTGAACTCGGCGAACCGCACCGGCCGGGCGATGATATCCGTACCCCAGACATGTCCGGCGTAGCGCGTCCCTTCGAGCGCCGCGATGCCCGTGCCGGTGCCGATATCCAGCAGGGCGTCGCAGGGGGTGGTGGGGATGCCGGCGATGAAGTCGCGCGTATTCTCCACCACCGCCGGATAGACCACGTCGCCGGGCAGGGCGCAAAGCGCTTCGTCCGGTCCGGCGGCGCGGTCCATGACGGTGAGCACGCCGCCGACCGGCGGAATCGAGAAGTTGGAGTAGCACTGGCCCGCCTGTTGCGGGCTCCTGGCCAGCAGGTTCAGCGACCACAACGCCGCGACCACGTCGCCGGGCAGCACGCGCTCGAGCGCCGCCTCATCCACATACACCGCGTCCAGGAACAGGCGCACCAGGGCGTCGATGGGCCGCGCCACCGGCTGAATTTCGCGCGCTTCCGGCGGAGGGGTCTTGTAGTCCTCCAGTTCGGCCACGCCGAGGTGGCGCTTCAGGCCCTCGGTCGAGTAGCCGCTCTCCCTGAAAACGCGCCGCAGGGCGGCGAACTCCTCGTCGGAACCGAGACGCGGCAGTTGCTTGTGCCAGGGATGCGAAGCTGGTTGGGGGCTGGACATGTCAGAGAGGATAGCACTGGGGGCGAGGGGTGGTGGTGGGGTCACGGTCGTGAGTTGGAGGCCTACGCCGAGAATGGCAGCTTGCGGACCCGTAGCCAGCCGTTCCGTAAGACAGCGACGCACCCGCTCAAGAGTTCCGGCTCGAGCAGCCTGAGCGCGGGAAACAGCACGCCGAAATAGTCATCGGCGACATTCAGATTCTGATCCCGAAAGAGGATGAACGACGGGCGTTCCGACTCCCGTGCGGCGAGAATCGCGCCGAAGTCGGAGTCCGCCGAGACCACTATCCGGTCTTCGAGGAGGGCTCTTGCGAGAATGTCCTCGTCAGTCGCCGCTTGCATCCCGTATGCACGGACGTGAACCGCGTCGTGACCGGCGCCGGCCAGGAGGTCCGCCAGGAGCGGCGGCAGAGCATTGTCAATGAGGAATCTCAAGCCGGGTGCGGGAGGGGCATTTCCCGCTCCATGGCCGAAACTGCCGCGAACCGCAGGCACTCGCGAATGTCTTCGGTTTCGAGATCCGGATATTGGGAAAGGATCTGAGCCTCCGTCAGCCCGCCAGCCAGCAGCCGCAACACTGTGGCGACTGGAATTCGTAGATGGCGCACGCACGGGACTCCGCCCATCTGCGCAGGATCGATTGTGATGCGCTCGAAGTTCTTCATTGCCGCCTCTTGACTATTGTCGCAGTTGGTCCGGGGCGAGGCAATTGGCTATCGCCGGTCAAGCGGGCAACGGGCGTACAGCGAGCGGCCGGCTCAGTGCGGATTCCGGCGAATCCCATCGCCGATTCCGAACCGACGGCGGCTTCGGGTTCCTTGGGCCGCCGCAAGTCAACGGTTCGGGCGTTATGCAGCCAAGCGTGGCAAAGCCGGTGTCCCGAAAAGGGGTCCTTGTTGAGACGGCCCCAGGCCCGAATGGCCGCTGTCCTGGCGCCTGGCCGCGAGTGCGCGGAAGATCCGGGCGACATGGCGACGCTCCTGCAGGCAGCCGCGGGCGGGAACGCAATGTGGTACAGTACAGCGGTTCGAACCTGCTGCGGATCTGCGCGGGCCGGCCCACGGCGCACATGCCCGCCGGGGATGCCAGGAGGACCGGATATTCCGATTGCTCGTACAGCGCCAGTCGCGAAGAGGAGGAGACGGACAGATGCGGGTTAGGAATTGCACTGATCGCCTACCGGGCCGTGTAGCGTGCCTGGGCCTTCTGCTCTTGGGAGCGGGGTCGCCTGGAACCGGCGCAGACGGAGCGAGTCTCACGATCAAGGGTGTAGTCGCCAACGTTGCGGAAGCGACTGTCATCGTAGGTCGCACAACCGCCGAAGATGGCAATCTTGCGGGCACGAAGGTGGAGTTCGAACTGACGGGCGCGGCAGCGGCAAGCCCCGTTACTCTCACACTCGGCGACGACACCACGGTGTCCGCGGTGGTCTCCGATCTCACCAGACAGATTGCCCGCAACCCCGCTCTCACCAGGATTGGACTGACGGTGGCCATCCGCAGCGGCAATCTGACTTTCAGTTCCCCGGCTGGCCAGTTGTCCTGGTTAGACGTGAGCTACAAGCCAGGCCACTCGGGCAGTCTTGGAATGGAAGGCCGCTATTCGCCCATGGTCAGCGCCGACAGTTACCTGCAACTGGTGTTCGTGCCGCCTGACGGCCGCATTCCCATCTCAACCGATTCCATCGGCCGCTTTTCTGTCACGAGCAGCCTGCCGAGAACTGCGCTGCCCAAGAAGGGGCCTTTTTCCATCGAATGCGGGGACCTCGAACCGGGCACGTATTTTATTGTGGCTCAGGGGGCATCAGCGACGCGTCCCGCCTTCCTTCAAAAGGATGGGCGACCCTTGCGGATTGAACTCCCCCGGGACGTCGGGCCTGTGCTTGATGTTGGTGAAGTGACAATACCGCTGAGGCGCTGAGGCTCGCGCGGGCGTCGGAGCTTCTTCCTGGTCTCGAAAGTTTCGGGACAAGCGCGAAATGCCCTGAAATCAAGGCCTTCGGCATCCCAAAAGTCGGCCCCAGAATCGAGGCCAAATGACGGCCGTCGCAGCGCTCGGGTTGGCGCCGGCGGCGTCCCGAAACTCTGTCCCAAGGCCGGGCGTCATTTTCGCCTCCCTCTTGGGTTTTTCCGCTTCTGCCGATCCACTTGGCCGCCATCCCGGACATGTGCCGCTTGGGGTCCGGAATCGCTCTTGTGGGAACGGTCCGGCTCGTTCCGTGCAGCAAACGGCGGGACAAGCCGGCGGTTAGGGCCGGGCAGCGTCCGGCTCAAAGCTGATTCTGAGACGGCTGCCTGTGGCCCTGGCGTAACGCTGAAGCGTGCGGGTCGACGGCCTGCCGCTCTTGCTCTCCAGCCGGGCTATCGCCGCTTGCGTGGTCTTCATCCGCCGCGCCACCTGGGCCTGGGTCATGCCGGCTCGACTCCGTGCCTCGATCATGGCCGCGGTGAGCGAGAACTCCTCATCGAGCGCCTCGTACTCGCGCCGATAGTTCGGGTCCTTCATCCAATCGTTGTGTAGATCGTCAACGCGCGTGCGGCTCATGGTTTCATTACCTCCTTGGCCCTCTCCAGAGCCAGATCGATTTCCCGCCTTGGCGTCTTCTGGGCTTTCTTGACGAACACCCGAAGGACTACAATGCGGCGCCCCTTCGCCGTAACGTAGATCGCCCGCGAGATGCCGTCCTTCCCTTTCATGCGCATCTCCCACAACGAGCCTTCGAGATGTCTCACATGGGGCTCGCGGAGCTGGTCGAAGCCGTACCTCCGATCAGCTCGACAATCCGGCGGAAACGGGCCTTCATATCGGCGGGCAGGACATCGAGCTCCGCAAGAACCCGGTCGTCCAGCAGTTCTACGATCCACGTCACCTACACACATTATTGCATTTTTGCAATAGCAGCCGCGAGCCCATTCTTGCGATCCGCGCGGCAGATGGGGCGCCCGGAAGCGCCCAGCGCCCCGCGCCTCCAAAACAGGCCCCCCAAAACAGGCCTTTGCTCCCCGCCGCCAGTTTTGGTACTGTGATTGACACATGCGGCAATTGCAGCCAGTCGTCTGGACCAAGGGCACTTTCCTCAGCCCGCAACACCTCCAGTTGCAGGACCGCTTCCTGGAGAACCTGTTGCAGTTTCACCTGGAGAACCTGTCGTTCCGCCCGTGGGGGTTCCATGCGCTGCAGATCAGCCAGGAAGGCCTGGCCGCCGGCGTGTTCGGCATTTCGAGTGCGTCCGGGCTGCTCCCCGACGGCCTGCTGTTCGACATCCCCAATTCCGATGCGGCGCCGGCGCCCCGGCAACTGGCCGATTGCTTCGAGCCCGACCAGACCTCCGCCGACCTCTACCTGGCGATTCCCCATTACCGGGATCGCGGCCTGAACGTGGCCGGCTCGGCGCGCCAGGGCGGCGCCAGGTACCGCGCCGAAGTGGAGCTCTTCCGCGACGAGAACACCGGGCTGTCCGAAAAGCCCGTGCAGGTGGCCCGCAAAAACCTGCGGCTGCTGGCCGAGGGCGAGGCGCTGGACGGGTACTCGGCGCTGCGCGTGGCCCGCGTGCTGCGCACCGAAGCCGGCACTTTCCGTCTGGACCCGCGCTTCGTGCCGCCGCTCATCGATTTCAACGCCAGCGACTACCTGGTGGCCATCGCCCGCCGGCTGGTGGAGATCCTGACGGCGCGTTCCAGCGGGATCGCCGCCATGCGCCGCCAGAAGAACCAGACGCTGGCCGATTTCACGGCCGCCGATATCGCCAATTTCTGGCTGCTCTATACCGTGAACACCGCGTTTCCCGTTTTCCGCCACCTCTTTGAGACCCGCGGCGGGCATCCCGAAGCGCTCTACGCCGCCATGACCTCGCTGGCCGGCGCCCTCACCACGTTCTCCACCAACATCCATCCGCGCGATCTGCCGCCCTACGATCACGACGACCTGGGCGCCTGTTTCACCGAGCTGGATGAGAAGCTGCGGATGCTGCTCGAAACGGTGATCCCCACCAACTTCGTGTCGTTGCCGCTCAAGCTGGTTCAGCCCTCCATCTACGCCACCGCCCTCGACAACGACAAGTACCTGGTCAACACCAAGATGTACCTGGCGATCGGCGCGGAGGCCAGCCAGGCGGATATCGTCGCCAAGACCCCGGAGCTGGTGAAGGTCTGCTCGGCCAGCCACATCGACCACCTGGTCCGCCAAGCGCTGCCCGGCGTTCCGCTGACCTACGTGGCGCAGCCGCCCAGCGCCATCCCCGTGAAACTCAACTACCAGTATTTCAGCCTCAGCCAATCGGGCGTGGCGTGGGAAGCCGTCGGCCGGGCGCGCAACCTGGCCGCTTATGTTCCGGGCGATCTGCCCAATCCGCAACTGGAGTTGATCATCCTGCTGCCGCAGGCCGGATGAACGCCGGCCCGGCCCGCGGCCGTCTCAGTGCTTCGGCTTCAACACGATCAGCAGGATCACGCTCACAACCACCACCGCGACCAGGAAAATCACGATAATCCACCGCCCTGGGATCTGCCCCTTGGCCGGTTGCGGCGCCGGAATCGGCATCATGGCCGGCTGCATCATGGGGGGCTGAATCATGGGCGGCTGCATCATCGGGGGTTGCATCATGGGCGGCTGCACCATGGGAGGCTGCATCATGGGAGGCTGCACCATGGGAGGTTGCATGACGGGTGGCTGCATTACCGGCGGCTGCATCATGGGCATGCCCATGGGGACCATCATTGGCTGCCCCTGCGCCTGCGGGGGCGGCTGCCCCGGAACATCGCCGCCCAGGTTCGCCGGCCTGGAGATCATTTGCGTATACTCGCTGGGCCCCTGCGCGGGGGGTGGCGGCATGGGAGCCTGAGCGCCGGAGGGCGTGGGCGGAGCCTGGAACGCTCCCGTGGCCCCGGAGGGTGCATACGGCGGGGCGGACATAGGCGGCGATGGCTGCGACGGCGGGGCCGATCCCGCCGTGGGCCTTCCGAACATGCTGGTAAACTCCCCGGGCTTCTGCGCAGCCGGCGCCGGCTGGGCGGCGAGTGGCGGCGCGCCCGGAAATCCCTGGGCGGAGGGAAACTGCGGTGGCGGGCTTCCCGGGGCCGGGGCCTTGAAGAACCGGGTGAACTCGCCGCCTCCCTGGGACGGCGCCGCCGGCTGCGGTGGCGTGCCCGGCGCCGCACCACCCCCACCCGCTTGGAACATCTGTGTGAAAGCGCCCGGCGTGGGTCTGGCGGCGGCGGGCGGGGGCCAGTCGCCTTCCGTGTGAGCGGCGGGCAACGAAGGATTGAACAGACGGCTGAACTCGCTGGCTGCCGCGGGATCGCCGGGAGCCGCTGGCGGAGGCGTCGCCGGCGAGGCCGACTGGAACAGGCGCGTGAACTCCCCAGGCTGCGCAGAAGGCGCCGGACGGGCAGTCACGGGGACGGCCTGTATGGACGGCGCGGATGGCGGCTGGGAGGCCTTGAATAAGCGCGAGAACTCCCCGGAGCCGGAAGCCGATGGCGCTGCTTGAGCCGGCGCACCCGCGGCGGGATGCGTGGGCGCGGACGGCGAAGCCTGGGTGGGCAGCCCGGCCGGTGGCTGGGACGCCTGGAACAGGCGTGTAAACTCCCCCGGACCGGAAGCCGATGGCATTGGCGGCGCAGCGGCGGGAGGCGGAGGGACAACTGGGATGGGCGCATGGGCGGGCGGCGCCGATGGCGGTGGTGGCGCCTGGGACGCGGGCACGGGTTCCCTGGCTTGGGAAGCCGGCGGCGCCGGCAAAGACGGAGCCTGGAACAAGCGCGTAAACTCCCCGGGTTCGGAAGCCAATGGCACGGGCTCAGCCGCCGGGGCGGGCATGGGCTCTGTGGGCAGCGCGACTGGCGGTGGCGGCGCCTGAAATGCGGGCGCGGGTTCCCTGGCCTCGAAAGCCCGCAGCGCTGACGGCGGAGCCGGAGCGGCGGGGATCGCCGCCTGCGCGAGGGGCGCGGGCGGAGCGGCCGGCGGCGGGGGCGCCACGAACACAGGCACCGAGTCCCTCGCGCCTGAAGCCGATGGCGCTGGCGGAGCCGGAGCGGCGGGGATGGCCGCCTGCGCGGGGGGCGCGGGCGGAGCGGCCGGCGGCGGGGGCGCCGCGAACACAGGCACCGAGTCCCTCGCGCCCGAAGCCGATGGCGCTGGCGGAGCGGGTGCGGCGGGGATCGCCACCTGCGCAGGGGGCGCGGCTGGCGGCTGGGACGCCTGGAATATGCGCGTAAACTCCCCGGGTTCGGAAGCCGATGGCGCAGGCTCAGGCGCGGGGGCGGGCGCGGGCGCTGTGGGCAGTGCCGCCAGCGGCGGCGCCTGGAACGCCGGCGCAGACTCCCTGGCCTCGGAAGCCGACGGCGCTGGCGGAGCCGGCGGGGCGGGAGTGGCGGCGGCTGGCCAGGCTGGGATCGCCGCCTGTGTGGGCAGCCCGGCTGGCGGCTGGGCCGCCTGGAACATGCGCGTGAACTCCCCGGGTTCGGAAGCCGATGGCGCTACCGGAGCGGGCATGGCAGCCTCGGCGGGCACGGGCTCGACGGGCTGCACCGCCGGCGCCTGAGTCGCCGGGAACCAGCTTGCGAAGCCCCCAACTTCGGCCTCCCGCGTCGGTGGCGTCACTGCCGGCGGAGGCGCTGCCGCCGCCGGTGGAGCGAGCGCAGGCTCGACTGGCTGCGCCGCGGGCGTCTGGGCCGCGGGGAACCAGCTTGCGAAATCCCCAGCTTCGGCCTCCCGCGTCGGTGGGGCCGCTGGCGCGGGCGCTGCCGCTGCTGGTGGAATGGGCGCGGGCTCGACTGGCTGCGCCACTGGCGTCTGGGCCGCGGGGAACCAGCTTGCGAAGCCCCCAGCTTCGGCTTCCCGCGTTGGTGGCGCCGCTGGCGCGGGCGCTGCCGCTGCTGGTGGAATGGGCGCGGGCTCGACAGGCTGCGCCGCGGGCGTCTGGGCCGCGGGGAACCAGCTTGCGAAGCCCCCAGCTTCGGCTTCCCGCGTCGGTGGCGCCGCTGCCGGCGCGGGCGCTGCCGCAACCGGTGGAACGGACGCGGGCTCGACTGGCTGCGCGGTGGGCGCCTGGGCCGCGGGGCGCCAGCTTGCGAAGCCCCCAGCTTCGGCTTCCCGCGTTGGTGGGGCCGCTGGCGCGGGCGCTGCCGCTGCTGGTGGAATGGGCGCGGGCTCGACAGGCTGCGCCACTGGCGTCTGGGCCGCGGGGAACCAGCTTGCGAAGCCCCCGGCTTCGGCCTCCCGCGTCGGTGGCGCCGCTGCCGGCGGGGGCGCTGCCGCCGCCGGTGGAACGGGTGCGGGCTCGACTGGCTGCGCCGGTGGCGCCTCTGCTCGTCTCGGGGGAACCACCACGGCGGGCGCGGCGGGCACGACCGGCGCCGGCGCGGCGGCTGGTGTGGGTGCTACCGCCACCGGTGGCGCGGGCGCGGGTGGCGCCGCCGCCGGGGCCTTGACCGGTACCCGCCACGCTCCCGCCCGCGCGAATCCGGGACGGTCCGCCGCGGCGGCATGCGCGGCTTCCTGCTCGCTCAACCAATCCTCCAGGTGCTGGAACGGAGGAGCCATGGTGGCCACGTAGGTGGTGCCCTCGTGTTGGCCCACTTCGATCAGCTTTCCCATCGCGGCCGGCGGAAGGGCGCGCAGGCGCGCCAGCAAAGCCTGGTTGGCCAGGGTGTTCCCGCCAATCAGCAGGTGCACCGTGACCTCGCGGCCGGTAGAGGATTGCCGGGCGCGAAAACCCCGGGTGCCAGGGCCGGCCAGCGGCTCGATGAGCTGGTACTTGTGATAGAAATCCATAAAACGTTCCCCGCGCTACCTCCACAATAGTACCTCGCCCCGGGCCGGCTATCGCGGCCGTTTTTGCGGGGCGGGCCGCCTTGGCCGGCGCGCGGAGTAGGATGAAGATGGTTTACAGAGGAACCCCGCATGAGACGATTCGCATGGCCGCGCATCCCCGGCATTTTGGCCGGATTGCTGCTCGCGGCAGTGTCACTTTCGCCCCAAGCCGCCGGACCGCGGGTGTTGGCCAGGCCGCTTGAATGCCCGGCGGGCGATTGTCCCATACTGCAAGGGACTCCCCAGACGGCGGGAATGCGGAGCGGGTTCGTGCGCCTGATGCCCGGCGCCACGGTCGGCTGGCACACCACCGGCGGGAACGAAGAAGCCCTGGTGATTCTGCGGGGCCAGGGCGAGGCGCTGATCGAGGGCCAGGCCAAGCAGGCCTTCGCCGCTCCGGCTTTCGCCTACATCCCGCCCTCCACCCGCCATAACGTGGCCAACACCGGCAAGGAGCCGCTCGAATATGTTTACATCGTGGCGCCCGCCAGGCTGCCCTAGACGCCCGCGTGGCCCGCGCCGGCGCGGGAACGCCAGCCCCCACCCGGCGCGTCCGGCCGCGAGCCTGGCCGGTGCTCCCGGCAGACGTGCATTTTGCCCCACACCATGTTGGACCGCGTATGCTACAGTAATCCGCACGGGCCTATGAAGTTGCTTTCCAGAGTTGTCTGGTCGGAAGGGATGTACCTCGGGCCGCACCATTTCCAGGCGCAGAGCCGGTACTTCGAGGACTCCATCCAGTTCGCGACTTCCTCCCTCTGGTTCGCCGCCTACGGTTTGGCGGGCATCGAACTGGATGCGGATGCGCTGCACAACGGCACGGTCGCGCTGCTGCACGCGCGCGGAATCCTGCCCGACGGGCTGCCTTTCAATATGCCGGAGAGCGACGCGCTGCCGCAGCCGCGCGCCGTGGGGGAACTGTTTCCTCCCACGCGCGACGGCGTCACCGTGCTGCTGGCCATCCCGCCCCGCAAGCCCGACGGCTTCAACTGCCAGGTGGACGACCTGCCTCCGGCGGCGGGGCGCGACCCGCGTTTCGTAGCGGAAACCCGCGTGCTCCACGACCAGAACAGCGGTGCCGACGAACGGCCGGTGAGGCTGGGCCGCAAGAACCTGCGGCTGCTGATGGACACCGAGCCGCCCGGCGACCTGCTGACGCTGCCGGTGGCGCGCGTGGTGCGGGACCGGTCCGGCCACTTCGCCTACGACCCCGTCTTCGTGCCGCCGGTGCTGGAGATCGGCGCCAGCCAGCGGCTGATGCTGCTGACCCAGCGCCTGATCGAAATCCTGGGCGAGAAGAGCGCCGCCATCGGCCGCGGCGCCCAGCGCGGAAGCTCGGGGCACGCCGAGTTCTCCACCCGCGAGATCGCCAACTTCTGGCTGCTGCACGCGGTGAACTCCGCGCTGGCGCCCTTGCGCCACGAGCTCATCGCCAAGCGCGGCCATCCCGAGGAACTGTTCCTGGAACTGTCCCGCCTGGGCGGCGCATTGTGCACCTTCGCCCTGGAATCCCATCCGCGCGATCTGCCGCTGTACGATCACATGAACCTCAGCGACTGCTTCGACCGGATCGACCGCCACATCCGCGCGCACCTGGAAACCATCATCCCCACCAATTGCATCTCCATTCCGCTCGCTCCCGCCGGCGATTACTTCCATGAGGGAGAGATCGCCGATCAGCGCTGCCTGGGCCGCTCGCGGTGGGTGCTGGCGGTGCGCGCCGCCATGGGGGAAGCGGAGCTGATGAACAAAGCGCCGCAGCTCATCAAGGTCTGTACGCCGCCGTTCGTTCGCGAGCTGGTGAAGCGCGCGCTGCCCGGCCTCTCACTGGTTCACCTGCCGGTTCCCCCGTCGGCCATTTCCGCGCGCGTGGAGACGCAGTATTTCGGCATCAGCCGGAACGGCCCGTGCTGGGACCACATGGTGCAGACGCGCCGCATCGGCGTTTACGTTCCGGGCGAGTTCCCCCGCCCCGAAGTGGAAATCCTGGTAGTTTTGGACAATTGATATGACTCCTCCCGTCAATCGCCGGCCGGAAAACCTGGCCCTGCACTTTCAAGAGGTTCTCACAGCCATCGAGCGGCTGCGCGGCAGCCGGCAAGGCGTTTCGGATGCCAACGCTTTCCGCCACCATTCCCGGGAAGCCCTGAAGACCGCGGCCAGCCAGGCCCTGGCCGCCGGCTACAACGCCGAGGATGTGAAGTACGCCACCTATGCGACGGTCGCGTTTCTGGACGAATCGGTCCTCAACTCGCACAACCCGGTGTTCGCCGACTGGGCGCGCAAACCGCTCCAGGAAGAGATGTTCGGCACGCAGATCGCGGGCGAGGTCTTCTTCCAGCAATTGCAGCAGTTGCTGGGGCGCAACGACTCGGCGGACCTGGCGGACCTGCTGGAAGTCTACTACCTGTGCCTGGTGCTCGGTTTCGGCGGCCGCTACAGCGCCGGCAACCGCGGCGAACTGAGCCAGGTCATGAGCATGACGGCGGCCAAGATTTACCGCGTGCGGGCCAGGTTTTCGCAGCTCTCGCCGGCCTGGATCCTGCCCCGCGAACCGGTGCGCAGCCGCCGCGACCCGTGGGTGCGGAAGCTCGGCATTGCGGCCGCCGCCGCGGCCATTCTGATGGTGCTGTTGTTCGTGGTTTACAAGGTCGTGCTGGGCAGCGGGGTGCACGTTACCGTGGTGAGCGGCCAGGCGGCCAACAGCGCGCCGGTGAGCTGAGGGGGACGCATGACGATACTGTACGTGGTTCTGGCGGTCACGCTGGTCGCGTTGATCGTTCTCCTGGTGGTGTTGCTGATCCAGCGGAAGAAGAAAAAGGCCGCCGAGGCCGCCGCGTTCGGCGAACCGGGGGCGGCCGAGGGCTCCGACGAGATCTCCTCGCTGGTGCGCGATGCCGACGCCAAGATCGCCGCCGCCAAAATCCAGCCGGGCGCGCGCGTGGCCACCCTGCCCGCCTACCTCATCCTGGGCGATACGGGCGCCACCAAGACCAGCGTCATGCTGCACTCGGGACTGGACCCCGAGTTGATCGCCGGACAGGTTTACCAGGGCGGCAACGTGGCCCCCACGCGGGTGGCCAATTTCTGGTTCTCCCGGCGCTCGGTGTTCGTGGAGGCCGGCGGCCGGCTGCCGGGCGAGGCCGCCAAGTGGAAGAAGCTGGTGGGCAGGCTGGCGCCCAGGACGTCGGTGGTGGGCAAGGGCGAGCAGGCGCCGCGCGCCGCCGTGGTGTGTTACGACATCGAGAACTTCACCAAGCCAGGAGCCATGGATCTGGCCGCCGCCACGGCGCGCGCCTACCGGGCGCGGCTGGGCGAAATCTCGCAATCCATGGGAATCCAGCTCCCCGTGTACGTGCTCTTCACCAAGGCCGACCGGCTGCCGTTCTTCACCGAGTTCGTCAGAAACCTGACCAACGACGAGTCCACCCAGGTGCTCGGGGTCACGCTGCCCATGCTGGAAGGCCGCAACCAGGGCGTGTACGGGGAAGAAGAGACGGCCCGGCTGACGGGGAATTTCGAGCGGCTGTTCCGCAGCCTGGCCGACGCGCGGCCGGAGTTCCTGGCGCGCGAGACGGACCCGTCCAAGCTGCCGGCGAGTTACGAATTCCCGCGCGAATTCCGCAAGCTGCGTCCCGCCGTGGTGCAGTTCCTGGTGGACCTGTGCCGTCCCAGCCAGTTGGCCGTGGGGCCGTTTCTGCGGGGCTTCTATTTCACCGGCGTGCGCCCCATCATCGTCAACGAAGCGGCCCCCGTGCAAGCCGCCGAGCCGCAGCAGCAGGGCGGCTACGGACAGGCCCACGGGGCCACCGGAATCTTCAGCATCGGCGGCATGGCCGGCGCGCAGGCGCCTCCGCCGCCGCCCGCCCCCACCGCGCGCAAGGTGCCGCAATGGCTGTTCCTCAGCCACCTGTTCAACGACATCCTGCTGGCCGACCGGGCCGCCATGGGCGCCAGCGGAGCCAGCACCAAGACCAGCTTCTGGCGGCGTCTGCTGTTCGCCTCGGCGGCGGGGCTGTGTTTTCTGCTGATCGTGTTCTTCACCATCTCGTTCTTCAACAACCGCTCGCTGGAGGCCAAGGTCCGCGACGCCGCGGTGGGGATGGCGGCGCCGGAACCGTCCGGCGGCGGCCTGGCGCCGGTCGAATCGCTGCGCAAGCTGGAGAACCTGCGGCAGGCCATGGAGACCCTGGTGCGCTATCGCCGCGACGGCCCGCCCTTGTTCTACCGCTGGTTCCTGTACGTGGGCGACGACCTGTACCCGGAAGCGCGGCGGGTGTATTTCGACCGCTTCAAGACGCTGCTGTTCGGCTCCACGCAGACCGCCATCCTGCAGGACCTGCGCACGCTGCCGGCTTTGCCGGGGCCCGAGTACACGCCCACCTATAACGCGCTGAAGGCCTATCTCATCACCACGTCCTTTCACGACAAGAGCACCAAGGAGTTCCTCACGCCGGTGCTGATGAGCTGGTGGATGGCGGGGGCCAGCGTCGAAACCACCCGCGCGGAACTGGCGCAGAAGCAGTTCGATTTCTACTCCGAGGAGCTGCGCGAGAGCGACCCGTACACCTCGGAAACCGATTCTCAAGCCGTCACCCACGCCCGCGCTTACCTGGCGCAGTTCGCCGGCGCCGAGCGGGTATACGCCTTCATGCTGTCGGAAGCCGCCAAAAGCAATCCGCCAGTCGACTTCCACAAGCAGTTTCCGGGCGCCGACCAGGTGGTGCGGGAAACCCACGTGGTGCCGGGGGCGTTTTCCAAGGGCGGATGGGCCTTCATGAAGGACGCCATCGCCCACGCCGACCGCTATTTCAACGGCGAGCCCTGGGTGCTGGGCGACCTGGGCTCCGGCAACATCGACCGCGCCAAGCTGGAGCAGGACCTCAGGAGCCGTTACAACGGCGACTTCGTCGGCGAGTGGCGCACCTACATCAAGTCCGCGTCGGTGAACCGCTACGCCAGCTTGAAGGAAGCCTCCGAAAACCTCAAGACGCTGGCCGGCAACACCTCGCCGCTGCTGGAATTGCTCGCCCTGGCGTCGCGCCACACCGACGTGGACGATCCCCTGGTGAAGATTCAGTTCCAGCCGCCCCAGGCGGTGGTTCCTCCCACCTCGACCGACGTGGTGATCGCGCCGCCCAACCTGAACTACATGCAGGCCTTGACCGCGCTGCAGACTTCCATCGAGCAGATCGCCAGCACCCCAGGGATCCCCAGCGACGCGACGGCCGCGCCCACGCTGGACAACGCCCGGCAGGCCATCAACAACACCCGCCAGTTGGAGCAGGCGTTCCATCCCGATCCGGAGGGCAAGGTGGACAAGCTGGTGGGCACGCTGCTGGAGGATCCCATCACCTACGCCCAGGGGTTGCTGCGCGCGCTCGGTCCGGCGGAGCTGAACCAGAAAGGCGCGGGAATGTGCGGCCAGGTCAGCCCGGTGATGCGGAAATATCCGTTCAATCCGAAAGCCACCGACCAGGCCACGCTGGCCGACGTTTCGGAGCTTTACAAGCCGAAAGAGGGAGCCATCTGGCAGTTCTACGACACCTCCCTGCAGAAGTACATCACCCGTACGGGCTCGCAGTTTTCGGCCAATCCGTCGGGCGGGATGAATATCAACCCCACCTTCGTTTCCTTCCTGAACCGCGCGGCGGCGTTCACCGACCTGGCGTTTCCGCCCGGCGCCAACGATCCGCAGTTCAAGTACACGGTGAGCCCGCTCCCCTCGTCCCCGGACGTGGACACGGTGACGGTGATCATCGACGGCCAGACGGCCGTGTTCACTCCGGGCTCGCCGGGCAAGACGTTCGTCTGGCCCGGCCCGGCGGCCCACTCCCTGCAGTTGAAGGTGCAGTTCAAGGGCGGGAACCAGGACTTCACCATTTCGACTTACGACGGCCTGTGGTCGGTCTACCGCTTCATCCTGGAGGCCGAGGGCCACTCCGGCACGCAAGTCGAAAAGCGGCCGGCGACCGGCGGGCAGCCCATGCGCGGGCCCTCGGGACAGCCGGTGGTGGTGCGGCTGGATTTCAATCCCAACCCGCAGAATTTCTTCTCCGGGCTGGGATGCGTATCGGAGGTCGCGAAACAGTAAATGCAGCTTCCCTCGCGGATCGGCAAGTACCAGTTGGAGGAATTCCTGGGCGGCGGCATGTCGCACGTCTACCGCGCCCGCGATACCGTGATCGGGCGCGTGGTCGCGGTGAAGATCCTGACCGACGCCGGCTGCCAGGACGCGGAGGCCAAGGCGCGCTTCCTGGCGGAAGCCCGCATGGCCGGCAGCATCGCCCACGACAACGTGATCAGCATTTTCGATTTCGGCGAAGACGAGCAGCACCGGCCCTTCATGGTGATGGAGTTCCTGCGCGGCGAGGATTTGCGGCAGGCCATCAAGAATAACCACACCGGGGACCTGAAGAGCAAACTCAAAATCGCCGTTCAGGTGGCCGGCGCGCTCGAGTACATCCACGCCCAGAAGATCATCCACCGCGATATCAAGCCGGAGAACATCCACGTCACCGCCAACGGCGTGGTGAAGCTGATGGACTTCGGCATCGCCAAGACCGAAGGCCTGGCCATGACGCGCGCCGGCTACGTGCTGGGGACGCCTTACTACATGGCGCCCGAGCAGGTGACCGGCCTGAACATCACCGAGCAGGTGGACGTTTACGCCTTCGGAGTGCTGCTGTTCGAACTGCTTTGCGGCATAAAGCCGATTAGCGGCGACACCGTGGAGCGGATTTTTTACAGCATTCTGAACGAGCCGCTCAACCTGGATCCGCTCTACCAGGCCGGCATCCCGCAAGCGGTGTGCAGCCTGGTGGCGGCGTGCACCGTCAAGGATCCGGCGGCCCGCCCGCAGGGATTCGCGCCGGTCTGCGCGGAACTGAACCGGCTGATCGCGGAGTACGACGCGCCAACCATGGCCATGCGGCCCAGCGCGGTCGGCATTGCGCCCGTTGCGCCGGCGCCCCCGCCGCCGGCCGGGGGCGCCGCTTCCAGGAAGTGGCTGCTGCCCGCGCTGGCGGTGGCCATTTTGACCTTGGCGGGCGGGTTGTACCTGGCGCTGCGGCCATCCGGCAAGGCGGCCGGGGACAAAGGCGGCGGCGCCAAAACCGCCGTGCTGGAACCGGTCGTTCACACTCCCACCGGCGAGATGGTGCTGGTTCCCGCCGGGCCGTTCAAGTCCGGCAAGGACAACGAGACGGTCACGCTACCGGCGTTTTACATCGACAAGACGGAGGTCACCAACCAGGCCTACATGGAATTCCACAAAGCCATGGGATACCCGCTGCCGGCCGCGTTCCCCAAGGACAAGCCCGATTACCCGGTGGTGAACGTCTCGATCATCGACGCGCACGCCTTCTCCAAGTGGGCGGGAAAACGGCTTCCCACGGGGCAGGAATGGGAGAAAGCGGCGCGCGGCGTGGATGGCCGCCTGCTTCCCTGGGGCGACAATCCCGATCCGGCGCGATGCAACGTGGACAGCAAGAGTCTGCGTCCGGCGACGGACTTCCCCGAAGGAGCCAGCCCTTACGGGGCGCTGAACATGGTGGGCAACGCCTGGGAGCTGGTGGACCAGGAGATGAAACCCAGTCCGGAAGCGATCGAGAATTTCCGCGTGCTTCTCGATCCTCCGCCGAGAGCCGACGAGCCCTGGTACATGATCCGCGGCCTCTCTTTCAGGATGTCGCTGGCTTCCGAAGGGGTCCGGGATTTCGCCACGCTGCCGGCGCGGATGAAGGCCGACGACATCGGCTTCCGCTGCGCCAAAGACGCCAAGTAGGGGAGCGGGTCGAACGGCGCTCAGCCCAGCGCTTCCCCGATTCTCCGAAGATGTTCCCGGCGGTGAAGCGAACGCGTCAGGGATCGCTCAAAACCGGCGGCAACGATCCGCTCGCACAGTTCGTCTCCGATTTCCTCCACCCGCGAATCCACTGCCGCCGCGCTATCCAAAGCCAGTTTGGCCGCCGCGGGACCGGGCACGGCCTGAGAGACGGCCCTCACCGCCTCGTTGATGGAGTCGATGGCCTGAGGGCTGAGCCGGGCTGTCTCAAACCTGCCGCCCTCCCATTCCGTCAACAGGGTGAGCGCCAGCCGATCCCAGAAGGCGAGGTGACAAAGCCAGGTTGACACCGTCCAGCCGGACCCAACCGCGCACTGAAACGAGCGCTCGTCCAGGCGCGCAATCAGATCGGCCAGTTCCTGGCGCGCCGCATGGTTCTCTTCAACCAAAGCTCTGTCCGTCATGCTTCCAATCTATCAGGCTGGTTGCGCCGGCACGATTCAAGGGGCCGTCGCCCGGATTGCGGCGCGCACCCCTGCGCGACGGGACGTGCCGCGGTAGTATGAGGCCAAGAGGGATTCGAGCCTGGAGGTGGTACTGGTTGTTGGGATGGTTCTTGGATGACATTGTCGTCTTCCTGTTCAGGACGATCGTCAGGTTTCTGCGCGAAGACCGCAGCAGGGACTGGCCGGTTACGAGCGGAACCGTCGAACAGTCGCATTGCCCGGAAACCGCCATGTACCCGCTCGCTGAGTTGGTGTACTCCTACTCGGTGGACGGAGTGGACCACTCAGGCAGCTTCAAGAGGGGCTTCTGGCATCAAAAATCAGCCGAGCGGTACGCCGGACGTTTTCTTCCGGGGAGCAAGCTGGTCGTCCGTTACCGGCCGGGCGAGGCCGCGGAGTCCTGCATCCGGGAGGATGACCAGGCGAAGCCGGGCGCCCCAGCCATTCGCGATTCCCTCTGACGAACGGATTGCCGCCGGCCGCGGGCCGTCCGGTGGAATCGGCCCCGCCAACCCGCCTGCCATAATGAAGCGTGGACAACCCCTGGCTGGCCATCCCGCTGGACGACTACGAAGGCCACATGGCGTCGGCGGGCGTCGCACAGTCAGTGGCGCTGGCGGAACTCTTCGACGATGCGTTGCGGCGGACGCGCCCGGAATCGGTGGCCATCCTGGGCGTGGCGGGCGGGAACGGCCTGGACCGCATTTCGCCGGAAGTGACCACGCGCGTCTGCGGCCTGGACATCAACCCGGCTTACCTCGAACGCGTGCGGCAGCGCTACGGCGCTTTGCCCGGCCTGGAACTGCATTGCGTGGACCTGGCGCGCGAGACGGTCCGCCTGGACCCGTTCCGGCTGGTCCACGCCGCGCTGATCTTCGAGCACGCCGGGCTGGACGGTTGCCTGCGGAATGCCGTGTCGATGGTGGCCGCGAGCGGCGTCCTGTCGGTGGTGTTGCAGTTGCCCAGCCCGCAGGCGCCGGAAGTGAGCAACAGCCCGTACCCTTCGGTGCAGGCCCTGAGCGCGGGCTTTCACCTGGTGGATGCGGCGGATCTCGCCGGCCGGTTGGCTGCCCGCGGCTTCCGCCAGGCGTGGGAGACACAGCGTCCGCTGCCTGGCGGCAAGGCCTTCTGGATGGGCGTTTTCGACGGACCGCCGCTTATTTGAATCCGCTTTCCAGGATGGCGCCAAGCGGCGCCACTTCGACATCGCCCTGCAGGCGGGTGGTTACCAGCGCCCTCCGGAACCCTGGTTCCAGCCTCTCAATCGCGGCAATCGCCCGCCTGGGTGGCCGGCTTCAATTGCCGGTTGGAACTCTTTCGGCGTGGTCGATCACCAGGACGTCCACTTCGGCTTTCCGGCTCTCCAGCTTGAGCCCGAGTTGATCCTGCAGGACTCTCTGCCAGAGCGTGAAGCTTTCCGCGCCCGGTTCCGGCCTCACCTCCACGCCGATGTCGTAGATCCCCGCGAGCCCGGTCTTGTCCCGCACCGGAACCGGATGGCCGCTGGCCACGCCGGGCTTAGTGGGATCGTCCGGTAAGGGAATGCTGAGTTGAATGGACAGCAAATTGGCGAACTCCTGCAGGTTGCCGTGAAAGCCCGCCGGACCGGCCGCACCGGCCTGGCCGGTGGGAACCTCCGCGTCCGTCGCGGCGCGAAGCTTCGGACCGTGCTTGTCCACCACCAGGTCGTACACCCGGAGTTCCCTGGTCTCCGGATGCAGGGAGAGCTGGAAGCGATCGCCCAACAGCGTCCGAAGCATCGGCATGGCCTGCTGGTTGGTGATGGGCCCATCGGCTCTGGCGTCTACGTCGTATTGGGCGATGTCGAGCCAGTTTGGCCCTCCGGAGATCTGATACGGTTGCACGCCATACGCCTCGGCGATGAGGTGCTTCAAAGTGACATTACGGCCCCTGAGCCCCGCCGGGCCGAAGGAGATCCGCCCGCTTCCGTCCGGCCCCAATTGACGCTGGCTGGGCTTGACGGAAGCCACGGCGAAGGCCGGTGGATTGGCCGCGCCCTGGGCGGAACAGGCCTGGATCGAGAAGACCAGAGCGCCGGCGGTGACCAGGGTGCGCATCTGCTCATCATATCGCTTCACCCGTCGGGACCGGCGCCGGTTTTACAATGGTTACCAGTGCCCTTCGGAACCCTGGTCCTGGCCTCCCAATCTCCGCGGCGCAGCGAACTCCTGCGCCAGGCCGGGATTCCGTTCGTGGTTCGCGCGGCCGCGGTGGACGAAACCCCGCTGGCGGGTGAACGGCCGGAAGAGTACGTGGTCCGCCTGGCCGAGAGCAAAGCCATGGCGGTGGAAGCGGCGCCGGAGGAAATCGTGCTGGGCGCGGACACCACCGTGGTGGTGGGCGGGGCGATGCTCGGCAAGCCCTCCAGCCAGGCCGAGGCGCGCCACATGCTGGTGCGGCTGGCGGGGCGGCGGCACGAGGTGCTCACGGGGATCTGCCTCCGCCATGGCGGGCGGGTGGTGCGCGATTGGTCGACCACCGAGGTCTGGTTCAGCGCCATGAGCCGCCGCGAGATCCGCCAGTACGCCTCTAGCGGCGAGCCCATGGACAAAGCCGGGGCGTATGCCGTTCAGGGTTTGGCATCGCGCTACGTGGAACGGATTGAGGGCTGCTATTTCAACGTGGTGGGGCTGCCGATGGCGCTGGTGTACCACCACCTGCAGGTACTGCGGAAACTGGCCGGGGAGCCGTAGCCGGAGGAGTGGCGATCCCCTCCGGCCTTGATGGCAAACGGGCTAGCGGCCGCCGCCGCCCTTGGTGGGAGCCTTCTTGCCAGCCTTGCCGCCGCCCCTCCGGCCGCCGCCCTTGCCGCCCCCCCTGCCGCCACGGCCGCCCCGGCCACCGCCGGCCTGTTGCGCCACTACCACCGGCGCCGCCAGCAGGACAGCCAGCAAGCCCAGTCCCAGAAACTTTCGAATCATGCCGCGCATAAACGCTCCTGTCTATCTATGATTCCAGATCGCGTCCAACTAGTTGCGTGAATCTGCGGCAAAATGCGCGGGGAACTCCGGCTTCCCGGTCGAGCCCCTGGGCCGTCGCGGGCGTTGGCGAAGAGTGCCACTCCCGCCGTCCCCGGGCCGTCGCGGGCCTTCGCGAAGAGTGCCGCCGCCCCCAGGGCGCCGCGGGTGTTCGCGAGAAGTGCCAGACCCGCCGCTCCTGGGCCGCCGCTGGCGTTCGCGATGAGTGCCGCTCCCGCCGTCCCCGGGCCGTCGCGGGCGTTGGCGAAGGGTGCCACTCCCGCCGCCCCCCGGACCGCCGCCGGCGTTCGCGACGAGTGCCACTGCCGCCGCCCTCGGACCGTCGCGGCCAAAATAGTTGTAGATTTTTACGACAAGCAGGTCTTATAATCTAGTTTAAGGCAGCCTGTTCTGAATCCACATTAAGCCAAGGAGGGGAGAGTTGGAAAGCTCATCCACACCCGTGCGGCCCAAGGTCACTATTGACGGCAATGAGGCCGCCGCATACGTCGCGCATCAAATCAACGAAGTCATTGCTATATATCCGATTACGCCATCATCCAACATGGGCGAATGGGCGGACCAGTGGTCCGCCGAAGGCAAGACGAACATCTGGGGCACGATACCCCTGGTGATCGAAATGCAGAGCGAAGGCGGAGCCGCCGGCGCCCTGCACGGGGCCCTGCAGGCCGGGTCGCTGGCCACCACGTTCACGGCCTCGCAAGGGCTGCTGCTGATGATCCCCAACATGTTCAAGATCGCGGGCGAACTCACCAGCACGGTGTTCCACATCGCGGCCCGCGCCCTGGCCACCCACGCGCTGTCGATTTTCGGCGACCACTCCGACGTCATGGCCGCCCGTTCCACCGGGTTCGCCATGATGGCGTCGAACTCGGTCCAGGAAGTCATGGACTTGGCGCTGATCTCGACGGCGGCCAGCCTGGAAGCGCGGCTTCCGTTCCTGCACTTTTTCGACGGCTTCCGCACCTCCCATGAAGTCGCCAAGGTGGAGCAGCTCACCGCCGACGATCTGCGCTTCATGATCGAGGAGGACCTGGTGCGCGCCCACCGCCAGCGGGCGCTCTCGCCGGACCACCCGGTGATCCGCGGCACGGCCCAGAACCCCGACGTGTATTTCCAGGCCCGCGAAACCGTCAACCCCTACTACCTGGCCTGTCCCACCATCGTGCAGAACGTGATGGACAAGTTCGCCGCCCGGGTGGGCCGCCACTATCACCTGTTCGATTACGTGGGCGCGCCGGATGCCGAGCGCGTCATCGTCATGATGGGCTCGGGCGCCGAGGTGGCGCACGAAACCGTCGAGGCGCTGGTGGCCCAGGGCGAGAAGGTCGGGCTGCTGAAAGTCCGCCTGTACCGGCCGTTCGCGGTGGAGACCTTCGTCCAATCCCTGCCGGCCTCAGTCAAATCCATCGCCGTGCTCGACCGCACCAAGGAGCCCGGCGCCACCGGCGAGCCGCTGTACTGCGACGTGATCACGGCTTTTTCCGAGATGGGCGTGAGCAAGCGGGTGATCGGCGGGCGTTACGGCCTGGCTTCCAAGGAGTTCACCCCCGCCATGGTGAAGGGCGTATTCGACGAGTTGCTGCGGGCCGCGCCGAAGAACCACTTTACGGTTGGCATCAACGACGACGTCACCCACACCAGCCTGGCCTACGACCCGGCTTTTTCAACCGAGGTTCCGGGCACCGTGCGCGCTTTGTTCTACGGCCTGGGCGCGGACGGCACCGTGGGCGCCAACAAGAACTCCATCAAGATCATCGGCGAGGAAACCGACAACTTCGCCCAGGGCTACTTCGTCTACGATTCCAAGAAGTCCGGCGCCATCACTACCTCCCACCTGCGGTTCGGCCCCCGGCCGCTGCACTCCAGCTACCTGATCAACCAGGCCAATTTCGTGGCCTGCCACCAGTTCTCCTTCCTGGAACGCATCGACATGCTGAGGTACGCCGAGCCGGGCGCCACGTTCCTGCTCAACAGCACCTTCGGGCCGGAGGAAGTCTGGGACCATCTGCCGCGCCTGGTGCAGCGGCAGATCATCGAAAAGAAGCTGAAGTTTTACGTGATTGACGGCTACGAAGTGGGCAAGCAGACCGGCATGGGCGGGCGCATCAACACCATCATGCAGACCTGCTTCTTCGCCATCAGCGGCGTGCTGCCGCGTGAGGAGGCCATCGCGGCCATCAAGTACACCATCAAGAAAACCTATGGCAGGCGGGGCGAGAGCGTGGTGCAGAAGAACAACGCGGCGGTGGACGCCGCCCTCGACCACCTCCACGAAGTGACCGTCCCCGCGGAGGTGTCCTCCAGCTTCGATCTGCGGCCATACGTTCCCGCCGCCGCGCCCGAGTTCGTGCAGCGCGTGATCGCCAAGATCGTGGCCGGCGAAGGCGACGACCTGCCGGTGAGCGCCATGCCCATCGACGGCACCTTCCCCACTGCCACGGCGCAGTGGGAGCGGCGCAACATCGCCCTCGAAATTCCGGCCTGGGACGAGAAGCTGTGCATCCAGTGCGGCAAGTGCGTGCTGGTGTGCCCGCACGCGGTCATCCGCGCCAAGGTTTTCGACGAGAAGTACCTGGCCGGAGCGCCGCCCACGTTCAAGGCCGTTCCCGCAAGCTGGAAGAACATGCGGGACCGCAAGTACACGCTGCAGGTGGCGCCCGAGGATTGCACCGGCTGCACCCTGTGCGTGCAGGTCTGCCCGGCCAAGAGCAAGAGCGAAGTGAAGCACCGCGCCATCGACATGGTGCCCCAGCCGCCGATCCGCGAAAGCGAAGCCGCCAACTGGGAGTTTTTCCTCGGCCTTCCCGAAACCGGCCGCGAAGCGCTGTCCATGACCCAGGTGAAGGACGTGCAGTTGCTGCGGCCGCTGTTTGAATTCTCCGGCGCCTGCTCGGGCTGCGGCGAAACCCCGTACCTCAAGCTGATGACCCAGTTGTTCGGCGACCGCATCCTGGCCGCCAACGCCACCGGTTGTTCGTCGATTTACGGCGGCAACCTGCCTACCACCCCGTACTGCCAGAACGCCGAAGGCCGCGGTCCGACCTGGAGCAACTCGCTGTTCGAAGACAACGCCGAATTCGGCCTGGGCATGCGCCTGGCCATCGACAAGCAGAACGAATACGCCCGCGAACTGGTGGCGCGGCTGGGCTTCCTGATCGGCGACGAACTGGCGCAGGCCATCCTCAAGGCCGACCAGACCGCCGAGCCGGGCATCTTCGCGCAACGCGAGCGCGTCGCCGTTCTCAAGGAGAAGCTGGCCGGCCTCCACACGGCCGAAGCCCGCGACCTCCTGGGCGTGGCCGATTCGCTGGTCAGGAAGAGCGTCTGGATCCTGGGCGGCGACGGCTGGGCCTACGACATCGGCTACGGCGGCCTGGACCACGTGCTGGCCAGCGGCCGCGACGTCAACGTGCTGGTGCTCGATACCGAAGTCTATTCCAACACCGGCGGGCAGGCGTCGAAATCCACGCCGCGCGGCGCCGTCGCCAAGTTCGCCGCCGGCGGCAAGCCGGTGGGCAAAAAGGACCTGGCCATGATGGCCGTGAGCTACGGCAGCGTCTACGTGGCCCGCGTCGCCATGGGATCGAGCGACATGCACACCGTCAAGGCGTTTTTGGAAGCCGAAGCCTTCCACGGACCGTCGATCATCATCGCCTACAGCCACTGCATCGCCCACGGCTACGACCTGACCTACGGCATGGAGCAGCAGAAGGCCGCCGTGAACTCCGGCTACTGGCCGCTGTTCCGCTACAACCCCTCCCTGGTGGCCCAGGGCAAGAACCCCTTCCAGCTCGATTCGCGCGCTCCTTCCATCCCGCTGAAGGATTACATCTACAACGAAACCCGCTACACCATGCTGGTCAAGAGCAATCCCGAAGAGGCCCAGCGGCTGCTGGAACTGGCCAAGGAGGACGTGGCCTCGCATTGGAAACTGTACGATTACCTGGCTCACGAACCCGCCAACGGCGTGGAGGTGAAGAAATGATCGACCTTTCGAAGACCATCGACCTATCCACGACCTATCTCGGTCTGAAGCTGAAGAATCCGCTGGTTGCCTCCTCCTCGCCGATGTGCGCCGACGTGGGCAACGTGCGCCGGCTGGAGGACGCCGGCGCCGCCGCCGTGGTGCTGCACTCGCTCTTCGAGGAGCAGATCGAAATCGAAAGCGAGGAGCTGGACCGCTCCATCGCCGCGACGAGCGACGTATCGGCCGAATCGGTGACCCAGCTTCCGGAGATGACGCGCCGCGTCATGGGCCCGGATGCCTACCTGTCCCACATCGCCCGGTGCAAGGAGGCGGTGAAGATTCCCATCGTCGCCAGCCTCAACGGCGCCACGCGCGGCGGCTGGCTGCACTTCGCCAAACAGATGGAACAGGCCGGCGCCGACGCGCTGGAGCTGAACATCTACTACATCCCCGTCGATCCCGCCGTTTCCGGCGAGGCCGTCGAGCGGCAGTACGTCGAACTGGTCCAGGCCGTCCGCGCGGAGGTCCGCGTCCCGGTGGCCGTCAAGCTGGGCCCGTATTTCAGCTCCATGGCCAACATGGCCGGCAAGCTGGATGCCGCCGGCGCCAGTGGCCTGGTGCTCTTCAACCGCTTCTATCAGCCGGATTTCGACCTGGAAGCGCTGGAAGTGGTGCCCAACCTGATCCTGAGCAACTCCCACGAGCTGCTGCTGCGCCTGAACTGGATCGCGCTGCTCTACGGCAGGGTGAAGGCCGACCTGGCCCTGACGGGCGGCGTCCACAGCGCTTCCGACGTGCTGAAGGCCATGATGGCGGGCGCCAAGGTCGCCATGCTGACCTCGGCCCTGCTGAAGCGCGGCATCACCTATCTCGACACGCTGGCGACCGAATTGCTGGTCTGGATGGGCGAGCACGAGTACGACTCCATCCGCCAGATGCAGGGCAGCATGAGCCGCAACGCCGTCCCGCAACCGGAGGCCTTCGAGCGCGCCAATTACATGAAGGTGCTGAGCTCGTACGCTATGCGGTAAGGCGGCGCGGGCGGGCACTCGGGAAACATTGGAGCGGCGGCAACCCACGGGTCCGCCGCTCTTTCCGTCTTACGGCTGGATTCCGAATGCGGAGGTTTCGTCCACCATGCGGTAATCGGACGGCGGCTGGAACAGCCTGAGATCCGGCTCGGCCCGCAGGATGTGGATCAGCCGGTTGCGGAACTCCCCACCCTGGGGATCGATCTGTCTCCGCAGCACCATCACCTGCAGATCCGGCGACAACCAGTATTCGGTGCGCGACAGAACCTGTGGAGCGGCGTCGGGCGCCGCGGCCGCGAGGCCCATGGTCACGCGCGTTCCTTCCGATGAAACGCCTTCGATCCACTGCGACCCCATGGGTTCGACGGTCCTCTGCGGCCGCTCCGGCTGCGCCGGTTCGGCCGCGGAATTCGCAGCGGGAGGCGCGGGCGCTTCCAGCGGGCGGCGATGGGCGATCCGCTGCCGCAGGTCCAGCACGTACTGGAACCCGGCCACGGGATCCACGATCACCACCATGACCACCTTTTCCTTGCCGGTGTCGGGATTGGTCAGGATCGGCCCGTCGGTCCGCGTGCGCCCGGCGGAATCCCGGTAGAGCCGGAGATTGGGGAGCGTCCGGGTGACGCGCGTGCCGTCGGCGAGAACCTGCACGGTGTCGGCCACCAACTCCGCGGAATAAGGTTGGTTCACGACCGGCTCGGTGAGCGAGGGCGCCGGCGCTCGAATTCCCGTGTAGGTCTGGCTGAATCCGGCCGGCAGGCAAAAGGCGAGGAACGAGAATGCGGCAACCACCGTCTGGCGCATGGGACCTCCGAGTAGAAGTGTAGCGGTATCGGGGGCTGAGGACAAGCGGGGCCGCGGCGGCTGCGGGCAGTGCGGCGCTGGGGACATGGCATGCGGGATAATCGGCTTGAGGCACGATGAGACGTGATTCTGCTGCTCTATGCATATGCGAAGAACCGGGCGGCGGACCTGACCCCAAAACAAGTGTCGCAGCTCGCCAAGGTTGGCAAAGAGGAGTTCGGCAGTGAAGAAACAGATGTTTGAGGAGTTACTGGGCAGCGTGCGCGAAGCCGGGGCAATCCTGCGCGGCCGCGAGAAGCCGTCGCGGCGGACGGTCATCGGCTCATCCGGCGTCCGCGTCATCCGCGAACGGACCAGCCTTTCGCAGTCGGAGTTTGCGCACCTGATCGGTGTCAGCGTGAAGACGCTCCAGAACTGGGAACAGGACCGGCGGCGGCCTACGGGACCCGCAGCCGCGCTCTTGAGCATCATCGCGCACGATCCGGTGCTGGCGGTGAAGGCCATTCATCGGGTGTGAGCCCCGTTGGACGGCCGAACGCGGCCCGGCGTCCCGCCGCAGCCAACCCCCCATCCTCCATCTGCTAGCCTGAAATCATGCGGTTCGCCGATTCCATTTTTGCCGGGCGCTTTGGCATCTCCACCCGGGACCTCGACCGGTACCTGGCCGAGGCGCTGGCCCATGGCGGCGATTACGCGGACCTCTACTTCGAGTACCTGCTCTCGAGCTCCATCGGCATCGACGAATCCATCGTCAAGAGCGCCGCGCAGGGCGTCTCCATGGGGGTGGGCGTGCGCGTCATCGCGGGCGAGCGCACGGGGTACGCCTACAGCGACGACCTGTCGCCGGAGAAAATCCTCAAGGCCGCCCGGGTGGCGGCGCACATCGCCTCGGGGCCCAGCAAAATCGACAAGTTCGACCTCAACGAAGGCCTCCGCCACAATCTCTACCCGGTGCTGACGGCGCCTACCGAAACCGCCCTGTCGGAGCGCGTGGAACTGGTGAAGCGCGCCGATCACGCGGCCCGCGCCTTCGATCCGCGGGTGTTCCAGGTGCAGGCCATGTACGCCGACAACCTGCGCCACGTGCTGGTGGCCACCAGCGACGGGGTGCTCACGGTGGACCGCCAGCCGCTGGCGCGCCTCAGCGTGCATGCCCTGGCGCGGCGCGACGGCGAGACGCCGCAACAGGGCCACGCGGGCGGCGGCGGGCGCGTGGACCTGGATTTCTTCCTCAAGGACAAGCCGCCGGAACACTTCGCCCGCCAGGCCGCGCGCGAGGCCATCGCCATGCTGGACGCCGCCGAAGCGCCGGCCGGCGAGATGACCGTGGTGCTGGGGCCCGGCTGGCCGGGCATCCTGCTGCACGAAGCCGTGGGACACGGTCTCGAAGCCGATTTCAACCGCAAGGGCGTCTCGGCCTTCAGCGGCCGCATCGGCGAGAAGGTGGCGAGCGAGCTGTGCACGGTGGTCGACGACGGCACCATCCACAGCCGCCGCGGCTCGCTCAACGTGGACGACGAGGGCCACGCCACCGCGCGCAACGTGCTCATCGAGAACGGCGTCCTGCGCGGCTACCTGCAGGACAGGCTCTCCAGCCGTCTCATGGGCGCGGCGCCCACCGGCAGCGGGCGGCGCGAGAGTTATGCCCACATCCCCATGCCGCGCATGACCAACACCTTCATGCTGGCCGGCCGGAGCGATCCCGAGGAGATCGTGCGGAGCGTGCCCAAGGGGCTGTACTGCGCCAATTTCGGCGGCGGGCAGGTGGACATCACCAACGGCAACTTCGTGTTCTCGGCCTCGGAAAGCTACCTCATCGAGGACGGCAAAATCACCCGGCCGGTGCGCAACGCCTCGCTGATCGGAAACGGTCCGGAGGCCCTTAAGTACGTCAGCATGGTGGGCAACGATCTGCGGCTCGACGAAGGCATCGGGATGTGCGGCAAGGCCGGCCAGAGCGTGCCGGTGGGGCTGGGGATTCCCACCGTCAGAATCGACCGCATGACCGTGGGAGGCACGGCGTGAGCGCGAATCACCTGCTGGATCTGGCCAACGGCATTGTGCGGAAGGCCATGGAGCGCGGCGCGAGCGACGCCGAATGCACCATCGAGGAGGGCGACGAGTTCTCGGCCGAGGTGCGCATGCGCGAGATCGAAAGCCTCAAGGAGGCCGGCTCGCGCGGCGTGGGGCTGCGCATCCTGATGGGCCGGCGGACCGGGTCGTCGTACACCTCGGACCTTTCGGGCGAGGGCCTTGATCGGCTGGTGCGGTCGGCATTTGAAATCGCGGACATCACCACCGAGGATCCGCACGCCGGGCTGCCCGAGCCGGAGGAACTGGGCTCCATCGCGGGCGATCTGCACTTGTATTCGAAGGGCATCGAAAACCTCGACCCGGCGCGCAACATCGAGCTGGCGAAATGCGCCGAAGCCGCGGCGCTGGACTCCGATCCGCGCATTTCCAACTCCGACGGCGCCACCTTCGAATCCGGAACCGGACGGCACGTTTTCGCCAATTCGCGGGGATTCGCGGGGGAATACCGCACCAGCAGTTGCTCACTGAGCGCCTCGCCGGTGGCGCGCGACGGGGACTCCATGGAGCGCGACTACTGGTTCACGCTGGCGCGCGATCCGCAGGGATTGCAGCCCGCCGCGGAAGTCGGCCGGATCGCCGCCGGGCGCGCGCTGCGGCGCCTGCACCCGGTCAAGGTGGAAACCCAGAAGGCGCCGGTGGTGTTCGAGCCGCGCACGGCGCGGTCGCTGCTGGACAGCGTTTTCGACGCGGTGCACGGCATGTCGGTCTACCGCCAGGAGTCCTTTCTGGCCGGGAAGCTGGGCGAGAAAGTGGCGGCCGATTGCGTGACGGTGATCGACGACGCCACCATTCCCGGCCTTTTCGGCACGTCCCCATTCGACGACGAGGGCGTGCCTTCGCGGCGCACGCCGGTCATCGAGCGCGGCGTGCTGAAGAGCTACCTGCTGAATACCTACGCGGCGCGCAAGCTGGGCCTGAAGACCACCGGCAACGCGGCGCGCGGCCTGGCGGGGAACGCGGGGATCGGCCACGGGAACTTTTTCCTGGAGGCCGGCGTCCAAACTCCGGGCGGGATACTGGCCGCGATCGGCAACGGATTTTATGTCACCGGGCTGCTGGGATTCGGGGTCAACATCGTCACCGGGGATTACTCGCGGGGCGCCACCGGATTGTGGATCCGCAATGGAGAGCTGGCGTTTGCGGTTTCCGAAGTCACCATCGCCGGCAATTTGCGGGATATGCTTCTAAATGTGGAGGCTGTGGGCAACGACCTGGAGTTCCAGGGCTCGCTCGCGGCGCCCACCATCAGGATAGGAGGAATGACCGTTGGCGGAAAATAGCTCGGCGCCTCTGAAGGACAACAAGCAGCGGCTCGCGATACCACCGATGCTGATCGTCGGCGTTCTGGCGCTGGTGGTGGCCCTGGCTGCGTCTCTCTACATGAACTACCTGGCGAACCGGCCGGCTCCGTCGCCTCCGCCTCTGACCGGCGCGGCCAGGGCCTACGTACACAACGGGTTTCTGCCCATCTCGGACTTCAAGATGGAAGCCCACGAGAGCTACCTGAAGCAGCAGGTGGTGGAGATCACCGGCAAGATCGGCAACACCGGCGACCGGGTGATCGACACGGTGGAGATCGTGTGCGTGTTCCGCGATCCGTACGGCCAGATGGTGCTGCGGCCGCGGGTTGCCATCGTCAAGAAAGGCAGCCGCCTGGCGCCCGGCGAATCCAGGCCGTTCCGCCTGGCATTCGACGACATCCCCGACGAGTGGAACCAGGCCATGCCGGACCTGGTGATCGCGCGCATCGAGTTCTCGTAGGGCGCGGCGCGCGCCACCACTTGGGATTTGTGGTATATTCGGCTCTCGAAACCCGTATCGCGAGGAGGCCGAGCATGATTGTTTTCATCTGCCTGGGAGTTGTCGGGTTGGCGTTGTTCATCTTTGCCACCATGCTGGGTGGTCACGACCACTCGGACATGGGCCACGACTTCGGCGATCACGACGCGGCTCACGATACCGGCCCCAGCTTCTTCAGCGCGTTCTCGCTGGCGTTCTTTCTCACGGGCTTCGGGGGCGCCGGCACCATGCTCAAGGCGATGGGTTGGGCCACCATTCCGTGTTCGCTGGTGTCGCTGGTGTTGGGATGCTGCCTGTGGGGGCTCGCGTTCGCCTTCATGAGCGTGCTGCACCGCCAGCAGGCCGATTCCACCGTGACGGCGGCCAAGCTGATCGGCTCCATCGGAGTCGTCACCATTCCCATTGCTCCGAATCGCGTGGGCAAGATACAGTGCGCGGCGTGTTCGGAAGAGTTGATCGTGCGTTGCGACGAAGAGGTTGCCGCCGGCGAGCGCGTCCGCATCGTCGAAGACTCGGGCGGCACTTACATCGTCAAAAAGTGCCAGGACGAACACAGCGCTCCTCCGGAGCGGCCTCGATAGGCTATCGAAATTAAAGCATAAGGAACAGATATGGATTCGATTATTCAGACGTTGACCACGCACTTGGGCGTGGTGATTGGGACCCTGCTCTTGGTGCTGGCGGTCATGGGCTCCATTCGTTGGGCCGCCGGTCGCTATCGCAAGGTTCCGCCCAGCAAGGTGCTGGTGGTCTACGGGCGCAAGCACAAGATGGCCATCGTCCAGCCGGACGGAACGGTGACCCAGGAGACCTTCGGATTCCACGTGGTGACGGGCGGCGGAAAGCTGATCGTTCCGGTGCTGGAAGCCTGCGCGGAGCTGGACCTGCGCGCCCGCGGAATCGAGTTCACGGTGGAAAACATCCCCACCAAGGACGGCGTGCGCGTCAACGCCTCGGGCATCGCCACGGTGCACATCAGCCGCGAGCAGCTTCACCTGGTGGCGGCGGCGCAGAACTTCGAGGATAAGAAGGACGAGGAAATCGACGAGCTGCTCACCAAGATCATGTCGGGCCAGCTTCGCGCCATCCTCGGCAAGATGAGCATCGAGTCGCTGATCGGCGAGCGCGACAAGCTCAACCAGATCGTGCTCGAAGTGGCCGAAACCGAGCTGCTGAAGCTGGGCGTGAAGATCGACATTCTCACCATCCAGAGCATCACCGACAACCAGGGCTACATCGAAGCCCTCGGCAAGAAGCGCACGGCCGAGGTGAAGCGCGACGCGGCGGTGGGCGAGGCGCAGGCCGAACGGGAGCGCATGGAGAAGACTTCCGAGGCCATTCGCGCCGGCAAGGAAGCCGAGCTTTCCAACCTGGCGCGGGTGGCGGAAGCCGAGCGGAACCTGAATACCAAGAAGGCGCAATACGAAGCGGAAGTCAGGGCGGCGCAAGCCAAGGCCGCGCAGGCCGGGCCGCTGGCCGAAGCCGAAGCCGTGCGGGCCGTGAAGCTGGCCCAGGTTGCCGTGGAAACCAGCGAGACGCAAGCCAGGATCGAGCTGGCGCTGCAGGAAGCCGCGCACCGCGAGAAGCAACTGGTCACCGAGAAAATCAGGCCGGCCGAAGCGGCCAAGGAAGCGGCCATCATCGCCGCCCAGGCCACCAAGCAGACCGCCATCATCGAAGCCGAGGCGGGCAAGCAGACCGCCATCATCCAGGCCGAAGCCGCCTTCGCCGCGGCGGAAAAGAACGCCGACGCGGTTCGCATCAAAGCCGAAGCCGAAGGAACCGCTACCGCCAGGAGAGGCCAGGGCGAAGCCGACGCCGCCAAGGCCAAACTGCTGGCCGAGGCCGAGGGCCAGAAGGCCAAGCTGCTGGCCGAAGCGGAAGGCGAAAAGGCCAGGCTGCTGGCCATGGCCGCCGGCCAGGAAGCTACCTTGCTGGCGGAGGCGCGCGGCAAGCGCGAACTGGCCGAGGCGCTGGCCAAACTGGACGCCACCGGGCGGCTGCTGCAGGTCCTGGACGCCGCGCCCAAGGTGGCCGAAGCGGTGGGAGAAGCTCTCGCCAAGGCGCTGGGCCCGCAGGGTCTGGCCAACGTGTTCGGCCAGATTGCGGCGCCGCTCGGCAACGTGGACAGCATCCGCATTCTGGACCTGGGGAGCTCCGCCAACGGGTCCAACCCGCTCTCCAAGCTCACTGGCATCGGGCCCAAGGTGGTCTTCGACTTCATCTCGCAGGCGCAGGCTCTCGGCTTCGGGCCGCTGCTGGAAAAGCTGGGCATCACCCCCGCCCTGCTCAAGGAACTGGACCTCACCGCCGGGCAGCATAAACCGGAAACGGGTGCCTGAGACGTATGGCGAAACTGAATCTCGAGCCGCCCGAAGCGCTCGTCATCCATTGCAGCGATCCGAGATACCAGAAGGCTTTCCGCGAGTTCACGACCCGCGAACTGGGTTTGGAGGACGGCCACTACATCCCGCTGATCGTGCCCGGCAGCGTGGCCTCGCTGTGCGTGGGGACGTTTCTGCCCAAGAACCTGAAAATCATGAAGGAGCAGATCGAGCTGCTCCTGCAGCACTCTTCCACGGAACGTATCGTCCTCATCAATCACGAAGGATGCCGGGCCTACGGCGCCATCGCCGAGAAACTCGAGCACCTGATAACCACCACCGTGAGCGCCAAACAGGTGGACGATCTCAAGTTCGCCGCCGGCCTGATACGCCAGATCGCCCATCGCTACGGCGGGCACATTCAGGTGGAGATGTACATGGCGCGCGTGCGCAAGGAAGATGGTGAAGTCGTGTTCGAGCGGGTGCACGCCGAATGACCTGGATTGTCCCCGCGGCCAAGACCATCCGGCTGGCGCTGCGGCTGGGAGTGGCGGTGGTGCTTTACGCCTGCTTGCGCGGGGCCGGCTTTTACGGCTTCACCGGCCGCGAAACCGAAGGGTTGAACGCCCTTATCGTGCTGGTGGGCGCCATCTATTCCGTCCTGCTGGCCTTCACCATCTTCGTGATCTGGGGCCAGTTCAGCGAGGTCGAGAGTTGCGTGATGCGCGAGTGCGACTCGCTCGACGACCTGCTGCGCTTCAGCGAATATGTCAATCCCGATGCCCATGGCGCGATCCGGATCTCCATGAAAGTGTATGTGCAGCGGGTCCTCAAGGCGGAATGGGCGGCGCTGGGCGATGGACAGAGAGACAAGCAGGCCGAATCGTTGTTTTCTCAACTGGTGAAGACGGTGGTGGAACTGGCGCCCCAGAACGATGCCGAATGGGCCATGCGCGTCCGGCTGATCGACATCGTGCAGAAGGCCGGCGAGCGCCGCGACGAGCGCGTGGCCAAGAGCCTGACCAGGATTCCGGACACGCTGGCCGCCCTGGTCAACACCATCGCCAACGTGCTGCTGTGCCTGATATTCATCTACCCGTTTCACCACTGGCTGACGGGGATGGTGTGCTTTGTGGTGGTTGGGGTCGTCCTGTTTCTCGCCGATTTCGTGATGATGGATACCGATAACCCGCTCAAGGGGGTGTGGAACGTCAGCCCCAAGCCGTTTTCGGAGCTGAAGTTGTAAGCGGCGAATCGCCTGGCGCGGCGTCCGCCGCGGGCCGTGCTATTGCAGGCTTCCGGTGGTCAGCGTGTTCGCCACCAGGCGGATGTGCGCCCACAAGGCGTCGGCGTCGGCCTGCCTCTTGGTGGCCGCCAGCAGGCGCGCGTAGTTGGCCAGCGCGCGCAACACTCGCGGGTCGTTCTCGGGCAGCAGTTTGCGGATGGGCGGAAGCGTGGCGCCGCTCAACTGTTCGGCTGCCGTATAGCGGCCTTCGGCGCGCAGGACCTCGCCCAACTCGTTGCGGGCGATGAGGGTCTGCAGGCTGTCCCTGCCGATGGCCTGTTCCAGAATCCCGGCCGCCCGCCCGTACAGTTCCTCGGCCGCGTGTTCCCGCCCGCGCTCGTGCTCGAAAGCCGCCAGGTTCAGCAATCCGCGCGCCACCAGGGGATGCGCCGGTCCGCGAGCGGCGGTCCAGATCTCGATGGCTTTGTGATAGCTGGTTTCGGCTTCCAGGTAGCGCCCCTGAAAGCGGCAGGCCTGCCCCAGGTTATTCCACACGGCCGCGACGCCGATGTGATCCGGCGGCATGGCCGTGGCGGCAATCTCCAGCGCGCGGTTGCTGAATTCCCGGGCGTCGTCCAGTTTTTCTTCGCCCAGCGCCGCGGCGGCCAGGCTGGCGTGGATGGTGAAAGCCAATTGCCCCACGGCCCCTGGCAGGGCCGGCTCCAGAATGGCTCGCGCTTCCGCGAAGCGGCGTTGCTCCAGGTAAATGGTGGCCAGCAGGACCTGGTTGTCGGTGCGGTCCGGCCCGCTCAGCATGGCGGCGGCGCGCAACGCGCAGCTCTCCGCCCTGGCGGCGTCGCCGCCGGCCAGGTGGAGCGCGGCCAGGTTCTCCAATACGTGACCGGCATCGGCGCTGGATTCTCCCGTGGCCGCCTGGAACTGGGAAAGCGCCTGATCGAGTACGGTTTCCGACTCCGCGTAGCGTCCGGTATTCCGCAGCAGGGATCCCAGGTTTTCCAAAGTGCGCGCGCGCTCGCCCGCGGTTTCCGGCCGATCGGCCCGTTGTGCCAACCCCTCCAGCGCCTGCCGGTAGACCGCCTCGGCTTCGGTGTAGCGCCCCTGGGAGGCCAGCGCGACAGCCCGGTTGTTCAGCTCGACCGGGCCGGGCGGGATCGCCGCGGAATCCGCCGCCAGAGCGGATCCGCAGATCGCCCATCCCACTGCCGCTGCCACGCCCAGAGCGTGCATGTACCGGTTTCCTCCCATGTATAACTATCGGCACATACGGCTGGAGACACTAGGCCCAATTGCGGTACTGGGAGATCTAGATTGGCTATTATTATGGTTACATCCGGGCGCGGTTGGCCGCGGATCGAAGCGGAGGAAAGGCATGCGAGTTCTCTTCATCGGGGGCACCGGCATCATCAGCACGGCTTGCACCCGCCTGGCGGCGGAGCGCGGGATCGATCTCACCTTGCTGACGCGCGGGCAGCGCGCCGCCAGCCTGCCCGGCGGCGTTCGCACCGTGGGCGCCGACATCGAGGACACCGCCGCCGTCGAGCGCGGCCTGGAGGGGCAATCCTTCGACGCGGTGGTGGATTGGATCGCCTTCCACCCCCGCCAGGTGGAGCGCGACATCGAACTGTTCCGCGGCCGCACGCGGCAGTTCGTTTTCATCAGCTCCGCCAGCGCCTACCAGAAGCCGGTGGGCCACTACCTCATCACCGAGTCCACGCCGCTCGCCAACCCGTTCTGGGACTATTCGCGCGACAAGATCGCCTGCGAAGAGCGGCTGATGCGGGCCTACCGCGAGGAGGGTTTCCCCATCACGATTGTGCGTCCCTCGCTGACCTACGGCGAAACCCAGGTCACCCTCGCGATCAACAGTTGGACGAAATCGTACACCGTGGTGGACCGCATGCGGCGCGGCCGGAAGGTAATCGTGCCGGGCGATGGCACCTCGCTGTGGGTGATCACGCACAATTCCGATTTCGCCAAGGGCCTGGTGGGGCTGCTGGGCCGGGAGCAGGCCATCGGGCACGCCTTCCACATCACCAGCGACGAGGTGATGTGCTGGGACCAGTTTTACGGGCTGGTGGCCGAAGCCGCCGGCGCCCAGCCGCAACTGGTGCACATGGCTTCCGATTTCATCGCCGCCTGCCTGCCCGAAGCGCGCGGCGGCCTCATGGGCGACAAGGCCGTGAGCGTGGTCTTCGACAACTCCAAGATCAAGCGCTTCGTGCCGGACTACTGCGCCACCGTGCCTTTCGGCCAGGGCATCCGGCGGACCATCGCCTGGTTCGACGCCGACCCGGCCCGCCGGCAGATCGACGAGGAAGCCAACGCCAAATGGGACCGGCTCATCGAGGCCTACGAGCGGGGCACCGCCGAGGCAGTGCGGTGGTTTCGGGAGTGAGGGCGCACCTTCGCCTCTAGAACGTGATCCCCACCATGAACTCGGCCTGGTTCTGCTGGCTCGACAGCACACCCGCCAGGCTGAATTGCTGGGACATCCAGCGCGTGTAGCGGATTTCCGGCGAGACGTGCAGCACCAGCAGGTGAAGATCCAGGCCCCCGCCCAACACCGCGCCCGTGGCGCCCGGCTTCTTCAAGGCTTTGACCGGGTCCGTCAGGCCCTGCAAATGGTCGAACGCCACGCCGGCGTCCACGTACGGGCGCACGAACTTCTTGCCGGCGAAGCGGTACTTCAGCAGCAGCGGAAACTCCCAGTCGTTGCTGGTCACCTGGCTGGTCACCAGGCTGGTGGCTGGCATGCAGAGGTTGCATGCCGGCGCGACGGTCTGGTAGTTCACGCGCCGGTACAGCACGTCGGCTTCGAAGCCCAATCCCCACGGCAGCCGCACTTCCACGGTCGGACCCAGCAGGTACCGCTGGGGATGTTCGACGGCGCTCACCGGGGAACCGCTCCCCACCGCGGCGATGAAATCCGTCAGCGGCACGCCGGCCTTCGCTCCGAACGAAACCGGTTGCGCCGCGAGCGTGGCGGCCGCGAGCGTCAGCAGTATCAGTGGTTTCATGGTTTCTCGCACAAAGGTTTCTCGCACAAATCACACGCGCAGGGTGAACGATTCGCCCAGGTAGATGCGCTTCACCTCGGGATCGCGCTCCAGGGCCTCGGGACTGCCGGCGCGGAAAATCCGGCCGTTGTTGATGATGTAGGCGCGCTCGGTCACCATCAGCGTCTCGCGAACGTTGTGATCGGTGATCAGGATTCCGATCCCGGTGCGTTTCAGCTCGAAAATGATGCGCTGGATTTCCAGCACCTGGATGGGGTCGATGCCCGAAAACGGCTCGTCCAGCAGCAGGAAGCTGGGGTCGATCACCAGGGAACGGGCGATCTCCACGCGCCGCCGTTCGCCGCCGGAGAGCATGAAGGCCTTGCTGGTGCGGACCTTTTCCAGACCCAACTGGTCGATCAGTTGCTCCATCTTCTGGCGCCGCTCCTGGGAACGCAGGGGCAGCGTCTCCAGGATGGCCATGAGGTTTTCTTCCACGGTGAGCTTGCGGAACACCGAAGCTTCCTGAGGAAGATAGCTGATGCCGCGCTTGGCCCGCTGGTACATGGGCAGGCCGGTGATGTCCCGGTCGTCCACCAGAATGCGTCCGGCGTCCGGGCTGATCAGCCCCACGATCATGTAGAACGAGGTAGTCTTGCCGGCGCCGTTGGGGCCCAGCAGCCCCACCACTTCACCCTGCTGGACGTGCACCGACACGTCGTCCACCACCCGCCGCCCGCGGTAGCTCTTGGAAATGCCCACGGTCTCCAGCTTGCTCAAATGGCGGTTATTTCCTGCAGGATCGATCGAGTCGGCTTTGGACAGGCTGCCCGGACTGGCCACTAACCAGCAGCCTATCATCGTTGGCATAGTAGGTCAAATTGCGGCCTTCCGTCGAGCCCTTGCAGCTATCCACGAATTTCGGCCTGCCGCCGGTCATCACCACCTTCTGCTCGCCGGTGTAATACTCGGCGTGCTGGCTGGCGCCCTCGCGCGGCGGGCTGGTCCAGCGTATGTCCACGTTGCCGTCGGCGAAAGCCTTCTCCAGCCGGGAGTCGGCGCCCGACTCCGCCAGCGTGGCGTGCAGCTCGGTGCAGGTGACGCGCATTCCCTGGTGGTCCAGGCCGACGCCGCCGGAATAAACCGCCAGCCGGTCGTCGTCGGTGTAGGTGAGGTGTGGCGCGCGGACCACGGTGGATGCCGCCGGCTTGGCGGAAGCCTTTTTCGCGCTGCCCGCGGCGGGAGCGTCCTTGCCGCCGGAATCCTTTTTCGGCTCGTCCCAGAAGGTGGTCACCACGTGGCCGTCGGCCTTGAGGGCGCGCTTGCGGCGGTCCACGTCCACGGTGTCGGCGGCGATGCGGTTGGCGCCCTGCCACATCACCACGTCGCCCTCGTAGTGGAACACGTGGTTCCGATCGCGCGAATCCATTTTGCGGGCCTGGGCGTTGAGCGGCTCGTCGCCGTTCAGCATCTGCGAGTTCTTGCTGGAATCGCGATCCGGCATGCGGCTGGAATTCACGTTGCCCTCGGCCGTGAAGTCGCCGGAGCGCTGATCCATGCGGATGCGGTCGCCGCGGGTCGAGCCGCTGGCGTCCGACATGCGCGCTCCGGTATCCAGCACGATGGTGTCGTTATCCAGCGTGGCTTTGGCCGCGCTGGCCTTGCGGTCGCCCTCGTTGTAGGTGAAGTTTCCGAACTGCTCGGTGGACGCCATCTTGCCGGTCGCGGGGTCGAAATGCGCCACCAGGCCCTTGCTGGCGGTGGTCATGATGGTGCGGTTGCGCTTGCGCTCCTCGGCGGTGGGATCGGTGCGGGTCCGGGCATCGTCCACGTTGAGTTGCTCGATCCGGTTCCCGGGCGCGTAAGTGATGGTCATCAGGCTGCCGTCCAGCACGCGATGGTGCTGGGCGGGCAGATTGGGCAGGAACTCCAGGCTGCCCGCCGAATGCGTGTACACGCTGGCGATCTCGCGCCCGCCGGGCCGCATTTTCATCTCCAGGCTTTCGCCGCGCAGCACGTGCGTTTCGCTCAACTCGCGGCCGGGGACGGGCAAGGGTTTGGAGGTGATTTCGCCGTGGCCCTCCACCACCGTGCGCGCCAGCCAGCTCTCCTTTTCCTGCGCCGTGAAGGCCATCTCCACGCGGTCGCCGGTGACCGTGGTCTCGGCCGTCTCCGCCGTGGACACCAGCCGCGCGTTGCCCTGCGCGCCGATGGCCTGCACCTGCCCGCTGGCGTTGTAGTCCACCACCACATGATCGCCGGCGTAACGGAGTTTGCGGTTTCGAAGCGTGTCGTCCTCGGTGCCGTGGGCATGGTCGGCCTGGATCTGGCGCACGGTGTGGTGAATCGCCGTGCCCCCGTCTTTTTGCACCTCGGTGGCTTGCAGATGAATCACCACGTTGTCGCCGTCCATGGTGGTGGTGTCGCGCGTCATGCGTCCCCAGGGCGTCAGAAACACGTCGGATGTGGCTTCCCGGTAGACCAGGTTGCCCGCCTCGATCTTCATGGGCTTGGCGTTCGGCCCGACCGGCCGCCAGTTCACTTCCACGGCGCTCTTCAACTCCAGGTGACGGTCGGCGGGATCGTACACCGCGCCGTTCGCCTGGCCGTCGCCGTGCTCGAAGGTGAAGCGGGTAGGCTGGTCGGTTTCGGCGCGGCCGGTATCGGTATCGAAAGTCACGCCGGAAGACTCCACCTCCACCGGCTTGTGCTCGGGCTGCCCGTTGGCCGGAGGTTTGACGGGAATATTGAGCGTGATCCTGACCTTGCCGGCGGCGTACATGCGGTGGTCGCTCTCGAAAAACGTGGCCGCGTCGCTCTCCACCAGGTCGTAGGAAGTGCAGGTCTTGTTGACCAGCTTGAGCGTGACGTTGGCCAGGTTGCCCTGCTGCGAATCCCGGATGGCCTTGATTTCGTGGGCGGAGATCTCCGCCCGCGCGCACGGATCTTCAGCGGCCTTCTTCACCCAGTGGTAGTCCTGGCTCAGCGATTGCAGCTCGCTCGGCAGGGCGTTCGGCTTGGGCGGAGATTGCTCGTGGGCGGTGTGTTGAAGCGCTCGGTACTTGAGGCCGACGCCGACGAGTATTGCGGCAATAGCCACCAGCAGGAGCCAGCGCGTGCCTCGCATGGGGGTGACCCCAGTATAACCCCTTGCATTGGCGCTTCCGCCCGCGCGCCGCCGGGGCATAAGCGCCGGGCGACCCTCCGTTTTTTACAACCTGGCGCACCTCCCGCTGCGCGAGAATGGTGTCATGGCAAATCAAATCCAACCAATTCCCGAGGGGTTCCATACGCTGACGGCCTATCTGCTGGTGGCCGACGCGGAAAAGGAAGTGGAATTCGCGCGTGCCGCCTTCGACGCCCAGGAAGTCCATATTTCCAGGCTCCCGGACGGCTCCATCATGCACGCTACGTTGAAGATCGGTACGTCCATGCTGATGCTGGGCCAGGTCAGCGGCGACATGAAGCCCGTCCCGTCCATGCTGTTCATGTACGTTACCGGCGTGGATGCGGTGTACCAGCGCGCCGTCCGGAGCGGAGGCCAATCGGTGCGCGAACCCGCCGACCAGATGTGGGGCGACCGCGCCGGCGCCGTGGCCAGCCCGAACGGCATCCAGTGGTGGATCAGCACCCACATCGAGGACGTGTCCGAAGAGGATTTGCAGCGGCGTATGACGAAGCGGGCCGGCGCGTAGCTGCTCTGGCCCCGGACCCTCGCAACACCATCCACCCTGGCGGTAACGTGGCCTCGGGCCGCGACGCCCTACCACTATGCCCAGAGTCACGCCCGCCCGCATCGCCGCCGCCGCGGCGCTCTGCCTGCCCCTCCTTTTGCAAGGCCAGGAGACCGCCAAAGAGCCGCCCAGGACCTGGATCGATCCGGACACCGGCCATCGCGTCGTCCGGCTTACCGGCGAGCCCGGCAGCGCCAGCCTGTACTTCAATCAGAACGGCTACACCGCGGACGGCAGGAAGATGGTCTACACCACGCCGCAGGGCATCTCGGTCCTCGACCTGGCGACGCATGCCACCCGGCAGCTTGCCTCCGGCAGGCTGCGCGTCATCATCGCCGGCTTCAAGACGCAGAACGTTTACTACATCAAGGACAACGCCACGGTCTGCGCGGCCGATGCGGATACCGGCGTGGTTCGCGAGATCGCCACTTTGCCGAAGCTCGGGACAGGCGCGTCCATCGCCAGCGTGAATGCCGACGAAACCCTGCTGGCGGGCGCCTTCACCGACGCCAAAGGGCCGGACTATAACCCCAACCGGCCGCCCGTGCCGCAGCAACTCGACCAGCCGCCCAACAAGGCCCAGATGATGGAGCGGCGCCTGGCGGCGCATTATCCCATGGGCCTGTTCGTCCTCGATCTCAAGACCGGCCAGGCGCGCACCATCCTCAACAGCACCGACTGGCTGGGCCACATCCAGTTCTCGCCCACCGACCCCACCCTGCTGATGTTCTGCCACGAAGGCCCCTGGCACAAGGTGGACCGCATCTGGACCATTCGCACCGACGGCACCCACCTGACGCAGGTTCACACCCGCACCATGACCATGGAGATTTTCGGCCACGAGTTCTGGGGCGCGGACGGCAACGTCCTCTGGTATGACCTGCAGACGCCGCGCGGCGAGGTCTTCTGGCTGGCGGGCTACAACGTGGTTTCGGGCGAGCGCACCTGGTACCACCTGGACCGCGACGAGTGGAGCATCCACTTCAACGTGACCCGCGACGGCACGCTGTTCTGCGGCGATGGCGGCGATCCCGGCCAGGTGGCCCACGCCAAAAACGGCCAGTGGATCTACCTGTTCCGCCCCGAGCGGTTCCCCAACCGCGACGGCATCCGCCTGCCGGGATTCGTGGACGCGGGCGTGTTCCACTCCGAGCGGCTGGTGAACATGTCCAAACACAACTACCGTCTGGAACCCAACGTCAGCTTCACGCCCGATCAAAAGTGGGTGGTGTTCCGTTCCAACATGTTCGGCCCGACCTACGTTTTCGCGGTGGAAGTGGCCAAAGCCAACTGAGACGGCGGCCAGTGGGGCGGGATGCGGGTGCCCTCCGGGCGGCGCCGCAGGTTGGCAACCTGCCCCACAAAGCCCGGAGCGGTCCAGTATAATGAGCCTTTGCGTCCGCGGCTTCCACCGCGCGACATCGATTCAGCCGCATGGCCGACCAGCCTCCGCTCATGGACTCCACTCCCCGGCGCAGCCAATGGCGCCGCCTTCTGGCGGCTTGTCTGGCGGCGTGCGTGGGGGTGATCGCTCTCGATTCCCTGCTGTTTCGAACCGGCTTCTACACCGCCATCCTGGAGCCGGATTCCTCTACCGGGCTGTTCGAGATGATCCTGCGGCGCGAACTGGATGCGCAGGAACACCACGGCAACCGTTTGGTCGCGACCTTCGGCAACTCGCGCTTCGCCTGGTCGCCCAAGGTCATTGACCTGCGGCCGGGACCGCACCCGTACCTCCTGCGCGCCGCCGGTGTCGCGGGCAGCGACGCGCGGGCCTGGTATTACATGGACCGCGACCTGGATCCCACGGCCCGGCGCTACCGCGCGCTGGTATTCGGGGTGGACGATTACGACGACGAAGACCGCGGTTTCAATCCCAACGACGACGTACGCGCTCTCCACTACGTGATCGTCCGGCTGCGTTTCGGCGACATATTCCAGTTCGCGCGATCCTTCGACGACCCCGATCTGCAATTCGCCGCCCTGCGCGGGGGCCTGCTCAAGGGCATGGTCTTCCAGAACGACCTGCAGGCCTTTCTGGCGGACCCGCGCAAGCGCTTGGACTACGTCCGGCAGTGCGACCGTTTCTGGTCCATGTGGAACTACAATTTCGAGGAAACCACCGACAGCATGGCGGGTCTCCGGATCGATTGGAAGACGCTGCAGGTGACCTTCCCGCCGGGCGTCAACGACGACCAGCGCGCCACGGTGAACGGCTTTCTGGCGCACCCGTCCGAGCCGCAGACCGGGCGCCTGGCGGCGTTTCAGCGGACCTGGTACGGGCGCATCATCGACCGCTACCGCGGGTCGCCCACCAAGATCGTTTTCCTGCGGCTGCCGCGCGGGCCCATCCCGCGGCCGGACAACCTGACGCACAAGCTCAGCGGCTCGATTCGCGAAATGGCGCGGCGTCCCAACGTCATCCTGCTGGACGAGCACGCTTTCGAATCGCTGGAACACCCCGAGCTTTTTCGCGACGGGATGCACCTCAACCGCGAAGGCATCCAGCGGTTCTCCTACATGCTGGAAGACGAAATCGCGCGGGTGCTGAACGGAAGGGCGAGGTGAACTGAGGGATGCTCTTCAACACCACTCACTTCTTCCTTTTTCTGGTGGTGGTGCTGGCGCTGTTTTATGCCAGCCCGCGGGTGTTGCGGCGGTACATCCTGCTGGCGGCCAGTTACTTTTTTTACGGTAGCTGGAACGTCAAGTTCATTCCGCTGCTGCTCACGCTGACGGCCATCGATTACACCGCCGGGCTGTGGATCGAACGGACGCCGCCAGGACCGCGGCGCAAGGGGCTGCTGATTCTGAGCCTTTCGGCCAACCTGGGGTTCCTGGGCTTTTTCAAGTACTACAATTTCCTGGCGAGCAACCTGTGCCTGCTGATCGGCAAGCCCACCAACAGCTTCTTCTGGGACATCGTTCTGCCGCTGGGCATCAGCTTCCACACGTTTCAGAGCATGTCGTACGTGGTGGACGTGTACCGCGGCCAGCAGAAGGCGGTGCGCGATCCCTTCGACTACGCGCTGTTCATCTGCTTCTTCCCGCAGTTGGTGGCCGGCCCGATCGTGCGCGCGCGCAATTTCTTCCGCGACCTGCTGGACTGGCATCCGCCCACCGGCGACGACGTGTCGCTGGGCATCTTGCTGCTGTTCTTCGGCCTGACCAAGAAGATGGCCTTCGCCGACCAGTTCGCCAAAATAGCCAACGGCTATTTCGCCAATGTGGGCGCCCATCCCGGCTGGCACACCGCCTGGAGCGGGGTGATCGCTTTCGGGATGCAGATCTACTTCGATTTCTCGGGCTACACCGACATGGCCATCGGCATGGCGAAGCTGCTGGGCTTCCATTTCCCGGTGAACTTCCGCAGACCCTACCTGGCCTCGAGCATCACGGATTTCTGGCGGCGCTGGCACATTTCGCTTTCGAGCTGGCTGCGCGACTATCTCTACATCTCGCTGGGCGGCAACCGCAAAGGCAAATGGATGACCTACCGCAACCTGATGCTCACCATGCTGCTGGGCGGCTTGTGGCACGGCGCCAGTTGGAACTTCCTGATCTGGGGCGGATACCACGGAGGGCTGCTGGCGGTGGAGCGGGCGGCGGGCGAGGACCGGCCATCGGGCGGCTGGCGGCTACAACTGCTTGACGCATTGCTCCTGGTTGCGTATCTGCTGGGGTGCACCGCCTTTCCGCTCCCCCGGGGCGGCAACCTGGGCCAACTGCGGGATGTGTTCTTCTTCTTGAGGGTTTTTTTGGGGCTGTGGCTGGCCGCGCGCGCCCTGGGCAGGTGGCTCTACCCGCTGAAGTCCATCTTCCTGTCGAGGTGGCTCTACCCGCTGAGGGCCATCTTGACGTTCCTGCTGGTGATGATCGGCTGGGTGTTCTTCCGCGCGGTGGGCCTGGCCCAGAGCCGCCAGGTGCTGGCGCAGATGTTCTCGCGAGCCCAGGGCGGCGACCTGCTGACGCCGTGGCACGTGGGGTTGATCGTGCTGGCGCTGCTCCTGGCCGTGGCCGAAGAGAAACTGGACTGGTTCGATCGCGTGGCCCGCGCGCCGGTGCTGGTCTACGCCACGGCGCTGGCGCTGATGTTCCTCTGCCTGGAACTGTTCGGCGTGATCGACGCGCGCATTCCGTTCATCTATTTCCAGTTCTGAGAGGCTCAGGCGAGCACGTCCGTGCTGCCCGTGGTAGAGGCCGGCGCGGCGAACAAGCCCTGGGCTTGTTGCAGGGCCAGCGCCTGATCGTTGATGGAGGATTGCTCCTGCGGCGTGGCGCTGGCGAGATCGGCGGAGGCGACGCCCGGGAGCACGCTGGTTGGCGAGGCCGACGTTGCGGACGCCGGGGCGGAGGCGATGGGCACGGCCGGAAGGGTGGTTTGGGAGGCTGGAGCGATGCCCAACAGCCCGTCCACCTCCTGAGTGCGGAGCGCGGCCATGCTGAGATCCACGACATCTTTGGACGGGGCGGATTGCAACTGGGCGGGTGTCAACTGGGCCGACAGGCCGGCCAGCGGCCCTCCCGATTGCATCAGGTAGGAGATGCCGGCGAGTGAATTGGCGACGGTTCCCATGCGCTGTTCCTTAATTGTCTCTTCGGCCGGATTCCGGGTTTTTTGAGCGAAGGCCGAGCCATGCCGCCCGCGGCCCCTCCGGAATCGCGCAACTGATTGAAGATCCGGTACGTTAAACGAAATGAATGCTCGAGAAACAGATCTGCGCCTGGACCATACTGCTGGCCGCCGGCTGCGCCGCGCTGACGGCCGCGGACCAGCCGTGGAAAGACAAGCTGATTGCGCAATGGAGCGCCGAGGAAGCCCGCCAGGTGCTTACCGAATCGCCCTGGGCGAAGACCGTGACGCCGGAGCTGGCGGCGGCGTCCGCCGGGGGCGGGCAGCAGCAGGCCGGAATAGGCCTGGGCGGCATGGGAATCGGTATGAGCCGGCGCGGCGGCCGGCGCGGCGCGGGGCGCGCGCCGGACGATTCCGGCAGCGCGGACGCCGGCCCGCCGCCAACATTGACGCTGCGCTGGGCCAGCGCCATGCCGGTGATCGCTGCCGAACTCATCGCCCGCGAGGCGAACGCGCCATCGGTGGATGAGAACCGCTACGCCATCGCGGTGTACGGCCTGCCCGGCCGCATGATCCATGGCGATCCCCGGAAGCTGGGGGCGGAGTTGAAGAAGCGCGCGGCCATCAAGCGCGAGGGAAAGCGGGACATGCGGCCCTCCAGCGTGGAAGTGCTGATGCACGACGAGGGGCCGGTGATCCTGTATCTCTTCCCTCGGAGCGCCGAGATCGCGCGGCGCGACAGCCAGCTTGAATTCGATGCGGAAATCGGGCGGCTGAAACTGGCGCCGGTTTTTCTTCCCGAGGAGATGGTCTACCAGGGTAAGCTGGAACTGTGACGCGGGCTGCGGCCATCCGTGCCGCGCCAGGCTGCGTCTTCCGGCCCTATTGCGATTCGCCCAAGCCGCCGATGCTATGGGGATGAGGGCGCTGTTCTCTCTGCTAGTCTGCCTGTTGCCGGCCGGGGAAGGCCTGGCGCAGAGCGGCGCGCGCGAAAGAGTGGTGGAGAGCATCGTTCCCTGGCTGGCCGCGAATTCGTCGTGCTCGTCGGCCGTGGAGCTGGAGAACCTGGGGAACCGGGAGGTGGCGGCCGAGGTGGAGGCGCACAGGAGCACCGGCGCCCTGGTTGGCCTGGTGGGGCACGCCGGAATCCAGGTGCGTCTGGCCGCCGGCGATCGCGCGGAATTCAAATTGCGGCTGCCGAAAGAGACCTCGGGAGCCTGGGTGCGGGTGCGCGAGAGGATACCGTCGCCGCAACTCTGGCCGGTTCTGGCGGTGAGCGGCGCCACCGAGTGCCTGGCCGCCGACGAACTGGACACCACCGTTCGCGACGTGGCCTGGCCGGCCCGCAACCCGTGGTTCTCGGGCGACGTAGGGGATGGCGACGACGCCGTGGTGGCGCTCATCAACACCTCCGAGCGCCCGGCGCGGGTGTGGGGCTGCTACTCCAATGGCGTGCTGTACTCGGTTCCCGGCGGCGGCCGGCCGGGCGAGCTGATGCCGGTGTGTTCGGAAACCCTCGACGAGCTGGTCCCGCCGTTCGCCTCGCGGCAGTTTCCGGTGGCCCGCGGCGGGAACTCGCACTTTTCGCTCACCACCCGGGGCGAAGCCATTGTCCTGCAAATGCTCCGGCCGGCCCGCACCAGCGTCCAGATGTACCGCGTGGATTCCACCATCACTTTTGGGGAAGAAGCTCCCAGTCGGGATCCCCCGCCAGCGGACGCGCGCGGGAAGCGGTAGCGGGACGGTGTCACTGGGCCGCTGCGCCCGACGGCGAGGCCGCGCCCGGCGGCGAGGCTGGGCCCGGCGGCGAGGCTGCGCTCAAAACGCCGGCAGCTTGTCCCAACCGCTCAGATGAGCGGTTCCCGCAGACACGGTTCTGTGTTTTCAATAACTTACGAGCGTAAAAACCGCTCATTGATGAGCGGTTTTGCCGCGATTCGGAGCCGGGAAACCGGCAGGCGGTGAAGAGGAAGACCGTGGAGCCAGCGGAGGGAATCGAACCCCCGACCCGCAGTTTACAAAACTGCCGCTCTGCCGACTGAGCTACGCTGGCCGGTCCGGCAATCCCATTATAGACGGAATAGACCTTAAGCTACCGCAGGGAAACAATCGCCGCCCGACTGGTGTTTCACCTTTGAAGCTCCTACCATGGCAGTTGTGAGAACGCTCCAGCCGGGATACCTGAGGCAGATCGCCTGGCTTTGTGCGCTGGCCGCCGCACCGGTCTGCCGGGCGCAGACGGCGGTCACCATCGCGGCCCATCCGGAATCGCCCGGCCTGGCGATTCCCAGCGGCTTTCTGGGCCTCAGCTTCGAGACCGGTTCGCTCACTACCACCACCGGTTTTCCCGCCGAGAACACCGTGTTTCAACAGATGGTGGCGCAGCTTGGGCCGGGGGTGGCCCGGTTCGGCGGGAATTCAGTGGATCAGCTCACGGGTTGGATGCGAGGGCAGCGCACCGCCTCCACTTCGTCGAGCGTCATCACCTCCAGCGATGCCGACCGCGCCTTCGCGTTTGCGCGCGCGGTGGGCTGGCAAGTGCTGTTCTCGCTCGACCTGGGCAAGGGAGATCCCGCCTCCGATGCCGACGAAGCCGCCTACGTGTACCAGACCGCCAGCGACGTTCTCCTGGGCCTTGAGATCGGCAACGAACCGGATCTTTACTCCAGTAACGGCCTGCGGCCGGCCACTTACAACGTCACCAGTTACATCGCCGAGTGGCAGACTTACGCCAACGCCATCCAGGCTGGGACTCCCGCCGCGGTGCTGACCGCCCCGGCCGCGGCGGGATCGATCGCCACCTGGACCGCCACCGTGGCGAAGCAGCTTGGGCCGCGGCTGGCGCTGCTCACGCAGCATCTCTATCCGCTGGCCCCCAGCTCGGTGAATCCCAATGCCTCCAACGTGGCCTCGATTCCGCACCTTCTCTCAAGCGCCACCCGCACCACCGAGGATACCGACGGCTCCGAGTTGCAGCAAATCGCGCAAGGCCAGAAGATCCCCTGGCGCATGGCGGAGACCAACTCCTGCTACGACGGCGGCGAGGCTGGCGTGAGCGACGTCTTCGCTTCCGCGCTGTGGGGCGCCGACTACATGTTCACGCTGGCGGGCCGCGCCGCCGCGGGCGTGAATTTCCACGGCGGGGGCACGGGCAACTACACGCCCATCGCCGTGAGCGGCACGCTGGTCGCCGCGCGGCCGCTTTACTACGGGCTGCTGCTGTTCGGCGCGGCGGCGCGCGGCCGCATCGTGCCGCTGGACGTTTCGGCGAACGGCGTGAACTTGACCGCCTACGGCGCACTCGACGCCGACGGCACGCTGCGGGTGCTGGCCATCAACAAGGACACCGCGCAGGACGCCACGGTCACGATTACGCCCGGCGCTTACACCGCGGCCCTGGGCATGCGCCTGGCCGCGCGGGCGGTGGATTCGGCCACCGGCGTTACGCTGGGCGGCGCATCGGTCGGGAACGACGGCATTTGGCTGCCGCAGCAACTGGAGAGCGCGGCGCTGGCCGGCGGCGCGTACAGCGGCAAGGTGCCCGCGGCGAGCGCGCTTTTGGTCAGCTTCGGCAACGGCAAACTGGGGGTGGCGAATGCGGCGGGCAGCCAGGCTGAAATCGCGCCCAACAGCCTGGCCTCGGCGTACGGACAGGCGCTGGGCATGGTGGAGAGCGGGACGGCGGCAACGCCCGCGCCCTCGCTGGCCGGCGTCACCGCGACCCTCACCGATTCGAGCGGCGCGGCGCACCCGCTGGCGCTCAGCTACGCCGGCCCGTCGCAGGTGAATTTCCTGGTCCCGGGCGGAATCCCGAGCGGAACGGCGACCGTCAGCATCGGCGCCGTGAGCGGCCCGGTAACGGTGAGCCCGGCGGCGCCCGGGCTGTTCTCGCTGGGCGCATCCGGAGCGGCGGCGGCGCTGGCGGTTCGCGTGCCCAACGGCCAGACCACGCAGACCGCCGTGCCCACCTTCGATTGCAGCAGCGGCACGTGCGTCAGCGTCCCCATCGTCATCGACGATCGGTCCACCGTGTATGTCAGCCTGTACGGCACCGGCATTCGCGGGGCGGCGTCATCCACCACCTGCACGGTGGGCGGCGTCCAGGCTCCGGTGATCTTTGCCGGCCCGCAGAGCCAGTATCCGGGGCTCGACCAGGTGAACATCTCCATCCCACCGGCGCTCGCCGGGCGCGGCGAGGTGGACGTGGTGGTGACGAGCGGCGGCGTCGCGTCCAACGCCGTGAGCCTGACGCTGGGCGGCTGAAACGGCGGGGACGGCCCCGAGCTATCCGCGCAGGTACGGCTTCATGAACAGGTCCCACTGATCGCGGATGACCTGCTTGCCTGCTTCGTCCAGCGGAACCGCCGGGCCGCGGTTGCCACCGCCGCCGCCTCGGCCGCCGCCCATGGCGGCATCGCCCATGGGGATGCGGCGCGTTTTGGTGGTCTCCTTGAAGATGCCGCGCATGACCATCAGGTAGCTTGAGGCGTTGGTGATGGTGCCCCACGCCTGGATGCGCGCGAACATGTCGAAGGCTTCCCGCTGCTTGCCGGCGTGCCACAGATCGAACGCGGCGGCGTAGAAGTCGCTGAGATCCACGGTGGGGCAGTGGCCGGTGAAGCCGAGCCGCATCTCGTCGATCATGGTGCGCACGCCGTTGCCCGAAAAAACCGCCAGCTTGTCGTTGGTGCGCCGGCGGATTTCGGTAACTCGAAGCAGGGGGTTGCCGCTCTCGTCCTTGATGCAGCGCATGGTGGGAACCTGCTTCCATAACTCGACGACTAAGTCCACGCTCATCTCGCCCCGCGTCTGCACGATCAATGGTAAGTCGACGGCCTGGCCGATGGTCTTGTAATACTCGATCATGGCCTTGTCGTCGGCATTTTCGGGCGGCAGCGAGATGATGCCGTCGGCGCCGTTTTTCAACGCGTGTTTGGCATAGGCGATGGACTTATCGACCTTGTTCTCCTTGTCCTGCACGCCGATCACCAGCGCCGTCGAGCCGCCCTTGCCGGCGGCCAGAATGGCCTCGGCGCCGTCCAGCCGCTCACGCTCGGAGAGCGCGCTCCAGCCGCTGGCCATCTGCGGCCAGGCGAAGCCGTGGACCTTGTAACGGTTGCAGAACTTGATCTCGTTCTGGAGGCATTCCAGATCCAGCTTGTCGTCCGGCGTGACGGGCGTGGTGCCAATGGGAAACAGTCCGTGAAACGGCTTTGTCCCCGCGGAGTAACTCCGGCGGGCCAGAGTTAGCGCCAGCGCGCCGCCGGCCAGGGTTTGCAGAAACTGACGCCTGGCGGGAGCTTGCGAATAGTTATCCATCGATTTATCTCCTTCCGGCCTTAACGGTCGATTCTTTTCATGATTTTGTCGAGTTCATTGCGGTCGATCGGATAGCCCAGTCCCGGCTCGGTGGGGGCGAGCACGTATCCATCCTTATCGATGCGGAATTTCGGCTGGTACGGCCGGTCCGCCGCGGTGACGGGATGCGGCATCTCGAACCAGTACGCGTTGGGCAGCGCCAACTCGAGATGGAAATGCACGGCCAGGTCGGTGGGATTGCCCCAGTTGTGCGGAGTGCATTCCAGGTTGAAAGCGTCGGCCAGCATGCCCACGCGCATGGAGCCGCCGATGCCGCCCACGTTATCGGCGATCAGCCGCGCCACGGTGAGCGCGCCGCGGTGGATGTACTGGGCGAAATCGGCGATGGAGGACAGGAACTCGCCGACGTGCAGCGCCAGGTCGAGCTTGCGGCCCAGTTCGATCAGGCCTTCGATATCGGTGGTGGGGACGGGATCCTCGAACCACAGGTAGTTCAGCTCATCCAGCACGCGGCCCACTTTGAGGGCCTCGAAGAGGTTGTAGCGCTGCACCGGATCGTGCGCCAGAACGAACTCGTCGCCCACGGCCTTGCGGATGGCGCGGATCTCCTCGATGTGGCCGATGTAGGCGGGAATCGCCGTTCCCTCTTTGTGCTGCCCGCCGCCGGGATGGATCTTGTATCCCCGGTAGCCCTGCTCCTTGGCGGCCAGCGCGTCGGCGACGTAGTCCTCGATGCTGGGAAGGTGCTGGGAGCTGGCATAGGCCATAATGCGGTCCTTGGTGCCGCCCAGGATTTTGTAGATGGGGCGGTTGACGGCCTTGCCGAGAATGTCCCACATGCAGATTTCAGCCGCGGCGGTGTAGAAATTGGGCCATGTGCCGCCGCCGCGGTTGGAGGGACCGATGCCGCCGCCTCCGCCGCCCGGCCGTCCGCCCGCCGCACCCGCTGCGCCCGCTGCGCCGCGTCCGCCGCCGCCAGGCACCGCCGCGGCCGGCGGGCGCATGGCGGTGCGCGTGCCGCTGAATCCGAAAGATTCCCGCAAGCCCGAAGTGGCCGTGATGGTGGGCAGCAGATCGATGACGTTCTTTCCCAGCAGGGCGGGTTTGGCCCAATCCAGCCAGTTGGGAGTCAGCCCGCGGTTGCCGATGGTGTAGTTTCCTTCGTGGCCGCTCTCGGTCACTACCGAAAGGATCTCGCCGGTTTCGGTGGAGTTCAGGCGGCGAAAGCCGGAAACGTCCGCGACGTAGACCTTCACCTCCTTGATGGTCAGGTCGGGAAGATCTCCCTTCTTGACTCCGGCCGACTGCGCAGCGGCGTGCGGCGGGTCGGCGAGCACCGCGGCCGCGGCGGCGGTAACGCCCGCGGAAGCTCCAAAAAACTGACGGCGGGACTGCTTTCGATCGGACATGCTTGGTTCTCCTTCGCTCATTCGGGCCGCGCGCATGTTTCCCAGGGTGCTGATCTGCGCGAAACCATCGTGCCAAACTGTATCGAATTGCAGGGCGTTCGTCAATCGCCCTGCGTTACGGACCGGCAAAAAGTGAATCGGATCGAACAAAAATGAAACACGCGGGAGCGGGAGCCGGCGCGCCGGCGGCGCGGCCCGCCTCAAGGGCGTCACCCAAAACGGCAAAACCTGGCTCAAAATGGTCTTTGAAGAACTTGCCGCCGGCGTCCGGCCGGAGGGAACCCAGCAGGATTTCGGCCGCACCCGACTACGTTTTCGGCAAGAGCGACAGCACGCCTTTGCTGGGGCTGGGGATGACGTGCGCGGCGATGAGGCGGCCGAGACCCTCGGCCTTCACCTTGCCGGCGTCCACCGCCGCCCGGACGGCCGCGACATCGCCCTTGATCAGCACCGTGATGTACCCGCCGCCCAGCTTTTCCCGGGCCAGCACTTCCACGGCGGCGGTTTTGAGCGCGGTGTCGATAGCCTCGAAAACGGCCGTGAAACCCTGGGTTTCGATGAGACCCACGGCAAAACTGGATTGATCGCTCATATGGTTCTCCGGTCTTTGGACGGTTGCCTGCTCGATCAGAGGGCTGAATTCCAGCGGAGCCTGGTAGGCGGCGCGCGAAAGCTCCGACGGGCCTGGGATAACGTGCGCGAGAATGGGAGTCCGCATGGCCTGGGCGGTTTCCTCGGCGGCGCGCGCGGCCGACTGGATGTCTCCCAGCCGCCCGTACAGCTTCATGCAGACGCCCGGACTGTCGTTCAGTTCGGTTTCGAGCACCTCGACGCCGGCGCACTTTTCCATGGCGTCGAGCACCACCATCGCGGGCGACCAGCCGCCGATCTCGATGAAGGCCAGCGCTTCGATCAGAACACACCCCGTTTTTCAAGCTCGCGCATGACTTCGAACACCACCTGTCCCACCTTGTCGGCGCCGATCTGCCGGATGCGCGGGGCGCACCCGGACGCGGGGCGGTCCACCAGTTCGAAATCCGCGAGAATGCACTGCAGGACGGCGGTCAGGGCGGTGCGGTCGGAGCGCTGGGCGCTGGTCTGGGGCTGCCGCCCGCGGCCGAAATGGAAGCCGCGCAGTTCCGCCGCGGCGCGGAAGCCGTCGGGAAACTCGAAGGGGTACAGCATGGCGTCGAACAGCTCCAGGATGCGGTACTGCCACTTCATGGCCTCTTCGAATTTTCCGGCCCGCGCCAGGTCGTACATGCGGCGGGTCACTTCCGGAACGGCGTTGCTGGAGGCGTGGGTGCCCCCGTCGCATCCGATCGCCAGCATGGGGACCAGCACGGCTTCCCACCCGGTGAGGAACGTGAAATCGGGACGATGCGGGCGCACGGCGGAAATCATCCGCATCATGAAGGCCATGTCGCCGGAGGAATCCTTGATGCCCACCACGCGGGGGAATTCGAGCGCCAGGCGGCGGATGGTGGGAAGTTCGATGGGGTTGGCGAAGGAAGGAATGTTGTAGAGCGTCAGGTCGATGGGCGAGTGCCGCGCGATTTCGGCGAAGTAGGCGTACACCGATTCCTGGGTCAGCTTGTAATAAAACGGCGCCACGATGGCGACCGCGCGCGCGCCCAACCGGGCATAAGTCTCGCAGGCGCCCAGGGTTTCCCCGACGTTGGCCTCGGCGGCGCCGGCCAGAGTGGGAACGCGGCCGCCCGCGGCATCGACCACGATCTCCACAACCCGGCGCCGCTCCTCCGCGGTGAGGCGGGTGAACTCTCCCGTCGAACCATTGGGGTACAAACCGTGGACCCCGCGTTCAATCAGCCAGGAAACAAAACGGCGCAGTTCCGGCTCGTTGATCTGGCTCCGCTCATCCAGGGGGACCAGCAGCGGCGTGAAGATACCTTCGAGCTTGGCCAACCCACAAGGATACACGATCGGCCCGTGGTTCGCATTATGGGGAACGCGTTTCAGGTTTTTGCAGGGGATTTCATGTTTCAGGCGCCGTTTCGGGCGCGGCCGGGCGGCATTTTGCGGCGGCCGCGGCTCACCCCCGGGGTGGTACAGTTGACAGGCATGAGCGAACTTCATCGAAGAGGTTTTCTGATGTCTGCCGCCGGCGCCGCCCTGGCATGCGCCGCCAGGCCCGCCGATGCTGAAGAAGCGCCGATTCCCATCATCGACTGCCACATTCACCTGTTCGATCAAACCCGCCCTCAAGGCGCTCCCTATTCCGGCGGCCGGGGGAACACCGAGCCCGCCTTGCCCGCGCGCTATCGCAAGCTGGCGTCGCCGCTGGGAATCGTGGGAGCCATCGAGGTGGAAGCCAGTCCGTGGATCGAGGACAATCTCTGGGTGCTCGAAGTCGAGGAGAAAGACGCGATCATGACGGGCACGATCGGCAATCTCCAGCCGGACAAACCGGAGTTCAAGGAGTACCTGGACCGCTATCGCAAGAACCCGCTTTTCCTGGGCATCCGGTATGGCAACCTCTGGGGCTACGACCTGGTGCGGCAGGCCGAGAACCCATCCTTCATCGAAGGGCTCAAGCTGCTGCGGGAGGCCGGGCTGACTCTGGACACGGCCAATCCGCGGCCCGATCTGATCGAGGCGGTCATCCGCGTAAACGACAAAGTGCCGGGGCTGCGAATCGTCATCGATCACCTTCCTTCGCTGATGGGGCGCCTGGAAGCCGGCGCCAGGATGGCGGTCGAAGGGGACCTGAGCGAATTGGCCATGCGGCCCTCGATTTACATCAAGGTTTCCGAAGTGATGCGCCTGGTGGACGGCAAGGCCGCCACCGACCCGGCGCTCTACAAGCCTCTTCTCGATTACCTTTTCGAGACATTCGGCGAGGACAGATTGCTGTTCGGCAGCGACTGGCCGAACGGACCGGCGGTGAACAATCTGCCGGCCATCGTCGGGATCGTGCGCGACTATTTTTCCGCCCGGGGCCGGACGGCGGCCGAAAAATATTTCTGGAGGAATTCCGTGGCGGCGTACCCATGGAAACGGCGCGATCCCAGCCAGCCGCAAGCCGGCGGACGCGGCTAGCGCGGCGGGCGCCGGGCGGAAGCGACGCGTGCTAGGCTGTAACCCTGGGAACCGGTGCAGCCGTCTTCCCCTGGAGACAAACTCATGTCAACCCAAACCAATCCACGCAGGAGTTTCCTGCGGCTTGCCGGCGCGGCGGTGGCCGGCGCCCCCATAGTCGCCAGTGCGGAACCGGGAGCGGCGCGGCCTGCCGCGAAGCCCCCCGCCGCTGGGATCCTCGACGTAAAAGCTTTCGGCGCAACCGGCGACGGAAAGACGCTGGACACCGTTGCCATCAACAAGGCCATCGATGCCGCCGCGGCCGCGGGCGGCGGGACGGTGCGCTTTCCGGCGGGCGATTACCTGTCGTATTCCATCCACTTGAAGAGCCATATTGCGCTGCACCTGGAGCCGGGCGCGACCATTATCGCGGCCGATCCTCCGGCCGCCGGCGCCGCCGGATTCGATCTCCCCGAGCCCAACGAGTGGGACATGTTCCAGGATTTCGGCCACAGCCATTTCCACAACAGCCTGATCTGGGGCGACGCGATCGAGAACATCGCCATCACGGGAACGGGGCGGATCTGGGGCAGGGGCTTGAGCAAGGGTTATGGGCCGGGCCCGGACGCTCACGCCGCGGGGGTGGGCAACAAGAGCATCAGCCTGAAGAACTGCCGCGACGTGCTGCTGCGCGACTTTTCGATTCTCCACGGCGGCCATTTCGGCATCCTGGCCACGGGAGTGGAGAACCTGACGATCGACAACCTGAAGATCGACACCAACCGCGACGGCATGGATGTGGACGCCTGCCGCAACGTGCGCATTTCGAACTGCTACGTGAACTCGCCCTGGGACGACGGCATTTGCCTGAAGGCCGATTACTCGCTGGGCCAGGCCAAGCAGACCGAACTCGTCACCATCACCAACTGTTACGTCAGCGGATGCTGGGAAGAAGGCAGCATGCTGGACGGCACGTACAAGAAATTCGGGCCCGACGCGGGCAGGGTGGGGCGCACCGGCCGCATCAAGTTCGGCACGGAATCGAACGGCGGGTTCCGCAACATCACCATTTCCAATTGCGTCTTCGAGGGCTGCCAGGGGCTGGCGCTGGAGTCGGTGGACGGGGCCATTCTGGAAGACATCACGGTCACCAATATTTCGATGCGCGATATCGTCAGCGCCCCGATTTTCCTGCGGCTGGGCAGCCGCATGCGCGGCCCCGACAACACGCCGGTGGGGACGCTGAGGCGGGTGATCATCAGCAACCTGGTCTGTTCGAACTGCGTCTCCGGGCTGGGCTCGATTATCAGCGGGATTCCGGGCTACCGGATCGAAGACGTGAAGATCAGCAATATCCAGATTCTGCACCAGGGCGGCGGGACCAGGGAAGATGCGGCGTACCGGCCGCCGGAGTACGAGGACATGTATCCGGAACCCACCATGTTCGTGGGCGGACCGCGCTCGAGCGGGCGCGGTCCGGATGGACGTTGGCATGCCGAGGGATCGGGCCGCCCGTTCGACGGGCAGGCAGTCCCCGCAACCCCTGGTGGGCGAACGCCCGGACAGCCAGGAGGCGCGCCCGCGGCAGCGGGAGCACCCACAGCGCCGGGAAGGCCCGCCGCGCCGGGCGCCCCTGGCGCTGCGGGAACGCCGGGCGCGCCCGGACAACCGGGAGCGTCGGCCGCGGCCGGTGGGGCCGGCCGGCCGCGAGGCCCTGTCCACCACATGCCGTCGCACGGATTCTACGTTCGCCACGTGAAGGGCATCCAGTTCGATAACATCGAGATCCGCGCCGAAAAAGACGACCAGCGGCCGGCGTTCGTGCTGGAGGACGTCGAGGGCGCGGACTTCTTCCGCGTCAAAGCGTCACAGGCCGCCGGGGTCCCGGCGTTCGCGCTGCGCAAGGTGTCCGACGTCGCGGTCCACATGTGCGACGGCGTGCCGGATACGCGGCTGAAAACCGTCGAAGACGAGAGCCTGTAGACCAAGCAGCCGTGAAGAAACCGGTTGGCAGGCCGAAGGGCCCGCCCCACACGGCTGCAAACCACCAGTAGCAGTGTTTGACAGGCGGTTTCGCCTGTCAACCCGGCGGTCCGCCGGCCACACAAGGCGAAACCGCTAAACCTGGGCGATCAGCTCGATGCCTTCCTTGGCGCCCAGATTGCGCGAGTACTTGCGCGCCGTGGGGTTGTTCCAGTGCTCGTGCACGCCCAGGCTGGCCAGGGCGCCGCTGCCATCGGGGTTGTAAACCGTGCCGGACGGGGGCTTGGCCGCCAGGGCCGCTTCGTGGAGATAGTTGTCGGCGTTGCCGCGAACCTGGGTGGCGCGGGGTTCGCCCCTGAGGACGTCCAGCCCCACGGAGTCGATCGCCACGGGGTCCTGCGACACGATCATGCTGGCCGCCCACTGGTCGTTGAAAGAGGCCCACTTGAACACGCTGCCCTCGTTGTCGGTCGCGGTATAGAGCCCATCCAGGACGTAGAGCATGGTCTTGCCGCCAAGCTGGCGGTGCCCCACCAAGTCCACCAGGGCGTTGTAGGAACCCACCGGAAGAGACCGCAGGACGCTGTTGTGCAGAACCCTGGGGGACCAGCCGCCATCGTTCGGAAAATGGATCGAACCGAAGTGATTCTTGGCGGTCAGGGTGATGCCGGCCATGCCGTGCGGCCGCAGCAGCGCCATGTTGATCATGTACTTCGCCTCGGTCACCTCGCGCGGGAAATAGCCGGTTGGCAGACCGCTCTTGGCGAAATGGATGGGGTTCTCCATGTCCGGCGTGGGGGTCATGCGGCCGCCCAACTTGTAGTCGTCGCCCACCAGGAACTTCACCGCCTGGTACTGGGGATTGGAATTGGCCCGGATTCTGGAGTAAATGGGCTGGCCGATGTTGCGGATGCCGGTGACATCGTAGATCATGATGTCGGCGCCCTTCACCCCGGCGGTCTCGATCAGTTCGGTGACCAGGGCCACCACGGCCTGAGGGCTGGGCAAGCCGTTTTGAGGCGGCCGGTTGGGCCGACCGCCGGGCCCTCCCATGGGAGGTCCGCCGGCCGTGGCAGGAGCCGCCACGCCCCACTCCGGCGAGCGGTCCTGGTTGCCGTTGATCTTAATGGCGATCCTCTCGCCGGGACGGTATCCGGATCCACCCAGCTTGCGGGACTCGTTGAAATTCCGGAACAGCGCATCCCATGCCTGCTTGTCGTTCTTTTTCCCCGTCAGGCTGCGGACCATCTGGGAAGCCATGCTGGTGACGGCTTTCTGATTGGTGCTGGCATCGTCCCACCAGCGCCCGGTGGCGCCGTCCCAGGTAGTGGCGCCGGCATCGCGCACCCAGACCACTCTGCCTGGGAAAATACCCTTTCCCGCGCCGATCGGGGTGTTGGGGTCGTCGGTGGGCTTGAAGGGTTCCGAGGGCGGCATTCCACCCCGTTGTTGGGCAACAGCCCCCCACGGCAATACCAGAGGGAGATGAACGAGGCCGGCAGCCGGAACCGCCGCCAGCGACCTCAAAAAACACCTTCTATGCATCGGACTACCCCTTTCCCATTTCCGGTCCAGGATCTTGCCCGGAGGGAACACCGCCCGGGCCGGCGCCGCCGGTTCCATCCGGCATTCCAGCGGCGTTGCTCGTATTGTAGCTGCCTGCAACCCGCCCGTAAACCCGTTTCCGGGCGCGCGGCCGGGCGGCGGCAGGGCAATTTGCATTTCGAAAACCGGGAGGGGATTTCAGTTTGGGCGAAGTGCGGCGCTCCGGGGTCTATGGATTTCGGCAAAGTCGGCCTAAAGATCTGAAATTCAGGAACGTTTTGTTTTGCACAACATCCGTTTTGATAAATTCGCCTCTTCCATAATCCGTATTTGAGTATGTGCAACTGCATCATGCAGTAGGGTTTCCCGACGGGCTGCCGTCTGTTTTGCAGTGCGAAATTCGGGCATACCCCGGGATTTCTCTTTTTCCGGCACTGTCCTGGTGTTATCCTATCCACCGGTTCAGGGAGGTTTCTCGCCATGTCGAATTGGCTACGCCGTCAGTTGTTTATTTGGGCGCTAGTGGCTTGCCTGCCGCTAATGGCCCAGGAATTTCGCGCTGGAATTTCGGGTCTCGTCAAGGATTCCCAGGGCGCAGTGATGCCCGGGGTGACCGTCGAGGCGCAGAATCTTGGCACCAACGATATCACCCGCGCCACCACCAACGAAGCCGGGTTGTACTCCTTCCCGGTGCTGCTGATCGGAACCTACCGGTTGAAAGTCGCGCCCCCGGGATTCAAGGAAGAGATCCGGGACAAGCTGGAACTGCGCTTGGGCGACCAAGTGCAACAGGATTTCACCATGCAGATCGGTGCGGTGAACGAGGTGGTCACGGTTTCGGCCGGGACCGAACTGTTGCAGACCTCGCCCACGGATAAGGGCCAGGTGGTCAGCGAAGAGAACGTGCACGACCTGCCTTCGGTGGCCCGCAATCCGTTCCTGATGGGCATCGAGGCGGCGGGCGTGCAGTTCGATATCGGCGGCAACCAGTTGAGCCGTTCGGCGCGGCCGTTCGACGCCGGCAACAACACCGCCGAGGCCATGTCGATCAACGGCGGAATCACGGGCGCCAGCGATCAGTTGCTGGATGGCATCCCCAACACCGGTGTGGAAACCGGTTCCAGCGCCACCAACCAGGCCTTCGTGCCGACTCCGGAATCGGTGGCGGAATTCAAGATGCAGAGCAGCAATTACGACGCCCAGTACGGGCGCACCTCCGGCGGCACCATGTCGGTCAGCATCAAGAACGGAACCAACAAGCCGCATGGGGCGGTTTACTGGTTGAACAAGAACACCATCGACGAAGCCAACCTGTTCGACCAGAACCGCATCGGCAAGCCGCGTGCGTCGTTCAACGAGAACAACCCCGGCCTGGAGTTCGACGGGCCAATCTATATTCCGCACGTGTACGACGGCCGCAACAGGACCTTCTTCATGTACGCGTACGAGATCTGGCGCGACGCCATCCCGGCCGTCACCACCTACACGGTGCCGCAGACGCTGGCATTGCAGGGGAACTTCAGCACCACGCTGCAAAGCAATAACACTCCGATCACGGTGTACGACCCGACCACCACCGCTTCGACGAGCCCTTATGCGCGGACGCCGTTTCCCAACGACACCATTCCGGCCAGCGTCATGAGCCCGGTGGGAGTCAAGCTTGCGAGCTTCTATCCGGCGCCCAATATCGGGAACCAGAGCGTCAATTCGGGCCAATCCAGCAACTTCACGATTTCGCCCAACGACCGGACGGACGCCTACGACGCTCACGTGCTTCGCATCGACCAGGTGATTAACGACAAGGAGCGGATCTTCACGCGCATCGTCCGCGGCTTCCGCACCGAAAGGAACGGCACCTTCGGCTTCCCGCTGGAGGCTGCCGCGGGCAGCCAGAACGGCTACACGGACGGGCGGTTGAGCCAGGGCGCCAACGTCGACCTCACCAGCGTGCTCTCGCCCTCCACGGTGTTGACGTCGCGCGCGGGGTACCTGAGGCACGACCTGTGGATCACGCTGTATGCCAGCGGCGTCGACCCGACCACCCTGGGTTTCCCGGCTTCGCTGTTGCAGGTGCTTCCGGCGTTCTTCCCCACCATTGCGCCCAGCGGCTACCAGAGCATGGGAGCGTCGCGCAGCGGCGGGAACCAGTTCACCGAGAGCGGCGATTGGTACTGGGGGGAGATCGTGAATCGGACCATCCGCCGGCACAACTTGAAGTTCGGCGGAGAATTCCGCGTGCTGCTCACCAATATCAATTCACCCACCACCAACTTCGGCACGTACTCTTTTAGCGCCGGCTGGACGCAACAACAGGCGCTGACCGGGAACGCCGCCTACGGCAATGGGATAGCCACGATGCTGCTGGGCATGCCGACGAGCGGCAGCGTTCCCATCAACCCGGCCTACGCATACGGCAATCACTATTACGGCACGTTTATTCAGGACGACTGGCGCGCCACCAACAAGTTGACCCTGAGCTACGGGATCCGCTGGGACTATGAATCGCCGGTCACAGAGCGCAACAACCAGATGGACGGCCCCTTCAACCTCACGGCTCCCAGCCCGATCGCGTCGAAAGTGGTGGATCCCCTGCAGCCGGGCTTGAGCCTGGTCGGCGGGATGACGTTCACCAGTTCCAGCGACCGCATGGCCTACCAGCGCGATCTGAACCATCCTCAGCCGCGCGTGGGCATCGCCTGGCACCCCATGGACAAGACCGTGGTACGGGCCGGCTATGGCTTGAGCTACGTGGCCACCTTCACCCCGGCGCCCGGTACGGGGTTCGCGGTTTCCACTCCCTACAACCCCAGCAACAACGGCAACATCAACTTCTCGGGCAACTATCTGAGCAATCCCTATCCGACGGGGATCGTGATGCCCAGCGGCAGCTCGTTGGGGCTCTCGACGTACCTGGGGAACTCCATCAGCTTCGTGAACCCCGACCGCGTGATTCCCAGGGTGCACCAGTTCTCGGTCGGCCTGCAGCGCGAATTGCCGTGGCGCTCGGTGCTGGAAGTTTCCTACGTGGGCAGCCGCAGCCAGCACCTGGCCGTTTCGCAGAACCTGGACGTGGTGAACGCGGCGCAATTGGCGGAATACGGCGGCAACACCATAACCGGCGTACCGAACCTGACGGATAGCTGCTCGGCGACTTCGACCACATGCCCGTATGCCAATCCGTTCCAGAACATTATTCCCACCAACGTCAGCCTGGGCAGCAGCGCCACCACCACTCGGCAGCAGTTGCTGCTGCCGTATCCGCAGTTCACGGGGCTCACCGAGAGCAACCTTCCGGTGGGGAAGGCGTGGTTCAACTCGCTGCAGGTGCGCTATGAAAAGCGGCTTTCCCACGGCTTGAACGTGTTGGTCAGCTACACGCATGAGCGGTGGCTGAGCGCGACCGGGTGGCTGAACGCCCAGGAGCCCATCACGTCGACGCCGGACCGCACACTGGCCGGCCAGGATACGCCGCACCGCGTGGTGATCAGCGGCAACTGGGCGTTTCCGTTCTTCGCCCACACCCACGGAATTGTGGCGCAGTTCCTGAAGGGCTGGCAGGCCAACGGCATCTTCATGCGCGAGGTGGGCTTCCCGCTGGGCGCGCCGAGCGGCTTCTATTCCACGGGGATCGACCCCCGTCTGAGCGACCCGACCGAAACGCGGTCTTTCAATACCTGCGTCGTGTTGGTCTCCTCGTCCAACGTCCTATCCCGCTCCAACTGCGCCAGCGCCACCGAGCCGGCTGCGTTCTGGCAGCAGCAGTCCAACACCTGGCGGACGTTGAGCGGCGAGTTGCCCACTATCCGTCCGCCCAAGGTGCCGAACGCCGACGTCTCCATGTTCAAGGCCTTCGCGATTCGCGAGGGCTGGAACCTGCAGTTCCGCGCGGAATGCTTCAACTGCACCAATTCGCCGCAGTTCAACCCCCCGAGCACGAGTCTGACCTCGACCTCGGCGGGATCATATACCCTGACGCAGGTCAACGACCAGCGTAACGTTCAGTTGTCCCTGCGCCTGCGGTTCTAGCGTTGGTTTGGAAACAACCGTGCCCACCGCTCGCTCATGGCCGCCGCTCCGATGCGTTTCCGGACGGGTGGTTGTGAGCGGGCGGTGGGCCGGTGTTTTTGTGGGCGGTTTCCTGGCGCGCTATTGGCGGAGGCTCCTTTTCTCCATTCTTATGTGCGTCCGCGTAGTACAATGGCGGCCAGGGGTTTTGGAGTCGGATGTCTGAATTTGTCATTTTGGTGGGCCGGCAATCGAGATCCCGGATCGCGTTCCGCAGCCTTGTTCTGGTGGCCGATCCCGCGCCGTCCCAAGTCCCCGGGAGCATGATGTCGCGCTCCCTGAACAACGGTACCAACAGTTCCCCGCGCCGCACGGCGCCGGGGTAGCCTTGAAGGAGGCTCGATGCAACGTTTGCTTCATGGACTGAGCCGCGCCCTGGTTGGGTGCGCGGTATTGCTACTTGCCGCAACGATCTGTTTCGCGCAGGACCCGCGCGGCAGCATCACCGGCAAGGTGATCGATCCCGCCGGCGCCGTCATTCCCGGCGCCAAGGTGACCGTGACCAACGTGGGGACCAACACCTCCGCTGCGGTCACGTCGAATTCCACCGGTTACTGGGAAGTCAACTTCCTGAACCCCGGACAGTACTCCGTGACGGCGGAAGCGGCCGGGTTCAAGACGTATAAGCAGCCCGGTATCACGCTGGATACCGGCAACCGTCTGGCGCTCGATCTGAAGATGGAAATCGGCGATACCACGGTTTCCGTCACGGTGAACGCGGATGCGCCGCTCCTGAACAGCACCACCGCGGCCACCGGCCGCGTGCTGAACACCCAGGATATGGCGGACCTGCCGTTCGGCCAGATGAACCCGATGGTCTTGCAGGCCATGGCCGCGGGCATGATCTTTACGGGCAGCCTGCAGCCCGACAATAACCGCGCCCTGGATCACGCCTCCACGGCCAATTACGCCTCGGGCGGTTTGGGCACCGGCCTCAACGAGTTCCTGCTGGATGGCAACCCCACCACCGGAACCAACGGCGGACGCTCCGGTTACGTGGCGCTCTCCGATGCGGTGGACGAGGTGCGCGTCGAGACGTCGCCGTTCGACGCATCCATGGGCCATGCCATTGGCTCCTTCATCAGCCTCACCACCAAGGCCGGCACCAACCAGGTCCACGGGGCGGGCGCCTGGCAGATGCAACAGTTCCGCTGGAACGCCACGCCGGAATTCACCCGCGCGACCTGGCTGGCCAGCGGACAGGTCGGGCCCGAACAGGCTTCCGGCAAGGTCTCGACGCCCGGTTTCACGTTCGGCGGCCCGGTTTACATTCCCAAGGTTTACAACGGCAAGAACCGTTTCTTCTTCTTCGTCTCCTACTATCACATGACCAGCCTGGCTCCTCCGACCTCGACGCCGTACTACACGGTGCCGACGCCGGCGGAGAAGACCGGCGACTTCTCGGCGCTGCTGACGGTTCCGACCAATGCCTCCACCTATATCGTTTACGACCCACGGTCGGCGGTGCTGGCCACTTCGGGATCGGAGTCGGGACACGTGGTCCGCACACCCTTCCCGAACAACATTCTGCCGGCCTCGATGCTGACCAACCCGATGAGAGCGTTCTGGGACCAGATCTACCCGCTGCCTAACAACCCGCCCGGCATGGGCCCGGACGGCACCAATAACTTTTACGACGGCACCCAGGGCAACAACGACTGGTTCCCCGATTTCCTGAACCGCTACGACTACGTGATCAGCGACCGGCAGCGCCTGAACGGCAAGTGGTACTTCAATCACCGCTTCTCGGATCAGTATGACTGGGCGCACTCCACGCCGCTGAAGGGCGTCATGTCGAACGGCCTGTTCCGCCCCACCCGCGGCGGCAGCCTGGACTACGTCTACACCATCGGCGCCAGCAACGTGCTGGACCTGACGTTCAGCATCACGCAGTATTGCGAAGGCGACAAGAAACCCATCGATTACAAGTACACCGCCGTGAGCGCCGGGCTGCCCGCATATGTCGATCAGAAGGCCCAGACTACCGATCAGGACGTTATGCCCTGGATCAATATCGCCGGCATGGCCGACGCCGCTTCCACCAGTTTCGTGGGAGCGCCGGGGCTTAACCAGCGCGGCACCACCGAGCAGTTGGCCCCCAAGATGACCACCATCGAGGGCAGGCACACCTTCAAGTACGGCCTGGAGCTTCGCCGCTATCAGTATTCGTCGGTTGGCGCGGCGCTGACCACCGGCGCCGGGACCGGTTACTACCAGTTCAGCAACAATTACGACAAGTATTCGGACAACGTCTCCAGCAGCGCGACCACCACCACCGGATTGGGTTATGCTGCGTACCTGATGGGCATGCCCAACTCCATCACCCTGGACACCAACGACAGCGGTTTCTGGACCACGCCCTACCAGTCGGGATACTTCCAGGACGATTTCCGGGTTACCTCGAAATTGCGCCTGGGATTCGGCGTGCGCTGGGAACACGAATCCGGCAACACGGAGCGCTTCAACCGCGGCCTGGAGGGCCAGTACAATTTCGGCTACACCGCTCCGTACGCTTCGGTGGTGCAAAACACTTACGCCACGCTGCTTTCCAATCCGGCCAACGCCAACAACGCCGCGGTGCAGATGCTGGCCGCCGGCATGCCCGCCAGCAACATGAACATGAGCGGCGGCGTCGAGTACCTGGGCCAGGGGTACAGCACCTACACCCAGGGAACGGAACGCCTTCTTCCGAACGTCAGCATTGTGTACTCGGTGACGCCCAAGACCGTGATCCGTCTCGGAACGGGGTGGTTCAGCGATACCTATAACGTCATGACCAACCGGCCGGGGCAGAACGGCTACAACCAGACCACCTCGACCACCATCACCACCGACAACGGCCTGACTTTCTGCTGCTCTGCCAGCAATACAACCCAACCGGCCGCGGGGTTGTCGGGCACGAGCATTTTGAGCAACCCGTTCCCGGTCCTGGCCAGCGGGTCGCGGTGGGTGCTGCCCTTCGGCAACACGCTCGGCGCAGGCATCCTGGACGGGCAGGGTTACACCAGTGTCCCGCGCTCCTACGCGCCCGCCCTGGAGCAGCGCTATTCGCTGGCTGTCCAGCGGCAGATCTTCGGCAACGACATGGTCGAAGGTTCCTACAACGGCGGCTACGCTCACGTGCCCATGACGCGCAACCTGAGCTACCTTCCAGCGCAGTATTGGAACTTCTGGGATACCAGGATCGCGTCGATCGATTCCAATATGACGGCCACGGTGGCCAATCCGTTCCTGTCCGCCATTCCGGCTATTCAATCCTCCAACCCGACGCTGGCCAATT
>Ga0326727_10000930_pt1 | contig 114123 bp, 87 predicted proteins | sample MB2enrmetagenome_FD_207643 | JGI IMG/M metagenome (GOLD analysis project Ga0326727, IMG submission 207643) | Lab enriched peat soil microbial communities from McLean, Ithaca, NY, United States - MB29MY | ecosystem: Environmental > Terrestrial > Soil > Wetlands > Peat | place: USA: New York... | reverse complement strand
AGCACATCTACCCTTGAATTCGCCGCCAGGATGCGGAATCGCTCCCGGAAAACAGCCTTCAACCTTCAACACGGAAAATATCAGGACCTGATCAGAGGTTCCCTAAAGGATTTCATTACATATGATCGCAGTTCTGAACGAATATCTTCAGGGAATGGCAATTTTATTAAACTTGGACGTCATCCACTTTATGGGATCCATGCAGAGTTTACAGCATACAAGGGAACCGGAGCAGCGTTCGGGGGACCCTCTATAGATTTAGCTGGTTTTGGAAAAGGGACAGCGTACTTGAATCAAACATTTCCCCCTGGATTAGCAGTGCTCATGGATGAAAGCGGTCAAGTGAAGCGCGTTGATATTACGATTGACTACATGGGAAGAAATGGAACATGGCATCAAGTGTTTCATGAGCTTATTTTAAAGTTTGATAGTCCCTTCAAGCGGCACTACACATTTCCACAGGAAACTTATGTTATTAGGAATGGAAAGATTGTTTATCAACGCAAAGATCCAGACTTTGCCGAATACGATGATCATAATTGGTATGCTCATTAAGCATGCGAGGGGCGCTGGTCCCAATCAGTCAATGACTAAATCAAGATGGAGGGTGACCCTCGATAAGGACGAAGGCATTGTTAAGCACAATAATCCCAGGCGGTGCCGATTGCCACAAGTCTTGTGTCTCAATATGATACTTGGGATACGAGAAACAAGATATGAAGTCTCGTCGGGTACGTGCATCGTTCGTGATGCTCATCATGCTTGGCGCGATGGCGCAGGTGGGCGGCAGCAGCGTCCGCCATCTCACCGACTCCGCCGGCGCCGTCACCGACAGCTACGAGTACGACGCCTACGGCAACGAAGTCGCCTCGACCGGCTCGACGCCCAATGCCTATCTCTACCGGGGCGAGCGCTACGGCGCCGATCTCGGCCTCTACTACCTGCGCGCCCGCTGGTACAACCCGGTGACCAGGCGCTTCATGACGCGCGATCCCTACCAGGGCTCAATCTACGACCCGGCCAGCCTGCACCGCTACAACTACGCCCGCGCCGGCCACGCTCTTCGACTACTCAACCCCGACCTGAAAGCGGTTCTCGCTCCGCAGTTATTTAAGGTGACGGATTTGTTGGTTAGACAACGTAATTGATTGACAATCGACACGTGATAAGGCGCTCAATTTGCCAGGGCGGTGGAACGGATGGCTGGCTTCAACCGCCCAGATTCTGTCGTCCTTAAGAGCCTTCAACGCCGCTTCCCGCGGGTACTCCGGGGACTGGGCGGACAGGTTGACTCGCGAATCACCAATTCCGGCAGAATCGATACCGCATTCGGAATTGCTTCCTCCCCGCGAATCCGCTGTAAAAGAATGCGCGCGGCCGTCAGGCCCATTTGCTTGAGCGGCTGGCGAATGGTCGTCAGGCTGGGGTTGTGGTACGAGGCGCTCTGGATGTCGTCGAAGCCTATCACGGAAACGTCTTCGGGAACGCGCAGGCCATGGTCCATAAAGGCACGGATCGCACCAATAGCGGCCAGATCGTCATAGCAAACCAGGGCGGTGAACGAAGCGCCGCCCGCCAGCAACTCGCATGCCGGACCGTAGCCCAGCTCCGGCGTGGAAACCAGTGACCTCAATTGTATGGTCAGCGCGGGCGGAACCTCCAGCTTGAGCTCTCGCGCCTCGGCCATCAGACACTCCCAGCGGTCGTCGGCATCGGAGCTGTGGCTGCCTCCGCGCATGAAAGCAATTTTGCGGTGCCCCAATTGAAAAAGGTGCCTCAAGGTCAACTCCGCAGCCCGCCGCTGATCCAACACGACATCAGTGACGCCCTCGATCTTGCGATGCCCGGCCACGGACACCACGGGCAGCTTCATGCCGTGCTTTAGCACCGTGTCGATCAGAATGAATCCTTCCACGGAGCGGTCCATCAGCAGGCTTGAGTATTCCTCAATAAGGTCGGGCTTGCGCTGGTGGCTGGCGATCAGGTAGAAGTACCCTTCCTCAATAAGGTACGCTTCTACGCCGGCCAGCACCTGCGTGGTGTAGCTGTCGCTCAATTCCGGCACCAGCACGCCCACCGAAAAGGACTGCCGCTTGCGCAGCGACCGCGCATAAAAACTGGGCCGGTAGTTAAATCTGGCTGCCGCCTCCTTCACCCGGTCCCGGGTCTCCTGCGGAATCGAACGCACGCCGGGAGCGTCGTTCAGCACCAGCGAGATTGTAGCGGGCGACAGGTTGAGATACTCGCCCAGCGTGCGCAGGCTGATGGGTTGCCCCGGCGCCGGTTCGATCCCTGGTCGTTTTAGTTTGGCCATATACACCTTCTGAGTTATGCGGACCGGGATGCATTCTTGCCGGCTCGCCGGTCGCCGGGCGCCTTCAAATCTTTTAGCAAGGCGCGGTTTTTCTCGATGAGAGCATAGCGCTGTTCCACGCAGGCGCGGGTGCGCAGCGGATCGGCCGGCGTGTTCATCACATAGTCCAAAAGACGAGGGACGGTGCTGGTGGCCACATGCAACCGCGTATCACACGAGGCATAGTAGATGAATACATCGCCGTTCTTGCGTTCAATCCAGCCACAACTGAAGACAACATTCGAGACATCGCCAACGCGCTCTTCGCCTACTGGCGCGATGAAGTAGCCAGCAGGCTTGTGCGTGATGACCCATGGCCGTTCCAGTTCGGCAAGGAAGAGGTAGAGCACGTAGCGCAGACCGGCAACGGTATTGCGCACGCCATGCGCCAGGTGCATCCATCCCCGCGATGTCTTGATGGGCGCGGGTCCGAGGCCGTTCTTGACCTCCTGGATGGTGTGATATTCGCGGTTGTCGAGGATAATTTCCTCTTCGATGACGGCGCGCTCGATGTTCGGGGCCAATCCCCAGCCGATGCCGCCGCCCTTCCCCGCCTGGATGAAATCGTCCTGTGGTCGGGTATAGAAGGCGTAATTGCCATTGACGAACTCGGGGTGGAGAACGACGTTGCGCTGCTGCGGAGATTTGGATTGGAGGTCGGGCAAACGCTCCCAGGTTTTCAGGTCTCGGGTGCGGGCAATGCCGCACTGCGCAACCGCGGATGAGGTGTCCCAGGCCGGCGCTTGCGGGTCCTTGCGTTCGGTGCAGAAGAGGCCATAGATCCAGCCGTCTTCGTGCTTCACCACGCGCATATCATACACATTGATATCCGGTTCGCCGGTCTCCGGCAGCAGAATTGGGTACTCCCAGAAGCGGAAGTTATCCATTCCATTCGGGCTCTCGGCAACGGCGAAGAACGATTTGCGGTCCGCGCCTTCCACACGTGCCACCAGCAGAAACTTTCCCTCGTTCAGAATTGCTCCGGCGTTGAAGACGGCGTTAACGCCCATGCGCTCCAGCAGGAAGGGATTGGATTTCCGTTTGAGGTCATAGCGCCAGGGGATGGGCGCGTGCGCCGCCGTCAGAACGGGATACTGGTAACGATCGAAGATGCCATTACTGCCGGACAATTTTCGGTTGCGGCGGGCAATCAGTTTCTCCTGCTGCTTGAAGAGCCCTTGAACGCGCTTCTTGAATTCCGCCTCAGTCATAATAGTTTTCCGGTCCCATTCTGAGCTGCTCAGCGGGCTTGCTGCATAGCTTCGGCTAGAGAAGCTTGCCCGGCATCTAACCGTTCCATCACCTCGAAGCAGGCGCGGCTGTTGTGGTAAGGGCACTTCCACGTATCGACTTTGTAGGCTTCCATGGCAGGCACGCCGGACCGCGACACCCTCGAGAACCATTCGCCATGTTCGCGATCGATGATGTATTTCTCGATGAACGCCCAGCTTCTTTCCGCGCCTTCCAGAAATCGCCGCTGGCCGGTTAGCTGATAGGCGTTAAGGAAGCCTACCACGGCCTCGGCCTGCGGCCACCAATGCTTGTTCGCGTCGGTGATGCCCGCCGGTTGAGCTTCGTAAAGCAGACCGCCGTCGCTGTCGATTCCCTGCTCCAAGACGGCCTGCGCCATCTTCGCCGCTGCCTCGCGTACTCGCGCCAGAAGCGCCGGATCGCCAAGAATAGCTGCGGCTTCGTAGAGCAGCCAGCTTCCCTCGATGTCGTGGCCAAAGGAGATCTTTGTGGACCGCGTGCGCCACTCTTCGTCGAAAAACAGGATGAGATGATGTGTCGTGGAATCGATGATGTGGTCGAGAAAGATTTTGATCAGTTCACCGAGCCGCAAGCGGACGGTCTCATCCTCGTGGAAGCGCAGCAGCGCGGCATAGGCCTCTAAAAGATGGAGGTGCGTGTTCATGGACTTCTTTTCGTCCAGATCCACATCGCTCAGGCGCTGGTCCGCGGCCAGCTTCCAGTCGCGCTCATAGGTTTCGAAGTAACCGCTGTGCAGGTCGTCGTGGCTTGTGGATTCGATCTGCTCCACCAGGCGCAAGGCCAAGGCGAGCGCCTGGGGATCGCCGCTGGCGTGCAAATACTCGGCCAGCGCGTAAACGGTGAATGCCTGCCCGTAGATGCGCTTCTTGGCGTCGATAGGGCGGCCCTCAAAATCGAGCATCCAATAGACGCCGCCAAACTCCCGGTCCCAGAAATATCGCGCAAGGTAATCGAAGGCGCGCCGTGCGGTGGCCAGATAGGCCGGGTTGCGATAGAAGCTGAAGGCCTTCGAAAAGGTCCACAGAATGCGCGCATTGAGAATCAGCCCCTTGGGGGCGTGCGGGTCCGTGGTCAGGTCATTGGCAACCCCGCCCCGGAAGCCGCCATATTGTTCGTCGATCGTGTTGTTGATCCAAAAGGGCAGTATGTCGGAAAGCAGCTCCGTTTCCACTTTCTGCCGCAGGCCTTGCACGAGGGCGCCTCCTGAGATGCGGGATACGGGTTGAGGTTCAATGTGCAGCGGCTGATCTGCCGGGCTGACTTAGAATCGCGTCGATGCCGGCAAGTTCTTCCGCCGTAAAGCTGAGGTTGGCGAGCGCGGCGACATTCTGTTCGATTTGTTCTACGCAGCTGGCCCCGATCAGTGCTGAACTTATGCGGATGTCGCGCAGTACCCAGGCCAGAGCCATCTGCGCCAGCGTCTGCCCGCGCTCGGCAGCCACATCATTGAGCGCGCGCACCTGCGCCAGGCGGCGTTCGTCGATGTCGTCCTTCTTGAGGAAACCGTGTGGCTTGGATGCGCGCGAGCCGCTTGGGATGCCTCGCAAGTAACGGTCAGTCAGCAGCCCCTGTGCCAGCGGGCAAAACGCGATGGCGCCCACGCCCTCGCTGCCCAGCACATCCAGCAGCCCAACTTCAATCCAGCGGTCGAAGATCGAATACTTCGGCTGATGGATGAGACAGGGCGTGCCCAGCTCGCGGAGAATCTTCACCGCTGCTTTTGTCTGATCCGCGTTGTAACTAGAGATGCCGGCATAGAGCGCTTTGCCGGAGCGCACCGCCTGATCGAGAGCCCCCATGGTCTCCTCGACAGGCGTTTCCGCGTCAGGCCGGTGGGAGTAGAAGATGTCAACGTATTCGAGGTTCATGCGCTTCAGGCTCTGGTCCAGGCTGGCCAGCAGGTGCTTGCGCGATCCCCAGTCGCCATAGGGGCCGGGCCACATGCCCCAGCCGGCCTTGGTGCTGATGATCAGCTCGTCGCGATAAGCCGCAAAATCGAGGCGCAGAATCTCGCCGAAGTTGGATTCGGCGCTGCCCGGCGGCGGGCCGTAATTGTTGGCCAAATCGAAGTGGGTGATGCCCAGGTCAAAGGCCCTCCGCACCATGGCGCGGCTGTTATCAAAAACATCGACGCCACCGAAGTTATGCCACAGGCCGAGGGAGATGGCGGGCAAGCTGATGCCGCTACGCCCGCATCGGCGATACTGCATGGCGTCATAGCGTTGTTCTCTTGCCTGATACAAGGCTGTTACCTCCTTTATTAAAAAGCAAGGCGTGGCAGGCAGTCCCTAGGTAAGAATCCCCTTGATCGAAACTGTCTTTCGTCCGTTCGCGGGCGGATACACGATATTCCCTTCGATGGGAACGCCGTCCACAATGAGAGCGATCGAATTGCCCTTGCCTTTCCGTTCGATAGTGATGTTGTAGACCACTCCGCGGAAGGTGCGCGTGGCGGTGAAGCCCGGCCAGTTCCTGGGAATCACCGGAGCAATCTCCAGGCCGTCGAGTGTGGCGCGCACGCCCAGAATCCACTGCACAATTGCGTAGTAGTTCCACGCCGCCGTGCCGGTGAGCCAGGAGTTCTTGGCCTCGCCAAAGGAGGGCGCGTCTTTGCCGGCGATCATCTGCGCGTAGACATACGGTTCGCAGCGGTGCAGATCGCTGATCTCCTCGCGCGCCGAGGGGTTGATGCGGCTGTAGTAGTCGTAGGCCTGGTCGCCGTGGCCCAGCTGCGCCTCCCCGATCATCACCCAGGGATTATTATGGCAGAAAATGCCTGCATTCTCTTTGTATCCCGGCGGGTAGGAGGAGATTTCGCCGAGGTTCAGGTAGTACTTCGAGTAGGGCGGCTGCTGCAACACAATGCCATGTTTGGTGGCCAGATGCTTGCCGGTGGCTGCCATGGCGCTGGCGGCCTTGCCGTCGTTGAGACCAACGCCGGCCAATACGCAAAAGCCATTGGACTCGATGAAGATCTTGCCTTCTTCGCACTCCTTGGAGCCGATTTTGGCGCCGAAGTCGTCGTAAGCCCTTAGGAACCACTCGCCGTCCCAGCCGTGCTTGAGGATGACCTGCTCCATTTTGACGGCTTCGTCGAGGTAGGATGCTGCCTCGGCGGCGAGGCCGCGTCGGCTGGCGATAGCGGCAAGCTGGCGGCCGGCGAGCACAAACAGACCGGCAATGAAGACCGATTCGGCCACCTTGCCTTCCTTGTTGGTGGTGGTCTGGAAGCTCTGGCCGGGAGTGTCCGAGAAGCAGTTCAGATTCAGGCAGTCATTCCAGTCGGCGCGTCCGATGAGCGGCAGGCCGTGGGGCCCGAGCCGCTCCAGCGTATAGCGGAAGCTGCGCTGCAGGTGCTCGTAGAGCGGCTTTTCCGTGCCGGGCTCGTTGTCGAATTGCACCGGCTCGTCGAGGATGCTCCAGTCGCCGGTCTCTTTGAGATAGGCGGAGACGCCCACGATGAGCCAGTGAGGGTCGTCGTTGAAGCCGCCGCCAATGTCGTTGTTGCCGCGCTTGGTGAGCGGCTGATACTGGTGATAGGCGCCGCCGGTCTCGAGTTGCGTGGCGGCCAGGTCCAGGATGCGCTCGCGGGCGCGCGCCGGGACCATGTGGACAAAGCCCAGCAGGTCCTGGTTGGAATCGCGGAAGCCCAGGCCGCGGCCGATGCCCGACTCATAAAACGAGGCCGAGCGCGACATGTTGAATGTAGCCATGCACTGGTAGGCGTTCCAGATGTTGACCATGCGGTTGATGTGGACGTCGGGAGTATTCACCTGGAAGATGCCGAGCACGCTCTCCCAGTATTGGCGCAGCCGCTCGAAAGCGGCATCGGCCTGCTTCGCGTCAAGATATTTGGCGATGACCGGCTTGACCGTCTTTTTGTTGATGATCTGGGAGTCGGGCGGATCGAACTTCTGACCTGCCGGGTTCTCGTGGTAACCGAGCAGGAAGACGATCTGCTGCGTCTCACCAGGGGCCAGGTCGAGCTTCATATGATGGGCGCCTATGGGTGACCAGCCGTGAGCCATGGAGTTGGTGAGCTGGCCGGCTTCCACGGTGGCGGGCGAATCCCAGCCGCGATAGCGGCCCAGGAAGGCCTCGCGCTGTGTGTCGAAACCGGTGCCTGGCTTCGAGCAGGCGAAGTAGGCAAAGTGGTTGCGGCGCTCGCGGTACTCGGTCTTGTGATAGATGACGCCGTCCTCGACCTCGACCTGGCCGATATTAAAGTTGCGCTGGAAGTTGGTGGCATCGTCCTGGGCGTCCCACAGACAAAATTCGATGCTGGCGAAGGCGGAGATCTGCGCCCGGATCGCGCGCCGGTTGGTGACCGTGAGCTGCCAGATCTCCAGGTTTTCGTCCAGGGGCACGAAGTAGCGGGTCTGCGCCTCGATGCCGCTGTATTTCGAGCCGATGGTGGTGTAGCCCATGCCATGGCGGCAGGTATAGTCCTCCAGCTCAGTGCGCGTGGGCTGCCAGGATGGCGACCAGAACTCCCGGGACTCGTCATCGCGCAGGTAGACATATCGGCCGCCGAGGTCCATGGGAACATTGTTGTAGCGATAGCGGGTAATGCGGCGCAGGCGCGCGTCACGATAAAACGAATAGCCCCCGGCCGTGTTGGATATGATGCCGAAATAGGCCTGGCAGCCCAGGTAGTTGATCCACGGCAAGGGGGTATCAGGCCGCGTTATTACATACTCGCGGTTGCGATCGTCAAAATGCCCGTACTTCATGGCGCGTGCTCCTGTAAGTAAGCGTGTCAGGAGTATAGCCCTTGTCCGGAATGCTAATCAAACGTTTTTTCAGCACTCTCCGCGGTATTCTGGGAACAGGGGCGAATTTGCGTAACGCGGCGCGAATGTGTAAATCTATCTGCGCGAGAGAAATGAGGCAATCGGCCGCGGTATGCGGAGCCGTTGCCAGGATTCAGTTAAAGTGGAGCAATTCCTTTTGTGTTTATCCTGAGGGCTCCCGCGTGGTGAAATGACAAGTATGGCCAATTCTTTATTCCTGTCCTTCGTGCGTTCTTGGTCCAGCTGGGAGTTGTTGCTGCCCGTTCTCTTTACCGGTTTTCTTCTTTGCCCCGCCGTACAGGTTCATGGAACTGAAAGCACAGTAGCTGAAAGCTCCCGGCTGGCCATTAAAGTGGACCAGGTGGGCTATCCGCTGAATGGCCCCAAGTTAGCGCTGGTCAGCTCCCCCGCCACAACCTTCGAAATCAGGCGCTCAAGCGACGGCGGGGTGGTTTTCCATGGGAAACTGACGCTTCCGCAATCCGACCCGAACACTGGCGATCAGGTGCAGGCCGCGGATTTTTCCGGCTTGCGCCAGACGGGGAGCTTTTACATAATGGTTCCCGGCGTAGGGCGAAGCTGGGACTTCACGGTGGACGACAATGTCTTCCAACACACCTACTACCTGGCCATGCGCGCCTTTTATGGGCAACGCTGCGGGACAGCGGTGGACATGGGCCCTGAGTTCCCTGGGTACTCGCACGCCATCTGCCATCAGCATGGCGAATTTCACCCAAGTTCGGGCGCCAAAGGGCCGCGGAACAACCTTGGCGGATGGCACGATGCGGGCGATTATGGCCGCTACATGGTCAACTCCGGCATCACCACTGGCACCTTGCTTTGGGCCTGGGAGATTTACGGGCAGAATCTCAAGAATATTTCGCTCAATATTCCTGAGTCGGGCAACGGGACACCGGACCTTCTGAACGAGGTGCGGTGGAACCTGGAGTGGATGCTGAAGATGCAGGACGGCGATGGAGGCGCATGGCACAAGCAAACCAGCGAGCACTTTTCAGGCTTTGTCGCCCCCGAGGACGACAAGCTGCCGAGCGAGGTGATCGGGGCCGGAGCGGCGCCCTATAAGAGCACCTGCGCCACCGCGGATCTGGCGGCCGTGGGCGCAATCGCCGCGCGGGTGTACAAGCCTTATGATGCGAAGTTTTCCGCGCGGGCATTGGAAGCAGCGCGGCGAGCCTGGGCATGGGCCGAAAAGAATCCTGATGTCACCTTCAGGAATCCGCACGGCGTGACGACCGGCGAGTACGGCGATGCAAGCTGCAAAGATGAACGCCTGTGGGCGGCGGCGGAGCTGTGGCGCACTACCGGCGAAACCGCGTACAACGACTTCTTCCTGAAAAATTACGCCGAGTTTCTTCCCAGCCTGGATTCGCCCCCGGCAGAGAACTGGAACACGGTCGGATCGATGGGACTGTGGACTTATGCGCTGTCCCCGCGCCAGGGCTCGGATGCTAAAGCGGTTGCCGCGATCCGCGAGCGAACCCTGAAGGCTGCCCGCGCTATTGTGGAGCGCGCGCGTTCCAATCCCTACCGCGTGAGCATGCAGGCCAGGGATTATGTATGGGGCTCGAACGGCGTTGCCGCTGGATATGGCGTGTATCTGCTGATTGCCAATGTGTTTGAGCCGGACAACAGCTTTACGGACGCGGCGCGGGACAACCTGCACTACCTGCTGGGGCGAAACACTTTTTCGCTTTCCTGGGTAACGCACGTGGGCGAGCACCCCTTCCAGCATCCGCATCATCGGCCTAGCGGAGACGGCAAGCAGCATGGGCCCTGGCCGGGGCTGCTTTCCGGAGGGCCAAATGCTAATCGGCAGGATGCGGTGCTGGCAGCGTTTCCCAAGGATCTGCCGCCGGCGAAAGTCTATGCCGATCAGTTGGCCTCGTACGCAAGCAATGAGATTTGCATCAATTGGCAGGCATCACTGGTGTTTTTGTTGGCTGGAGAATTGAAGTAGTTAGTTATTTCGAGCCGGTGTCGGAAGTCGAGGGATTCCACATGCATCTGCACGTTCTGGATATCGTCATCATTGTGGCCTATCTGTTGAGCACCGTGCTCATCGGCTACTGGGTTTCGCACCGCGCCTCGCAAAATATGCAGGCCTATTTTCTGGGCGGCAACAAGATGCCCTGGTATATGCTGGGCATCTCCAACGCCTCGGGCATGTTCGACATCAGCGGCACCATGCTGCTGGTCTACTGGATGTTTATCTATGGCCTGAAAAGCGTGTGGATTCCCTGGCTCTGGCCCACCTTCAACCAGATCTTCCTGATGGTCTATCTCTCCTCGTGGCTGCGGCGCTCCAAGGTCATGACCGGCGCGGAGTGGATACAGACACGCTTCGGTGTCGGACGGGGCGCGCAGTTATCGCACTTCATCGTGGTCGTCTACGCCTTTGTCAGCATCATCGGCTTCTTTACTTACGGCTTCAAAGGCATCGGCAAGTTTGCCGCGGAGTTTCTTCCCTTTCATTTCTCGCCCAACCAGTACGCGCTGATTCTGGTCGCCATTACTGCGATTTATGTCATCAAGGGCGGCATGATCAGTGTCGTGATTACTGAAGTCGTCCAGTTCTTCATCCTGGCCATCGCCTCTTTCGCCGTGGGCATCATTGCCATGATGAAGGTGGCGCCGGATACGCTGCACAGGATGGTTCCCGCCGGCTGGGACAACCTGTTTTTCGGCTGGCATTTGGGCCTCGATTGGTCCACGCTGCTTCCCGCGGCCAGCGCGAAGATTGCCCAGGACGGGTATGGCCTCTTCGGTTTTTTCGTCATGATGCTGCTCTTCAAGGGTATACTCATCTCCGCGGCCGGGCCCGCGCCCAACTACGATATGCAGCGCGTGCTCTCCAGCAAGAATCCGCGCGAGGCCTCGATGATGAGCGCCTGGGTCAACATTGTGCTCACTCCGCCCCGCTACTTCCTCATCATTGGCCTGACCGTGCTGGCCGCGGCCTTCTTCGGTCCTGACCTGCGCGCCATGGGCACAAATCTGGACTTTGAAACCGTGCTGCCAATGGCCTTGGACCGCTTTGTTCCCGCCGGACTGCTGGGTTTCCTGATCGCCGGACTGCTGGCCGCCTTCATGTCCAACTTTGCCGCTACGGTCAACGCAGCGCCGCCCTACTTCGTCAATGACATCTACAAGCGCTACATCAATCCGAATGCCTCGCCCAAGACCTACGTTCGCCTCGCCTATCTCAGTTCCTTTGCCGTTGTTCTGCTTGGCGTTTTGATCGGATGGTATGTCACCAGCGTGAACTCGGTGGTGCTGTGGATCGTCTCTGGGCTATGGGGCGGCTACACTGCCTCGAACGTCCTCAAGTGGTACTGGTGGCGTTTCAACGGCTTCGGCTACTTCTGGGGCATGATCACCGGCATCGGTTCCGCGCTGGTGCTGGCCTTCCCCGGCTTGCTGCATAAGCTGCCCATCGTGCAGAGCTTCGAGACCAATTATCCCGTCAATCTCGAAGTTGCGATCATCTTCCCGCTGGTGTTGGTGATTTCGCTGATCGGCTGCCTGCTCGGCACGCTGCTCACCAAGCCCGAATCGGACGAGGTTCTGACGGACTTCTACCGCCGCGTGCGCCCGTGGGGCTTCTGGGGGCCGGTGCTGAAGAAAGTTCTGGCCGAAGACCCCGGCTTTCAGCGCAACCAGGATTTCCTGCGCGATATGTTCAATATCGTTGTCGGCATCGTGTGGCAGATTGCCCTGGTGGCGCTGCCGCTCTATATCGTGATCAAGGAGTTCCAGCGCGCCGCCATCACCCTCGCAGTCGTTTTGGTGACCTCTGCGATTCTGAAGTTCTCCTGGTTCGACCATCTGGCCGAGCGCGAGGTTGAAACCGACCTTGTCGCTGCCGGAGACAAGTAACCAAACTTGCTGCCTGACGCGGATCGGGGCTGATCTACACCTCGCGCTCGCCTTCTTAGAGCCGGGGCAAGTCAAGTTTCGTCACGGCAAAGTGCATGCCTTCGCGCCGGTCAAAGATCGCCAGCGAGTCGCTCACCGCCTCACCCTCCACCGAGATGCGCTTCTCCGAGTTGGTTTGCGGCTCAACTCCTGCGCTTCCTTGAGTCCTTCACGGTAGGCGTCGCGATGCGGGCGATAGAAGCGTGCCAGCCGCCACAAACTGCCGTCGCGTTACACTGCCGCTTTTACTTCCCGCCGGCATGAAGACCCACCATACACCCCGGCCCTTCGCCCACGCAACGACCCTTCGTACTATTCTGGTAGGTCAATTGGGGTTTCGATAAGGAAGTGCCCGCTCACGCCCGGCGCTCTCATATCGGGCTGGCCGCCGCCGATGCTGATGGTGTAATCGCCCGCGGCGATTATCGGATTGCCCTCCTCGCTGACCATGCCCAGATCACGGTCCTTCAACTCAAAGTGAACCCTCTGGCTCGCGCCGGCATCGAGATGAATGCGTTGGAATCCGCGCAGAGCGATGAGGGGCGCGCCCTTGACATTGGGAAACTTGAGATAGACCTGGACGACCTCATCTCCAGCGGCCTTGCCGGTGTTGGTCACCGTGACATCCGCTCTGACAGGTTGTCCCGCGGCCACAGCCTGCGTGGGAAGACTGAGATCGCTGTATTTGAACGTCGTGTAGCTGAGCCCATAGCCAAACGGGTAGAGCGGCTTTCCTTTGAAGTACCGATAGGTCCTTCCCGCCATCCCGTAATCCTCAAAGTGGGGCAACTGGCTCACGCCTGTATAGAACGTAACTGGAAGCCGTCCCGCCGGATTGTTCTTGCCGCTCAGCGTCTCCGCGATAGCTGCTCCGCCCTCCTCGCCGGGATACCATGCTTCCAGAACCGCGTTGGCGTGCTCGTTGATCCAGTTGACGGCCAGCGCGCTGCCATTGATCAGAACAACGGCCAGCGGCTTGCCGGTCGCTGCCACGGCTTTGACCAGTGCTTCTTCCGGCTCGGGAAGATCGATGCTGGTGCGATCCCCGCCCAGAAATCCAGGGACGGTCACCGGCATCTGTTCACCTTCGAGCATGCTGGTGATGCCCACCACAGCGATCACCACGTCGGCGTCCTTTGCCGCGGCAATCGCCTCAGGCGAAATCGCATCCCTCACCTTCGTCCAGATCAGTTGCGCTTGCGCCTTGCCGTTGTTGACGCTGTAGTTGATGTTGAGCGCGGCTTTCTGCCCCTTCTCCAGGTGGACACGGCCTACGCTTGCGTCGACTCCCTCGCTTCTGAAGAGCATGGCCACCTGCTTGTCGTCAATCGACACTCTCCCAAAGCCCCGGCCACGGATGCCGACGAGGTAGTCGCCGGATTCCTGGACCGTCAGGAATCCCGTCCAATGCACGCCGAGGGCTTTCTTTCCGGCAACCTCCGGCGGCAAATTGCTGCTTTCGCCGAGGTTGATGTTCGGCTCGGTGCGGCTGACAATCGGCGGCGGGCCTGCTTCGGCGGGCGGCCGTCTCAGCCACTCGCCGTAATCCGCCTTGAGGCCGGGCTTTCCATCCGGGGTGGTCAGGAGAGTATCCGGCACGGGATCTCCATCGCTGCGCAGGAACTGGGTTCCCGGAACGTAGGTAATCGTCGCCTTCGGGAACTCCGCCTTCAGTCCATCGAGCACGGAGATAATGTGCGTCGGCTGGCCGGCATAGTTGCCGAGCAGCGGCCTGGCCTGGTCGGCGAGCGGGCCGACGACGGCGATCTTCTTGATCCTTGGTTGAAGCGGAAGCAGGCCGTCGTTCTTGAGCAGGACCATGGCTTCATTCGCGAGTTTGCGGGCCAGGGCGCGATGTTCCGCGCTGTCCAGTTCCTTCTCATCGATCCTGGTGTAAGGAACCATCTCCGGCGGATCGAAAAGCCCGAGCTTCATGCGCGCGGTGAACAGGCGAATCAGCGCCGTGTCCAGCGTGCTTTCAGGCAGGTAGCCTTGCTGTACGGCGTCGATATAGGCCTTTTCAGCCGGTTCGCCAACCCTTGAAAAGGCATCGACGCACTCGTTATCCATTCCCCGAATTACGGAAATGGCCACGCCCTGTGCCTGCGTTGGGCGGTAGCGATGGTTTGCGGCAACGTCCCGGACCGCGTCGCAATCCGATACCACATACCCCTGGAAGCCCCATTTTCCGCGCAATTGGTCCTGCATCAGGAACTGGCTGGCGCATGCCGGCTCGCCATTGATGGCGTTGTAAGCGCACATGACGGAACCGGCCTTGCCTTCCACGACGGCGGCGCGGAACCCGGGCTCGTAGGTATCCACCTCGTCGTGCTTGCTCACGTCCACATCCGCAAAGTGCCGCGTCGGCTCCGGCCCGCTGTGTACGGCGTAGTGCTTGGGTGTTGCAATCGTCAGGTAGTACTTCGGGTCGTCGCCCTGCATTCCGGTCACGTAGGCCACGCCCATGCGGCCGGTGAGGAAGGGATCTTCGCCGTAGGTCTCCTGTCCACGGCCCCAGCGCGGGTCGCGGAAGATATTCAGATTCGGAGACCAGAAATCCAGCCCTCCCATGATGCCCGTGTGTCCCTCGCGTACGTTTTGCACATGCTTGATGCGTCCCTCAATGCCGATCTGGATCGCCATGGCATGAACTCCCGGCGCATCGAAGGTTGCAGCCAGGCCGATCGGTTCAGGGTACTCAGTTACGCCCTGGTTGATCACTCCGTGGAGCGCCTCGCTCCACCATTGGTATGCGGGAACATTGAGCCGCGGAACTGCCGCGGAGCTGTTCTGCATCTGCGAGGCCTTCTCCGCAAGCGTCATGCGATGCACCAGGTCGGCAGCCCGCTGCTCGGGCGGCAGGCTTGGATTCATGTAAGGAAGTTTCACCGTATCCTGGGCAACTGCGAATTGCAGACTTGAGCTACAAAAGAGCATTCCTGTACAGGTGACAATTCCTGCAAACATTCGATTCATGCGGTGATTCATATGTTTTCTCCGGGTCAAATTTGGGCTGCCGCCAGTCCTCTCCGTACTCACTGGCCGGCGTGGTTCTCCGCAACTGTGCGGCGCGAAAATACTTTTACTCAACGAGGAGTTCAGGCGCATCTATATGAGAATATGCCAGAGCAGCCCTCCCCGTCACGCTCGTTGACGGCGGCGCGGGCACAGGACATGCCGCCACTCGTCGATTGACACGGCGAAGTCAAGCCTCCTACGATTTCAATGTTTTCCAGTCACAAAGAAAGAGGCGCCATTTCCAGGTGGCGCGATGGGATACAAGGCAGATGCGACCATTATCTCCAACTGAATCCATTACCTGGCCCGGCTTTCGGCTCATCCGGACTCCGCACAAGGGAACTCTGCGCGCTTGTGCAAACTTGCTGATCCTGCTGACGATGGCCGCCGCCGCCGGCGCACAGAACCAGGCCAGCAGCTTCGTGCTGGAGCGAAAGGACAGAACGATCGTGCTGGAGCCTTATGCGGACAACATCGTTCGCATCACGTTGAGCACGGCGAAGCCGGCGGCGCTCGGAGCGCCCGGGTATGGAATCGTGGGCACTCCCGCGATCACCGGATGGACCCAGGAACGTGATCCGGACGACAATGACGTCATTCGCTCCGGCAGATTGACGATCCGTGTTTCTCCCGAGAATCTGCCGCCACCTCACGCTTTCCCGCTGGATGCTTTGAATCAGTCGCTCAGGGATCACTACTTTGGCGGCGGCGGGAGCGGGAATGGGCCCTACAACGACATCATCTCCGTTGCCGCTTCCTCCGGCAAACCGCTCCTGAAGATGTGGCGCTGGTCGATGGTCCCCAACCCCGCCGGGGCATCGCCTATGAATGCGGGAGACGCCGCTGAGGACGGCCCGGGCTACCGCGTTTCCGCCACCTTTGATTCGCCGCAAAGCGAGCACTACTACGGCCTCGGACAGCAGCAGCAGGGGTTTCTCGATCTGCGCGATCATCGCATTCAGTGCTGGCACGATTACGGCGGAATTGGAGGAGAGAACGTCTGCGTTCCATTCATGGTCTCGAGCCGCGGCTACGGTCTTATCTGGGACAATCCGTCCAAAACGACCATCGATCTCGGCTTCAACCAGCAGAATCTCTGGTCATCCGAGGTGGGCGACCGTGTCTCCTTCTTTGTGATCGCCGGCGAGAAGAGCGATGAAATCTACGCGGGCTATCGACTACTTACCGGGGTGACGCACCTGCTGCCCAAAGCCACCTACGGCTACATTCAGAGCAAGGCCATCTATCCAACCGAGGAGCAACTGCTGAATGTTGCCAAAGGATATCGCGACCGCAAGTTGCCGCTCGATGTGCTGGTCGTAGATTTTCTGAACATGACGCGCCAGGGCGAGATGGATATGGACCCGGCTCGGTGGCCCGATCCCGCCGACATGAACAGCCAGCTTCACTCCATGGGAGTGACGACCCTTCTTAGCGTGTGGCCGCACTACTCCAAGGGAACCCGGTTCTATGACATGCTGTTGAGCAAAGGCTGGCTGGTGCACACCCCCGATGGAAAGCCGGACCCGGGTTGGACGAAAGATGTCATCGGCCCCAACCTCGACACCACCAACCCCGAGGCTGCCAGGTGGTTCTGGGAAGAGATTCGCGACCGTTATGTGAAGCCTTTTGGTTTTGATTATCTCTGGCTGGATGAAACCGAGCCGGATATCGATCCCGCGAACGACGTCTTCTGGATCGGTTCAGGCCCCCGCTACTACAACGTATATCCCTTGTTCCACACCGCCTCTGTGTACGAGGGCTTCCGGCGGGATTTTGGCGACAGCCGCAGAGTCATGATCCTGGCGCGGGCGGCCTACCTGGGCGCGCAGCGAAACGGAACGGTCTTCTGGTCCAGTGACATTTTCTCAACCTGGGACATGCTCAAGCGTTCCATTCCGGCTGGGCTGAATTTTACCGCCAGCGGCATGCCATACTGGGACACGGACATCGCCGGCTTCTTCTCGCCGCAAATCTACGCCAATTACCACCCGGCCCATAAGCCTTTGGTCGATGCCTCAGACGCAACCAGCAACGTAGGTAATTATGAAGACTATCCCGAGTTATTCGTGCGCTGGTTTGAGTGGGGAGCTTTCCAGCCCGTCATGCGCGCGCACGGCGAGAGGATGCACAACGAAGTGTGGTCCTACGGCAAACAGACGGAAGCCATTCTGGAAAAGTATCTGCGGCTGCGCTATCAGTTCATTCCGTATATCTACTCGCAGGCCTACCGCACGTACCAGACGGGCGCTCCGTTCATGCGCGCGCTCTTTATGGACTTTCCCGGCGATCCGAATGTCGCCGACATGCGCGACGAATATATGTTCGGGCCCGCTTTTCTGGTAGCGCCTGTTACGGAGCAGGGAGCAACGAGCCGCAAGGTTTATCTCCCCGCGGGCTGCGATTGGTACAACTACTGGACCAATGCGCGCATCAAAGGCGGCCAGACCATCACCGCGGACGCGCCCATCGACATCATTCCACTCTTTGTGCGGGCGGGTTCAATCGTGCCGTTGGGAGCCCCGGTTCTCAGCACCCATCAGCCGCAGGCCATTGCGGCCGTGCGTGTCTACCCGGGAGCGGACGCGGACTTCACGCTCTATTCCGACGACGGAATCACGTATTCCTATGAGAAGGGCGCAGGCTCCACGACCACGCTGCACTGGGATGACCCGAAGCATCAGTTCACCCATGCGGGCGCCGCGGCCTGGACCGAGCCCGATTCCACGATTGTAGACATCGTGCATCCGTAACTGACGCAATCGGCTGGCCGCATCGAAAAGATTCCGGCATGGGGAACCGGCTCTTACTGGCGCGGATCGACCTTGCGTAACTCGGGACCTTGAGTCAAGTCGGCGAAGGGGCCGGCCAGGCGGTCGCCGGCGATGGTGTGACCGTAGAAGTCGCAATCGATTCCCTTGTATGCGGCGAGCGGCTTGATCTCTCCCTTCACGGTCATGGTCAGCTCGAGCTTGTCGGGATCGAGTACGGCGGTGATGTCAGCCATGGCGCCGTGCTGGTCCCAGTTGTGCTCTTCCCGCCACGATTTCAGATTGTGCCACTCGGGCGGCTCGGGAAACTTCACGCGCAGGAAGGGCTGCGCGAAGAACATGCCCCCGGCGGGATTGGCGTAGACATTGCCATCGGCGTCGTTGTGTGCGTTGGTGAACTCGATGGCGGAGCGGCCCATCTTGTAGAACACGTTGTCGTGGACCATGAGATTGTGGACATCGTTGGTGTGTCCGCCGATGGGCCTCGGCGCGCCGAGGCCGGAAACCGTATCGACGCCAACTTCGTCGCAATCGAGAAATAGATTGTAGGCGATGATGACGTTGTTGGTGTCGCGGATAAGAATGCCGCCGGTGAGGTGGGAGAAGATGTTGTTGTCGATCTGGTTCAGGGTTTCGCTGCCCTCGATGTGAATGGCGTGGGGATTCACGTTGCCGGGAATATCGGCGAAGACGTTGCCGGTAAGGCGCACGTTGGCATTGCCGATGTCCAGCCAGATGCCGTTGGCGTGGCGGATGTGGCGGATGACATTATTGCGGAACAGGAGATTGTGCGCGACGTGCATCTTGGTGCCGCCGGACTCCGACATCAAAGCCGCGTCCTGCCAGCCGATCCATTCGAAGAGGTTCTTTTCGACGAGCGTGGATTGCGGCCCTCCGGTGCCGCCTAATCCTTCAATTCCGCAGTAGCGAAAGGTGTTGCCGCGAAGGATGTCATAGCCCACCGGCTGCGGCGGCTGCGAGGCGGCCCAGTCCTCGTTGCCAATATCCAGGCCAACGCTATTGGCCCACTCAAAAGTATTGTCCTCAAAAATGAAGTGATTGCCGCGGTTGGTTGAGACCATGCCGCGCTGCGGAACCGGGAAGCCGTTGCCCGCGTGCATGAACGTAATGCCCTTTACGCGGATATAGGACTGGTAGCGCTTCGCTGGCGAGAAGACCTGCTCCGCCGTGGTGATCTCGATGACGTGCTTGGCGGGGTCGTCGTCATTGGCCAGGCGGATGTGCAGGATCAAGCCGTTGGGCTCAATCCAGACTTTGCCGGCGTAGGGTTGGAACTCCTGGAAAAGCGGGGACCAGTGAATCTCGCTGAAGAAGTTGACCGAGCGCGGCGATGGGCCGGCAAGATCGCTGGCGATTTCGACGGGCTCCAGCGGGTGGCCATCGACAAAGACTACTCCGCGGCGGCGGAAGTAGTTCGCCATGTTGTCCTTGGCATAGTTAATCCAGTAGCGGTTGCCGATGACGTTATCGACCTCGAAAGGGTTGTAGCCGTCGTGGAAAAGCGCCGGATCGAGATGCAGTTCCCAGGCCTTGACCGGCTGTTTCGTTGCGCGATCGAAGCCGAAGTTCCAGCCTTCGCTGGGCCGCCAGTCGTTGACTACGGCCGAGCCTTTCACGACGACCTTCGCCCCGGGCGCGGCCTCGTAGCTGATCATCGCCTCCGGCCCGTTGCCGCCGCGTGCGGGACGGATAACCTCGCGATAAACGCCTTCGGCGATGACGACGCGCTCGCCCGGCTGTAGCACCTGCGCCGCGTGATCGATGCTCCGGAAGGGATGCTCTTTTGTGCCGGGGCCGTTATCATCTGCGTTCTTGGCCTGTATATCGACGTAGTAAGTCTTTGTGAAATGCAGCGGCTTTTCCCACATGGGAAACTGAGTGCCGTCGGGCATTGTGGAGTTGTCGGCAAAGGCGGCGGTGGCTGCAAGGAAGAAGGCGAGGATACAGATCGCGCGTTTCATACGGGTCCCTCCCGGTGTGCGAGGCGTGCGTGGAATGAGCACGCGTTCGGAAATCATGGGCCGCGCCCATGGTAAATCGGCTTGCTTCAAGTGTCGAGAGCTTGACTCCCTGTCCCCTGCCGTCAGTATGGTCGATGACTTTCAGTAATTAGGGGCCAGTTATCCGTCCTGAAGGGACCGGCTGGCAGGCCGGCGCCGTTGAACAGGGTTGCTGCCGGGTTGGACTGCCATGCGTAGCGAACTTCTTTGGGCTTCGGCACCGAGGGGGAAGAGACAATAATTGTTTTTCCCTTGATGCGCGCCTCGGCCCAGGTCCACTTCCGGTCCTCTCCGGCGATGGCAAATTCTTCCAGTTTGGTTCCCTTCACCACCAGTCCACCGTCTGTGTGTGCAAAGTGCAGCCGGATCTCGCCCGGACGCCGGTCGACCGATTTCAGGGTCGGACCTGAATAAACAACCTTCTTGCCGTAATGGTCCGCCAACGCGCACAGGGCGAGGCGCTCGCCGACCGGTTGTTTGTCCTGCGCATGAATGTTGTTAGCGTCGCCCGTGTCGATGGTGACCGCGAGGCAGGAGTGGGGTACGGAAGCAGCTGCGATCGCCTGCGACTCCCGCGTGTCGGCCCAGGCATCGTCGACAGGAACAGGGCTGCGATGCTGAAAGGCCGGCAAGCTGACGATGTAGAAGGGGAAATCACCCTGCCCGAAGAGCTTTCGCCAGTCGGCAATCATCACCGGAAGAAGCTTGCGATACTGGTAGCCTCTATCCGAGTTCTGTTCGCCCTGGTACCAAATGGCGCCGGTAATCGATAGCGGCGCGATGGGCTTGAGCATTCCTTCGTACAGCACCGTCGGCATGATGGGCCAGTTCTCGTAGGCGATGGGCAGCGGATGCGGCGGACGAGCATCCACGCTGAGTTGGCCCTTCCACTTGCCGGCCAGGAGGATGACCGACTTGTCGCCCAGCATCAGGTGTAGTTCTTCCGGCTTGCCAAGGAATCCGCCGTCCGGCTTGGTCTTCAGCACGCGAATCGCGATGACGTTTTTGCCAGGCTTGAGCACATTGCCAAACAGGGGATAAACGCGCGGGTTCTCCACCCATGCGCTGGCGCCGACAAACTTCCCGTTGATGTACACCGTATCCATCCGCTCGATGGAGCCAAGGAAGATCAGGGGCATCCCCGCCGGTAGCGGATTCGGCAAATCAATTTCTCTTCGGAACCAAACCACCGCAGGCGTGTCCGGAACACCCAGTTCCTTGAAGCCGCCCGGCACATCCACTGTTTTCCAGCTTGAATCGTCGAAATCGGGGGAGGCCCATTTACCTTTGAGACCGGTGTCGTACTGGTCGTACCAGTGCATCACGAAGTTGCCGTATTCGGGCGCGCCCTCAGCCGCCAGCCGCTCGAACTCCGCCAGCGGAACGTCAAAGTCCTTCAGCGGACGCAGTGCTTCGGCGCTTGTCCACGACTCCGCGGGAGTTCCGCCCATCGCATCGACGACTAAGCCGATGGGAACGTGGAGCTCACTCTGAACCTTGCGCGCAAAGTAATACCCGACTGCGGAAAGCCTGCCAGCGGTCTCTGGAGAGACAGCCTTCCAGCTTCCTTCGATCACGTCGGTATGGTGGTAGGCAGGATGTCCCTCCACGGAGAAAAATCGAATCTCCTGGTAGTTGGCCGCCTTTACCTCTTCCGCCCCGTTGCGCACAAACTGGAGCGGGAGCTGCATATTCGACTGGCCGCCGCACAGCCAAACGTCGCCCACCAGCACATTATGCAGTTCTACTTTCTCGCGGCCGGTGATCCGCACGGTGTATGGGCCGCCTGCGGAAGGCGGCTGAATCGTCACCTGCCAGCGGCGGTCGGGACCGGCCACGCCGGTTGCCGATGTTTCTCCAATCTCGACCTTGACCTTATCGCCGGGTTCAGACCTGCCCCAGATCGTATTGGCCTTGCCGCGCTGCAAAACCATGTTGTCGCCGAAGATCGGGCTGACGAACGGCTGTGGCTTGGCTGCCGCTGCCGCGGCGGGAGACGCAACCGAAGGTGTTGGCTGAGCTGGCGCAATGCCCGGAGGCGCAACGAACAATAATAATGCTGCAATCCAGGCGAGTTTCAATCTGGAGATCATGTGTTCAAGTCTCATTCCTGTAGACGCGGCTTAAAGTAATAAAGACATGGCTTGGAGTAGTTCCTCCAAGCCCGCGTCTTTACCACATTATCCTACCGGAAGAGCCTTGGTGCAAAGTCCTTCAGATCGCGGCGCCACGTCTGCCACTCGTGCGCGGTGCCGGGAGATTCATAGAAGATGTGCTTGATCTTCGCATCGTCCAGCGAGGTGTGCAGTTTTACGATGCCGGCGTGCATCATGGCAGGCTCCTCGGTCCCTACGCCAATCCACAGCAGGTGCACCCGCTTGGCAAAGGCATCCGGATCGGCCATCGCGCCGTTGAAGGCTGTCTTCAGATCGAATTTCTGATCGCCGCGCATCATTTGCATCCCGCCCGCTCCGCTGAAACCGCCAATGTAGGAGAAGAGTTCGAGGTGATCAAAGGTGACCTGGAAGGTTTGCATGCCGCCCATCGATAGACCGGCCATGGCGCGATGATCGCGGTCCGCCAGCGTCCGGAAGTGCGCATCGATGTAGGGGATCAGGACCTTCGTCAGATCGTCTTCAAAGGCCTGCGACATCTCCTGCATCGCCTTCATCATCTCCGGCGAGCCGAAGGGCTTGCCAGTCAGATCGGGTTCGACATAGCCGGCGCGTCTGGCATAGCCGTAGGCCATCACGATGATCATGGGCTTCGAGCTTCCACTCGCTATAAGGTTGTCGAGAATGAAGTTGGCATGGGCCTGCTTGATCCAGCCCGTCTCGTCCTCGCCGCCTCCGTGCTGAAGATAGAGCACCGGATAGCGCTCCTTGGTCTGCGCATCGTAATTCGGCGGCAGATAGACAAGGGCGTGGCGCCAGCTTCCGGTCACGTTTGAGAAGTACCAGATCTCACGGACGGCGCCATGTGGTACATCCTGTGGCAGATAGTAGGTAGCCCCCGGCTCCGGAATCTCGATGCCGCTCGCGTCTTTGCCGCCGCCGAAGAAAGAGTGGCTTGAAGGATCGCTGAACTCCGCGCCGTCGATTAACAGTGTATAGTAATGAAAGCCCGGCACCATCGGCGCGGAGGTCGCGGTCCAGAATCCATCGGGCTGCTTTACCATCTCCAGCTTTGGCTGGCTCCAGAAGTTCACCACCACCTTTGTGGCGGCTGGCTCCTTCACCCGGAATTCGGCTCGGCCACTCGAGTCGACACGGGGATATGCCGCTCCCCACACATTCGTGGATGCTGGCTCGAACCCGCCGGGGTTCTGCGCACAGCAGTAACTCGCCGCAATCAGGATGGGAATCATCACGAACTTCATCTCTTCAATCCTCCTTTTAAAAAACCGTTTTCGGGACATTCCGGCCTGCTCCAGCATGATCAATCATTGGCAATGACAGGCCGAACAGATGTTATCATGCCATATTTATTCCTGGCTGGACATATATCTATACTATCGATCATAATAAAGTGATTTATTTATCTCGCCGCGTCTTTTCTCTCTTCCAGATCGTCAAGATCAGCGGGAACAGAGTACAAAGAACGGGCTTCTGAACTCGTGGCTGGGGTGGGGCGAGCCTTCATTGCCTGTTCAACCGGCCGCCGGCTTCGTTTCAGGGAGGAACTCTTAATGCGTAAGCTTCTGTTCGGTTTGGGCCTCATGGCCGCAATTCTGCCCGCATATTTCGCGGCCGCTCAAAGTACTCATCTCGCCATCGACGCATCCAAGACCGGAGCCAAGATCGACCGCAATCTCTTTGGCCAGTTCGCTGAGAATCTCGGCCATGGTCTTTACGAGGGCATCTGGGTTGGCCCGGATTCCCCGATTCCGAACACGCGCGGAATCCGCAACGACGTTGTGGCCGCCCTGCGCGCGCTGAAGGTGCCCAATGTCCGCTGGCCCGGCGGCTGCTTTGCCGATCAATACCACTGGCGCAAAGGAATTGGCCCAGCCGGGCAGCGGCCGGCGACGCTCAACTCCGCATGGGGAGGCGTGGTCGACAACAACAGCTTCGGCACCGACGAATTCATGGACTTCATCCAGCAGATCGGCAGCCAAGCCTACGTCTCGGTCAATGTCGGAAGCGGAACCCCGCAGGAAGCGGCCGAGTGGCTGGAGTACATGACCGCCGCGCAGCCCACCGCGCTCCAGAAAGAACGTGCCGCCAATGGCCATCCCGACGCCTACAAGGTCGGCTTCCTGGGAATCGGCAACGAGAGTTGGTCCTGCGGCGGCGGCATGACGGCGGACTACTATCTGAGCCAGCTCAAGATCTACAGCCGCTTCGTCGGAAACCTCAATCCTGCCCAGGATGGCCCTAATCACATGCTCAAGATCGCCGTCGGACCGGGCTTCCCCGAGACCGACTGGACCGAGACCATCATGAAGGCCTGGCAGCATCACGACTGGGCCTGGGATATCGACGGCCTTTCATTGCATTGGTATACGGCGCCCAACGGATGGCCGCCCTCGACGCCTTCGACAGGCTTTGGGGTTGAGGATTACGGCAAGGCGCTCAAGTCCACGCTGTTCATGGATGAGTTCCTGCGCAGGCAGGAGGCCGTCATGGACAAGTACGACCCCGAGAAGAAGGTCGCGCTGGTGGTGGACGAATGGGGCGCATGGCACGCGCCGCTACCCGGCTCGAATCCTAGCTTCCTGGTCCAGCAGAACAGTCTGAGAGACGCGGTTCTGGCGTCGCTGAACCTGAACATCTTCGCCCGCCACGCCGGCCGCGTGCGCATGGCCAACATCGCCCAGATGGTCAACGTGCTGCAATCCATGATCCTGACGGACAAGGAGAAGATGGTCTTCACTCCGACCTACTATGTCTACAGGATGTATGTGCCCTTCCAGGACGCGGCGTTTGTTCCGGTCGATTTCGATCCCGGCACGGTTCATCGTGACGGCATCACATTGCCGCGAGTGGATGCTCTCGCTGCCAGGGACGCATCGGGCAAGCTGTGGCTGGAAATCACCAATCTCGATCCAGAAAAGCCGGTTGAGATCGATGCGGAGATTACCGGCATGACGATTAAATCGGCGAAGGGAGAGACGCTGACTGCGCCTGCCGTCGACAGCGTGAACACATTCACGGCGCCCAACACCGTTGTGCCGAAATCTATTTCCGCAAGCGTGAAAGGCGGAAGGCTGACGCTGACAGTTGAACCGAAGTCGGTGACAGTCCTCTCGCTGGAGCCATAACATTCGTCAACCAGTTACTGCTAACAGCCTTGGTGAAAGTTAGGTTTTGAAAGGGCGCGACTTGAGAGCATTTTCACCAATAGTATAAGGAAGCTCCGTGCCCCATCCATTTCACGTTCTGTGTGAAATGGGCGGGAAACCACAAAATCAGCCTCACAGTAACTGTGAAAATCCTTGAGTCGTGCAACAAATGGTTCAAAATTATCATGGGCTTTAACCCTGAGGAATCGTTTTAAGGAGCTATTCATCATGCAATCTGCAATCAGGACTTTGACACGACCGGCACTTTTGCTGGCAGCGCTGTTTCTCTCCTTCGTTTCTGCGGCGCAGACGCGTACCGTGAATGTCACCATCGATGCGTCGAAGACCGGCGCGCCGATCTCGATGTATATCTACGGGCAGTTTCTTGAGCACGGCGGCGATATTGTGAACACAGGCGTATGGGCCGAACTGCTGGCGGATCGCAAGTTCTTTTATCCGGTCGCGGCAACCGCGCCCACACCGCCGCCTATGATGGGCAACGCGGCGGGCAATCCCCGCTTCCGCCGTCCGATCACGCGCTGGTGGGCGCCGATCGGCGGAGACGGCGTGGTTACCATGGACGCCAAAAATCCCTACACCGGCGATCACACTCCTCTGGTAAAGCTTGACGCCAAAGTGCCGCATGGAATCAGTGAGTCGGGAGTTGTGGTGCGCAATGGAAATGCGTACACCGGACGCATCGTCCTGGCGGGCACGCCTGGGACTTTGGTCAAAATCGCGTTGATCTGGGGCAAGGATCCCGGCGACCGTCAGACCGAGACAGTCCACATTCTTGGAACCGCGTACAGCAAGTTCCCGCTCAAGTTCGAGGCCAAGGCCGACACCGACGATGCGCGCATTGAGATCACCGCAACCGGCGCGGGCTCGTTTCACATCGGCACGGTCTCGCTGATGCCGGCAGACAACGTTGAGGGCTTTCGCAAGGAGATCATCGCCGCGCTCAAGCAGTTGCGCTTCGGCGTCCTTCGCTTCCCCGGCGGCAACTTTGTCTCCGCTTATGAGTGGCGTTATGGCGTCGGCGACATCGACAAGCGTCCGCCGATCTTCGATCCGGTCTGGCATGCTGTTCAACCGAACGATGTGGGCACGGATGAGTTCCTCACGCTCTGCCGGCTGCTCGGCGTCGATCCCTACATCACAGTGAACGCCGGCTTTGGCGATGCATGGTCAGCTCGCGAACTTGTCGAGTACACCAACGGCGCCGTCACCACGCCCATGGGAAAGTGGCGCGCCGCCAACGGTCATCCGAAGCCGTACAACGTCAAGTTGTGGGGCGTCGGCAATGAGCCCTGGGGAGACTACCAGATGGGCGCTATGTCCACCGAGCAGTTTGCTCTCAAACACAATCTCTTCGCCAAGGCCATGAAGCAGGTCGATCCAACGATCAAGCTCATCGCCGGCGGCGCCATGCCCGACGTGATGGAGGGCGCCGATCAGTCCAAGCGCATAGGCGGCAAGTACGTTCCCGACTACCTTACGCCGGCCGACTGGTCGGGCTACCTGCTGGCGCACGACCTGGACAACATCGACATGCTCAGCGAGCATTACTATGCGTCCGGCACCCAGCACACGGACATGAAGCTCGGCAAAAAGATGCCCATCGATCCTCCTTTGTCGCTGATCGAGTGGATGCGCGCCCCGGCCGTTCAGGTCCGCGCCAAATACGAGCACTACCAGAAATACCTGGAACTGATCCCCGGCCTCAAGGATAAGCCGGTCCCGATTGCCATCGACGAATGGGCGTATTTTGGCGGCGGACCCGGCTCCTACAAGACCACGCCGGCCTACGCCTGGGCCTTCCATGAGATGTTCCGCCACTCGGATATCTTCCAAATGGGTTGCTTCACTTTTGCCACGGCGATGATGAGCTCGAACCGCACCGAAGCAATTCTCAACCCCACTGGGATGCTCTTCAAGATGTACCGCGATCACTTCGGCACGATCCCGGTCGAAGTCTCCGGCGATTCGCCGCAACCCAAAGTGACCTTCCCGGTCGGAGGCGACCAGCCCGCGGTTAATCCGGGCAGCGATACTTATCCGCTCGATGTAGTGGCCGCCTTCAGCGAAGACAAGAAAACGCTCACCATCGCCGTGTTGAATCCCTCGGATGCGGATGCCTCGATGAAGCTCGCCGTCAACAACGTGAAGCTCACCAGTCAGGGCACGCTCTGGCAGATGGCGCCGAAGAGCATAAACGCGGTAGTCGCCCTGGGCAAAACGCCGGAGGTCTCCGTGGACGAGCACAAACTCGGCGCGCTGCCGGAGACGATCACGGCGCCGCCATTCAGCATCAGCATATATTCGTATCCGCTGCAGTAGCTTGTCCTGCTTCAGCATGAATGGAAGCACGCAGCGAATGCGTCTGCGAGTTCATGCTGAAGCGCTTCCAGATTAGGAAGATGAAAGGAAATCGACAATGAAATCAATTTTGCTTGCAATCGCCATCGCGGCAGCGCCGCTGATGAGTGCGGCCGCAACCCCCACGGCGAAGGTTGAGCAGGGTGTCTTGCAGGGAACAAAGGAAGCTGGACTCACCGTCTACCGGGGCATTCCATTTGCGGCTCCGCCCGTGGGCGATCTGCGCTGGCGCGCTCCGCAGCCGGCCGCGAAGTGGGTGGGCGTGAAGCTCGCCGATAAGTTCGCGCCGGAGTGCATACAGGGCAGCTTCGGCCCCGTTGGCGGCAAGGCTCCCGCGATGAGCGAGGACTGCCTCTATCTGAATGTCTGGACGCCGGCGAAGTCTGCCTCCGCGCGCATTCCGGTGCTGGTCTGGATTTACGGAGGCGGCTTCAACGGCGGCGCCACCTCGGTCCCGGATTATAGCGGCGAGATTTTGGCGAAGAAGGGTGTAGTTCTTGTCAGCATTGCTTACCGCTTGGGACCGCTCGGCTTCCTGGCGCATCCGGAGCTGAGCTCGGAGTCGCCCCAGCACGTCTCGGGCAACTACGGCTTGCTTGACATGATCGCCGCTTTGCAGTGGATCAAGAAGAACATTGCGGCCTTTGGCGGCGATCCCAACAAAGTCACCATCTTCGGCGAATCAGCCGGAGGCATCGCCGTCAGCCAGTTGTGCGCTTCGCCGCTGGCGAAAGGCCTGATCCAGGGGGCAATTTCCGAGAGTGGCGGCTCATTCGGTCCCCCGCGTCCCGCGGGTGGGCCGGGCGAGAATATGCGGCCTCTAGCCATCGCCGAGAAGGATGGCCTGGCCTTCCAGATCAATGCTGGCGCAAACTCGCTAGCCGAGCTGCGCAAGCTGCCGCCGGAGAAGCTGCTGGCCGCCACGCGCGGCCTGGCTTGGCCGAATACCGACGGCTGGGTGATCCCCGGCGATCAGTACTCGCTCTACGACGCCAATAAATTCAACGACATCCCCGTCCTCATCGGCTACAACTCCGATGAAGGCGCCAGCTTTTCCCATGAAAGCTCGCCAAAGGCCTATATCGACGGCGTGCGCAAGCGTTACGGCGCATTCGCAGACAGCCTGCTCAAGGCCTATCCGGCCGGCGACAAGTCAGTGCCTAAGACCGCCCGCGATCTTAGCCGTGACGCGACGTTCGGATGGCACACTTGGATCTGGGCGCGGCTCCAATCGCAGCGGGGCTCGTCCAAGGTCTTCATGTACTACTTCGATCAGCATCAGGATTTTCCGGTTGGCTCCGAGCATGAAGGCTTTGGCGCATGGCACGGCCGCGAGGTTCCGTATGTCTTCGGCCATCTGAACGACCTGCCGAACGAAGTTCCCAGCGCGACGGATCATGTGATCTCCGACGCGACGGGAACTTATTGGACCAACTTCGCCAAGTATGGCAACCCGAATGGCAAGAAGATGCCCCAGTGGCCGGCCTTCAGCGATGCTCATCCCGAACTGATGTACTTTGCCGGAACACCGCACACCGGGCCCGTTCCCAACGAAGCAGGGCTCAAGGCGCTGGATGCCTACTTTGCCTGGCGGCGCTCGCCGGAGGGCGTACGCGCCTCGGCGGTTGAGGACGCCAAACCCGCCGCGACGAATGTAATGGGCGCGCAGTATCCGCGCGTTCTGCCGGATCATAGCGTGGCCTTCCAGTTCAAGGCGCCCTCGGCTCAGTCGGTGGACGTGGACATCACCGGAAAAAAGTTTCCCATGACGCGCGGCAATGACGGCCTGTGGAGCGTGACCACGCCTCCACTGGTCGAAGGCTTCCACTACTACGCGCTCGACGCCGATGGGGTCCGCATGAACGATCCGGCAAGCCACACATACTTCGGCATGGGCATGGACGCAAGCGGCATCGACGTGCCCGAGGATGGCGTGAGCTACTACCTGGCGAACGATGTGCCGCACGGAGATGTGCGCATCCGCATCTACCACTCAAAGATCACCGGCCAGTGGCGGCGCTGCTTCGTCTACACGCCGCCGGATTACGACAGCAACCCCAGCGTGCGCTATCCGGTGCTTTATCTCCAGCACGGCATGGGCGAGGACGAGACCGGATGGATCTTCCAGGGCCACGCCAACCTTATTCTGGATAATCTGATCGCGAAGAAGAAGGCCGTGCCCATGATGATCGTCATGGACAACGGCTACGCATCACGGCCCGCAGGGCCCTTTGGGCCGCCCGCCTCAGGGCGTCCCGGAGAAATCGGCGCCTTCGAGGACGTGATGCTCCAGGAGGTCATTCCCATGATCGACTCGACCTTCCGCACCATTCCCGACCGCGATCACCGGGCGATGGCCGGTCTTTCCATGGGCGCCAATCAGGCGCTTCATCTCGCGACGGGCCATCTGGACACCTTCGCCTACATGGCCGGATTCAGCGGCACGATGAACGGGCTGAGCACCGAAGCGCTCGATCCAGCGACGGCTTTCAATGGCATCTTTAAGGAAGGAGCAGCCTTCAACGCAAAAGTTAAGCTGCTCTGGCTCGGCATGGGCACCGAGGAGCCCATGCCCTTTCCCAAATCCATCGGCGCATTTCGGACGATGCTGGACAAGGCCGGAATCAAGTATGTCTACTTTTCTTCTCCCGGCACAGCCCACGAGTGGCTCACGTGGCGGCGTGATCTGAACGACTTCGCTCCCAGGCTCTTTCGGGATGATCGCAACTGAATCGGCGCCGGCAATGCCGGTACTTCGCTCCACGTGATAACAACCAGTTTCCAAATGAGGACGGCAATGAAAATTCCACGTTTACTTTGGTCAGTTACATTGGGGTTGGCTCTTTCAGCCGGGTCACAGCTTGCGGCCCAGGTCGAGACAATCGTTCCGCCGGTGGTTCCCGGCGCAAAACCGGTCACCGTCGAACACATCAAGATTCACGGCACCGCTTTGGAAGGCAATCTGGAAGGCGACGCTGTCGACCGTGACGTGATCGTCTTCCTGCCGCCCAGCTACGAAAAGGAAAAGCACCGCCGCTACCCCGTTGTCTATGCGCTGCATGGCTTCTTTATTGGAGCCGAGCAGTGGACGCATGAGATCCATGTGCCTCAGACCATCGAGGGCGCATTCGCCCTGGGCGCGCAGGAGATGATCGTCGTGCTGCCCGACTCGAAGACCATTTACAACGGTTCGATGTATTCGAGCTCGGTAACCACCGGCGATTTCGAGATATTCATCTCCCACGACGTGGTCGCCTACATCGACGCGCATTACCGGACCATCCCCGAACGCACAAGCCGCGGCCTAGCCGGTCACTCGATGGGCGGCTACGGCGCCTCCCGCATCGGCATGAAGCACTCCGATGTCTTTGGCGCGCTCTACATCATGAGCCCATGCTGCCTGTCGCCGATGACCGGCGGCGGGCCCGGTCCCGCGGACCGGATGAAAGAGATGGCCATCGAAAACGAAAAGAAAATTGCCGGATTGAAGTCGCCATCCGATGCTGCAGCCGCTCTGCCTGGTTTCGGCATTGCGCAGCTTGCTACGGCTGCTGCTTGGGCGCCCGACCCCAAGAACCCGCCGCTCTATCTCGATCTGCCTACAAAGGAAGGGCTTCCAGTGCCTGAGATACAGGCAAAATTCACGGCCAACGCGCCGCTAGCCTTCGTGGATCAGTACATTGGGAATCTGAAGCAGTATCGCGCCATCGCCATGGAGGCGGGCGATCAGGATATGACCAAGATCGATGCGGGCAAGCTGCACGTCATTCTCGATAGCTACGGCATCGCCAACAGCTTCGAGATCTATCCGGGCACGCACACCAGCGCCGTGGCCGACCGCTTCCAGAACCACGTGCTTCCATTCTTCAGCAAGAACCTCTGTTTTAAGTCAAGCTGTCCGTAGTCAGTTCGAGCAGGAGGATCGCCATGATGGACCGTTCGCGCCGCAACTTCCTTAAAACATCTGCCTGTGCAGCCGGACTCTGCTTCGCCGGCCCCTCGGCAATCGCTAAGGCATTGTCTGCCGACGAGTCCGGGCATCCTGCGGACAGGCTCGTGCCCTTCCCGCTCGCCTCGGTCCGTCTCGCCCCCGGCATCTTTCAGGAGCAGCAGGACATCAATGCGAGCTACCTTGACTCGCTCGCGGTCGATCGGCTTCTGCATTCCTTCCGCGTCACGGCGGGCATCCCCTCCAGCGCCACGCCCTACAAGGGCTGGGAAGACCCCACCTGCGAGCTGCGCGGCCACTTCGCCGGCGGCCACTTTCTGTCTGCCGTTGCGCTTGCCTCGGCCGCCTCGGGAAACACCGTTCTCAAGAGCCGCGGCGATGAGCTTGTCACCGGTCTCGACGCCTGCCAGAAACAAATCGGAACCCGCTACCTTAGCGCCTATCCCACCGAACTTTTTGAACACCTGGCGCAGGGCAAGCCGGTCTGGGCGCCCTTCTACACCTACCACAAGATCATGGCCGGCCTGCTCGATATGTATCTCCTCACCGGCAACACCGACGCTCTGCGCATTGCAGAGGGCATGGGTCAATGGGCGCATGAGTTTATGGGTCGCTTCATCATCGATCAGCGCCTGCGCATGTTGCGCACCGAGTACGGCGGCATGAACGAAGTCCTCGCCAACCTCGCCGCCGTAACCAAAAAGGAGCGTTACCTCGACGCCGCCCATCTCTTCGAGCAGCCCGGCTTTCTTGATCCGCTCGCCGCGCGCCGCGATGAGTTGCAGGGCCTGCACGCAAACACGCACGTCCCTAAGATCATCGGCGCTGCCCGCATGTATGAAGTCACCGGCGACCGCCGCTACCGCGACATAGCCGAGTACTTCCTCGCCGAGGTTCTCGCCGCGCGCAATTACGTCATCGGCAACACCAGTCTCGATGAGCATTGGAAGACGCCCCCCAATCAACTCAACGGCACGCTGGCCTGGACCAACGCCGAGTGCTGCGTGGCCTACAACCTGATGAAGCTTGAGCGCCTGGTCTTCGGGTGGACTGCCGATGCGCGCTGGATGGACGCCTATGAGCGCGCCTTGTTCAATTGCAGGCTGGGCACGCAGAACGAGCAGGGCCTCAAGCAGTACTTCTTCCCGCTCGCCGCGGGCTACTGGCGCGCCTACAACTCGCCCGAAGAGTCCTTCTGGTGCTGCACGGGAACTGGCGTCGAGGAATTCGCCAAATTTGCGGACACGATTTACTTCCGTCGCGGTAGCGAAATCTACGTCAACCAGTTCATTGCATCCACGCTCGACTGGAAGGAGGAAGGCCTCGTCCTTGAGCAGGTCACGCAATTCCCGCGCGAGCAGGGCACGACACTCAAAATCAAATCCTCTCGCCCGGCGCCGCGCACCATCCACCTGCGCATTCCACACTGGACGACTGAAGAAGCGCAGGTGAAGATCAATGGCCGCCCGCTTGATGCCATGGCCGATCCGGGATCGTATCTCGCTCTTCGAAAAACCTGGCAGGATGGCGACACGATCAGCGTCAGCTTGCCTATGGAATTGCGTCAGGAGCCGCTGCCCGGTGACAACTCAATAGCTGCCGCGCTCTACGGACCGCTCGTCCTCGCCGCCGATCTCGGTGCAGGTCCGTCCGACGAACCCATGCGAGTCATTCACAGCGGCGAGACGGTGCCCAAAAATCTGCCCGCTGCATCCCCCATGCCCAAAACCGCGGCTTCACCGGAGGCAAAAACGGATCAATGGATTCAGGTCGAATCCCCTTCACAGTTGCGCTTCACGGCGGCCGGAGAAAGCGCGAAATTCCAACTGATGCCCATGTATCAGATCAGCGATCAGCGCTACTCTGTCTACTGGCAGATGCAAAGCCCGAAGAAACAGAGCTGAAGCGAGCCGAGGTCTCAACCAGAACCCTGTTCAAGGTGCTTGAGGCAGGGTTTGTATTCCTTGGCAGTGCATCCCCTCATGCAGAACTGCCAACTGGTAATCACACTCTGGATCAAATCGGCCGAATATAGAACCGGTCCCTCTCAAATCTCGTCTGCCTGTAGCTGCTCAGAAACCGCATTTCCTGCGCTTTGAACGCTTTGAGCGCCGAGTATTTTCAATAATATATTTAGAATCAATTCATTACAGTAATCCGCCCTTCCTTCCGGCGGTATAATAAAATTTTGCGCCATCCCGTATTCCGCAATGTGGGTTTTGCTGGTAAGAATCCGTGCTTGAGCCGTGAATGCCAGTCAACTCTCCGTGGTATTTCTCGTCTAACTGAATGTCCATGTGAACGCTTTAACTTATATGCAAATCCGATTCGTTGTCTGCTTTTCCGCCGTGATACTGGCTTTAGCCTGTCTGCCTTTGGCCACCTTCGCCCAGCAGCCGGTCCCCAGTCAGCCGATGCCGGCCGTCAAAATATCGTCTAGCGAGGTCATGCTGCCCGTCACGGTGCGCGACAAGAAAGGCGCGCTGGTCGCCAGCCTCAAGTTCAGCGACCTCACCCTGACAGAAGACAGCCGTCCGCAGGTGATTAAGAGCTTCACCCGCGAGGTCAACATGCCCTTCCGGCTGGGCCTGTTGGTGGACACCAGACGCAGCATGATGGGCGCGATGGACAGCGAGCGTAAAGCGGCGGGCAAATTGGTGGACACCCTGCTTGCGGTAATGCCCAATGCCGGTCAGAATCAGGCCTTCCTGATTCACTTTGACCGCGAGGTTGAGCTGCTGGAGGATTTTACTTCCTCACGCGACAGGCTGCATCACGCGCTGGACGAGATGGGTTCCACCAGCGCCGCGCAGGACGAAGCGCGTAACGCGCAGAGCAACGGAAACAACAATGGCGGCTGGGGCCAAACTCCGGGCCATGCTCAGGCGCGCGGCATGCGGGGCGGCTCACAGCTCTTCGATGCGATTTATCTGGCCTCCGATGAGCTGATGAAGAAGCAGTACGGCCGCAAGGCCCTGGTGGTCTTCTCTGACGGTGTGGACCGGGACAGCAGGATGTCGCTGAACGATGCCGTAGACGCTGCCGACCGGGTAGGCCTGGCCGTGTATACCATCTATCTCAAAAGCGAGCAGGAGCGCCCCGCAATCGGCCTTCCCGGCGGCGATCACCGTGGCGGCATGAACGGCAGTTGGCATGGAAGCGCAGGCGCGGGGACGGGTGCCGCGCAGCCAGAAGAAGGCCCGATTCTGCGCCCGAAAAAGCCGCTTGTGGACGGCAGGAAGATCATGGAGATGATCGCCACGCGCACCGGAGGCCACTTTTACGAGGCCAAAAAAATGGATAGCCTCGAAGAAATCTGCGGCCAGATCGCCCAGGAGCTGCGCGGCCAGTATCTGCTCACCTACACGCCGGATATGGTGGACAATGAAGGCGGCTTCCACAAGATCACCCTCAAGGCCAACAAGGATGATCTGACGGTCATCACCCGCGAAGGCTATTACGCGCCGGGCGGGGAAGCGAAGTAGAGTTCGCCGCCTACTCATGGGCCTGTCCCGTGCCCGTTCAAAATCGTGCGCCTCGTCCTTCGCGCTATTTATAAGCTCCAGCCAACAGGCAGTGGCAAAATAGACCTATGCCGCCCGATATGGATCAAACCGCCCCCATCGTCCTCACCGCCGCCCAGGCCCGCGTCCTGGGCGCTCTGGTTGAAAAGGAAGTGACCACGCCGGAGTATTATCCCCTCTCGCTCAACGCGCTCCTCAACGCCTCTAATCAGCGCTCCAATCGCGAGCCGGTCATGAACCTCGATGAGGAGCAGGTGCGCCAGGCTCTCCATGGCCTGGAAGACCTGCGCTTGGCCGGTCGCGCGCGCTCCGCCGACGGCCGTGTCGCCAAGTACGAGCATTGGCTGGGCGAGGCCTTCAACTTCAGCCGCGCGGAAGTGGCGCTCCTCTGCGTGCTGCTCTTGCGCGGCCCGCAAACTCCCGGTGAGTTGCGCGGCCGCACCGAGCGCATGCACCGCTTCGAGGAAATCGCGGATGTACTCGCCGCGCTGCAAAAGCTGATGGAGCGCACATCGCCGCTGGTAGCCGTCTTGCCCCGCCAGCCGGGAACCAAGGAGTCCCGCTACGCGCATCTGCTCTCCGGCGGAGTGGAATCAATTTCTATTGCCGCGGCCGAGCCTGCATCCGCGCACCGCGATGCCGGTGATGACTCAGGCCATGAGGAACGCATTGCTCAATTGGAATCAACAGTGACTGAGTTGCGCCAGGAACTCGCAGCCCTGCGCCAGAAGATCGACGATTTGTTTGGCTGAGCGCAGCGTTTTCGGCGCGACTTAGATCAGCTCGTACCCCGCAAACCAGTAGCCGATCTCGAACGCCGCCGTCTCCTCTCCATCCGAGCCGTGTATCGCATTCTCCGACATCGATTCCGCATACTTCTTGCGAATCGTCCCCGCCTCCGCGTTGGCTGGATTCGTCGCGCCCATCAGCGTGCGCAGGTCGGCAATCGCGTTTTCCTTCTCCAGAACCATCAGCACCAGCGGCCCCGAGGACATGAACGTGCACAGCCCCTCGAAGAACGGCTTGCCCGCATGCACGGCATAGAAGCCCTTGGCCTGCTCCCTGGAAATCGACTGCCTCTTGATGGCCACGATCTGAAATCCGGCCTTCGCAATCTCGGCCAGAATGGCTCCTGTAAAACCCTTGCGGACCGCGTCCGGCTTGACGATGCTGAAGGTGCGTTGCGCCACTGTTTGTTCTCCTGCGAGGAATATTGTTCGCTTCCTTATTGTAATCTGCGACGTGATGCGGAGGGCTGCCGTCCACAGGCCCAATCTGGTAAAGTTTCCGCATGTTCCATTTCTCTGTTTCACCCCATCGATCTTCGTTCCTTCTATTCGCCCTCCTCGCCGCCGGATTGATGACCCTCCATGCCTTTTGCCAAACCGCTGCTTCCACCTCAGCGGCGGCAGCGCCCGAATTGCGCGTTTTCGATCCCTCCCTGATCGACAAAACCGTCGATCCCTGCGAGAACTTTTATCGCTTCAGTTGCAACGGGTGGTTCAAGCGCAATCCGCTGCCCCCTGATCAGACTTCCTATGGCCGCTTTACCGAGCTGGCCGAGCTGAATCGCCTCCGCCTGAAGCAAATCCTCGAAGAAACCTCCGCGCCCGTAGCCACGCGTAGCCCAAACGAGCAAAAGATCGGCGACGAGTATGCCAGTTGCATGGACACTGCCACGGTGAACAAGCTGGGCCTCGTGCCTCTTCAGCCGGAACTGGACCGCATTGCCGCGCTCAAAACGTCCGCCGATCTGCCCGCGCTCCTCGCCCACCTGCATTCCATCGGCGTGCATGCTTTCTTCAGCATGGGCTCGAATCAGGATTTCGCCGATTCCGCCTCCGTCATCAGCTTCTATGGTGCCGGCGGCCTCGGCTTGCCGGAGCGCGACTACTACACCCGCACCGACGCCAAGTCCGTTGAGCAGCGCCAGCAGTACGTGGCCCATGTGAAGAAAATCTTCATCTTCGCCGGCGAACCGGAGGCGCGGGCCGCCAAAGACGCCGAAACCGTGCTGGCCATCGAGACCCGCCTGGCCAAAGCCTCACTCACCATCACCGAGCAGCGCGACCCGCAAAACCTGAATCACCCCACCGATGTGCTGAGTCTTGGCAAAGAGCTGACGCACTTTTCGCTGGCCGGCTACGTTGCCGCCGCGCACGCTCCCGCCGTGGGCAAAGCCAATGACATGGAGCCCAAATTCGTTGCCGAGTTCAATGCGCTCGTTGCCGATACGCCCATCAGCAAAATCAGAACCTATCTGCGCTGGCACCTGCTCCACGCCTACGCGGGAACCAGCCTGCCGGAGAGCTTTGACCAGGAGAACTGGAACTTCTACTCGCACACGCTCAACGGCGCCGAGAAGCAGCAGGAGCGTTGGAAGCGCTGTACCCGCCGCGTGGACCAGGAATTGGGCGAGGCGCTGGGTCAGGTCTACGTGGCGCGCTACTTCCCGCCCGCAGAAAAACAGCGCACCCTCGACATGACCTTGGCCATCGAACACGCCATGGACACCGATATCGACAGTCTCGACTGGATGAGCGCCGCCACCAAGATCCGCGCCAAGGAAAAGCTGCACAGCGTGATGAACAAAATCGGCTACCCTGACAAGTGGCGCGACTACTCCTCGCTCTCCATCGTCCGCGGCGACGCCCTGGGCAACCAGATGCGCGCCCATCAATTCGAATTTGCGCGCGACCTGGCCAAAATCGGCAAGCCCGTGGACAAGCTCGAGTGGCAGATGACCCCGCCCACTGTGAACGCCTACTATGACCCGCAGATGAACAACGTAAACTTCCCCGCCGGTTACCTGCAAGCTCCCTTCTTCAGCGGCAAGGAGGACGACGCGGCCAACTACGGCGACATGGGTTCCACCATTGGCCACGAGCTGACCCACGGCTTCGACGACGAGGGCCGCCAGTTCGACAAGGAAGGCAACCTGAACAACTGGTGGACCAAGGAAGACGAGCAAAAGTTCACCGAGCGCGCTGACTGCATGGTCAAGCAATACGACGCCATCGAGGCCGTTCCCGGCGTTCACCTCAACGGCAAACTCACCCTGGGTGAGAACCTCGCCGACCTGGGCGGACTGTGGCTGGCCTGGATTGCATGGCTGGACAAGGCGCAGGCCGCGCACGTCGACATGTCCGCTACCATGGACGGCTACACGCCCGACCAGCGCTTCTGGATCGCCTATGCGCAGCAATGGTGCACGCAGACCCGCCCCGAGCGACTGCGCACCCAGGCGCAGACCGATCCCCACGCCCCCGACGAGTACCGCACCAACACCGTCCTCCAGGATCTGCCGGAGTTCGCCAAAAGCTTCAGTTGCAAGAAGACCGCGGCCATGGTGAACCCCAAGCCGTGCCGCGTCTGGTAAAGCCAAATCAGCAGCTAACACGAAGGCCCGCCATTCCGGTGGGCCTTTGCTCTTTGCTGTCAACTGATGGCTGTCCGCTAGCCTTTCCCAATCACCCTCGCCAGCGTCGCCCCAATCTCCGCCGGCGAAACCACCACGTGAATCCCCGCCGCGGTCATGGCCTTCATCTTCTCGGCTGCCGTGCCCTGCCCGCCGCTGATGATGGCGCCCGCATGGCCCATGCGGCGGCCCGGAGGAGCGGTCTGTCCGGCGACGAAGCCCACCACCGGCTTCTTCACGTGCTTCCGGACAAACTCCGCCGCTGCCTCCTCCGCTGTTCCGCCGATCTCGCCGATTAGGATGATGGCCTCAGTCTCCGCATCGTCGTTGAACAAGCGCAGCGCGTCGATGTGCGTGGTGCCGATGATCGGGTCGCCGCCGATGCCAATCGCCGTCGATTGCCCGATGCCCCGCTGCGTCAGTTGATACACTGCCTCATAGGTCAATGTTCCTGACCGCGAAACAATGCCTACATTTCCCTCTTTGTGAATCCGTCCCGGCATGATGCCGATCTTGGCTTTGCCCGGCGAGATCACGCCCGGGCAGTTCGGCCCGATCAGCCGCGACTTCGAGTTTTTGAGTTTTGCCCACACCTTCACCATGTCCAGCGTGGGAATACCCTCGGTGATGCAGACGATCAGCGGAATCCCCGCGTCCTCGGCTTCGAGGATAGCGTCGGCGGCAAAGGGCGGCGGCACGAAGATCATGGTCGCGTTGGCGCCGGTTTTTGCCGCGGCCTCAGCCACGGTGTTGAAGACCGGCCAGCCTTCGTGCGTCGTCCCGCCCTTGCCCGGCGTCACTCCGCCCACCACCTTCGTGCCATACTCCGCGCAGCTCATCGCGTGGAAGGTGCCTTCCTTGCCGGTAATTCCCTGCACAATGAGTCGAGTTTCGTTATTTACCAGCACCGCCATCTTATGCCCCCACTCCTGCTGCTGCCTTCACCGCCAACTCTGCCGCGTCCTTCATCGTTTCGCCCACCTGAAAATTCAACCCCGACTCCTTCAGAATCTTGCGGCCCTCCTCCACATTCGTGCCTTCGAGCCGCAACACAATCGGCACCTTCACCTTCAGATTCCGCGTCGCCGCCACCACCCCTGTCGCCAGCCGGTCCACGCGCAGAATCCCTCCAAAGATGTTAATGAAGATCGCCTTCACATGCGCATCGGTCAGCAGAATCTCGAAGGCGTGTTCAATCTGCTCCTGCGTGGCGCTGCCGCCCACATCCAGAAAATTCGCCGGGCTGCCTCCGGCGTACTGAATAATGTCCATCGTCGCCATGGCCAGCCCCGCGCCGTTCACCATGCAGGCAATCGACCCGTCCAGCTTGATGTAGTTCAGCGAGTACTTGCTCGCCTCCACCTCCAGCGGGTCCTCCTCGGCCGTGTCCCTCAGCGCCTTGATCTCCGCATGGCGGAAGAGCGCGTTGTCGTCGAAGGTGATCTTCGCGTCCAGCGCAAAGAGCTTGTCGTCCGTCGTCGTAATAAACGGATTGATCTCCACCAGCGAGGCGTCCGTCTCGATAAAAGCCTTGTACAGGCTCTGCAAAAATGCCACCGCCGCGTTGATCTGCGTCGGCTTGAGCCCCAGTGCAAAAGCCAGCTTGCGCGCCTGCCATGCGCCGAATCCCACCGCCGGATCAATCGTCTCCTTGAAGATCGCCTCCGGAGTCTTCGCGGCCACCACCTCAATTTCCATGCCGCCCGCCTGCGAGGCCATGAAGACCAGCTTGCCGGTCACGCGATCTAAAACAATCCCCAAATACAGCTCGCGGTCAATGGACGCCGTCTCCTCGATCAGCAGCCGCTGCACCTTTTGCCCCTGCGGCCCAGTCTGGTGCGTCACCAGCGTCATGCCTAAAATCTGCTGGGCATACTGCTCGGCCTCCGCTTGCGTCCGCGCCACCTTCACCCCGCCGCCCTTGCCGCGCCCTCCGGCGTGAATCTGCGCCTTGACCACCACGCCGCTCGCGCCCCCGGCAAACAGTTTGCGGGCCGCCGCCGTTGCTTCCTCCAGCGTGTTGGCCACTTCGCCCCGGGGCACGGCCACGCCGTACTTCGCCAGGATTTCCTTTGCCTGATACTCGTGAATCTTCATAGGATAGAGACCGTTCTCCTCGCCGGCCCTGAGGATTCGTCACCAGCCCAGGAAGGATCCGGTGAGTCAGAACATCGCCAGCGGTACCCAAATTCTATCCTGCCCGCTGAAGAACGGGCAACCGATGATTGCGCGCCAGGATTTGTCACGCCTCTTTCCTCTGTGCGCCGTTACTATAGGATATGGCCTCTCTGAAAGAGTTGTTGAAGCCGCTGGCCCAGGATGGCGCGGCGCTGACCCGTGAGCAAGCCTCCGGCGTGCTCGAAGAAATCCTCTCCGGCTCGGTCCCCGAAGTCGAGACCGCGGCGCTACTCACCGTGCTGGCCACCCGCGGCGAGCAAGCCCCGGAACTGACCGGCTTTGTCGATTGTATGCGCCGCCGCGTCACGCCGCTGCCCTTCACGCCCGCCGAGCGCGACCAGCTGGTCGACGCCGTCGGCACCGGCGGCGGAGGGCCGCTCACCTTCAACATCTCCTGCGGCGCGGCGCTGGTTGCCTCGGCCGCCGGAGCCAAGGTCGCCAAGCACGGCAACCGCGCCGTCACCTCTCTCTGCGGCGCAGCCGACGTCCTCGAGGCTCTTGGCGTGCCCATCGCGCTCGGCCCGGAGTTGGCCGTTGAATGTCTCCGCACCACCGGCTTCGTCTTTCTCTTCGCCCCGCTCTATCACCCGGCCATGAAGGCTCTCGGTCCGTTGCGCCGCGCCCTCGGCTTCCGCACCATTTTTAATTTGGTTGGCCCGCTCACTAACCCCGCCGGCGCGCGCAATCAGGTCATCGGCGTCCTCGCGCCCAGCAAGGTTCTGCTGGTAGGCCGTACCCTCGCTGCTCTCGGCGCGAAACGCGCCTTCGTTGTCCACGGGACCGACGGCATCGACGAGCTGACCACCACCGGCGAGTCCATCGTTGCGCGCGTCGAGGAATCCGCAACAGGCGAATCCACCCTGCACGCCGCCCGCGTCACCCCGGAGATGGCCGGCTTGCCCCGCGCCACACTCGATCAGTTCATCGGCGGCGACGTCGCCACCAACTCCGCCCTGCTCTACGACGTGCTCACCGGCATCCCCGGCGCGCGCCGCGACATCGTCCTGCTCAACGCCGCCGCAACCCTCGTGGCCGCAGGCCTCGCCGCCGATCTGAAAGAAGGCGTCCGGCTGGGCGCCGAGGCCATCGACTCCGGTCAGGCCGCCGCGCTCCTCGCCAAACTCAGGGATTTTGGGGCAAAGCACGCTTCGAATCAATAAATTGAGGGGTAAATCCCCAATTGGTATATACTACGGTATAGACCAACAGCGGGAGGCCGATGGTGAGCGCGACAAACACGACCGCCAAGCTCTTCAAAAATGGCCGAAGCCAGGCCGTGCGCCTGCCCAAGGAATTTCGCTTCGGGGGCGATGAGGTCGCGATCCGCCGCGATCCGGCCACGGGCGAGATCATTCTCGCACAGAGTCCATCCGATCGGTCCATGGGTTTCGACGAATGGTTCGCCCTTTACGACGCGATTCCCGACTCCGCGCCGGAAGAGGAGTTTGCAAAGCTGCCGCCACAGCCCCGGAATCTGACGCCAGAGCAACTTTGTAAGATATTCGATCGTGCAAGCTATCCCGAGGAATTCTTCGAACGCCGCACCAGCATGCCGCGCAAACTGGATATCTATTAGGCCATGGAGATTCTTTACTTACTGGATACCAATACCGTCAGCTACTACATTGCGGGCAACCCGCCGACCGTGCGGGAAAGACTGCACCATGTGGGCCTCCAATTGACCGCGATCTCGACCATTTCCGAGGCCGAGTTGCGTTACGGTGTCGCCAGAAATCCAAACGCGGCGCGGAGGCGAGCGTCGGTTGAGTCTTTCTTGAGGAACGCCTCGATCCTGCCCTGGGATTCGGCAGCGGCTCGAGCCTATGGTCTGTTAAGAGCCGAGCAGGAGCGCAAAGGCCGCCCGCTGTCCACCGAGGACATGATGATCGCCTCTCATGCGCTCTCTCTCGGGTTAACGCTGGTGACCAACGACAGCGCCTTTTCCTTTATCGATGGCCTCAAAACTGAGGATTGGACGGTCGCGTAGCCAGACTAACCATCGAGCCACGCAAGGTGAGTCGCGAGGCCACCGTCTACGCCGTCATTGCCATTGAGTAGCCTTACCGCAGCATCGCCGTCGTCAGCGGATCGCTCTCGCCGCCAAAGTATTTCTTCAGCGCGTCGTTGAATACCGCGCCGTCCAGACCAGCTTCTTCTGCGGCGTGGGCAAAAAGCGTCATCGACGAGCGGAACTTCAAATCGTCGGGATAGCCGAGAATCCGGCTGATCGCGCGCCCCTCCACCTGCGTTACCAGCCGCGTACACTGCCGCAGCCGCTCGCCCAGAACCGGATGCCGCAGATAGGCCGCCGCCTCTTCGAGTGTGCCGATGCCGTAATACTCTGATTGCGAGCTGTGCCCCAGCCCCTTCATCTGCGGAAAGATGAACCAGATCCAGTGGCTGCGCTTTTCTCCCGCCTGCAGTTCTTCCAGAACCCGCGGAAAGACCGCGACCTGCTCGCTCACAAACCGATCAAGGTTAAAGGGGTCGGCCATCGCGCTTGCCTCCTGCGAGCAACCCATGCAGCGATGCTACAGCAGCCCTCCGCGCCCGGCCAGCCGCCGCGCAAACAGCCAGCTGACCAGCGAAGAGCCCAGCGCCAGAGCCACCCAGCCCGCCTGCTCCAGAGAATGTATCTGTACAGCCGAAAGTTGCGGCAATTGGAACGCAAGCCAGCTCTGCTTAAGTTGATTAAATCCAGTCAGGCCCAGCGCAGACAGGTCAAGCCCCGGCAGGCCGGTGCGAACCAGCTCGACTACACTCCATAGAACGCTTCCCCCGGCCAGCAGAAGGAGGGGAATCACCTTCATCCACGGAAAGGGAATCGGCGCGGGCATCGCGGCCTCTTGCCTCACGCGGTCCATCACCGCGCCCACAAAGCCCGAGGAGGGCAGCAATTCCTCTTCACCAGCCAGAATCTTGTCCATCACCATCTCGATCCTCGCGTGCTCTGCTTCGCTATGCTCTCTTCTGGCTCGATTCATCGCGCGGCCTCCCTTCGGTGCGCCTGTGTTTCTTCCATATCTATAAATTCCGGGTGCCCCATTCCTCGCGCACTTTCCACCCCAGCGCACAAAGTTCGCGCGCCGGGGATCCCGGTTTGCGAAGGGTGGGAATCGTGCTCTTCATCGAGTTGCGGAAACCGCTGTCTCAGCATCGTCCGCGCCCTGGAGAGCCGCGCCTTCAGCGTCCCTTCGGGCATCCCCAGCGTGCGCGCTGCTGCGGTCACGTCCATCTCATGAAAATAAAACAAAACCACCGGCTCGCGGTAGCGCATGGGCAGCGCCAGCACGGCGCGCCGCAGTACTTCGTGCCGTCCTCGTTCTTCCAGTTCATGCAACTGCGTAGCCAGCCCCGCCGGCTCCGGCGCGGCTTCCAACGGCAGAGTCTCCTCCGGGAATCGCTTCAACTCGGTGCGGTAGACGTTCGCGGCTAACGCAAACAGCCAGGTGGAAAAACTCGCCTCCCGCCGCCACCGTGCCAACCCGCGCCAGGCGCGCAGAAAGGCTTCCTGGGCCATCTCTTCGGCGCGCCCGCGGTCACGCGAGTAGCGCCAGGCCATGTTGATCAGCGGCCCCTGCCAGCGCCGGACGATCCCCTCAAAGGCCTGCACGTCACCGGCCAGCACTCGCTCGATGTCAGCAAGGTCGGCTTGGCTGTTTTCGGCGCTGGTTCCTGCGTTCATGCTTGTAGCTTATGCCTCTGCATCAGGTAAGACCAACTCTATCCTGCCTAGGTTGCATTTTCTCTCGAAATCGCCCGTCTCTAAAATTATGCAACCGGATTCTCGCCCCGGCTGTCCTACCAATCGCATGGGGAATCTCCCCAGCAAGGAGGAAGAAATGGAAAATAATGCTGGTGTTCTGATTCCGATTATCGGAGTTTTTATCCCGATAGTCGCTATCGTGTCGGTGTTTACGATGATCATCTTCAGCATTTGGTTCGGCACCCGACAAAAGGAACGTGAGGCCTTTTACAAATCAGAGACCCTGCGGCGGGTCACCGAGGCATCGGGCGAGGGCGCCAAGGCGGCTATCGATCTGCTTCGGGAAGAGGAGCATCTGAAGCGGATTAAGGCCCGCGAAGGTATAAAGGTTGGCGGCGTCGTCACCCTCGGCGTGGGCATTGGCCTGATGATCTTTCTGTGGGCTTTGGTCGGCTTCAAGATCGCCCTGTGCGGTCTGATTCCCGGCCTCATCGGCGTGGCCTTGCTGGGCTATGCCTACCTGTTGGCCGGGCCGGTCGAGTAGGCTGCGGAACGAGCTTCCCTTCTTTGTGGCAAGGGCAGGCTCTTCCCAAGAGCCTGTCCTGAACGCAATTGAAAAGGGGTCAGTTCGGACCGGTCTGGTACCAGCGCCTTTTTTTGCCCACCCTGAGGCCGGAGTCGATGATGATCGCCACCAGCCCAAAGACCATGCAAAAATCCGTGCGCGCCTGGTGAAAAAAGCTCAGCCAGCCGTACTCCCTGAGCTTTTCCAGCGGGAACGGTCCCAATGGCCTGCCCAGCAGGATGGGGAACTTGGTGGTAACCAGTGCTGTGGCAATAACCACCAGCAGCGCGAGCGCCGCATCACCGGCATAGATGTTCAGCAGGATGGCTACGCCGCCGGCGATCTCGACCCCACCCACAAACGGCGCTAGATAATGTGGATAGGGCAAGCCCAGCGCCTCAAATCGCCCTGCGCCCAGCTCCTCGGGGCGAAGAAACTTGAGGCTGCCTTCCAGAAGAAAGACCAGGCTCACCAGCACCCGGACCAGGATCATGGAAAGATCTCGACGCGCCGCTGTCTCCATCTCCATTCGCCGGCCTCCTCTGCCCTGGCCTTTTTCCGGTGCTAGTTACAGTGGACTGCAAGCCGGATTAGGAAAAGCATACCGCAGGCGCTAAACACTACGGGGAAAAAGATGTAATTCGTGGAGAAATTCCTCAAAAAATGTGTAATTTTTGGGAGCGGGCAGGCCTGGGTGCCGTTCCAGACAGGCCCGCGCCAGCCCCTGCTCCGGTTCTGCCTGGAGCCGATCCCTCATCCCCACCCCTTGGCGTCTCCTCACCAGCCTCAATTCCTCAGCCCGGAAGAGGGTGTCCTGAAAGCTTCGTCTGCGTCTAAAAAAGGACGTTGAGCGATTCGGCGGCAGGGTATAGCCCCCCAACCCGCCTGCGTCCGTTAGACTGTTTCATAGGCTCCAATTATCCGGGGCCCCCAGTGACAGGTTTTTTGTCGCTGAGGTGGTTATGAGGAGCCCCCGGCGACGGGGTCCTCGGGAAGCGGTCTTTGCTTCACGGGGCGGTGGAGACAGGTCTTTGTCGCTGGGATGGTAAAATTGGTCTTTCTTCTAGGCAGAATCAGATTTTCAGCAACGAGGGTGTCGATATTCTTCCCGTGAAGCCAAACGTGATGGCGAATTATGGACCGCACCAGTACGTGTGTTCAGCGCAGGGCTCCGGCCCGGTGAAGATCATGCACATATCCATCTTCCGCGCCTTGCGGACCGCGAACCGCCTGGCGCGCATCGCGCTCGTGCTCGCGGTAGCGCTCTGCGCCGTCGCAGCCCTGGCTCAGCAGTCGCTGACCATTGAATCCATTCGGGTCATCGGCAACCGGCGCATCCCCAAGGAAACCATCTTGGCGAGGCTCTTTACCCACCCTGGCGACACCTACGACCCCATCTCCATTGAGCGTGACTTTAACTCGCTGTGGAATACTTCGTATTTCGACGATGTGCGCATCGAGCGGGAGGACTCGGAGAAGGGCATCATCCTGGACATCTTCGTCCGGGAGAGGCCCACCATCCGTGAGATCAACTACAAGGGGCTCAACTCCGTCTCCCAGTCTGACGTTCTCGACCGCTTCAAAAAAGAGAAGGTCGGCCTCTCCGTGGAAAGCCAGTACGATCCCACTAAGATCAAGCGGGCCGAGACCGTCCTCAAGGACATCCTCTCCGAGCACGGCCACCAGTTTGCCACCATCAAAACCGAGGTGAAGACCATTCCCCCGGCTTCGGTGCAGGTCAACTTCAACATCAAGGAAGGCCCCACGGTCAAGGTGGGCCAGATCAAGTTCACTGGCAACCAGCACATTGGCTCCCTGGCTTTGCGCCGCTCCATGAAGAACCTGAAGCCCATCGGCATTCCCTATTCGATCATCTTTGAGAATCTTTTTGCCCAGACCTTCGACGCCTCCAAGCTGGAGGAGGATACCGAGCGCGTGCGCCAGGCCTTCCGCGACAAGGGCTATTACAACACCGCCATCGAGGAGCCCAAGACGCGGATTCGCGACCAGGGCGGGCTCAATTGGTTCACCTTCCGGCCCAACAAGGGCAAGCGCATTGACATCCTCATGCCCATTGAAGAGGGCGCGCGCTACCGGCTCGGCACCATTACCTTTACCGGCAACAAGGCGGTAACCAACGTCAAGGCCCTGCGAGCCACCTTTGCCGTCAAGGACGGCGAGTGGTTCAACGCCACCATGATCGGCAAGGGCCTGGAGAGCCTTAAGAAGGCATACGGGCAATTAGGCTACATCAACTTCGGCGCCATCCCCAAGCCCGTCTTTGACGAACAGAAAAAAACCGTCTCGCTCACCATCGACATCGACGAAGGCAAGCCCTTTTATGTCTCGCGCATCGAGTTCCAGGGCAACCGCATCACCCGCGACAAGGTCATTCGCCGCGAGTTGATGCTGCAGGAAGGCCAGGTCTACAACTCCCAGCTTTGGGAGTACAGCCTGCTCCGTCTCAACCAGCTCGAGTACTTTGAACCGCTCAAAGTCGATCAGGACTCGGAGGCCCACCAGGATGCCGAAGCCGGCACCGTGGACCTGCTGCTTAAGGTCAAGGAAAAGGGCAAGAACTCCATCGGCATGAACGGCGGCCTGAGCGGTCTCTCCGGAGCCTTCCTGGGAGTCAACTACCAGACCAACAACTTCCTCGGCCTGGGTGAAACCCTCAGCCTGCAAGGCAATCTGGGCAACGTCAGCCGCACGTTCATGTTCGCCTTCACGCAGCCGTATGTGCGCAATCGCCCCATCAACTTAGGCTTCCAGATTTTCGACAACAAGCAGGACTTCAACGCGGCCAAGAACTACCAGGCCACCACCGGCACGTCGGTGAACCTGTCCGCGGCGCAGTCGTCGATGATCCAAAACTACAATCAAGCCTCCAAAGGCATGAACTTCTCAGCCAGCTATCCGCTCAAGCGCCACGCCTTCCAGCGCGTCGGATTTACTTATTCGTTGAGCAAGTCGAACATTACCGCCTTCAGCACCGCCTCGCAGACCTTCTTCCAGACCATGAGCTTCCGCTCGGGCATCCAGGGAAACAACTCGTTGACCGGCATTGTCAACAGCCTCGTCTCGTTCAGCTACATGTACAACACCATCAACAACCCCATGCGTCCGCGCACCGGCAAGGAATACACTGCCGTGATGCAGACCTCCGGCATATGGGGCAACGTCCGCTATTTCGCGCCCATGGCGGCTTACAAGCAGTTCCGGCCCATGCACTATCTGATGCCTTCACCCACCGGGCGCAACGTGCTCGGTGTGCGCGCGCAACTGGCTTATGTGCAGGGATACGGAGGCGACGTGGCTCCGCCCAACAACCGCTTCTACACCGGCGGCGAGGGCGACTTGCGCGGATTCGACGTGCGTGCCGCCACTCCCTACGGCTATGTGCCCACGCGCGTCAACCTGCAGTTGACCAATCCGGACGGAACCTGCGTGCCGCGTGACCCCTCCAACCCCCAGCTGAATCAGTGCATTCAGGTGCCGATTCCGGTCTACGGTATCGCCTCCATCGGCGGCGATACCAGCTTTACAGGCAATGCCGAATACCGCATTCCCATCATAGGTCCGGTCACCATCTCCTTCTTCGACGACTTTGGCCTTACTACGGCATTCAACAAGGGGCAGTTGAAGCAGAGTCCTGAAGGCTTTGCCACGCTGACCTCACAGCTCTATGGCTGCCCAGAGTGGAACAATGGCGCTTGCGTGGGCGGCATTTCCGGCGCCGAGGTCGGCTTCCAGCGCGATATCCACCCCATTGCCGGCACCAACTTCGTCCCCCGTATGTCCACCGGCGCCGAGCTCTCCGTCATCATGCCCGTCATCAACGCCCCTTTCCGCCTCTACTACGCCTATAACCCGCTGCGCCTCTATGAGAAGCCCTATTGTGACCTTGGTATTGGAAGCAGGAATCAAAGTTGCTCGGCTCAGCTGATCACGCGCGACATGTTCCCGCCGGGCGGTGCCGGCGACTACACCTACGCCGAGGCCATCGCCGGTTATGGCGCGCGCGACACCTTCCGCGAGCCGCGCAAAACCTTCCGCCTGACCGTCTCTACAACCTTCTAACTGCCGCCTTCATCCACCCAGGGGCCGCTCGATCTGAGCGGCCCTTTCGCAGCTAGATGCACTTTATCTTATGCCATTTACTACTTTTTATTGTCTTTGCTGGGGTATTTGCGCCACGCCGGTTTGACGCTCCCACCCCCGGCACCTATAATCCATCTAGTTCCTGCTGACGTCTCCGTCTGCGTTATTTCCTGCCTTTTCCCTCCGGAACAAGATCAGGAATCTACACAGGGGTTGCTCAGGAGGCGCCGGTCTGCTTTTTGCGCTGAAGCGCTGGCAGGCACACAGGAATTCCGAAGGAGTATTACACTCGCATGAAGCGCTTGTTTGTAATGATCGCTACACTGGCCTCGGGCTTTGCCCTGAGCGCCGCCGCCCAAACTTTGCCTGCTCCCGCCGCCTCTGCGGTCGCGCCTGCCGGACCAGCCAAGATTGCCGTGATCGCCTTCGAGGCGGCCGTGTTCAACACCAACGAGTTCCAGCGTAAAATCGCCGACCTGCAGAACAAATACGCGCCTCAGGAAGCCCAGCTCAAAACACTCAGCGATGAGATCGATACCCTGACCAAGCAGTTGCAGACCCAGGGCGATAAGCTGAGCGATACCGAGCGCGCCAGCCGCTCCAAAACCATCGACGATAAGACGACGCAGGCCAAGCGCATGTTCGAAGATGCCCAGAAACACTATCAGCAGGAGATGGGAGAATTGAATAGCGCCATGTCCGCCAAGGTGTACGAAGTCCTGGCCAACTACGCGCAACAGCAGGGATTCACGCTGGTGCTGGACGAAAGCCCGCAACAGCAACAGCCGATTCCCGTCGTTCTGTGGTCCACACCTTCCACTGACATCACCAAGGCCATCATCGACGCCTACAACCTGAAGTCGGGCGTGCCTGCTCCTCCGCCTCCGCCGGCGCCAGCCAAACCTGCCTCCGCCAGGCCTCCTGCTCCTGCCCAGCCGAAATAGAGGCAGGGTAGCTCCATTGCTTGCAAGAGCCTCGCATCGCGGGGCTCTTGCTTTTGCACTGACATTTGTGAAAGCGCTGCAACGGTTGCTCACCACTCAAGCCGTTCTCGGCGATTTCCCGCTCATTCTTGTGGAAAATTCTGTGGATTACTTCCGCGAATCCCGTGAAAAAATCTAGAATTCTTCTCTTGCTAAGAACTGTTTCTTTTGATACACAAGGTAACCCCTTATTTATCAATCACTATCAGCAGAATGCCCTGTTCTGTGTGCAGAGCTCCGCTGCCTGGGCGTTCTGGAGGGCTTGTCCGGGTTATCCACAAACTTGGATGAATACATTGTGAATTGAATCACAAATCAAAACCTATTTCTGCGCATCTTCGCCGATCCGCAACACCGCCAGGAAGGCTTCCTGGGGGATGTCCACCTTCCCGATTCGCTTCATCCGCTTCTTTCCTTCCTTCTGTTTTTCCAACAACTTGCGCTTGCGCGTGATATCCCCGCCGTAGCACTTGGCCAGCACATTTTTGCGCAGCGGGCTCACCGTCTCGCGGGAGATGACCTTGGCGCCGATAGCCGCCTGGATGGCCACTTCGAACTGCTGCCGGGGGATCAGTTCGCGCATCTTGGAGACCAGCGCCCGCCCCCGCTCGTAGGCAAAATCCTTGTGCACGATCACCGAGAGCGCATCCACCGGCTCGCCGCCCACCAGGATGTCCAGCTTCACCATGGGCGACTCCCACTCCCCGGCCAGTTGATAGTCCAGTGACGCGTAGCCGCGCGAGATCGACTTCAGCCGGTCATAAAAATCCAGAACGATTTCGTTCAACGGCAACTCGTAGGTCAGCAGCACGCGCGTGCTCGTCACGTACTCGAAGTTCAACTGCCGGCCGCGCTTTTCCTCCACCAGCTTGAAGATGCCGCCGACATATTCTTCATTGGTCAGAATTTTGGCCGTAATCACCGGCTCGTGGATACAGTCGATATTGCCCGGCTCCGGCCAGCGCGACGGGTTGTCCACCTCCATCACGCTGCCGTCGGTCAGCGTAATGTGATAGCGCACGCCGGGAGCGGTGGTAATCAGGTCCAGCTCGTACTCCCGTTCCAACCGCTCCTGGATGATCTCCATGTGCAACAGCCCCAGAAAGCCGCAGCGGAAGCCAAAGCCCAGCGCCACCGAGCTTTCCGGCTCAAAGAAGAACGACGAATCGTTCAGCCGCAGTTTTTCCAGCGCGTCGCGCAGCAGCGTGTGCTCGTGCGAGTCCACCGTGTACAGGCCGGCAAAGACCATCGGCTTGATGTCTTCAAAGCCCGGCAGTTGCGCCGCTGCCGGCCTCGTGTCGTCGGTCACCGTGTCGCCGATCTTGGTGTCGCTCACTGTCTTGATGGTGGCCGCAAAAAATCCCACCTCCCCGGCCAGCAGCTCTCCAATCTCCACCGGCTTGGGCATCAACACGCCCATCGACTCCACTTCAAAGGCCTTCCCATTCGACATCAGCCGGATGCGCTGCCCCTTGCGCATCGTGCCCTGCATCACGCGCACCAGCACGATCACGCCGCGATAGGAATCGAACCAGGAATCGAAGATCAGCGCCTGCAAAGGCGCATCGGGGTCGCCGGTGGGCGGCGGCAAGCGGTGAACAATGGCTTCCAGCACCTCGTCCACGCCCTGGCCGGTCTTGGCGCTCACCGGAATCGCATCGGTTGCGTCCAGCCCCACCGCCTTCTCAATGGCCTCCTGCGTCCGCAAAATGTCCGCCGAGGGCAGGTCGATCTTGTTGATGACCGGAATGATCTCCAGCCCGTGGTTGATGGCTAGATAAGCATTCGCCAGCGTCTGCGCCTCCACGCCCTGCGAGGCGTCCACCACCAGCAGCGCGCCCTCGCACGAGGCCAGCGAGCGCGAAACCTCGTAGCTGAAGTCCACGTGCCCCGGCGTGTCAATCAGGTTCAGCTGATAGGTGTTGCCGTCGTGCGCCTTGTACATCATGCGCACCGCGTGGGCCTTGATGGTGATGCCGCGCTCCCGCTCCAACTCCATGTCATCCAGAATCTGCGCCTGCATCTCCCGGCCCGTCACCGACCCGGTCAGCTCCAGCAGACGGTCGCTCAGCGTCGACTTGCCGTGGTCGATGTGGGCAATAATCGCAAAATTTCTGAGGAAGCGAGCGTCCATTTTGGCTTGGTGAAGAGGTTTTTCGCGCCCTTGCGGCGCGCATCTCCCCAGGCCATAGCTTATCATCGGCATAGAGCAACCGTTTCCCTTATGCGCCTTGGCAGAACGTGGTATCGACTCTTCGGCTGCACCGTGCTGGCTCTCTCGCTGGCAGGCTGCACCCCCACCGCGCCCACCGGAGCTTCCCAGGGCGCGCGGCCGCAAGCCACCGCCCCCGCTCTCACCTTGGGCACGAACGCCAACTCGGCTGCGCCCCCGCAAGCCCTCCAGGCTCCCGCTCCTGCGCCCCATGCGCCTACCCGTGAGCAGCAGCGGGTCCGTTTACTGATTCAGCAGGTGGAGGAGGTCTACGCCCGCGGCGATGCCGACTACCACAAGGGAAAATTGGCCGAGGCCAAGCAGGAGTTTGATCGCGCCGTGGACCTCATGCTCACTTGTGGCATCGACATCAAGAGCAATGACGAGCTGCAGGAGGAGTTCGACCGCATCGTGGACCAGGTCAACGCGCTGGAGATGGAAGCTCTCAAACAGGGCAGCGGCTTTGTCCCCAAGGAAGAGGAGACCCCAGCCGACGTAGCTGAGGACGTGACCTTTACGGTGGACCCCAACATCGTGGCCAAGGTCAGAGCCGACCTGGCCACCACCAACTCCGATCTTCCCCTGGTGGTCAATAACTACGTGGCCACCTACATCAATTTCTTCGCCAACACCCAGAAGGGTCACAACACCCTGCTCCACTCCTTCGAGCGCGCCGGCCGCTACAAGGCCATGATTCAGCGCGTGATGGCCGAAGAGGGCGTGCCGCAGGACCTCATCTATCTGGCGGTGGCCGAATCCGGATTTCAGCCGCGCGCCGTCAATCGCCGCTCCCGCGCCGGCGGCATGTGGCAGTTCATGCCGCGGTCCTACTACGGGCTGGCTCACAACGCTTATGTGGACGAGCGCTTCGATCCGGAAAAATCCACCCGCGCCTACGCCCGCTATATGAAGTACATCTATAGCCAACTGGGCGACTGGTATCTGTCCATGGCCGGTTACGACTGGGGCGCGGGCAACGTGCAGCGCGCCGTTGAAAAGACCGGATACGCCGACTTCTGGGAACTCTACAAGCGCGGCGAATTGCCCAAGGAAACCAAAAATTACGTGCCGGAGATACTGGCCGCCATCATCATTGCCAACCATCCTGCGCAGTACGGCTTTACCGATGTCACGCTCGACCCGCCGGTACTCACTGACACCGTGACCATCAACTATCAGGTCAACCTCCGGCTGGTCTCAGACCTGACGGGGGCGCCCGTCGATGAGCTGACGGCGTTGAATCCCAGCCTGTTGCGCATGATCACCCCGCCCGATGCGCCCTTCGATCTGCATCTGCCCGGCGGAACAGCGGCGGTCTTTCAGCAGCGCATCGCATTGATTCCCGAGGGCAAGCGCAATGCCTGGCGCTACCATCGCGTTGCCGAAAGCGATTCGCTGGCCTCGGTGGCGCTCAAGTATCACGTTACGGAGACGGCCCTGGCCGCGGCCAATCATCTGCGCGTCCGTGATGGCATTAACGGTGCCGAGGCGCTGCTGGTGCCCGCGGCCCCGGTCGCCGAGCCGGTGCACACCAGGATCTACACGGCGCGCAAGGGAGAGACGCTGGTCACCATTGCCGATCGCTTCGGCGTCTCGCTCACCCAGTTGCGCCGCTGGAACAAGCTCACCGGCATAAAAGTGCAGCCCGGCCAGCGGCTCTATGTGGCCGACCCCGCCACCATCCACCACCCCGCCGCTAGCGCGCATCGCAGCGCCGGCTCTCCGGCGGGCGTCCATGCGCAGGCCGCGCCGGCAAAGAGCGCGTCGGCTGCGAACAAAGCGCCCGTAAACCATCCCTCCACCCCTGCTGCTGCCAGGAAAACGGGAACGGCAAACACAAATCAATCCCCCGTCCGTAAACCAGCCGCTGCCTCCACGGCCAGCTCGCCAAAATAATATTTTTCGAAAACTGCATTTCGTGCTTGTCAACTGACGGTGTATGCGTGCAATCTATTGCTAGTGGAATTCCGCGAGCGAAGAGCACAATTCTCCGCCGCGAGAAATTGAAGATGAAAAATTAGTGCAGCGGCAGGCCGCTGGAGGCAATGGGATGGAAGACGTGTTCAGGATGTACGCGATGAGCGACGGCGAAGCGAATGCCAAGCCGGCCGCGTTTGACTCCGATCACAACGACTTTGAAGAGGATGAAGAGGTTGAAACCTTTAGCGTGCTCACCTCCTCGGACGACGATGAGGGAGCAGCTGTAGAGTCGGTGATCGTGGCCGTGGAAAAACCAGCATCGAAACCGGCCCCTAAGGCCGCGAAGAAAAAGGCTCCCGCAAAGAAGGCTGCCAAGAAGGCTCCGGCAAAGAAAGTCGCCAAAAAGGCAGCCGCGAAAAAAGTTGTGGCAAAAAAGGCCGCAAAGAAGTCCGCCAAGAAGAGCAAGGCTGGCGCAAAAAAGGGCGGAAAGGCTGTGGCCAAGAAGGCCGCTGCCGGCAAGCGCGCCAGAAAATCCAACAAACGAGGTAAAAAGTTGGCCGTTAAGAAAGCAGCAAAGAAGGCGCCTGCCAAGAAGGCTAAGGCGAAGAAGGCAGTTGCCAAGAAGAAGGCTCCTGCGAAGAAAAAGAAGTAAAACCGCTGCGAAATAGGCAACCATGTTGCAGCGTAGCCTGATGTTCAAGGCAAGCAAAAAAGCCCGGCGCGAGTCGGGCTTTTTTGCGCCTGCGCTCAGGCGGCCTGCTTATGCTGGGGAGACGGGAGCGTTAAGTTGTGCCAGATGCCAGCGCTGATGCCGGAAGTAATCCTCCACGACAAAGCGCAGCGTAACCGGCGTGTTGTCGCCGATTTTGCATACCGCATCCAGCCGCTCTTCGGGAATATGATCCACCGCGGCCGCAAGAATCTCGTGCTCCACTTCCCACCAATGCACCAGGGTAGCCCAGGGTAGTTCGCTATAGCCGTGCGCCGCGACCCATTCGGCCTGCGCATAGTCTGGCCCTGTGAAGCTGCCGTGGATAGCGGCGCGAACAAAGCGCTGGCGGTTGTTGGCAGCCGAATCGAGCAGGTGCCCGACGATCTGCTTGCGCGTCCAACCGCCCTCGCGCCACGGTATCTCCGCAATCTCCGGTGAAAGAGCAAGCAGGGCTGTATGAACCGCCTTCAACTCGTCACGGAAGCGCTGGGCAAGCTGGGTAGGCATCGCATCCTCTTTGTGAACATTCGACTAAGATCAGTCTACCAAGAAAGGCAAGCAAAAAAGCCCGGTGTAAACCGGGCTTTTTTGTGTCTGAAAACGGTTGACCTCGAGCGCCCTCTTAATTTCCTTGAGGAGGCTTGACGGACAGGTCTTTCGGCTTGACAATCTGGCTTTGCGGCGGCTTAACAGATAGATCTTGTGCTTGTGGGGGCTTCACAGAAGTTTCTTCCGCGCGAAGCGCTTTGGCGGAGCCTGGCTTGGGTTTGTCATGAATGGTCATGTTCTCTTTATCTCCTTTGGGATTGCCGGGTTAAAGGGTTGGACGCGCCTACGGGCCGTTCTTCTTGCGATGCCTTGTCGGAGCCACCTGTTGAGACGGGTTACTTCCCGGATTTTGCCTGCGCCAGCGCCGCCAGAACCTCTTCCGAGTGGTGCTGCACCTGGACCTTGGTCCACACCTGGGCGATCTTGCCCGCCGGGTCGATGAGGAAGGTGTTGCGGTTGGCAATAGTGAAGGTGGCAAAGTGGCCCAGCGAGCCGTAGGCCTCCACCACCTTGTGCTCCGGGTCGGCCAGCAGCCGGAAGGTCAGCCCCTCCTTGGTGCAAAACTGCTTGTGGCTGTCGGGCGTATCCACGCTCACGCCCAGAATCACCGCTCCGGCCGCGTCATACTGCGCCTGGTCGCGCTGAAAATTGTGCGCCTCAATGGTGCATCCCGGGGTCATGTCCTTGGGATAGAAGTAGAGCACCACCCACTTGCCGCGAAAGCTCGCGAGCGAAATCTGGGAGCCGTCCTGCGACGGAAGCGTAAAGCCGGGCGCAACCTGCCCCACGGCGGGCAGAGCTTGTTGATTTTGATCGTTTTGTCCAGCCGCGCGGACTACAACCGTGACCACTGCCACTGCGGCCACAACAAGAATAAGGAGAAGGGGAATTCTCACGTGTAACCTCCGCTCCATTGGATGGCAAATCAGGCCGTCAGGACGCAGAGAGTTTTTTCGAGCCAGGCTCAGCGTGCCGTCCCCACAATCGCAATCCCCGCCTCATCCGCCCGCTTCAGCAGCTTTTCGCGGTCAAAGAGCAGTGTCTTGCCCGCCTCCACCGAAAGGCAGCTCGCCCCGGCGCGATTCATCGTCTCCACGGTCGCCATCCCGATCACCGGCACGTCGAAGCGCATATCCTGATTGGGCTTGGCCACCTTGACCACCGTCAGCCGCCTCTCAAGCGTCGATTCGTCGCTCTCCAGCGTCTCCATCAGCCTGCCCGCCCGCTCAATCGCCGCGTCGGTCCCCTCCATCGCCTCCACCGCCACGCAGGCCTGCGCCGCCACCACCACCGTCTGCCCAATGTCGAATCCCGCCACCGCCCGCGCCACGCTCAGTCCGTACTCGATGTTCCTGCGCTCCTCCTCATCCGGAGCGCGCTTGGTCAGCACGCCCTCCCCGGCCAGCAGCGGTTCCAGAAACTTGGTCGAACTCATCAGCTCAATGCCCTCATCCTCCAGCACCTTGGCCACCGCCCCGATCAGCCTGTCCGTCGAGCGCACCGGCAAATTCAGCAATAACTTGGCCAGCCGCCAATCCGGCCGGATGCTGGAAAAAATCTGCTTGTGCTTCACCTGCCCGGCCATCACCGCCTTCGTGACGCCTTCCTTGTGAAAGGTTTCAATCAGTCGCGACAGCTCGCCCAGCGAAAGCCAGTGAACCGTGATCCCGCTATCTTCCGCCGCGCGCCGGTCGATCTCCGCGTCCGTCTCTTCGCGGATCGCCGCCACTACCACGCTCAGCCCCTGCGCCCGCGCCGCATCCAGCAGCAAAAACGGAAACCGCCCGTTGCCGGCAATGAGGCCGAGTTTCATGACGCCCGCCGAATCGAAACCCGGCACATAATTGGGTTCTGTCTCACCGCAGCACCCATTCGCCCGAGCGTTTAATCTCCCGGTACATTGCGTCCGGGGCGAGGTCAATCTCACCAGGCCAAGTGACGGCGCCTTCTTCAACCCGCGCCTGCCTAAACACTTCTGGTATTTTCAATGCCTCGAAGACTCCGCTCAGGTGGCTGGTTTCAAAGCGCACCTTACCTTCCGTGCCGTCCTTGAATCGAACAACGAGAACCAGCGGCGAAATAGGCTTAACGGAGACCACATCCCAATTCATAGCCTTACTCCAATGGAGCGATATTGATCGGCGGCTGTTTAGCCCGGCAAAGCTCCCAGTCAGCAAGCAATTCGGTTTGGTGCAGCTCTGCCCAGTCCAATACCAGACTCAATGCTCGCCTTGGCAGATGTCCTTCCATTACCTCAAGCCGTCCAATATCAATTACAGCCTGATGTTCATTATATTTTGCATGAAAATGCGGTGGCGCGTGATCGTCGAAGAACATTCGAATGAAAATGCCAAAGAACTGGCTGATCGTAGGCATATTCTGACTCCCTTACGCGTCCCGTCCTGCTTCAGTCATTCAGCATACAATCAGCCGACAGGCGCGTCACTTGATCACCCCGCGCTCACTGCGCTCAATAAACCCAGCCAGCAGCGCAGCGTCCTCGCCCTCCAGCTCCTTGATCTTCTCCAGAGCCTGCGTCGTGTTCAGCTTCGCCGCCAGCAGCAGCCGGAAGGCCTTCTGCAACACCTGCAACCGCTCCGGCGAAAACCCCCGCCTCACCAAGCCCACCTTATTCATCCCGAAGGCCTTGTTCTCCCGCTTGGACGAGGTCAGCGAAAACGGCAGCACATCCTGCGTCACAATCGTCCCGCCGCCGATAAACGCGTACTTGCCCACCACGCAATGCTGGTGCACCGGGCAGAAGGCCCCCACCGTCGCGTAATCCTCGATGACCACGTGCCCCGCCAGCGTGGCGCAATTGGCCAGAATGCAGTGGCTGCCTACCTGGCTGTCGTGGCCGATATGCACCCCGGCCATCAGCAAACAATCCGACCCCAGCCGCGTCACCCCTCCGCCGCCCGCCGTTCCGCGGCTGATCGTCACGCACTCGCGAATCGTGTTGTCGTCGCCCATCTCGAAGGCCGTCGGCTCGCCCTTGTACTTCAGGTCCTGCGGAGCCACGCCCACCGCGCAAAACGGATGAAACGTGTTGCGCGCGCCGATCCGCGTCCGCCCGTCCAGCACCACGTGCGAGATCAGCCGGCACTCCTCGCCCAGCTCCACCTCCGGCCCAATCGTGCAATACGGCCCCACCGTGCACGAAGCCGGAACCACCGCTCGCGCCGCAATCACCGCGCTGGGATGAACGTTCACTCCGCCGCCTCAATCTGCGCCTCGCCCGTCACCGCCTCGGTCTCCGGCGTCCGGTGCACAATCGAGCAGGTCAGAATCGCCTGGCAGGCCAGCTTGCCCTCCACTAAGGCTTTAGCCTCCATGCGCCCCAGCCGGCTCTTGAACGTCAGCACGTCCACCTCGATGCGCAGTTGATCTCCGGGCACAACCGCGCGGCGGAACTTAGCCTTATCGATGCCCGTGAATACCGCCAGCTTCTTCTCGCGATCCGGAATCTCGTTCATCATGATGATCGCCCCGGCCTGCGCCATCGCCTCAATCACCAACACCCCCGGCATAATCGGGTAATCCGGAAAGTGCCCCTGAAAATAGGGCTCGTTCATGGTCACGTTCTTGATGGCCACCAGCCGCTTGCCGCGCTCAAACTCAACCACTCGGTCAATCAACAGAAACGGGTAGCGATGGGGAAGCAATCCCAGGATCTCCTGGATATCAAAGGTCATGCGGGTCTCCAATGAGCGGCGGACGGATCTGCTTGTGCGCTCTAGTGGATTATATCGAAAGCCCTACACATCCTTATCTGTCATCCTGAGCGGAGCGTAGCGCAGTCGAATGCCTGCACTGAGCGAAGTAGAAGTGGACCTGCTTATTGAAATCCTGGCTAAGGGTGTGACCGATGCCGTTCGATTTGCCCCGCCGCAGGCGTTCGCCTGGACGGCCAGTCCTTGCAGATTATTTCCCCACTTCATGCACAATGATTTTCAGAAGTCTTCCTGCCAATCGTTGTCCGGCACGTCCTCTTAGCGCCGCCTGTCGGTCGGAAGCTGCCAACAGAGGCCGAAACGTCCCGTAACTCCTTTGTCAGGAATATTTTGTAGGGAACTTCTTTGTTTTGAAGATTTTACAGCGCAACCCTGCCTGTAAGCTCAAGAAAACAAGTCGTTTGCACCCAAAATATGGGTGGGGGTACCCCTGGTGCCAGCTTTGACGGCCTATCAAGGCCAACGGAAAGCACTGCTAATCTTCGGCGGGTTCTATCAAAGGGGATGTCAAGTAAAAACAATTCTCCTGATCCGCTTACGTCACGATTTCCTGCGCCTGCGTATAAACCTCAACTCTGCCGGTAGCCGAATGCTGCACGCCTAGACGGCCAGTCTTCCCAACGAAGGGGTCACTGGTGCCCGGCCATTTACCTCGCATCTGCTAAAGTGAGGTAGAGTCCCTTGGCGCAAAACCCTCGCCGCTAGAGGGTTTTACGCAGTCCATCGGGAACTCGCCCAAGAAAAACATGCCTCACGACCTGCCCAAAGCTTACGACCCCGCCATCATTGAAGATCACTGGGCCGAATACTGGGTGCGCGAGAAGCTCTTCGCCCAGCCCACGCCCTCCGCCGACGCCGCCGCCGGAAAAGGTGAGCCTTTTACCATCCTGCTGCCGCCGCCCAACGTCACCGGCCGCCTGCACATGGGCCACATGCTCAACCAGACGGAGATGGACATTCTTATCCGCTGGCGTCGCATGACCGGCCGTCGCGCCCTGTGGCTGCCCGGCACCGATCACGCCGGCATCGCCACGCAGATGATGGTCGAGCGCCAGCTAGTCTCCGAAGGCTCCAGCCGCCAGAAGCTCGGCCGCGAGGCCTTTGTCGAGCGCGTGTGGGAGTGGAAACGCCATTATGGCGGCGCGATTCTCGACCAGATGAAGCGCCTCGGCGCCTCGGTCGATTGGCAGCGCGAATACTTCACCATGGACGAGAACCTGTCCGTCGCGGTGCGCGAGGCCTTCGTCCGCCTTCATGAGCAAAATCTAATTTACCGTGGCGCTTACATCGTGAACTGGTGCCCGCGATGCCAAACAGCAATCAGCGACCTGGAAGTGTTCCACGAGGAACATTCTGGGCACCTCTGGGAGATTCGCTACCCGGTGCTCGATGCGAAAGGTAAGGATACTGACGAGTTTTTAGCGGTGTCGACCACCCGCCCCGAGACCATGCTCGGCGACGTGGCCGTGGCCATCCATCCCGAAGACGAGCGCTACCTCAACTTGCACGGCAAGAAGCTACGCCTGCCGCTGATGAACCGCGAGATTCCCATCATCCTCGACGAGTGGGTCAGCCGCGACTTCGGCACAGGCGCGGTCAAGGTCACTCCGGCTCACGATCCCAACGACTTCGTCCTCGCCGAGCGTCACCATTTGCCGCCGATTAACATCATGGACGACACCGGCCACATCAACGCCGAAGGTGGGCCCTATGCCGGCCTCGAACGTTACGCCGCGCGCAAGCGCGTCGTCGCCGACCTCGAAGCCCAAGGCCTCTTGGCCGGCATCAAGGACTACGTCAACAACGTCGGCCACTGCGACCGTTGCAAGACGGTCGTTGAGCCGCGCCTCTCCACGCAATGGTTCATCAAGATTCAGCCTCTGGCCGACAAGGCCAAAGAAGCTGTCCGGCAAGGCCACATCAAGTTCACGCCGGAGATGTACGAGAAGACCTACTTCGAGTGGATGGAGAATATCCACGACTGGTGCATCTCACGCCAGCTCTGGTGGGGCCATCGCATTCCCGCATGGCACTGCGCAGAGTGCCGCAAGATTACCGTCGCCCGCATCGATCCAACCGCCTGCGCCCATTGCGGCTCAAAAAAGATCACGCAGGAGACAGACGTTCTCGACACCTGGTTTTCCTCCGGCCTTCTGCCGGTTTCTGTCTTCGGTTGGCCCAACATCACGCCCGAAACGCGCGCCGATTTCGATGCGTTCTACCCGACCAGCCTCCTCGTCACCGGCTTCGACATTCTCTTCTTCTGGGTCGCGCGCATGATCATGTTCGGCTGCTGGTTCGCCGAAGAGGTTCCGCACGCCGACGGCTCCAGGCGCTTGCTGGCGGATTCGGTTCCCTTCCGAGAGGTCTACATCCACGCCCTGGTGCGCGACGCCAATCGCGAGAAGATGTCTAAGACCAAGGGCAACGTCCTCGACCCCATTGAGATCGTCAAAACATATGGAACGGACGCGGTGCGCTTCACGCTGGCCAGTATGGCCTCGCCGGGCACCGACATCGCCTTCAACATCGCCCGCACCGAGGGCTACCGCGCCTTCGCTAATAAGATCTGGAATGCCGCCCGCTTCCTCTTCATGAACGTAGACCGTGCCGCGGAGATCGGTATCACAGTTGATGTATTACAGATCGAATCGAGTCTTCATCTACACCCACATGATGGGACTGATGCGGATCGCTCGATCACGTCGAGGCTTGCTACAACTGCCGGGCAGGTAAATCTCGCGCTTGAGAATTATCGTTTTGATGAAGCCGCTAGCATCATTTATCAGTTCTTCTGGGGCGATTTTTGCGATTGGTATCTTGAGATTGCCAAGTTGCAATTGGACTATTCGGAATCAGCGGATCGGAATTCAACAAGGAAAAGCCTTCATATCCTTATCGGCGTCTTTGAAGCAGCATTGCGATTGCTTTCGCCATTTATGCCGTTCATCACAGAGGAATTATGGCACGCAATCTATAATGGAATTCCACCTTTCAAGTCTATCGCCCTCTCTCAGTTTCCGCAGCAGACGATTGCCGTTACAAACAAGGGCGCGGAGAGCAAAATGGCGTTTCTCAAGGAATTTATATCTGAGACACGCGCCGCGCGAAAAGAGCGTGGAGTTGAAGAAAAGGCGACCGTGCCGCTGACCTACTTTTCGGATGCTTTAGGCGTTGGGATTGTTAGCGCCAATGTGCACGTCATTCAGAGCCTAGCAAGGACCTCGCCAATTCAAGTCTCTTTGATGGAGATACAGAGTCCGACCAAGCGAAGCACACCCAAGTTCGATTTGGATATTGTCTACGAAAAACAATTAGATATCGCCGCCGAACGCGCGCGTTTGACAAAAGACATCGCCAAGTATGAGAAAAATCTAATCTCCGCTGAGCGCCAGCTAGGCAACGAAGGCTTTCTGGCCAAGGCTCCGGCGCAGGTGGTTGAAGGGTTGAAGAAGCAGGAAGCGGAGACACGGCTGCTACTCGAAAAAGCTCGCGCCGCATTGGAAGCGCTCCCAAGAGAATGAGAGCGGTAACTGATCACTGACCACTGAGAACTGACCACTGTTATGGATTGGAAGAACAGCCACATCGACGCATTGCTGGAGCAGGCCTTGTTGGAAGACAAGGCGGCCGGCGACACCACGACCAACCTCACCATTGACGCCGATCTGCGTGCCACCGGCTCGATTGTTGCGCGCCAGGAGATGGTGGTGTGCGGGCTGGGAGCGGTGCCGCAGTTTCTGGAGATCTTTGCCCGGCTCGACAAGAGAGCCCCGGCGCAGACCCGCTTCGAGGTGGTCAGCCACCCAGAGATCTTCGACGGCGTGCGCGTTCATGAGGACCAGGTGCTGGCCGTGATTCGCCATAACGCGCGCACGCTTCTCAGTTGCGAGCGAGTGATTCTGAACCTGATGCAGCATCTGAGCGGCATCGCCACGCTGACGCGCAAGTTTGTCGATGCGATACACGGAACCCACGCCCACATTCTCGACACGCGCAAGACGGTTCCGGGATTGCGGGCGCTGGAAAAATACGCCGTGCTGTGCGGCGGGGGAACCAATCACCGGCTCGATTTGGCCAGCGGAATTCTTATCAAGAATAACCACATCTCGCTGGGAGGAGGGCTGCCTGCGGTGCTGACCCGCGCCCTGGAAAAGCGCAAGAAGGGCCAGCGCGTGCAGGTTGAGGTGCGCAGCCCACAGGAACTGGAAGAAGCTCTCGAATACGGGGCGGAGGCGATTCTGCTGGACAACATGACGCCCAAAGAGGTGAAGCGCGCGGTGGAGCGCATCCGTCGCGCAGCCGAGGAGCAGACAATTAGCGCGCAAGAGATGCGCTGGATTCCCATCGAGGCCTCGGGTGGTATCACTCTTGAAAACATCCGCGCCTACGCCGAGACCGGCGTGGACTTTATCAGCGTGGGCGCACTGACCCACTCCGCCAAGGCCGCCGACATCTCCATGCGCATCCATGCGGAGACAGAGTAGCCGTGCGCGAAGACCTGCTCGACTTGTATGACCTGGCCGCGTTGGCGTGCGCGCTGACCGGAACCATCTTTGCGGGCAAGCTGCATTTTTCTCCGCTCACGGATTCCACGAACTCAGATGCGCTGGAGGCCGCCCGCAGCGGCGCGCCGAATGGCTCCGTTTATTTTTCCGATGAGCAGCGAGCCGGACGCGGTCGCGGCGATCACGCGTGGGACTCGGCTGCGGGCGATGGACTTTACGCGAGCGTGTTGCTGCGCACGCCGATTCCCGCCGTTCGGCTGCCGCTGCTTCCGCTGGCCGCGGGACTGGCCGCTGCCGAGGCTACTCGCGCCGTCGCTGGAGTCGCCATCGATCTGCGCTGGCCAAATGATCTTCTTATTGGCTCGCTCAAAGTGGGCGGCATCCTGGCGGAGTCGAAGATTTCCGGCGGCTTTGCTGATTTTGCCGTCGTTGGAATCGGCATCAATGTTCATCAGCGCTCCTTTTCTCCGGATCTGATTGCGACAGCCACCTCGCTCGATCTGGAATCCGGGGTCCCCAGCGACACGGGGTCCCCAGTGAGCGATTTTTGCTCGCTGGGGTGGGGGGACAGGTCTTCGTCGCTGGGGTGGAAAACGAAGCGCAGTGTTTCGCGCCAGCCCTTGCTCCTCTCCCTGCTAAAATCGCTGGAGAGAGAGACGCATCTGCTACTCGCTCCGGCGGCGGTCACGATTCCCGAGCGCGTCGAGCTGGCTTCGACCTGGATTCGCGGGCGGCGCGTCGAAGTGCACGGTCCGCAGGCCTGCACCGGCGTGACGGCCGGGTTGGACGAGAACGGCTTCCTGCTGGTGCGCACGGATGCGGGAGTGGTAGCCGTGCAGACCGGTGGCATTCGCGCCGCGGAGATAAGCTGAGATAACTATGCTGCTAGCCATCGATGTCGGCAATACGAATACGGTGCTGGGGCTTTACAAGCTCGAAGGAAAACGTCCCGAGCTGGCCGCGCACTGGCGCGTCACCACGCACCGCTCTCAAACCGCCGACGAGTACGGCGTGTTCTTTGTCAACTTGTTTGAAATGAACAAGTTGTCGCCAAGCCAAGTCTCGCACATCATCATCTCGTCGGTGGTGCCGCCGGTGGAGAGTACGCTGCGCCGGGTCTGCGAAGATTACTTCCACACCAAGCCACTCTTTGTTGAGCCGGGCATCAAAACTGGAATGCCAGTGCTGCAAGATAATCCCGCGGACCTGGGCGCCGACCGGCTGGTGAACTCCGTCGCCGCCTTCGAGCGCTACGGCGGCCCATGCATCGTGGTGGACTTTGGCACGGCGACCACCTTCGACGTGATCTCGGCCAAGGGCGAGTACCTGGGCGGGGCCATTGCGCCGGGGCTGGGCCTAAGCGCCGATGCGCTCTTCTCGCACGCGGCGCGGTTGAGCCGCGTAGACATCAAGCGCCCGGCCAAGGTGATAGGCACCAACACCGTCACCCACCTGCAAAGCGGACTCTATTTCGGCTACATCGGATTGGTGGACGGCATTCTGGAGCGCATTGAGGCCGAGCTGGGCCAGAAGCCGCGCGTCATCGCCACCGGCGGCTTGGCGCGGCAGATCACCGAGAATTCGCGCTTCATCACCGAGATTGACGAGATGCTCACCCTCGACGGCCTTCTGATTCTCTATGAGCGCAACCGCCCGGCCAAGCAGCACTGAGGCGCACGCGTGCTGAACTACTTCAACTACTTCACCGAGATCGAGGAGCGCTTTCAGCAGCGGCGCGGGGCTCTGCTATTGCTCTCCACGCTGGATTGGGCGCTGATCGAGACTTGGCGCGAGGCGGGAGTTCCGCTGGAGGCCGTGCTGCGCGGAATCGACGCTGCATTCGATAAATATGAAGCGCGGCAGAAGCGCGCTCGGATGCGGCGCATCAACGGCCTGGCGTGGTGCGCGCAGGCAGTGATGGTGGCCGCCGAGGAGTTGCGCGAAGCCTCCGCCGGAACGGCCCCCGCCATAATCGCTCGCGAATCGGGATTCGAGCGGGAACGCGTGGCCGCACACTTGGAAGCCGCCGCAACCGCGTTGGACGAGGCGAAGGTGGCTCCGGAGGCCAGCGCCGCTACTGCCGCCCGCCTGCGCGAGTTGGCAGGCGACGCGCACGGCAGCGAAGGTCAGAAGCTGGATTTGGAAGAGCTGGAACGCACTCTTACTGTTCTCGAAGAGAAGCTTTTTGCCGCCTTGACTGCCGCGGCTCCCGAGGAGCTGCTGGTGAGCCTGAAGGCACACGCGGCGCGCGAACTGGCGCCCTATCGCAGCCGCATGGGAGCCGTGCAGTTGCGCCAGGTGGAGCGGCAGTTTGTGCAGAAGCAGTTGCTGGTGCACTACAACCTGCCACGCCTGAGTTTGTTTTACATGAGTCAGCAATGACGCTTCCCGCGACGCCGCCCGCAAAACAATTCGCCGAACCGCTACTTGTCGAAATCGAGAAGCCGGTCTACGGCGGAGCCTGCCTGGCGCGCATTGACGGCAAGGCGGTTTTTGTGCCGCTCACCTTGCCGGGCGAGCAGGCGCGGGTGCGCATCACGAAAGCCAAGTCAGGCTACGCAACCGCTGAGGTTGAAGAGATTATCCGCGCAGCTCCGGTGCGCATTGTGCCGGCCTGCCCGCACTTCGGCGCGTGCGGCGGCTGCCATTACCAGCACACCGATTATGCAACCCAACTGGCCCTCAAGCAGGCCATCCTGCGCGAAACCCTAGAGCGCGGCGGCGTTCGAGTGCCGGATGAGATTGCCTTCCTCTCCGGCGAACCCTGGCGCTATCGCAACCGCATCCGAATGGCCATGGACGCGGCGGGAAACCCCGGCTATCGTGGCCGGCGCTCCCACGGAGTGATTCCCATTCAGCAGTGCCCCATCGCCGCACCGTTGCTGATTGAAACTGCGCTGGCTTTTGCGGACGTTGCGCGCAGGTTTGCATCGGCGCTGCGCTCCACGGAGGTTGCGCTCTTTTGCGATGCGGCCGAGACCGCGCTGCTGGCCACGGTCTTCACCGCAAACCCCGCTAAGATGCGTTTTGATGCGTTGGCGCTGGCCTGGCGCGAGCGGGTTTCCGCGCTCATCGGAGCGGAGCTGGTAACCGAGGGCCGCGCTGGCCAGCAGCCACGCACGCTGGCGCAATGGGGTGCGGCATCGCTTGACTATCGCGCCGCCGGCTTCGACTATCGCGTGAATCACGGCGCATTTTTTCAGGTCAACCGCTGGCTGGTGGACGCTCTGATTGAGCGGGTTGTCGCCGGCCAGCAAGGCGAGCTTGCCTGGGACCTCTTTGCCGGCGTGGGACTCTTCGCGCGGCAGCTTGCGGCCAACTTCACACGCGTGGTCGCTGTCGAGTCGGCTCCTTCGGCAGTAGAAGCGCTTGCGGCCAACCTCAAAGGCACATCCGGGATTCCGGTGATGAGCGAGACTTTGGTTTTTCTCCGCACCCACGCTCCCCATCGCCCTGCCGGCGCGGCTTCCCGCTCGGCAACCCCTGATCTGATCGTAGTGGACCCGCCGCGAACCGGCCTGGGCGCGGAGACCTGCGCGCTGCTCGGCGAGATTGCCGCGCCCGCCCTGGTCTACGTCTCCTGCGACCCGGCCACGCTGGCCCGAGACCTGCGCGCGCTCCTCGCCTCCGGCTACCAAATCCAATCCATCACCCTCGCCGACCTCTTTCCCCAAACCTATCATCTTGAAACAGTGGTCCATTTGCGACGGGCCTGATAGGCTGGAAAGCGGTTCTCCAATTCGCGTTCCCTAGTTATCTTTGTGCAAGGAGGATCTTTCTTGAGGAAAAATCCACTCAGTAGTTGTGGTTTCGGACAATTGCAATTGGAGAACCGCTTGAGTGCCAGAAGAGCTTTTTTCACTTTCAGGCGCGATGGAAACTGAATCCCCCATCTCCGCGCAAGCCGCCGGCGCTCCCGCAGCGCTGGGCCCTGGAACGGGTTCCGTCCCGCTCTTTCACGCGGCCTGGCTCTTTGCCGTGGGGATTGCCGTTGCCCATGCTCTCTTTCTGCGGCCCAGCCTGGTGCTCATCGCGCTGGCGCTGGTGGCCGTGTTGTGCGGCGTGGCGGCATTTCGTGGGCAGCGCATCGCCTGGCTGCCGCTGGCTGCGCTGTGGATGCTGCTGGGGGCATGGTGCGCCTGGATGGAGCCGCATCCGGCGCCCGCGCCCGCCCTGGCCGCGCTCTCTGACAGCCTGCTGCGCACCGTCGAAGGCACGGTTGTCGATGCCGGTCCGGTGCGCGGCGAGACAGAGCAGAACCTGGACGAGCCAGACTCAACGCAGCGCCCCTCGCAGAGAATTGATCTGCGCCTCTCCAGCCTGGAAGTGGTCACCGACGGCGAGGACGCGCAGAGGCCGGTCGAAGGCCGCGTGCGGCTGACCGTTCGCTGGCCCGAAGCCCCGGCAAACCAGCAACTCTTCCACTGCGGCGAACGCCTTCGCGCCGTGGTGCGCCTGCTGCCGCCCGAGGTCTATCACGATCCCGGCGTCTGGAGCCGCGAGGATTTCCTCGTTGAACAGAACATCACCTCCACGGCCTCAGTCTCTATGGATCGCGTAGAACGTCTCGGTCCATCAGCCGGCCTCTTTCTCGTCTGCCGTGTCAGCGGAATGAAGCGCGCCTCGAGCGCCCGCCTGCAGGCCCTGCCCGCGGCCATGCGCCGCCTGCCTGCTCCCTTGCGCCTTTCTGAGGACGATGCCATTATGCTGGCCGCCATGGTCACCGGCGACCGCACCTTCCTCACCCACTCTCTGCGCGTGGGCTTTGAGCGCACCGGCTCCTTCCACATGCTGGTGATTTCGGGCTTTCACCTGGCCATCGTGGCCGGCTGCTTCTTCTGGGTTGCGCGGTGCCTGCGCCTTTCGCGCGTCCCAGCCACATTCGCCACCATTCTGGCCTCCTTCGCCTACGCCATCTTCACCGGCTTCGCCACGCCAGTCGAGCGCTCGCTGTGGATGGTCACGCTCTACCTGCTGGGCCGCCTGCTTTATCGTGAGCGCAATGCGCTCAACACCATCGGTTTTGCAGCCCTCTGCCTGCTGGCCTACAGCCCGCGCAGCCTCTTCGACGCGAGCTTTCAGATGACGCTGCTGGCCGTGGTGGCCATCGGCGGCGTCGCCGCTCCTCTGCTTTTGGCCACAGTGCATCCGTACCTGACGGCCACGCGCCTCCTTAGCCAACGCGCGCTAGACGCTAAGCTGCCTCCGCGTCTGGCGCAATTTCGCGTGAATCTGCGCATGATTGCCGAAGCTTTGCACTCCCCCAAGCTTAAGGCCTCCAGCGAACCCAGCCAAACTGAGAGCGTCGCCGAGCCGCACCCACAGATCGTCCTATTTCAAGCCACGATAAGCGCAACCGCCACAGTGTTGAAGGCCTCCATTCATGGTCGTTTTGCCGGAATCTTCGCTTGGCGGCGCGTCTTTCCTTCCACGGTGCGCATTCTGATTCGCTGCTTCGAACTGATGATCGTCTCTTTCGTGGTGGAGCTGGCTATGGCCCTGCCCATGGCCATCTACTTCCACCGCATCACCGTCTTCGCGCTGCCGGTGAATGTATTCATCCTGCCGCTGCTGCTCGTTCTCATGCCCGCAGCGCTGATCACTTTGCTGATGGCTTTCGTCTGGCCTGCCGCCGCAGTTTACCCGGCGATGATCGTGGCTTTCTTTCTTCACATCGGCACCGGACTGGTGCGCTTCTTCGGCTCGACTACCCTCGGCGACTTTCGCATTCCCGCGCCTTTGCTCTGGCAATCGCTGGCCTACTGCGCATTGCTTGCTTTGGCTATCGTGCTGGCCCGCATAGCTGCGTCGTCTCAATCTCGCTGGTGCCGCCGCGCCGTCCTCGCTTCTCTGTCCGCGCTGCTGCTGGCCGCTTTGGCCGCCGTCTTGCCCCGCTCCGTTGATCACCCCCGCGACGCACTGCTTGTTGAGGCCATTGACGTAGGCCAGGGCGATTCCATCTTGCTGATTGCGCCCGACGGCAAAACCCTTCTGGTGGATGGCGGCGGCCACGGCGGCGGCCCTCGTCAGGCGCCCCAGGATTTCGACATTGGCGAGGAGGTTGTCTCTCAGGTGCTGTGGTCGCGCGGCATTCGCCGTCTCGACGTGGTGGCCCTCACCCACGCCCACTCCGACCACATGGGCGGCCTGCCCGCCGTTTTGCGCAACTTCCACCCCGCCGAGCTTTGGGTGGGAAATAACCCCCACTTCGCGGCTTACAACGCTCTGCTCGACGAGGCCGCCGGTCTTCATGTCCACGTTCGCTCTCTGCGTGCCGGCGACGCCTTTTCCTTCGGCCCAACCCAGATCGCGGTTCTCGCGCCCTTCAGCGACTATCAGCCTAAACCGCTGCCCGGTAACAACGACTCGCTGGTGCTGCACGTAGCTTACGGCGCGACTTCCGTAATGCTGGAGGGCGACGCCGAGGCGCCCATCGAGCAGGCCATGCTCTCCGAATCCGGCCTGGCCAGCACCCTGCTCAAGGTGGGCCATCACGGCAGCATCACCTCCACTCGCCCGGAGTTTCTGGCCCGCGTGCATCCGGAGTGCGCCGTCATCTCCTGCGGCCTGCGCAACCGCTATGGCCATCCACGCATGGAGGTGCTCAAAGCTCTAGAAGAAGCCAGGGTCCGCACCTTCTCGACTGACATCAACGGTGCTTCCTGCTTCAGGCTCGACGGCAAGACCACCACCTCGGATCTGGCCTGCGGCTGGCGGCTCGGCCCCTGAAGCCGGCGGGATTTAGCCGCGGATTAGCTGCTCTTGACCCGCCAAGCCGCTTTATTTGAACCATATCGGTCAAATCACGCGTGCTGATGCCGTCCGAATGTCATATAATCCATGCGATCAATGATTCAGCTGCCAGAGGCCTCTAACAGGCATCTGCTGCTGCGGAGGCTACCATGTTGAAGCCGTTGCTGTTTGCATCTGCTGTTGTTTTGTTTGGAATTACCGCCTTGTCCACCCCGGGGTCCATCTCGCAGGACTCCACGCCGGCCCCCGCGGCCGGACAAACGAATCCGGTCAAGCCTACCGAGAAGTCGCAGGCGCGCGCCAAGGAAATTTATGGGGTCGACTGCGCACTTTGCCATGGGGACAACGGAAATGGCAAAACCGATCTGGCCAAGGACATGGCATTGTCGCTCAAAGACTGGAGCGATCCCAAGACGCTGGCCGACAAGCCGGACCAAGAGCTGTTTAACATGATCCGCAACGGCAAGGGCCAGATGCCCCCGGAGGCCGATGGCCGCGCCAAGGACGAGGAGGTGTGGAACATCATTATTTACATCCGCAACCTGTACAAGCTGCCGCCGGTCCCCGCGCCAGCGCCGGCTGCCGCGCCCGCTGATACGCCCGCGCCCCCGCCGAGCAACTAGGGCCTGTTAGCAGGCCCTAGAGCGGCACACTGGCCGGCTTTTCGGCTTCCGCGCGTAGCTCCTCAATGAGTTCTGCGAGTTCTTGCCGCTTGCGGAAGCTCACTTCGATGAAGCGTATATCGACGGTTTTCTGGTTGCTCACGTCCTCGATGATGCCGACCATAAGGAAGGGCAGACCGCGCATATGAAATTCCACTTCTACGCGGAGTTGAGCCCCTCCATTGAAAGGTCGAGCAGCTTGGAAGCTGCATCTATCCTTATTCAGGCCAATAATTGCTCCTTTCATGCTTGAGTTATCCTTGAGAATCTTAAGGACGGCGGGCCATTCGCCTTCCTCCACAATCAGCGCTCCTGCCTCGCCGGCCTGGATCGGCTTTTTTGCGCGCGGCGGAGCAGACGGGTGTGCCGGGCGTTTCTCTTGTGTTTTCTGGTGAACGGGAGCGAGCTCAAGCTTGTGAAACCAGGCTTCGGGAACCTCTAAATCCAGATGTGTGTCTCCCGTATGTGCCGCAGCCACAACTGCCGCTTTGATTACCTCGGCGGCGTTCTGATCCGCCAGGCAGGTGAGCAGGCCGGCGAGTTGATTTTTAGACCGTGGGCTGTCGTAAAGGAAGCGAATGCCTATCAGGTTCTCGCGCGTCACCCATTGGGTGGTGCCCACCATGCGCAAGGTCATCCCATGAATGGGCATCTCGATCTCGATTTGCGCCAGGCTGCCGGGAGGAAACGGACTCTCGGCGCGAATGCAGCAGCCGCTCAGGCTGACGTCGACGATTGTGCAGGGGTATTTGGACGTCCCACAGTTGAGGCAACCGCCCGCAGCGTTCAACTCAAAGCGATCATGCACACGGCGGTCCCGGGAGTTCACATTACTGGTTCTCTTTTGTTCGCGCTCGCTCATGCCCGATGCCGTTATCCTCGCTTCCATCCGAACAACCGGACAGACTCTTCTATGCCCTTCATCTCCGGACCGCCTCCCAAATACACTCAGGCGAAGGGTTTACGCCGTCCGGCCCGTTCGGCGCGGCTAGCCAATTCCAGCCTGACTCTGCCCTGCAATCCCTGCTCGGCAACTGGTTGCAGAGGATGGCCGCGCGAGTGTACTAGGGCCTGCTAACACTACCTCAGGCGGATGGCGTTGCATGCGAAAAACCGTCCAGACGAGGCGGAGTCCGCAGGGCTTGGTGGTTCCAAGCTCAAGGACGACAACAAAGTATGGGCGGTTTTTCGCCGCAACCCGGGGCCCCCGGCACGCGATCTTTGTGTGCAGGGGTGGAAGCCGAAGGGACGGGGCCAATTTTCCCCATTTCTTTGTTGATCGTCGCTCCAGTAACTGGTTACAGTTCGCTCCTCGCGCCTCGAACTGAGAAAAATTGGCGCCCGTCGCCGTTACCTGAGGTAGTGTTAACAGGCCCTAAGTGAATACATCGGCCAACGCAGGGGCATCATGAGCCTGGTTTACCGCGGCAAGCTCCTAGAACCTCAGCCTCAACCCTAATTGAATCTGCCGTTCGCGAAAGAAATTTGTTGCGTTGATGTTCAACGGCTGGCCGAAGGCCGTGGAGTTGGGATTCAGGATCGTACCGTTTGTTCCCGCGATCGGACCTGCGAGGAAGTTCAGCGACGGAAACGGACTCGACGCGCTCCCGGACTCGATGTAGTAACCCGTGGTCTCCACTTCGGTCACGTTCTGGTGATTGAAGAGGTTATAGCTTTCGGCCAGCAGCTCCAACTGGCGCATGTGCCCCAGGTCGAAGCGCCGGCCCAGCCGCAGGTCGGCCTTCCAGGTAGCGGGGTAACGGAAGGTGTTGCGCCCTACGCCGTAAACCCGGTTATCGCCGCCCGAACCGTTCATGCCCGGCCCCAGACCCACGATGACCACCCCTGCCGTGGCATTCAACTTTGGATAGGGGGGGGTGCAGGGAGTGACGCCAGAGATGACGTAGCACTCGGGCAGCGAACCCGATACGCGCATGGTGTAAGGCCGGCCGCTGCGGAATTGCCCAACCCCCGAGACCATCCAGCCGTTGCCCAGCTTCCCTGCCGTGCCGCTCAGCTTCCATGGCGCCTCATAGATCACCATCACGCTGGCCGAATGGCGGATGTCCAGGTCGCTGGTGCCGTACTCCTGACTGAAGTTGGCCGGGTCGAGCACGTCGTTGCCGGCCACCTGCGCGCTCTCGTCGGGATTCCAATCCATGGCGTGCGAGTAGGTGTAGTGGGCGCGCAGGCTCAGCCCCCGGCGGCTATAGCGGACGGCCTTGACCATCCACGCCTCGTAAGTCGAGTTGGCACGGCTCATGATCTGGGTAATCTGCTGGTAGTCCGGATTGAGCCGCCCGGCAAACCCGGAGGTCGATGTTGCCGAAGGCCAGGAAGCGTAAAAGGGAACCGTGATCTGCGTTGTTTTGATGGGACCGGCGCCTGTCGAGTCGTTTACGACATACGTGATTGTGCCCGGATTGGCCGCGGGATCGAAGTTCGTATCAATGGAGATCGGCAATCGGCGTCCCAGGCTCACCATCGCGCTGGCGGTCACCTCCACATGACCGGGCAACCACTCCTCGAGGCCAACGAGGGCCTGGTGTATCTCGGGGTTGCGGAAGATCCCGGCAAACTCCACCGCTCCCGGCTTCACCACGCTCCCCGGCTCCCCTTGCAATACGTAAGGAAATGGCGGAGCGCCGCCGGCGTTCAGGTTGTCGGTGGGACGCATGAAGAAGTTGAGGTCTCCATTGAGCGAGCCGGTTTGGGTCAGAGCCGTCTCCAGCGCCAGGTTTTCCGTGCGCCCAAAGTACATTCCGTAGCCCATCCGCAGCACCGGCCAATGCTTTTCTCCTGTCCCCACGGCCAGGCCCAGCCGCGGACCAGTGTTGTTACCTAAAGCGGGCAGGCTTTCCGTCAGCGGAAGCTCGGGGTTCTGTAGAGATGCGATTGGCGGAGGCCTCTGCTCCCGTTCCCAGCGCATTCCGGCGGAGAGAACCACGCGCTTGTTCGGTTCCCACTGAGCCGTCGCGTAGCCTGCCCAATCGTTGGTGCTCAAATACCAGCCGGCGGGGCCTATGGTCTGCGAGTAATAGGAGTAGCAGGGCAGATAGCCCAGCCCGCGCAGCCCGCCCGCCGAATCGCGCCACACCTTACCCGTTTCGTCGCAATTGTGCTGGTTAAAAGGGTCCAGCGCGTTCGTCAGTCCATACGCCGCGAATACCAGCGCGTCGGAGGCAAAGTTCTCCACGCTGGAATAGTAGTACGTTCCCGTCTGATTGCGCAGCATCGTGGTCGCGTCGTTGTTGTGACTGACCTCTAAGCCGGCCTTCACCAGCAGCTTGCCGCGTATCCAGTCCACCGATTCCTGTTCGTGGTATAGGTGCTCGTCCGGATAACTGCCCTGGCCGAAGCGCGAGGGGTTGCCGATGATGAAGCCGTAGCGCGAATCTACGACAATCTGTGGCAACTGCTTCCAGAGATTCGGGGCGAGAAGCGTTTGTTCGTAGGTTGAGGGAGTCTCAGGCCGCGCTTCCAGCAGTATGCGTCCGGCCGAACCCTGGGACACTACCAGTAGGTTGGGAGTCAGGAAGGCCTCCCAGCGGCCCAGCAGCCACTCCTCGCTGGCCTTGCTCGATCCGAGGCTGTGATTGCCGTAGTTTTCAGAGACTTTGGTCAGTCCCCCGCCCGGCGAGTTCCATCGCGCGCCAATGCCCTCCAGCGTAAAGTGATGGCGCTCGGCAGCCTGCCAGTCGAGCCGCCCAAAGCCGGTCCACTGCGCGGCGGTGCGCGGCGCCGGACCGAGCAGCCCGGTGAGTGTTTCCAGCATTTTGGAATAAGCCGCCAGACCCTCACCGACAGGATTGGCGCTGCTCAATCCCAACCGCGCGCTCAATACCTGCATCTGGTCATTCGTGGGCTGAGCAAAGAATCCGGTTTGTTCAGTACATGGGGAGTTCGCGCACAGGTAGGGATGCTTCACCGCCGCCACTCCTGGATCGTTGCGCTGATAGCCGTCCAGCGCCGCAAACCAGAAGAGCTTGTTGCGGAGGATGCGGCTGCCTGCGCCGATGCCCCAGGTCGTTTCGTGATCCGGCGGGGTATAGGACTCCGGCGTGAACACTGGAACGCTGGTCTTGGTGGCTAGCGCGGTCTCCTTCACCCACTGCGTAAACGGATTGCGCGCCCCCCAGTCGTTCTGGCGGTCGAAGAAAAAACCCTGCCCGTGCAGATCATTGGCGCCATGCTCGGTCTCCACATTCATGCGCCCGCCCGAAGCCCTGGATGCCGCGGCCTCCACGTTGCCGGCTACTGTCTCCACCGCGCGAATCGCCGCCTCGCTCACGGCGAGTCCATGCCCTCCAGCCCCCACCTGCGCCATCCCGGCCGGGTTCTCGCCCTGACCCAGCGGCTCTCTTCCTTGCGAGCCCTGCCCCGGCGCATTGGTTGGGCCAAAGGCCAGCCCCCGGCCAGCCCCATCGACAGCGATCTCGGCAGGCTGGCCCGCGCCCCGCAACAAAATCTCTCCCTGGCCGGCGGCCAGGGTTGTGGCGGTGGGCGTATTATCCAGCACAAAATCCTGCCAGCGCCGCCCGCTCACGGGCAAAGCCTGCAATTCAGCGGCGCTCATCGTGCTGCTCGACACCGGAGCCGCCGGTTCGCTCTGCTGCAAGGCTGCTGGAGCCGGCTTGCGCGGAGACTGCAACGGCTGCGCTGCCGCTGGCGCACAAAGAGCTGCCGCCGTCACCGGTTCAGGAGGATTCGTTGGCGGCGGAACTGCTCCACTTGCCGCCTGTACGGCCCCATTTGCACCAGGAGACGCGGGAGCTGAACTCGCGGCGGGCGTCCCGGGGCCTTCCGTGAGCTTGTCGATAGTCTGCCCCTGGGCTGACGCAGCGAGTTTCGTTTCTGTGACCGGGGGCCCCATCGCAACCGCGCGCTCCATCGCCGAATCCACGGCCTCTGGAGCTGCGGCCGTGGTTGCCGGCGGCGCGGAAGTTGGCAGGCTTTGTCCCGTTAGTGCCAGCGAGTGCAGTGGTTCAATCACCAGTGCGGCGTTGATCTCAATCGCCGAAGGCAGAGCAATCTCCGCTTTCACCCCATGCCCGTACAAGGGCAGCAAGAGCAATGGTTCGGCGGCCAGCGCTTCGCCGCTTACCGGCAGAGACTCGGGCTCCAGAAAAGGCCGGCTCTGCCGGGGCAACTCGACGGATTTGGGCTGCTCCTGGCTCGGGGAGGCCGCCAGCAGAGTGCTGGGCGGCAGCGCCATCAACTCCATCGCCGTCTGCACCCGCGTCTCGTGGCCGCCATCGACCACAATCTCCTCCACCTGGCCGCGCCCCCGTTGCGGGCTCTCGGCCGTCACCGAGTACTCTCCCGGCGCTAGTCCGGCGAATCGAAAAACTCCGTTTTTTGTGGTGATTGTGCTTGCCTCTGCGCCCGTGGCCTGGTTGCGCACGACGACTAGAATACCCTCCAGGGGCCTGGAGTAAATGTCGGTTAATTTGCCGCTCAGCGAGCCGGTTGGTCCATCTTCAACCGACCGGGTCCGGGCTGATTGGGTGAAACTCGCCGTCCCCGCGCCCATCAGAAGCACGGCAACCGCCAGCGTCTTCGTCCAGTTGCGCCCGATAGCAAAACCTGAGTAGCTGTACCCTGAAACAACTCTTCCAAGTGGCTTTTTCCGTTCCGTGGTCCCCGGCGATAGGTCTTCATCGCCGGGGTGGAAATAAAAGCCACCTAGAACACGCTCGACAAGGGCACGTTTACTCTGGTTTCGCTCTATCCCCGCCATCGAGACTCCGCTCGCGGCAGACTCTGGGAAAAGGCTCTCTAAGCTCAACTCTGGCCCGCTCTTACGGCGGTTCCGGAGGGGGGGGCAAGCTCCTACTGCTATTTTAAGGCAAAGAACTCCTGTCTTGGGTCATTCTAATTACCCCAAGAACAACGTTGCAGCGATTCTATGCCCTTCTCCGGTAAACTGAAAAGACGGCATCTCGGATTTAGCCCCAATAGTTTGGGATGAAACACAAGTTGTAGCTTTCTATTCCCTATTCCCTGGTCCCTATTCCCTGTCTTTATGTTCATTGATGAAGCAAAAATTCGCGTCAAGGCCGGCGATGGCGGCAACGGCTGCATGGCCTTCCGGCGCGAAAAGTTCGTGCCCCGCGGCGGGCCTTCGGGCGGCGACGGCGGGCGTGGCGGCGATGTCGTCATGGTCAGTTCGCAACGCCACAACACCCTGATCCATTTCCGCTATAACCCGGAGCACAAGGGTCAGCGCGGCGAGCACGGCATGGGCTCCAACTGCTCCGGGCTCGACGGCGACTCCATCATCCTGCAAGTTCCTGTCGGCACATCGCTTTACGACCAGCAGACCGGCGAGCTGGTGCACGACTTCAGCGAGCCAGACGAGCGGGTTATCATCGCCAAGGGCGGGCGCGGCGGCCGCGGCAACCAGCACTTCGCCACCAGCACGCATCAGGCTCCGCGCGAGCACGAGCTGGGAAGGCCCGGCGAGGAGCGCCTCTATCGCCTCGAACTCAAGCTGCTGGCCGACGTCGGCCTGGTCGGCTACCCCAACGCCGGTAAGTCCACGCTCATCTCCCGCATCTCCGCCGCCCGGCCCAAGATCGCCGATTACCCCTTTACTACCCTCGAACCCAACCTCGGCGTGGTCACCGTGGGTGAGGAGCCGGACTTGGAATCCTTCGTTGTCGCCGATATGCCCGGCCTGATCGAAGGCGCGCATCTCGGCTCCGGACTGGGCACACAATTTCTGCGTCACATCGAGCGCACGCGCCTGCTCGTCCACCTGGTCGATGTCTCCGATGCGAGCGGCCGTCCCGACCCGGTGGAGGACTTCAAGGTCATCAATGAAGAACTGGCCAGCTTCACTAACGCCAACGGCGAGCACCCTCTGGCAAGCAAGCCCATGATCGTAGCCGCCACCAAAATCGACTCCGCCAATCCCGACAAACTCAAGAAACTAGCGGCTCACGTCAAGCGCAGAAAGCTGGAGTTCCACGCCATCTCCGCCGTCACCGGCCAGGGCATCGACGAACTGAAGTGGGCGCTGGCCAAGCGGCTGCGGGCGGAAAGTTAGGGCCAGCGCAGCAGACCGCAAAAAAGGCCGCTCCCTACTGGAAGCGGCCTTTTGTTTTTGAATCAGTTGCCCGCCTAGAACGGGTTCAGCTTAGCCATGCCTTTCTTCTTTTTCTTCTTGCTCGACGATTCGTCGTTCAGGTCAGCCTTGGGCTTCTTCTGTTTGGTGCCGGCGGCCAGAGCCGGTGTCGAGCCAGATTTGACGTCATTGACTTGAGAAGGAGCTTCAGCCGGCTTTTCTGCGGGGGGAGCTACGGTGTTAACCGGGCCTACCGGCTTGATGACGGGCTCGGCGTTTGGCGCGTTAACCACCTGGACGCCCACACCGGTCCCGCCCGCGGGCTTCTCCAGTTGCAAAGGCGCCTGGGAGGGCTGATCGCTGCGCGGCGGCTCATTGACGCCAGTGGGCGTGATGGCGCCGGCCGGGGCGGCAGGCTGGCCGGCGCGGATGGCTTCGCTGAACAGGGCAATGTTCTCCTTGGTCACATCGGGAGCAAGGGTGCGCTTGGGATCTTCCAGGCTGGGTTCGCCCACGTGGACCGCCTCCACCACTGAAGGCCCATGCTTGATGATGTCGAATGTCTTGTCGGTGAAGCGCAAAGGCTGTCGGCTTTTTTCTTCCGCGTCGTTCTCCGCCACCGCGGCCTCTGTAGGCTCGGGAACGGGCCGGTTCATGGCCACTAGCCGATCGCGGGCTTCTTCCACGTGGGGAGCCATCGGATAGCGTGTAATCACCTTGGCGTAGGCATCGGCGGCCCGGTCCTGGTAGATCGCGTGCAACCGTTCCTTGATCGCTCCGGGCATCTTGGGCATTATCTGGACCGCGTGGGCCTGGCCGGCATAGGCATCGCCGATGCCCAGCAGCGCCTGGTCGCTCTTCGAATAGAGTGGATAGGTATCGACCACCGTCTTCAGGCGGGCGATGGCGGCCGGGTAGTTCTCACGGCTGCCGTAATAAAGCCCGATTTCGGTCTCGCGTTCAGCCAGAACCTCCTGCACGTCGCGCAGCTTCTGCTTGGCGCGGGGCACCAGCTTCGACTCCGGGAACATATTGATCATTGTCCGGTATTCCCGCTCAGCATTTTGCGCGTTGCTGTAGTCGCGGTCCGGCTTCTCCATCTGCTGGTAATAAATGTCGCCCACCTTCATCTGCGCTTCGGCGGCTTCGGGAGCCTGGGGAAAGAAGGTGATGAAATCCTTGTACTCGGCCTCGGCCTGGGTCAAAGCCGCGGTGCCACCCTCCTTGAACCAGCTATCGCCCACCGCCAGCTTGGCGCGCATCCGGTACTCGGAGTCAGGATAGGTGTTGAGCAGTGTCTGCAGGTCAAGCCGCGCCACGTCAAAGCGGCCCTTCTTGATGGCGGTCATGGCTTTGTCGAAGAGTTCCTTGTCGGGCTGCTTGGATTTCAAGCCTTGCAGCGGGTTGGCGCTCAGGTCCTCTTTCTTCTTGTGCACGTGCTTTTTGACGAGCTTGGCCTGGACCGAAACCGTGCCCAGCACCAGAATCGCCATAGCTACCGCGGCAATCTTCGTTGTCAACCGATTCATATTCCCTCAATACGGCCGGCCCATGATGGGACCGCACGTCTTTTTCCTGCCATAAAATTAGCTTCGAGCCTCTAGCTTGTTGCTCACTCTGGGAAGTTCTGAGCGAATCGCTGCTCCTTCACTCCCCTGCGGCCTTCCGTGGGTGCCCCATCCATTGTGCGTTCTTTGCGCAATGGGTGGGAAACTATGCTCACTCTCCCGCGGCTTTGCGAGCCGCGGCCAGCAGCGCGCGCGCATCCCGCTCCGGTTGCCCGGCGCCGAATACAGCGTTTCCGGCCACCAGCAGCTCCGCTCCCGCTTGGACGATGCGCTCCACCGTATCGTGAGCCACGCCGCCGTCTATTTCGATTCTAAATGCCAGCCCCAGCTCCTGGCGCATTTCCACCAGACGCCGGATCTTATCCAGCGAAAATTCAATGAATTCCTGCCCGCCGAAGCCCGGATTCACGCTCATCACCAGCACATGGTGCACCATGGGCAGAACCTCCCGCAGCAACTCCACGCGCGTGGCCGGATTCACCACCACCCCCGGCTTCATGCCGTGCTCGGCAATCAGCTCCAGCGACCGGTGCAGGTGGGGACAGGTCTCGTAGTGAACGCTCACCCAGTCGGCCCCGGCCTCGGCAAAAGCGGGAATGAATTCGTCCGGATTCTCGATCATCAAGTGGCAATCGAGCGGCATCCGGGTAAACTTGCGCAGCCATTTCACCACCGGCGGCCCAATCGTGATATTCGGCACAAAATGCCCATCCATCACATCCACGTGGATGGCCGTGCCGCCGCCCCGCTCAGCCGCGGCAACCTGCTCCGCCAAGTGGGCAAAATCCGCTGAAAGGATCGATGGCAGCAGCTCAACCATGAGATTTCTGGAGTTCTCCTTGCAAGGCTAGTGTAGCAGCGCAGAGGATCAATGTTGCCGTGCCTACGCCACCACCTGCAGCCGAGCCCTCTCGTGCTCCTGAAGACAGGCAATAATTTTAGGAGCTCCGCGTCGAAATGTGTGGCAGGTTTGCAGATAATTAACTTCCTTCGGCGCACAATCTTAATCAGTGGTCCGAGAGGGAAATAGGTCAAACTGTGGTCGAGCGCCAAAAAGGTCGAGAGGGAACCGGTCCAATCTGTCAGGCATGTCCCCGGTTTATAGCCAAAAAACGACCTACCCCCACCCCCCCTACCCTGTGGAAATCTTTTTTTGACCCATCCGTAGCTCGTAACTTGCACGTAATCAATAGCTTGCATTTTTCACCTGTTGACGAATCAGTAACTGCAAACCCCTGATTTTGCCCCTTTTTTAGCCCAAAAAGGCCCCGTTTTGGTTCAAAAAGGCCTCATTTTCGCTGGTTTTCCAGCTGCTTTCTACTGATTTTGCCCGTACCTGCGCCATTACCAACACGCTGAAAAAATCCCCTAAAGCCAAAGAAGAATCTGCCGATGGGCGATTTGAGAAACTTCGATTTTCATCCCGGGAAGGGAGAAAGCGCTATGCAACTCGCAAGCATTCCATCCGTGGCCCCAACACCGCCGGTTTTGAATCCGCTGATGGTGGGCAGGTCCTCGTCCGCGTCGCCCACATCGTCATCTGCTCCGACCGCTCAGTCGGCCACTGCCAAGCCTTCCAGCACTTCTACGGCAAGCGCGGCGCCTGCCGCTCCAGCGGCGCACGCCAGAAGCGCGCACGCCCACGCAGCCCCGGCAGCAAGCGTAAGCAGCAGTGCGGCGGAGATGCAGACTATCAGCTTCTCCACCACCGTCGGGGGCAAGCAGTACTCCGGCAGCGTGGATGAGTCTGGTGGGCAATACACCGCCTCGGTTTCCAGCCTGCCCGGCGTCTCCGCCAGCGGGCCGAGCGTCATTGCGGCGGAAAACGCTCTCAACAACCGCATCGATGAAATGGCCTGAGCAATGCGCGTGGGGCTGGTCGAAATCAGATCGCTTATCGGCAGGTGAGCGTCTCTGCCAGCGCGCTTCGTACGCTCTCCATCACCGCTTCCCAATCGCCGATCTTCTGTTGGCGGAAGAGGCGCAATGTCGGATACCAGGGGCTGTCGGCGCGCTTTTCCATCCAGCGCCAATCCGCCGCAAAGGGCGCGAGCAGCCAGACCGGAAGGCCTAATGCGGCAGCCAGATGCGCCGTAGAATTGTCAATCGTAATGACCTGGTCCATCGCCGCGATCTGCGCCGCGAAGCGATCGATGTTGGCAAACTGATCGACGCCGCGGTCGATGAGCAAGGGCGCTTTGGCCGCAGCCGCTTGCGCCTCCAGCGCGTCGAAATCCCCGTATTGCAGGCTGATCCAGCGAATGCCGGGAAGCGCGAAGAGTGGAGCAAAGTTATTCAGGTCGATGGAACGCTTGCGGCCGGATTTTTGATTCCGCGTGTGCCATGCCAGACCGATGAGCCTGCGGCCATCTCCGTATGCAGCCCGAAAGCGCTCCCGCTCCACCGGATCGGCTTGGAGGTAAGGCGAGGTGGTGGCGGCGAATGTGTCTTCGGTCGTCCGATACAATCCCGGCAGGCTGCCCGCGGGTAGGTGCGCGGCAATCCCGGCCTCTTGAGAATCTTCGGGACCGCAGCCTGAAACCACCTCGATCTCTGGAAACGACCGCGCAAAGAGCGGCTTGAGCCGTGCGTCACAATCGAGCACGATGTGGTTGCCGGCGTGAATCGCGTCGGGAATCAGGCCCGCGAATTGGATTTCGTCACCGATGCCCTGCTCGCCCCACACCAGCAGCCGGCCTGAGGAGAGCCTTTCACCTGTCCAGATCGGCTCAGTGTACGCGCGCCAGGGCGTGTCGTGATCGATCGACTGCCAGCGAGATTCGTAGTTTCGCCAGCCGGTGGAGAAGTCGCCGCTGCGCAGTTGGACCAGAGCCTGACCGAAGCGCGCTTGCGGATAATCCGGCTTGAGTTCCAGCGCTCGCGCCATCCGCGCCAGCGCCGCGTCCAACCGGCCAAGGTCTTCGAAAACGCAGCCCAGGTTGTAGTGAGCCTCGGCGTACTCCGGACGGATGGCCAGTGCGCGCTCAAAGCTGGCCGCGGCCTCGTCCAGCCGGTCGAGAGAGTGGAGTGTGTTGCCCAGGTTATAGTGCGCCTCGGCGAGTTGCGGCTTGAGCACGATGGCGCGCTCATAGCAAGCCGCGGCCTCGGCAAGCTTGTCCTGTGCCTGGCGCAGGTTGCCCAGGTTGTAGCAGGCCTCGGCGTAATCCGGCTGAAGGGTGAGCGCCTGCGCATAACAAGCCTCCGCCTCCTCCAGCTTATTCAGGGCCAGCAACACGTTTCCCAGGTTGCAGTGAGCCGAGGCCATTTCTGGCTTGAGAGCCATCGCCCACTGGTAACTGACGACCGCCTCCTCCAGCTTGCCCATCGCCTGAAGCGCGTTAGCGTGATTGAAGAAGGCCTCGGCACTGTCGGGTTTAAGCGCCAGCGCCCGCTCGTGGCAGGCCACCGCCTCCTCCAGCTTGCCCTTCGCTTGCAGAATGTTGCCCAGATTCACGTGCGCCTCTGCCAGGTCCGGATTGAGGTCCAGCGCCCGGCGGAAACGCATCTCGGCCAGCTCGTGTTTGCCCTGCGCCTCGCGGACGGCGCCCAGATTCATATGCGCCTCAGCCAGTTCCGGCTGGAGGATCAGCGCCCGCTCATAGCAGGTGGCAGCCTCCTCCAGCTTGCCCATCGCCTGGTAGGCCGTGCCCAGGTTGGAGTGAAAAGCCGCCGGCCGCTTGTCCACTGCAATCGCCCTGAGGATCAGCTCGGCGGCAATTTCGTTGCGGCCCACCTGATGGGCCAGCACGCCCAACAGATGCAGGCTGTCGGCATGGCGAGGATCAAGCTCCAGAATCTGCCGGTAGATGCGCTCTGCCTCGGCCAGCCGTCCGCGCTGATGGAGCTGGATGGCGCTCGAGCACATGCCTCGAAGATCGACGGGCGGACGCTGGTTTTGCCTCTGGGGAACAAGATGCAGTGCACGGTTCATGGGTTGAGTGTATGTTCGGGAGAGTCTTCAACGACCGTGACACTTAAGTGATTCGAAGATTCTCAGCCGCGGAGCTTCCCGGTATGGACGCTTCCCGATATGAACTGGATAAATCGATTCGCGCGAACCGATTCCAACTGCTTGAGCAGCATGCGTCCGCGCGCCCGCATGGCAGGGGTTCCGGAGCGGCTGTGGATGCGCAACAGGTCCACAACCTCAGGCAGTAGCGAGGCGTCCTGACGGGTCAGATCGGCAAGCCCTTGCAGGGCACAGGTTCTGACGATGGAACTTCGGTCCTCCAGATAGGACTGCAAGATTTCGGCCACGCGCCGGCACTCTGGAACCGTCAGCTTAAGGCGTGGCACTACCGGCGCCAGACACCAGCGCAGCTTGTTCACGGTGGCTTCGGCGAGCAAACCGAGCAACGGCGCCTTCCAGGAACCCTGAAGCGTTTTCAGGAGCGCTTTCTGAATATCGTCTGGAACCGGGGAGCGGCGGCGCGTGAGTTTCTCCAGCGCGTCGGCGGCGCGCATGGCCACGCAGGGGTCTTCGTCCCAAAGACATTCGAACAATTGAGCCGCCTTTTTCGGGTATGCACGAACGAGGCTGACTACCTCAGAGGTTCGGCCGCTGGAGATACGGTAGCGGCCGGCGGCGAGCATGGAGCGGATGGTCTCTGACGAGGGCATGGCGGATCGTTCCAATCAGATTACTCGGAGTGATTCGCGGCTGCCAGCATTTTCCCGGCAACCCGTCCCACGCCGCGCAGCATGGCCTTCACCGGCCAGCGTTCTTCAGCGTCGGGAAAGAAGATTTCGCCGCTGCGGCGGACTTCAGCGCGGTAGTACCAGCGTTTGAGCAGCGCCAGGTGGCCCTGGCGAATGGTTGCTGAAACCGTGCCCGATGGCGCAGCCAGCGTGGCCAACGCCGCTTCCATGCGCGCTTCGAGCACGCCGCGGGCGAGCTTGGCGGGCGCGTCGATCCCGGACTCCAGTCCCTCGTCCCTAGTCCCTAGTCCCTGTTCGTCCGGAATCGGTTCAATCGCCATAGGATGCGCAAAGAGCGAAGTGGAGCCGGATTGCTCGTTCTGGATTCTCATGCCCAGAGTCGAAAATCCGGCCGGGCCGCGGAGACGTCCGTTTTCATAGAGGAAGACGGCAACCTCGCCGGGATTGGCCGAGGCTTGCAGCACGACCGCACGAAGCTGCGAGAGCGGGCGCACCAGCTCGGAGGCCAGCGCGCGCACGCTTTCAATGCGCTGGACTTGAGCGTGAAGCGCGGCGGCGGCCTCGAATTCCAGGTTCGCCGAAGCCTGCTCGCGCTGTGCGCGCTGCGTGACCAGCGAGCTTTCGCCGCGCGTGGCCAAAAACTGCTCAACTGCCGCGGCCTCTTCGGCGTAACGCTCGCCGGTGCAGCCCTGGTAGCATGGTGCCAGGCACATCTTCATCTCCGAGTAAACGCAGCCTGGATGATCGGGGTGGGGCTCCAGTTCCTCAGTGCAGCGGCGCAGAAGAAAGAGCTTGAGCATCTCGTCGGCAAAGCGCTCGGCCGCCGCGCGCGAGGGAAACGGCCCGTAGGCCCAGCCTGCCTCGCGCTGACTGGGATGATGGGTCACGGCAATGCGCGGATAGGCGTTGCCGCCAAAGAAGCGGATAAAGGCCGGCGCGCCGAGATGCATCCGCTCCAAGACCTTCGGTCCGTACTCGTTTTGGAGGAGTTCGAATTGGAGGAGCAGGGCCTCAAACTCCGAGCCGGTCAGCCGCCAGCGAATCTGCCGCACGCGCCCTGCCAACTGCAAGCGGCGCGGATGCTTGTCTGAGGGTTGCAACAGCCGGGCAAGCCGTGCGCGCAGATTGGGAGTGCGGCCGATGTACGGCTCGGCGTGTGCATCAGCGCCGTAGAGCGCGAAAACCGCCGGACTAGTCGGCAGTTGCGCCAGAGCGGTCTTGGCGTCAGCCGGATCGAAGCCAATCTGCTGCAGGTCAATCTCGGAACTCTGCTTCGAATCTGCCATTCTGTTCAAACTCCCCGCGAAAACGCGCGTAGCGCGTCTAACTCCCCGCCATCATCATGCCGTCAATGCGCAGCGTGGGCGATACCACCGCGCCCCTGAACTCCAGATCGTCGCCGATGGCAACCACGTTGCGCAGCATCTCGGCCAGGTTGCCTGCTATGGTCACCTCTTCGACGGCATGGGTGAGCTGGCCGTTCTCAATCCACAGGCCGGTCGCGCCTTGCGAGTAGTCGCCCGTGACCACGTTCACGCCGAAGCCCATCAAGCTGGTGACGTAGAGTCCGGCAGGCACATCCGCGATAATCTGCTCCGGCGTCAGCGAGCCCGGCTCCAGATAGAGGTTGCCGCAGCCGATGCCCGGCGTGCCGGCCAATCCGCGCGAGGCGTTGTGCGTGGATTTCATTCCCAGCTTGCGCGCCGTGTAGGTGTTCAGCAGATAGTTGCGCAGCACGCCCTTTTCCACCACCATCGTGCGCAGCGAGGGCAGCCCTTCACCGTCGAAGGGAGAAGTCCCGAAGCCACCCATGCCTGTAGGCAGCAGCATGGTGTTGTCGTCGATGATCGTCACGCCTGGCGCGGCGATCTGCTCGCCCAGTTTTCCAGCCAGAAACGACGCGCCGCGCCAGATGGCGTCGCCCGAGGCTGCATTGAAGATCACGCCCACCAGCGATTGCGCCACCTCCCGCGCAAAGACGATGGGAACCTGCTGCGTGGGGACGCGCCGCGCGCCCAGCCGCCGTAGCGTCCGCCGCGCCGCTTCTTTGCCGATGGCCTCCGGCGATTCGAGGTCTTTGAGCCGTCGCGCGCTCGACCACCAGCCGTCACGCTGCATCGAGCCGTCTACGTCCACCGCCAGCGGCGCCGCCGAGACCCCGGCATAGCTGGAGCGGTAGCTGCCGTGAAAGCCGCGCGAATTGGCCAGCGCCTTGCTCCCCGTGGCCGCGTCAAAACTGCCGCCGTCGGAGTTGGTGATGCGTGGATCGGCCTCGAGCGCAGCGGCCTCCGCTCGACGCGCCCACTCGATGCGCTCCGGCCCGGGCAGCGAGTACACGTCTTCGTGGTAGAGGTGCAGGTCGCCCGTGATTGAAATGCACGAACCGAACTCCGCCCGCTCCGGCAACCCGCTGAAGGAATCTTCTTCAGTCACTTTGGCCAGCGCGAGAGCGCCATCGACAAGCTGATGGATTCCCTCCGGACTCAGGTCGTTGGTCGAGGTGGAGGCCGACCGCTTGCCCAAAAATACCCGCAGGCCCAGTCCACGCGAGCCGGACTCCTTGAGCGTCTCCACCTGTCCCATGCGCACGTTGACGCTGAACTCGTCACCCTCGCGGGCCACGGCCTCGGCATCGCTGGCGCCGGCCTTCATGGCCAGCGCCACCACCTCGGCAGCCAGGGATTCAAGGTCGACTTTCTCAGGAGCGTGCGAAGCAGCAGCTTGGGCCATGGGTCAACAGTACCAAAAACCTGCCCATTTCAGCACGCGTATGAATTGGCCGTCTCAATCATTGCGAATGGATAGGAGGGCAATCATCTAGATTGGAGATCGCGCCGGAAGAGGATCCGCCTATTCGAGTGGCTCAATGATTCGCCGCGTAATTGGCGAAGATAAAACGAGCATCGTAGTGGTTGCTACATAGGGCATGAACTTCTTGATGATATTTTCCAGGGCCTCGGACGATGGCACACAGACCTTGAGCAAGAATGTGTCTTCGCCGGCGATGTGGTGACATTCGTAGACCTCGGGCATCTCGCGGGCGATCGCGATGACGTGAGAAATCAAGTCGCCGATGACGCGGACGCGAATATAGGCGCAGACCGGCCGCCCCACCTTTTGGCGATCGATTTCGACACGGTATCCGGTGATGATTCCAGCTTCTTCCATACGGTGAACGCGCTCGATGACGGCCGGCGTCGAGAGGCCGGCCCGCCGTCCCAGTTCAGAAAAGTGTATGCGCGCATCCTCCTGGAGTTCGGCCAAAATGCGCCATCCGATGGGGTCGAGGAGCTTGGTAATTTCTAAGGTTTCTGCCATCTGCGACCTAAAAGACTTCCGAAAATACTGAAAAGTATCGTATAAATCGTATTCCTTTCCGTTGTAAGCCTCAAGTAGATTTCACTATAGCATGGGTTTCGTTTCTCAATTCGGCCATCTGGTATACGCTCGGTCAAAATCAACGCAAGAGGAACTGCGCACTCGCCACAATTTGCCGATAAAACCGATGCACAGGAGCATCCATTCGTATGGCAACGGCTATTCAATACGAATTGCGTTTAGCTGGCCGCATGGCGCGGCTGGGCACTGAAACAGCCTTTGAAGTTCTGAACAAGGCGAAGGCGCTGGAGCGCCAGGGCAAGAGCATCATTCACCTGGAAATCGGCGAGCCCGATTTCGACACGCCCTCCAATATTGTGGAAGCGGCCGTGGACGCGCTACACAAAGGCTGGACCCACTACGGTCCCTCCGCCGGCCTGCCCGAACTGCGCCAGGCCATTGCCGAATACATCGGCAAAGCGCGCAGCATTACCGTCGCGCCCGAGGAAGTGGTGGTGGTGCCCGGCGGAAAGCCCATCATGTTCTTCGCCATCCTGGCACTGATCGAGGATGGCGATGAGGTGATTTACCCCAATCCCGGATACCCCATCTACGAATCGATGATCAACTGCATGGGAGGCAAGGCGGTTCCCATCCAGCTCCGCGAAGAGCGCGATTTCTCGCTGGACGTTCGCGATCTGCCCGCGCTGATTACCGACCGCACCAAGCTCATTATCATCAACTCACCGCAGAATCCCACTGGCGGCGTCATGCCGCGCCGGGATGTCGAGCAGGTGGCTAAGATCATCGGCGACCGCAATATTTTCGTGCTTTCGGATGAAATTTACAGCCGGTTGCTCTTTGAAGGCGAGCATTTTTCGATTTCGCAGATCCCGGGCATGAGGGAGCGCACCATCATCCTCGACGGTTTCTCGAAGACTTACGCCATGACCGGCTGGCGCATGGGATACGGCGTGATGCGCCCCGATCTGGCCACGCAGATCACCCGCCTGATGACCAACTCCAACTCCTGCACCGCCAGCTTTACGCAGATCGCGGGCATCGAGGCGCTGCGCGGAGATCAGAGCGCCGTGGATCGCATGTGCGCGGAGTTCAAGAAACGCAGCGAGATGTTCGTCGCCGGGTTGAACAAGATCAAGGGCTTCAGTTGCCGCCAGCCCAAGGGAGCGTTCTACGTCTTCCCCAACATCACCAGGACAGGCTGGAAATCCAAGCCGCTGGCCGGCGCGCTGCTCGATCAGGCTGGCGTGGCGGCGCTTTCCGGCACGGCATTCGGCGAGTTCGGCGAGGGTTATCTGCGCTTCAGCGTGGCCAACTCGATGGAGAACCTGCAACAGGCGCTCGAGCGCCTCGACAAGTGGACAAAACAGAACCTGTAAGATTCTCGTCAGGTTCTTTGTTTTGGTGGTTTCACAATCACACTGTGCGCAGAGGTAATGCCCGCGCAAAGGAGTAGGCCATGGCCCTCACAGATTCCGCAACCGGGAAGGTTATCCGGGAGTATTCGATTGAACAACTCAAGGATGCCGCCAACCTGATGCGCGGCTACAATCTTGTCCAGCTCTGCGCGGCGGGCTCGGGCCACTCCGGCGGCACGCTCTCCATCATGGACATCGTCGCCGCGCTGTACCTCCATGTTGCCCAGCACGATCCTAAGAATCCCAACTGGGCTGATCGTGACCGCATTCTCTGGTCCGCCGGCCATAAGGCTCCGGCCCTGTATGTCGGCCTGGGCTTCGCGGGCTTCTGCGATATCAACGACATTGTGACTTTGCGCAAGCTCCATTCGCGCTTCCAGGGCCACCCGCACTGGCTGAAGCTGCCCGGCGTCGAGGTTTCCTCGGGTTCGCTGGGCCAGGGCCTGAGCATTGCCGTGGGCATGGCGCTCTCCGCCCGGCTGGACGGAAAGAAGCACAAAATCTTCTGCCTGATGGGTGACGGCGAACAGCAGGAGGGCCAGGTCTGGGAGGCCGCCATGGAGGCCGCGCACTACAAGCTGGACAACATCATCGCCGTGATCGACATGAATCGCTTGCAGATCGACGGCTGGGTGAAGGACGTGATGGAAGTTCAGCCGCTGGAGGCGAAGTACGCGAGCTTTGGCTGGGAGGTGCTGCGCGTGGACGGCCATGACATGAAGCAATTGGTCGATGCCTTCGGAAAAGCCAAAACGATCGTCGGCAAGCCGGTGGTCATTCTGGCCGACACCATCAAGGGCAAAGGCGTCAGCTTCATGGAGAATGTGGCCGGATGGCACGGCAAGCCGCCGAATCGCGAGGAACTGGACGCGGCCCTGAAGGAGATGGGCCTCGCGGAGCGCATTCCCGTCCAGAAGCTGCTCGATCATGCTAACAATTACCAGGCGGAGATGGACCGCGAGCTGGAAGCCAAAATGCCCAGGTTCTCCTGCGATTTCTGGTGGAACGCGGGCGACACTATGAAGGTCAAGATGGAGCCCACCCGCAAAGGATTCGGCAAGTCGCTGGCAAACAACGGCGGCGATGAGCGCATCATCTGCCTGGGGCTGGACATCTCCGGCTCCATCACCATCAGCGATTTCTACACCGGCAATCCCGAGCGTAAGAATCGCTGGTTTAGCATGGGCATCGCCGAGCAATCGGCCACCTCGGCGGCTGCCGGCTTTGCCAAGGAGGGCAAGCTGCCGGTGCTAGGCAGTTACGCCACCTTCATGTCGGCGCGCAACCTGGATCAGATTCGCGTCTCGATCTGTTACGGAAACTTCAACGTGCTGATCGCTGGAGCGCACGGCGGCGTCTCCGTCGGACCGGACGGCGCCACACATCAGGCGCTTGAAGACCTCTTCGCCATGCAGGGATTGCCCAATATGTCCGTCGTCGTGCCCTGCGACATCGAGGAGACCCGCAAGGCTACTGATTACCTGCTGCTCCAGCACGTGGGGCCCAAGTACATTCGCTTTGCCCGCGAGGCCACGCCCATCGTCTCCGATGAAAAGACGCCGTTTGTCTTTGGCAAGGCCAACGTGATTCGCCTGTGCAAGGAGGCAGCCAGCTTCGCCGACGCCTTCGAGACCCGGCTGGCCTCCGATTATAAGAACGAGTCGGAGGATCTGAGCATCATCGCCTGCGGTCCCATGGTTCCCGAGGCGATGCGCGCGGCCTTCATACTCAAACAGGACTTCGGCTACGAGACGCGCGTTATCAATCTGCACACGCTCAAACCAATCGATGAAGAAGCCGTGATTCGCACGGCGCACGATACCGGCGTGGTGATCACCGCCGAAGAGCACCAGATCGGCGCATTGGCCTGGCGCGTCAGCGGCATCCTCACCGAAAGCAAGCAACTCTACGGCAAGCCGCTGATTACCGGCGCCATCGGCGTTCGGGATCGCTTCGGCGACTCCGGCTCGCCCTGGGAGATGGTCAAAGAGCTGGAGGTCAGCGCAGAGCATATCGCGCAGAAGGCCGTTGAGCTGATGAAGTTGAAGAAGAAGTAGGCGAACCGAAAGCTCAGTGAACCAGGCGGAAGAGTGCGTAGAGCAGGCCGGAGAGCAGCGCCGCTGCCGGCAGCGTGAAGACCCAGACCGAGGCGATGTTGCGGATCGTTGACATGCGCAGGCCGCTGCCGTTGGCCGCCATGGTGCCCGCCACTCCCGAACTGAGAATGTGCGTAGTCGAAACTGGCAGGCCATAGCTGCCGGCGGCGTAGATAGTGCTCATGGCCACTAGTTCGGCGCAGGCTCCCTGGGCATAGGTCAGGTGCTCCTTGCCGATCCTTTCGCCCACGGTGATGACGATGCGCTTCCAGCCCACCATCGTCCCCAGGCCCAGGGCCAGAGCCACGGCCACCTTGACCCAGAGGGGAATGAACTTGATGGTCTTGTCCAGATTGCTCTTGTAGCTATTGAGCCCCTTGTTTTCTTCGGCGGTGAAGGCCGGGTTGTGGTTCTTCTGCATCAGGCTAATCGCTTCGCCGGCCAAATATATGTCGTTGCGGACACTGGTCTGGCGGCTGGCGGGAATGGCTTTGAGCTCCTTGTAGGGGGCGATTTCGCGGCCTAAATCCTCTACCAGTTTGCGCAGCGCCAGTACCGTATCCGGATGCAACTGCCGGGTGCGGATATAGTTAGTGACCTCGCCGCGAGCATCGGAGATTTGGCTGCCGTTCTGCTCCGCATGACGGTCCAGAATGTGTCCGGCCTGCTCGCTGGCGGCGATGAACTGCTGGATCTCGTTGGCGGTGACGGAGTGGTTGAGGGCGTAGGCCGTTGGCATAGTGCCGATAAGGATCAGCATGATCAGGCCCATCCCCTTCTGCCCGTCATTGGAACCGTGGAAGAAGCTGACGCCCGAGCAGGTAAGCAACAGCAGGGCACGAACAGGCCACGGCGGAGGCTGCTTGTTCGCGGGCTCTTTGTAGAGGGCAGGGTAGCGAAAGAGAGCTTTGGAGAGGACCAGCAGCAGCGCGGCCAGGAAAAAGCCCACCAGCGGCGAAAACAAGAGCGCCTTGAGAACCTTGATGGCCTGCTCCCAGTCCACTCCGGAGGTGCCAGTGTGGGGGTTGAACAGTTGGCTGGCAATGCCTACGCCGATGATGGAACCTACCATGGTGTGCGAGCTGGAGGCAGGCAATCCAAGCCACCAGGTGCCCAGATTCCAGAGAATGGCGGCGATCAGCAGCGCAAAAACCATAGCGTACCCCGCCCCCGAACTGACCTGAAGAATCAGATCGACCGGCAGGAGCGAGATGATAACAAAGGCCACGGCGAGCGGGGAGAGGATCACTCCTGCCAGATTGCAGATGCCCGACCAGACCACCGCGGTGATGGGTTCTAGCGAATGGGTGTAGATAACCGTGGCCACGGCATTGGCCGTATCGTGAAAGCCGTTGACAAACTCGAAGCCCAGGGCGATCAGCAGCGCCAGGGAGAGAAGAAGATACGGCCAGGTGCTAGTGACGGTGACCGTTTTTATGTCCCGGGATACTTGCAGCGCGATGAAACACAGGCCGCCGGCCAGGGCCAGCAGAAAGAGCGCGATGCTGACGGAGCCGGGCTTGCGGGTGATGTGGCTATCAAGCCGTGAGCCCTTTGAGGGCAGAACTTCCACGGTGGCTGCCTGTTCGGCCATCAAAGTTCCCCAATGCGGCCGGAGAAATTCAGGACACGCTTTGGCCTCCGAAGTTTAGCGTTTTCAATAGAATAGCAATGCAAATACAAAGGAGATGGTTGCAGGCGGGAGAGTGCAGAGCCGGATAAATTGGCGTCCATAGTACCCCAACAACCGCATTTTCGCACAGTTGTTTGCGTCGCCGGCCAGAGGAAGCGGGCTGACTAAAACCATTTTATAACAGTTGAGCAGGTAGCCCGGGAGGGGGAATTCGGCGCCGTGCTGCTGACCCCCTGACCGGCGCCGAACGTCCACTCCCACTGCCACAGTCGAAGATCCGTACCATTCTACCTGCGAATTCAAAAATCGAACTCTAGACGCCCCGGACGTATAGCCGGGACACGCCTCCCGGCAACTCCTCTCAATGCCTTTCACGCAAAAATCATCATTTATTCAACTGACCTTCACATTCCCCGCAGACAATCAAATTGGTAAGTACTTTACAGGGAGGATTGTTGTGAAAAAGACGTTAACAGCGGTTGGTTTGCTGATTTTGGTCCTAAGTTCCGCGCAGGCGCAAAAGATAACCGGGGCAGGCGCGACATTTCCGTATCCGATTTATTCTAAATGGTTTAGTGAATACAGCGCGGCCCACCCCGGGGTGGAAATCAACTACCAGTCGATCGGCTCCGGCGGCGGCATCCGACAGGTAAGTGCGGGCCTGGTGGACTTCGGCGCCTCCGACGCCGTCATGACCGATGAGCAGCTTGCCGCGGCAAAGAACAAGCTGATTCACATTCCCACAGTCCTTGGCGCGGTGGTCCCGATCTTCAACGTGCAGGGAATCGATGACATCAAGTTCAGCCCCGACGTGCTGGCCGACATCTATCTGGGCAAGATCGACAACTGGAGCAACGCGCGCATTGCCAAAGACAACCCCGGCGTGAAGCTGCCCGACCAGAAGATCACCGTGGTTCACCGCTCCGACGGCAGCGGCACAACCTATATCTTTACCGACTTTCTTAGCAAGGTCAGCAGCGACTGGGTCAACGGCCCCGGCAAGGGCGCCTCGCCCAGCTGGCCAGTGGGCGTGGGCGGCAAGGGCAATGAAGGCGTGGCCGGCCTGGTCCGCCAGTTGCCTGGAGCTATTGGCTACGTTGAGCTGATTTATGCCCTGCAGAACAAAATCAGCTATGGCGAAGTGAAGAACGCCGCTGGCAACTGGGAGAAGGCCACGATCGAGGGCGTTACGGAAGCCGCAGCCAGCATCAAGGTGATGCCCGCCGACTATCGCGTCTCCATCACCAACGCGCCCGGCAAGCATGCCTATCCCATCTCCAGTTTTACCTGGCTGCTGATTCCGGTCAAGGCTCCCGATGCCGCCAAGGGCAAGGTCATCAAGGACCTGTTGAACTGGATCATCACCTCCGGCGAGAGCGAAGTCTCGGCTCTCTCCTATGCGCCACTGCCTAAGAATGTGGCGGATAAGGTGCTCAAGACGGTTTACTCCCTGCAGTAGTTCCAGTGCAATGGTCCGGCAACCTGGTCGGACCATTGCGCTGCCTTGCTGTACGACTGTTGTGCGCAATCGATGAATTTTCAATGTGTATCCACACGGCGATCAAGCAATATCGGCTTTGCGTTCTTATGTGAAAGATGAGGGAACACGAAAATGCCGGGTAAGTTTGCTCGCCCTGAACCGAACCACCGCAAGAGAAAAAGGAGAGGCCCAGTGAACATCAAACTCAGAATCGCTGCCATGGCAATCCTGGCAGTCAGCGTTGTCGCATCCTACGGACAAACAAGCACCCCCAAGCCACCGGTGAAGAAGCCGGTTGTAACCGCGAAGGCCAAGGCTCCTGCAAAGCCGACGGTCGAAGAGCAGATTCAGGGGCTACGCCAGGATCTGGAAGGCGAGATCAATCGCCTTAGAAACGACCTGGCTTACAAGGACGAGCAGTTGAAGAAAGCTCAGCAGTCGGTAGCCGATGCACAGGCTGCGGCAGCCAGGGCAGAAGCCGCGGCAACAGCCCAGCAACAGGCAGTAACCGACAACACAGCTGCCGTCAATAAGCTGCAATCCTCCGTCACCGATCTCAAGGGCAGCCAGGCTTCGCTGGCCACCACCATCTCCGACGAGACAACCAAGATCAAGAAGGAGATCGCCAATCCCACCGCGCTGCACTATAAGGGCGTCAACCTAACCCCCGGCGGCTTCCTGGCGGGTGAAACCATCTACCGCACCAAGGCAACCGGCGGCGACATCCCCACCGCCTTCAGCTCGATTCCTTACGAGGGCGCGGATGCCTATTCGCTGAGCGAGTTCTTCGGCTCGGCCCGCCAGTCACGCATCACGCTGTCGGCCGATGGCAAGACCAACTGGGGCACCCTGCGCGGCTATTATGAGGCTGACTGGCTGGGCACCGGCATCACTTCCAACAACAACCAGTCCAACAGCTACGTCCTACGCCAGCGCATTCTCTACGCCGAGGCCAAGACCAACAGCAAGTGGACGGTTGCCGGCGGGCAGATGTGGTCTCTGGCCACCGAAGGCAAGAAAGGCATCGGCAGCAACCCGAGCGACATCCTCACTCCTTTGACGATAGACCCGAACTACGTTCCGGGCTTTGTCTGGACCCGCCAGTACGGCTTCCGCGTGGTGAAGAGCTCGGATCATGTAGCCATTGGCGTCTCGGTTGAGAATCCTCAACTGCTTTACTCGGCCGCATTGGCTGGCGATACGCCTTACGCGATCCTGGGCTCGGCCGGCGCCAACGGCGGCAACTATAACGCTGCGGTCAGCTCTGTATCGGCAACGACCTACGTCAAGAGCTACTCCAACGTAAAGAGCTACGATTCCACCACAGGCGCTGTAATCAACACCTACATGCCGACCTACGCCACGATCACGGCCAACACAAACATCGCAAACCTCTCGTTCAACCAGGCGCCCGATATCATCGTCAAGGCGGCCTTCGATCCGGGCTGGGGGCACTACGAAATTCTCGGCATCGCTGGATTTGCTCATGAGACGGTCTATCCCGGCGTAACCCAGAACTCGGTCAAGTACGGCGGTGGCACCGACATCATGGGCTTCAATGGCGCCACCCCTGGAACGGCCGTGTGGGCGTCATCGACTACCGCTGGTTACTATGTCAACAGCATCGTTCTGGGCGGCTTCGGCGCCAGCGCGCGTGTGCCGGTCATCAAGGACAAGCTGACATTCGGCGTAAAAAGTCTATACGGACCCGGCGTGGGCCGCTACGGCGACACAACGCTGTCTGACGTAACCAATGACGCCAGAGGCAACCTGAAGCCGATCCACAACCTTTCGGGACTCTTCACGCTGGAAGCCACGCCCACGCCGCGTATGACGATCTACTTGAACTACGGCGGTGACTACGCGGCGCGCGCAGACTACGCATCTACGGACATTACGCTAGGCGATCCCAAGCCTTACTTCTGCGCGCCTACGGAAGGCGGCGTTGCTCTCAGCGCGGCGAACGCTTCCACCTACTGCGCTTCGGCGGCAACTGCTAAACTTGCGGGGTACGGCGCGACATGGGGTTCGCATTGGACTGCCACGCCAACCCTGACGGCCATCGGTTACGGCTCGCGCTATGCCAGTGTCTCGGCCACCTGCTCCACGGTCGCCAATCCCGGCTATGCCTCCGGTTCCGTAGGCTACACCGGCATCGCCGGCTCCGGCTGCGGAAACAACTCCCGCGACGTGCAGGAGATCACCGGCGGCTACTGGTTTGACATCTACAAGGGCGACCACGGCCGCTTCCGCCAGGGCATTCAGTACGGCTATGCGGTCCGCGAGGGCTGGTCAGGTAGCAGTTCCGCAGGCGCCATCTCCACTCCTATGATCGGCGTCAAGGGCATCGACAATATGTTCTGGACCTCCTTGCGCTACTATCTGCCCTAATCCGCAAACCAGCGGCTTAGGCTTTGACAAAGGGGCAGCCAAAATGGCTGCCCCTTTGTTGTGCCGCATTGCCGGCGATGAATCAGCCGGCAACGGGCTCAGGCTCCTTCGAATTACGGAGGTGATTCGCAGCGCCCCACGGGGCGCAACTCTTCGACAGCCCTCGTTCCCCGGATTGCGCTACGCTCCATCCGGGGCTATTAACCTCCACTCCTTACGGGAGTGGGAAAAGCATTGTCTGTTTATATATCGGTTACCCCACCCCCACCCATATTTTGGATGCAAATTCCTTGTTTTCTTAAGCTTACAGACAGGGTTGCGCTGTAAAATTGTCAAAACAAAGGAGTTCCCTGCAAAATCGTCCAGCATAAGGAGTTACGTGACATTTCGGCCTCTGATGACCACTTCCGCATGGTCTCCCTGGTCCCCGAATGCGAGGGACCAAGGGGCACCCAGCGGCGCGATGAGGACGTGCCGGGACGATTTGTGGGAAAGCTTCTGAGGATCATTATGCACGAAGTGGGGAAATAATCTGCAAAACAGGTGTCAGAGATCAGGGGGCAGGGATCAGGGGGCAAGGGTCAGCGAGGGGACGGCAGGAGCATGGACGACAATTTTTCCAAAGAGAAGACCCGCGTGGCTCACGGGTTTTATACGCTATTCAATTGGGTGATACGACAGGTTGCATCGTCAAGTCAATCGCCACGTAACTACGATGCGCTTTCTCCGCTCTTGCTTTGCTGTTCTGCTTCTCTCATCAGGCTCTTGTGGTGGCGCACGTCGTCGCCCTGCACCCAGAAGATCACGTCTTCGGCAATGTTGGTCGCATGATCCGCCACGCGCTCCAGGGCGCGGCTGATCATCAGCGCATTGAGCGCCTGTGGAGCCAGGTGGCTCTGCTCTTCCATCACCTTGATCAGCGACTTGAAGGCCGCCTTGTTCATCGCATCCACGGCATCGTCCATGGTCAGTATGGAGCGCGCCAGTTCGGAATCTGCCTCGATGAACGATTGCAGGCTCTTGCGCACCATTTCAGAGGCCAGCGTGGCCATTTTGGGTATGTTGACCGGCAGCTCAGCCGCGGCCATCTTTTCGATATGGCGCACGCGGTCGCTGATATTTTTTGCGGCGTCGCCCACCCGCTCCAGCTCGGCGTTGATCTTAATGACGCTCAAGATGAAGCGCAGATCGCGGGCCATCGGCTGTTCCATGGCGAGCAAATCAAGCGAGGCCTGGTCAATTTCCCGCTCCAGGCGATTGATGGTGACCTCGCCCATGCTGACCTGGTCGCAAATCGACAAGTCATGTTCCCGATAAGCCTCAATGGCGCGCTGGACCGCCTGCTCGGACAGCCCGGCCATCTCCAGTAACTTCTCTTTCAATTCCTCAAGGCTCTGTTGAAAGCGTATGCGTGTCATCCAAACCTGCCTGTGATGTAATCTTCCGTGCGCTTGTCACTGGGGTTGGTAAAGATCTTGTCAGTCGAGTCGAACTCCACCATCCGGCCATTTAAAAAGAAGCCCGTCTTTTCTGCGACGCGGGCGGCCTGCTGCATGTTATGGGTCACAATCACGATAGTGTACTGCGCTTTCAACTGAAAGATCAAATCCTCGATCTTGGCAGTGGAAACCGGGTCCAACGCCGAGGCGGGTTCATCCATCAGCAGCACCTCGGGATCCACGGCCAGCGCTCGCGCAATGCACAAGCGCTGCTGCTGTCCGCCCGACAGGCTGGCGCCGGATTCCTTCTTCAGGCTGTCCTTGACCTCATCCCACAACGCTGAATTTTTGAGTGATCGCTCGACGATCTCGTCCAGAACACGGCGATTGCTGTAGCCGTTCAGCTTCAGCCCTGCTGCCACATTATCGTAGATCGACATGGTGGGAAATGGATTAGGCCGCTGAAAGACCATGCCCACTCGCCGCCGGATCTCCACGGGGTTGCAGTCCTTGTAGATGTCCAGGTCGCCGATGCGCACCGTGCCCGTTACCCGGGCAACGGGATTGGTCTCGTGCATGCGGTTCAGGCAGCGCACAAAGGTGCTCTTTCCGCAGCCCGACGGGCCAATCAGCGCGGTGGCATGGTTGGCCGGAATGTTCAGGTTGATGTCCTGCAGCGCGTGATTGCTTCCATACCACGCATTCAGGGTGGTTACCTCGATGCCGACGCCCACTTAGCTTGCCCCTTTCAATACGCCGCGGCTGGTCACGTAGCGCACCAGCGAAACGGCCAGAACAATCAGCACAATCAACACCAACGCCCCCGCCCAAGCCAGCCGGTGCCAGTCATCGTAGGGCGAGAGAGCATAGACATAAATCTGCAAAGGCAGCGCGGAGATCGGCTCGTCCAGCCGGGTGTTCCAGCCCACGTTGCCAAAGGCGGTAAAGATCAGCGGCGCGGTTTCACCGGCCACGCGCGCAAAGGCCAGCATGCAGCCGGTAATAATGCCCGGCGAAGCGGTCTTCACGGTAATCGCCAGCACGGAGCGCCAATTTGGCACGCCCAGCGCCAGGGCCGCCTCGCGCACCGCGTTGGGCACCATCAGCAGCATCTCTTCGGTGGTGCGGCAAACGGTGGGAATCATCATGATGCCCAGCGCCACGCCGCCGGAGAAGGCCGAAAAATGTCCCTGAGGTACCACGATCAACGAGTAAACGGCAATGCCCATCACAATGGAGGGAACGCCATTGAGTACATCTGCCGTGAAGCGCACCGCGTGGGCAAGTTTTGTCCCCCGCCCGAACTCCGCCAGAAAGATGCCGCCGCTGATGCCCACGGGGACGCCGATCAGGCTGCCCACCGCAAGCAGGATAGCCGAGCCCAGGATCGCGTTGGCCATGCCGCCGCCCACTACGCCCACTGGCCTGGGAACCTCTGTGAAGAAGGCCCAGCTCAGCGAGCTGGCACCCTTGTAAACGAGATAGGCGAAGATGGCCACCAGCGGCGCCACCACGAGAATGGTGGCAAGAACCGCCATCCCGGTCGCCGCGTTATCACTTAGCGCCCGAATCTTTGCCCGGATTTTATGTTCATTCCTCAGATCTCTTCTCCGAACTATTCACTTATTGCTTTTAGCTGGAAGCTAAAAGCTGCTCTTAACGCGTTGACGCCGGCTCTCCGCGCGTCACCGCCCATACCAGCAGGCGGGCAAAGGCATTCACGATGATGGTGACGATAAACAGCGCCAGCCCCAGCTCCATCAGCGCACTCAGATGCAGATCGCTCGAGGCCTCGGCAAACTCGTTGGCGATCACCGAGGCCATGGAGCTGCCATTGGCCAGCAGCGAGCGGCTTATCTCCGGGCTGTTGCCGATCACCATGGTCACCGCCATGGTTTCGCCCAGCGCTCGCCCCAGTCCCAGAATGACCGCGCCCACGATGCCGATGCGTGCATTCCTCAGCACGCCCATGCGAATCATCTCCCAGCGCGTCGCCCCCAGAGCCAGCACTGCCTCTCGCTGGGAGTGCGGAACCGCCGTCATCACCTCCCGCGTCAGCGAGGAGACAATAGGCAGAATCATGATGGCCAGAATGATGCCGGCAGCCAAAAATCCCAAACCAGTGGGGTTGTCGGCGTCAAAAAAGCCGCTCCAGCCGAAGCCTTTAATCAGCCATGGATTCAGGTGTTCGCGCAGCAGCGGAACCAGCACAAAGACCGCCCAAAGACCATAAATGACGCTGGGAATGGCCGCCAGCAGTTCAGTCAGGAAGGCCAGCGGCGCCCGCAGCACATTGGGGCACATCTCGGTCAAAAACACCGCCACGCCTATAGCCAGCGGTACTGCCAACAGCAGCGCCAAAAACGACGAAACCAGCGTGCCATAGAGAAACGGCAGGGCGCTGAAGTGCCCGTTAACCGGGTCCCAGTACATGGGCTTGTGGCTGTAGGTATCGATGAAGGCTTTATAAAAGAAGTCCAGGCCGAACTGGGCCCAGGCCAACTTCGAGCGTATCACCAGCTCGGTGGCGATCAGCACCACAATGCCGAAGATGCTCAGCGCGCACAGCACCATCAGCCAGCGAAATCCGCCATCAGAGATGGCCGAGTTGCCGCGCGACAGCAAGTAGTTGCGAACTTGCGCAGCCTCGGGCGAAACGGCCTCGGCCGGGCTTACGCCGTTTTCGAATGCCGGATCGGTCTGAAATTCGAGCTTTTTGAGACGTATCTCTTGCACGTAGACACCAATATCAGGCTACAGAGAATATGTGAATAGAAGGTTAAAAACGCGTCCGATAGCGGACTATCGAGGGGCCATGTTGCGCTCAAACCACAAGGCGAGCTGGTCCTCCGTGATTTCGCCTGTGGCGAGACCGAGAATCGTGAGAAACGCATCTTCTTGGCTTGCTGTCACTTCAAGACCGTTCACGTCAAGAAACGCAAATGAAACCAGCAGGGCAGTTCGCTTGTTCCCATCGACAAACGGATGATTTGATGAGATGCCAAAGGCATATGCTGCGGCAAGGGCAGCCATGGAAGGCGCGGATTCAGCGTACGCCAGGATGTTTTTGGGACGGCTTAAGGCGGATTCAAGCAGTCCGACGTCCCGAATGCCCATAGAGCCGCCGCGCGCGGCAAGCTCGAGATCGTGTGCAATCACGGCATCGGACGCTTCCATCCACAAGGGTTCTTGCATCACTCCGCCAGTTTCCGCAGCGCATCTCGGTATTTCCGCATCACCCGTTCAGTCGCTTCCAGCTTGCGTACAAATTGGTCGTCATAGGGGGTCAAGTGTGCACCATAGGGAGTCTCCGAGAGGCAAACAATGTCCCCCTTTTCAACCTTCAGCCGCGCCAGAGTCTCCTTTGGCAGGATGATACCGGCAGAGTTGCCGATGGCGATGATCTTTGCAGTTGTGGCCATTGAGGAGCTTCCTCATTGACTTTAATTATAACATAAGTTATAACATCACCCTACCGCCAGTCGTCCCGCGCTGCCACCAGCCCTTCGTTCATCACCGCTTCGAAGCCCGCGTGCTTCTTGATGAAGATCTCGCTGAATTGGCGGTCCTGGCGAAGCAGGATAGCCTGCAGACGGACCATCTCCAGTAGCGCCAGGAACATGGCGATCAGCGCCCGCTCACTGTGGGTGTGGCTCAACAGGCGGCGCAGGGCGATGGGCTTGTCTTCCAGGATCAAGCGGCGGGCGAGAAACTGGATCATCTGGCCTACCGTAACCGAATCTTCCTCCACGTCGATTACCGGGCGATTACGGGCGCGCTCCAGAATGTCGCGGAAGATGCGCACCAGGTCCACGGTGTCGGCGGCAATCTCCGGCTCGGCATTCACATCTTCCTTGAACTCGCGCGCGCCGGGATTGGACCAGGTGGCCGCCTCCAGCATCTGCTTCTCCTGCAGCATTTGGGCGGCGTTCTTGAAGCGCTCGTGCTCCAGTAGCCGCTCCACCAGTTCGCGCCGCGGGTCCTCGGCCACCTGCTCCGGTCCCGTCTCGGTGTGCGGCAGCAGCATTTTGCTCTTGATGTGGATCAGCAGCGAGGCGGTGTAGATGAAATCGCCCGCTACATCCACGTCGCTTGCCCGCAGCTGGTTGACATAAGCCAGAAACTGGCTGGTGATAGTGGCGATGGGGATGTCGTAGATGTCGATATCCTGCTTGCGGATCAGGTCCAGCAGCAGGTCCAGCGGGCCGTCATAAACCTGGCCCACGATGACTGAAAAAGGAGACTCCTCCGAACCCTCGTCCAGCTTTTTCTGCCGCGCGGCCAGCCGGGCGGCGGCTTTTTCCTCCTCGCTGCGCTGCGGTTTAAGCGCCTGCCTGGGGCCGGCCTGAGCAACCGGAACTGGAACGGCGACGGACTCGGCAGCAGGAACTGGTTCGGCAGCTGGCTCTGGCTCGACGACTGGGGCAGCCTGCTCAACTGAGGGAGTTTCGGAAACGTGGTCCGGAACAGGAGCAATCTCCGCCTCAGTTTCAATCACGGGTTCTGGCTCTTCGACCGGTTCGGAGACTGCCTCAAGCGCGGCTTCCGGCTTGGGCTCGGTGGCATTCACCAGTTCTGCAGCAGATTCTTCTACGGCTTCCGAACCAGTTGTCGAAAACAGAATCTGTGCAAGTTCGGCAACTGGTTCGGCCACACATTCAGTTTCAGCGGCCACAAGCTCAGCTTCCGCAGCCTTGGGCGCAGGAGCTTCGGACTGGAGCAGGGAAGCCGGCGCTTCGGCCCCAGCAAAAGTTTTCGCAAGATCAACGCGAGCTTCAACCGCTACGGCAGGCTTTGCGGCCCGTTTGCTCGTGCCCCGGCCTTTTTCCGGCACCCGAACCGGCTCGGCTGCAGGGGCCTGCTCTGCTGGATTCATCAAAGCGGTTGCAACTTTCGGGGACGGCTCAACCAAGGTTCTTTCTTCTTCCGAACTCTTTCTGAAGCTGCTTGAAATCATCGGTTCCGTGACGGTCTCGGGCGTTGCAGTTCGTGTGAAGAATCCAAATCGGGAGCGAAGTCCGCCCAGCGCCAACAGGAGTGCCCTTCGCCACCACGGAATTGCCTTTTCAGCCATATTATTCGCCGGTTTCGCTGCTCAGCGTCATCTGCATGGCGGCACGCACCTGTCGCATCGTCTCTTCGGCGCGGGCGCGTGCGCGCCGGGAACCGTCATTGAGAATTTGTATGACCTGCGCCTCTGAAAAGCTGGCGCGTCGCTCTTGAATGGGCTTTAAAACCTGAACCAGATTGTCAGCCACCCAGCTTTTGCACTCAATGCAGCCGATGCCCGCCGTGCGGCAACCCTGCTCCACTTTGGCCAGGGTCTCGGGCGAGGAAAAGACCTTGTGCAGGTCACCCACCGGGCACTTGTCCGGGTCACCCGTGTCAGTGCGGCGAACGCGCGCCGGATCGGTCACCATGGTCTTGAGCTTCTGGCGCAGCACATCCTCCGGGTCGGTCATCTGAATCGTGTTGCCGTAGCTCTTGGACATTTTACGGCCGTCGGTGCCGGGCAGCTTGGGCGAGGGCGTCAGCAGCACCTGCGGCTCGGGCAGAACTTCTTTTCCGCCCAGTTTGTAAAACTGATTGAACCTCCGCGCCACCTCGCGGGTCAACTCCACGTGCGCCTGCTGGTCCTGGCCGACGGGGACAAAATCCGGCTGGTAGAGCAGAATATCCGAGGCCATCAGTACCGGGTAGCCCAGGAACCCATAGGTGGTCAGGTCCTTGTTGGCCAGGTTCTCCTGCATCTCCTTATAGGAGGGCACGCGCTCCAGCCAGCCCAGCGGCGTAATCATGCCCAGCAGCAGTGGCAGTTCGTAATGCTGATCGACATGGCTCTGCACGAAGATGGTGCATCTCTTCGGATCGAGTCCTGCGGCCAGAAAGTCCAGCGCCACTTCCAGTGTGTTGGGCGCGATATTCGATGTGTCCGCGTAATCGGTCGTCAGCGCGTGCAGATCGGCGATGAAAAAGTAGCACTCGTACTTGTCTTGCAGCTTGACCCAGTTGGCCAGCGCGCCCATGTAGTTGCCCAGGTGCAGCTTGCCGGTGGGGCGCATGCCGCTCAAAACGCGTGGACGAGAGGACGAGGTTGCGGATTCAGCCATTTTGTTGATCGATTCCGGAATAATGCCAGGAGAATGCCGCCGTCATTCGAATAAAACGGCTCCTTCTATTGTAGCGGCCTATTGCAGCGGCAGGGGGATACGGAGACCTATGCGCTCATAGGTGTATCAGACTCCAAATCACCATAGTCAGAACCGGAAGGAGCAGCATGCGCATCACTGCCCCGCCCACGAAGATGAGCAACACGTAGCTGAGCAGCCCGGTAATGCTGTCGAAGACCCGCACCGCGCCATACGGCAGAATGTTCCTAAGGACGTGGCTGCCGTCCAGCGGCGGAATCGGCAGCAGGTTGAAGATGCAAAGGCAGAGATTGACCACAAGCGCGGTTGCGCAGAGAAGCACGAACGGGTTCGTTACCACATCTCCGCTCCGAAATATCGCGGCCAGCAGGGTTGCCGGAACAACATTGCGTCCGTCAGGGATTGTGACCTCTAAGATCGCCAGGCCGAAAAAGGCCAGCAGCGCCAGCAGCAGGTTGGAGGCCGGGCCGGCCAGGCTGACCAGCATATCGTCGCGCTTGAAGTTGCGGAAGTTGCGGCTGATGATGGGCACGGGCTTGGCCCATCCAATAATAAAGCCGCTGAGGAATCCCAATCCGATGAAGGGCCCAAAGATCGCCAGCGCGGGGATGAGCAGCGTGCCGATGGGGTCCACGTGGTCCATGGGGTTGAGCGAGACGCGCCCCAGCATTCGGGCCGTCTGGTCGCCCAGGCGCGAGGCCGTCCAAGCGTGCGCCGACTCATGCACGCTGAGCGAAAACAGAATCAGAATAAACTCGAAAACGGCGATGACGATGGCGCTGGATTGCAAATCAATACTCCATGGGCTTGAATTCTCAGGTTAGCATGGAGGGGCGCGCCGATTCGACCTCGAACAGGGAATGATCTCTACTCTCTGAGGCGACTAATCCCTATTCCCTGTCTTTCGTCACTCCCGCTCCGCCGGGAAGCTGCCCACCAGTTCCCCGGCGGCAACATGCTGGCCGGCCAGCACAATGGCGTGGCTGGCAATCCGGGCCGCGGGGCCGATCACCGTGGGCTGGAGCGTGACCGCGCCGTAATCATGGGCGGAGTGGCTGTGCGAATAGATGCGGGCGAAGGAGCCGATCACCGCTCCCTTGCCGATGGTGATGCCGCCGCGGTCATTCAGCAGAGCGTGCTGGCGGATGACCGCGCCCTCCTCAATGGCCAGGTTGTAGCCGAAGGTCAAATCCACGCCGTGGAAGATCTTTACCCCCGAGCCGATGCGGGCAAAGATGTGCCGCCCCAGCATCGCCCGGAAGCGCACCCCCAACCAGTGGTTGGTCCCGATGGGCGAGCGGTCGAACATCTGCCAGAACCACAGCAGCGGCTTGCGCTGGGCAAAGAGCTCCGGGTCGGCGTCGGCAAAGTGCTCCGCCTCAAGGGTCACGTTGTCCGGGTCCAGCGAGAGCGAGAGCACGTTGCCGGGCAGCTCGCTGGTGAGCGTTAAATTCAGCTTGCCACCGTGCGGGCGGCCCAGGTAGAGCTGGGTCAACTGGTCGCGCACAATCTCCGCGCGAAGCTCCGGCGCATGGTGGCGTGTGAACTCTTCATCAAGAAACTGAATCCAGCGCCGGTAAACCTCTTCGGCCTCGGGCGCAGGATGGGGGGCGTTGCTCGGTGTGTGTTCCATACGAATGGAACGATACACCACCGGGCCGGGATGCGGCGAGTGGTGGCGTGAAGTAATTTTCATGATTTCCCTGAGCGGGAAGGCGATTCTGCGCGACTCGACGGATGCAGTAAATTGGTCTTTCAACTTCTTGAACACAAAGAGCATTAAGTGGTAAGGTCAATGCGATACGATTCCTTCGTGTAGTTCCTATGCTTGCTGTTACGCTTACCTGCTTGTGCGTTGTCGAAGCTCAGATATTGTCCACTCAAAAGGTCAGAGACAAGATGGTGACGTGTATGCACTCAGGCCTGATGAGTGATCTCAACGATTGTGGTAAGCAGCCTTGGTACGCTTACATTTTTGTAGGCTACATTTCCGCGATCAAGCCCGCAACAAACGATGAAATGGAGATTCAAATTGTCCCGGAGGAAGTTTTCTCGGGCAAGCCCGATAGTCCGTTGACGGTTTTGACTTCGCAGGGGTTATGCCTACCGAAGTTGGTGGTTGGTGATCGATGGCTCTTCTACCTGCGGAAAGAGAATGGTAAGCCAATCGTTCTGGACTACTACGGAAATGATAGCCGTCCGGTTGCCGATACAAAGGAGCAGATCGAGACGCTCCGCCGTTTGGAGAAGATTGGTGACTTCGGCATCTTACGTGGCCAAGTAGTGCGCGGCGAGTCATTCAACGGAAATGCCGTCCCGAATGCGCACGTGATTGCAACTCGGCAGTCAGACAACAAGCGATTTGTTGCAATCACGAACACAGAGGGGCGCTATGAGTTCCAGCCGCTTCCTCCCGGCAATTACAAAATCACAGTAGTACCAATCGGATCGTATCATCCCGACGAGTCCGAGATTGATCTCAGACCTGGAATCTGCTGGGATTTAACGCTCACTAGATCTCCGAAGCACAGATAGGCGTCATGTAAGAAATTCCTGCAGCTAGCCAGTGCCGACATCAGCACTCATCACTTATAGTCCGGCTTGTCCGTGCCGCTCGCTTCCCTCGGCCCCAGCAAGATCTGCACGCCCACATAAGCAATCCAGTTCGGCTCACTCTTCTGGCGCGTCACCGCTTGAATTCCGCGTCCGCCCATGAACAGCAATCGCAGATGCCCTTTGCGGTCCAGCGTCTGCCGTCCGCCCATATCCGCAGTCAGCTCGCGCTGTTTGGGCAGCAGATTGGATGGAGGACCGATGCGATTTGCGTCCTGCAGGTCGTAAATCTCGCCATACAGCTCCAGCCGCTCGCTGAATTCATGCCCGGCAATCAGCCCGCGACCCCAGCGGTCGGGCACATTGTGGTTGCCGATCCAGCGGCCCACCTCGCCGTTGAAATCGATCGGCCCCCATTTGGCCGTGAACTCCGCGGGCAGATAGTACTGCGGCCCCGGCTCCACGATGCCGCGCCGTACCGCACTGGTGGGGTTGTTGATGGAGACCTGCGGATAAGTGCCTAGCGTAAAGTTCTTGTTTTCATCCGACTTCGGCTTGCCAGGCGAGTAATGCTCAAAATAGCGCCACTTGACGCCAATGAGCGACTCGCCCAGCCCGGCCCGCGTGGTGTTGTTCTGGCCGGTAGCCGCGGCGATGGGCAGCTCGTACTTGAGCTGAAGCCGGTCGCCCCAGCCGTAGTTGATGTCGAAGTCGGGCAACTGGTAATAGGCCAAGCCGGGATTGTGATCGCCGATCCAGCCCAGATTGATCTCCCAATGCCGGTTTCCGGGCGTGCCGGGATCATCGGTAATAAACGGTGGCCCTCCCTGCGCATGGACCAGAGGCGCGGCCAAGACCAAAGCAAATAGAAGAAACAATTGAAAAAATCTACGCATCCTGATGATCGAAATACACCATAAAAGGGCCTTGTTCAGAGGGGCGAAGAAACGGAGAATGCGCCCCCCGGGGGGGAGGGTACATTCAATGTCCAATTTCAACAGGTAACGTGAACAGAATCAAAAAGATCGCTGCAGCCGTGCCGTGGAAAAGCAGGAAACGCTCTTTTTCCCCATATTTTCCATGGCTCCATACCTGCCATCTCCTTTCGGCTCTATCTGATCCGTTGTTGCACTGAGGCTTGAATCTGCCGGAGGGGTACCTTTCGCCTCATTTTGAACCGGCCCGTCCGAGAGAACAAACACGATTTCAGAGTAGCAGGATTCTGGAAATAATCTGCAAGGACAGGCCGTCCAGGCGGGCGGCGCTTGCGCGCCATGGGGCTCGTCGAATCCCGGGTCACCAAATGCGAGCCTGATCTCTGAGCCCCCTGTAAGATGTTGCACATGGAGACAACCACCATTGCCGGAGTGAAGGTTTCACGGATCGGACTGGGCACGTGGGCCATCGGCGGCCTGGAGTGGGGCGCGGTGCCCGACGATGCCGCCATCGCAACCTGCATCGGCGCCCTGGAGCGCGGCATCAACCTCATCGACACCGCTCCCATCTACGGCCACGGCCACGCCGAGAAGATCGTGGGCCGAGCCATTCGCGCCCACGGCCACCGCGAGGATTTTTTCATTGCCACAAAGTTCGGCCTCGACTGGAGTGAGCGCGACGTATTCGCTGACTCGACCGCGTCGTGCCTGCGAGCAGAGTTGGAAGCCAGCCTGCGCCGCCTGGGCACAGAGTACATCGACCTTTACCAGGTGCATTGGCCGGATACGCGCACGCCCGTCGCCGAAACCGCCGCATTGCTAGCCGAGTTTCAGCGTGAGGGCAAGGTGCGCGCTCTGGGGGTGAGCAACTTCAGCGTCGCGCAGATGGAGGAGTTCCGCTCCGCCGCCCCGCTCGCCTCCAACCAGCTGCCCTACAACCTTTTCGAGCGCGGCATCGAGTGTTCCGCGCACGGCGAGTGCTCCGCGCACGGCGAGAGTATTTTGTCGTGGTGCAAGGAGCATAATATCGCCATCCTCACCTACAGTTCTCTCTGCCGCAGCCTGCTCGCCGGCCGGGTTGCACGCGGCATGAGCTTCGATGAAAAGGACATTCGCCGCGTCGATCCAAAGTTCCAGGAGCCACGCTTCACGCAATACATCACCGCCGTCGAGCGGCTGGCCGCCTTCGCCAAGGAGCGCTACGGAAAATCGGTTTTGGAGTTGGCTGTCCGCTGGGTTCTCGACCATTCCGGAGTCTCCGTCGCCCTTTGGGGAGCCAAACGGCCCGAGCAGCTTGATGCTGTTACCGGCGTGATGGGCTGGAAGCTGGATGCAAGCGCCATGGCCGAGATCGACCGCATCGTGAGTGAGTCCGTCACTGACCCGGTTGGTCCGGAATACCTGGCGCCCAAGGTGCGGGAGGGCTGAGAATAGCAAATCAGTTGTTGAGAGATGACCTATGCCCTATCCAACTCCGTAAACAGCTCGCTCAACACGACGCGAATGGGTGTCTCCGGCATGGTGAGTTCGCCAGAATGCACTTCTTCTAGTCCGGCGGAGGTATACCGGTATGCCAGGCGCGGCTCCGGATCAATGATCCATATATTCTCAATGCCGAAGCGGAGATACTCCGCTGCCTTTTCCTGCATGGCGCGCAGCGTATCTTCCGGTGAAAGAATCTCGACTGCAATCAGCGGTGGGTGGGTAACGTAGCGTTCAAAGGAATCTCCCTTACGCACGACAAGCACATCCGGCACGCGGAAGTTTCTGGCCGCAGTTTGCGTGCGCAGTTCAGGAAAGACCTCGACGCCCCACTCTGCGCGTTTCAGCATGAATAGAAACGTGAGGTAACGTTGGATGATGGAATGCTCTTTTTCGCCCAAGTTCCGCTCCACGATCCGCCCATTTACAAATTCGCGGTCCGGGCTCCAACTCGTGGAGAGGTATTCCCGCACGGTCCAGAGGTCTTCGGAAGTTGGCAGAGTCGCCATACATTGATTATCGCCCCAAACCGGCTGCCTCGCCAGTGGAATCCGTGCATGCTATCCGGCTTGTCCCTTTACGCCCGGTGCAACGCCGCGAAGAATTTACTTAGCCTGCCGCGCTTCAAGCGCCGCTTGCGGATTGAACCGGAGCCGGCGCGCGCTTGCGCAGCAACGCCACTCCAATAGCGACCACCCAGACAGCCAGCGGAAAAGTGTTGGCGAAGGCCTCGACGCCCAGGCCTGCCGGGTTATAAAAGCCCAGCATATCGACGTGACGCACAAACATCGCCGGAACAAAGGCCAGGCTGGCCAGCGCGCAGCCATAACCGAGCCAGGCGGACCACTTTGGCAGAGCGCCGCTGGCCAAAGTGACGTAGCTAAGAATGGCCATAAGGAAGGCCAGCAGCCAGATTGCGACTGCTCCGTACATCAGAATCGTGCTTTCCAACATGGCGCGGACGATGACGCCGTCGGCGGGCGGATTGAAGCCGTCCACCGCAGTCGCGCCCTGGAGGGAATCAGCAACGAAGGTGAGCGCGACGAAGACCAGCCCCGTGCCGAAGAAAAGGCTGGCGAGCCACTCGTGTTGCGGATTGGCTTGGCGAATGAGATGACGGACGCCAGCGAGAAAGATCATGAACAAGGTGAGGATGATGAAGTCCAGGAAGACGCAGCACATGACGTTGGTGCCGTTGCGGGCGGCAAAATCGCCGAGTTTGTCCGACGCCGCCAGGCCGGGCCATGCACTGCGCACCAGGTAGAAGGGGAACTCGATGAAGCAGGTGGCGATCGAGGCCAGCGCGCTGATGCCGGTGATGCGATAGATTGTTTGGTCGTTCATTCGATTGTCCTTTCTCGCCTGGGTGAGGAAAATGCGGGTCAGGCGTAGTGGAAGAAGATGGCGCCAATCATGGCCAGGTTGCAGGCCGAGTGGGCGATCATGGCGGCATAGAGAGAGCCGCTGCGCAGGCGGCAGAGGGTAAAGACAGCGCTGACGCCAGCCATGAGGAGGACCATGAGCGCGCCGGAGACGAGGCGGAGATGAAAGCCTGCCGCGTCGTGCCAGATGCCGTGGACGTGCAGGTGGACGAGGCCGAAGGCGAGCCCGTTGACGACGGTTGCAACAGGAACACTCCAGCGGCGGACGAAGCTCTGATGGAGAAGGCCGCGAAAGAGGATCTCCTCGCCGATGGGGGAAAAAATCATGGCGGGGAGAACGATGGCCACAAAGGCCGCGCCGAGAGGCATGGAAGCGCGCAACTGGCCAATCTGGAATTCGTCGCGGATGCTGACGCACCAGTTGTCGGGCGAGGCGCCGTAAAGCGCCATGCCGGCGGCGTAGACCGCAAATCCGGAGCAGGCGCCGGCCAAGGCGCTGAGCGCCAGGGCTGACGGGCTGTTGCCCTGCTTGCGGAGGCCGATCTCCCGCCGTCCCTGCGCGGTCAGAACGAGAAACGGCAAGGTCCACATTACCAGGAAATGAATCAGAAAGAGGATGCGGGCCTGCGGCGGGCCGAAGACAGCGTAGAACCGCGAGGCCGTCAGAATCGCCAGCACCAGAAGTGAGAAGATCCAGGGCGCGATGGGAATTCGGTTCCACGGGGCGCAGAGAAAACTTGATTGACGCGGAGACTCAGTGTTCATGAAGATGGGTCCTTTTCGTAGTTCAATATAACTCATTGTGAGTAAATAATCGATACGGGTGGAATGCGCGTGCGGTTCCTGAATCACAGGCCAGAGCCGGAACGCAGAAGCGCTTTTCACAATCCTCTCCCATCCCCCGCCCGGCTCTGCGATACTGGTTTGTTATGCCCATCGACGACCTGCAACAAGCCGCCCAGAAGATTGCCGGATTCCTCGCCACCCTCAACAAGCTCGGTGGTTTACGCCTCAAGTACCGCATCAGCGCCGGCGGCGGGGCCGTTGAAGGCGCGCAGGACGCCGAGGGTCAGGCTCCCGCCCTCTGCGTGGAACTGGCCGGGCCTGACGTGCCGCTGGTCACCCAGCATAACGGCGAACTGCTGCTCGCATTGGAGACCATCTCTGCCCAGATTCTCCGTCTGGACCAGCGCGAGGGCGACCTGGTCAGCTTCGACGCCGCCAACTTCAAGGCGCTGCGCGCGGCGGAGCTGCGCCTGACGGCTGAAACCACAGCGGAAAAGGTGCTCCGCTCCGGCGTCCCTTACGCCTTTCCGCACATGAACAGCCGCGAACGCCGCTTGCTGCACATGGCCTTCCGCGGCATCGAGGGCGTGGAAACGGCCAGCTCCGGCGAAGGCATGGAGCGCTTCCTCGCCGTCTATCCGGCGGGAAAAACCCATCTGCCCGTCGCCCCGCCCCTCAAGCCGCGCGGCTTTGGCGATCGTGGACGAAGCTCAGGAGATCGCGGCCGCCCCCGGCGTTAGCGCGGATTGAGTTTGTGAAGTCCCAGGTTTCGGAGTCGAGACCGTATGCGCCCGTCCTATTTGGCACCATTTCGCGGCTATGCAACTATATTGAAACCATGAGAACCAAAACCCTTCTGCTTCTGCTCTTCCTTTCCGCCACTTTATGCCCGGCGCAAAAATGCCTGGTGCTCATCGATCAGGACGGCGCAGGCCCCGGCGGCTCCGACCAGATGGCCATGCTGGCGCTGCTTGAGGCGCCGCAGGTCGAGGTGCTGGGCATCACCATGGTCACCGGCGATGCATGGCGCGACGAGGAGACGCTGCACACCCTGCGCATGCTGGAGCTGACCGGCCATGCCGACATTCCCGTGGCCCGCGGAGCGGTCTTCCCGCTGGTACGCACGCAGGAAGAGACTCGCCTCTCCGCCGCGCTCGTCGGCAAGGTCGAGTGGCTGGGCGCATGGGGCCAGAGCCTCTCCACCAAGCAGGTTCCCGGCGTTCCCGGCCCTCCGGTAAAGCCCAACGTGCACGGGCCCTATGAGATTCCGCCCATGCCCGAGGGAATGCCGACCATCAAGGCCATCGACGAGGACGCCGCCCACTTCCTCGTCAGACAGGTGCGCGCTCATCCGCATCGCGTGACCATCTACGCCGCCGGCCCGCTGACCAACATCGCTCTGGCCATCGCCATCGACCCGGAGTTTGCCTCGCTCACCCAGGGCATTGTGTTCATGGGCGGAAGCCTTACCCCGAAGAGCGAAGACCCGGAGTTTGCAGGCGACCCGCGCCACGAGTTCAACCTGTGGTTCGATCCCGAGGCCGCGCATATTGTTCTGCGCGCCAACTGGCCGCGCATCGACGTCACCACCGTCGATGTCTCCATCAAGGCGCCCTTCACGCAGCAGATGCTCGACACGATCTCCAAATCCAGCTCGCCCGCCGCGCGCTATATCGCCGCCTGGAGCCAGCGCCGCTACTATTTGTGGGACGAGCTGACCGCCTGCGCCTGGCTCGACCCCTCCATCATCACCCGCGAAAAGCTCCTCTACATGGACGTGGACCTGAGCCACGGCCCGAGCTACGGAGACACCCTCACCTGGAGCGAAGAGATGAAGCCCGCAACCGGCGTGCGTTTGGTTCACGTGCAGGTTGACCTTGACTTCGCGCGCTTCCAGAAGATGTTTGTGGAGTTGATGACCGGAAAGCCGTGAGGAGATCACGCAGAGACGTGAAATCCAAACCAAGCGAAAAAGAGGGTTTTTGGGGCAAAAACGGCTCATTTTGGGCTAAAAAAGGGGCAAAATCAGGGGTTTGCAGTTACTGATTTGTCAACAGGGGAAAAATGCAAACTGTTTATTTCGTGCAAGTTACGAGCCGTGGATGGGTCGAAAAATGATTTCCACAGGGTAGGGGGGGTGGGGGTACCCTGATTTTAGGAGAAGAAAAGGAGAAAAAGGCCGGGAAAAAGACTAGAGAACAGTAAGTTCCCGGACTCTGGACCTTGTTCATGATTTGATTGTGCGCCGGAATGGGGAAATAATCTGCAAGGGACTGGCCGTCCAGGCAGACGCGCTTCGCGCCATGGGGTTCGTGGAATCCCAGGTCCCCATCGATAAGGAAGAAGGCTTTGTCAAGCGCGATATTCGACAAACCTATCCCTGGCAGCGCGTGAGCGCCGCGTTGATTGCCGAGAGCAGGTAGAGGACCACGGGTTCTGTTCT
>Ga0326727_10000929_pt1 | contig 114218 bp, 91 predicted proteins | sample MB2enrmetagenome_FD_207643 | JGI IMG/M metagenome (GOLD analysis project Ga0326727, IMG submission 207643) | Lab enriched peat soil microbial communities from McLean, Ithaca, NY, United States - MB29MY | ecosystem: Environmental > Terrestrial > Soil > Wetlands > Peat | place: USA: New York... | reverse complement strand
GGCCCATGGTCTGCTTTGTGAATGTCGCAAGCGTGGACCGCATCATCTACTCCATCTTCCAGAGATTCAACCTGGAATGGAAAACCCGCACCCTCAACCTATTTACACAAGCAGCTTGACATCACCTCTGCACGGGCTCTGCAGACGTAGTATCTATTGCAGTCGTACAATGCTTGCGTACGAATGGTGGCGAGCTTTGCCAGCGGAACCTTCGATGCACCGGATGGGCCTTCAGACTTTAAACGATATTTTTTTGACGGTATGCAGAAGCCGCCGCGAACGGGTCATGCTCCAGCGAGGGGCCCAAGGCTGGATGCCGATTTCGGCCACCGAGATTTACCGCAGCGTTGTCGGCGTAGCGCGTGCGCTGGAGTCCTGGGGTGTCGGTAAGGGCGATCGTGTCGCCATTCTGAGTGAAAATCGACCGGAATGGACGATCACTGATTTCGCGACGCTCGCCCTGGGCGCGGTTACGGTTCCGGTTTATGCTACCCAGACTGCGGATCAGACTTCCCTTCTGCTCAACGACTGCGGGGCACGCGTCATCGCCGTATCCACCAGGCACCAGTTGGAAAAGGTCCTGACCATCCAGCGGCACACACCGGTGGAACGGATCCTGGTGATGGACGAATTCGAGACCGCGCACGCCGTCCACATGCAGCGACTGATGCTGCAGGGGCCAGGCGAGTTCGACGCGGAATTCGATGGCCGCGCTCAAGCCGTGCATCCCGACGACCTGGCGACCATCATTTACACCTCGGGTACGACGGGCACATCGAAGGGCGCGATGCTCACTCACGGCAACATGGCGACCAACATCGCCTGTTCGTTGGATGGCTTTGGCGTTGGAACAAAAGAAGAAGTGAGCGTATCGTTTCTACCGCTCTCGCATGTCACGGCCAGGCACGTCGATTTCGCGCTCCTCTACCGCGGCGTAGTGCTGGCCTATTGTCCCGACCTGGCACAACTGGCGCAGGCATTAGCGGAAGTGCGACCGGCGACTTTTATTGCCGTGCCGCGCGTGTACGAAAAGATCCGCCAACAAGTGATACTGAAGACCGCGGGCTTTCCGAGAAATGCCATCTATCGCTGGGCGCTGGCGGTGGGCCGCGCTCACCGCGACGAGACTCTGGCCGGCGTCCAACCGGCAGGGCTCTCCTGGAAAATCGCCGACCGCCTGGTTTTTTCGAAAGTGCGTGCGGGGATGGGTGGAAAGGCGGAGGAATTCATTTCTGGCGGCGCTCCTCTAGGCCGCGAATTGGCGGAATGGTATGCCGATATCGGCATCCCCATTCACGAAGGATATGGGCTGACAGAAACTTCTCCGGTGATCGCGGTGAATAATCCCCGGGCCCACAAACTGGGAACGGTCGGCAAACCACTGGCGAACGTCGAGGTGCGGATTGCCGAAGACGTCGAGGTGCTGGTGCGCGGGCCCTCGATCTTCAAGGGCTATTGGAATCGTCCGGAAGAAACGCGGGACTCGTTTGTGGACGGTTGGTTCAAGACCGGCGACATCGGGCACCTCGACAGCGACGGGTTCCTTTCGATCACCGATCGCAAGAAGGATCTGATCAAGACTTCGGGCGGAAAGTTCATTGCACCGCAGCCGATCGAGAATTCGCTAAAACTCAACCCCTTGATTGGAACGGCGGTAGTGCTCGGCGACCGGCGAAAGTTCCCCGCAGTGCTCATTGCGCCGCATTTTCCGGTGCTGGAAGATTGGGCACGGGCGAACCATGTTGATTTTGAGTCGCGCCAAGCGCTGGTTGCAAACGACCGGGTACAGGCGCTCTATGAAGGCATCGTCGAAGAGATGAACCAGAACCTGGCGCGATTCGAAAGAATGAAAAGGGTGCTCGTGGTGTCCGAAGAATTCTCGGAGACGGATGGAACGCTAACTCACACTTTCAAAGTTCGACGCCGCGGAATCGAAGCGCGCTACCGCGAACGGATCGATGAAATGTACGAGAAGGCGGAGGCGTCCGTCGGGTGAAGCGGTGGAGTGCCGGAAGCACCGGCCTGGCGGCCTGCGGACGGGCGCGTGCCATCGCCGCATTGTCTGGTTCGCCGTACAATAATTTCATGACGGACTCATTGACGATCGCTGGCAGGCAATTCCGTTCCCGCTTGATTGTAGGAACGGGCAAGTACAAGTCTTTCCAGGAAACTGCGCGCGCGCTCGAGGCGAGCGGCGCCGATATGGTGACGGTTGCCGTGCGCCGCGTGAATCTTGACCGCAGCAAGGAATCGCTGCTCGATTACATCGATCCTAATCAATACTTTCTTCTGCCCAACACGGCCGGCTGCTATAACGCCGACGACACCATCCGCACCGCTCGCCTGGCGCGCGAAGTGGGACTCTCGGACTGGATCAAGCTTGAGGTGATTGGCGATCAGGCAACGCTCTACCCGGATGTGCAAGCGACGCTCGAAGCTACGCGGGTGCTGGTGAAAGAAGGATTCACGGTGCTCGCCTACACCTCGGACGACATTGTGTTCGCCAAGCGCCTGGTAGACGCGGGAGCGTCGGCGGTTATGCCGTTGGGCGCGCCGATCGGCAGTGGACTTGGCATTCAGAATGCCGCCAGCCTGCGCATCCTGCGCGAACTCATCACGGGCGTTCCTCTAATTGTGGACGCGGGCGTAGGCACGGCCTCTGACGCAGCCGTTGCCATGGAGTTAGGCTACGACGCGGTTTTGATGAATACTGGCATCGCCGGTGCCCAGGAACCGGTGCTGATGGCCGAGGCCATGAAGCACGCGGTGCTGGCGGGAAGGCAAGCCTACAGGGCCGGGAGAATGCCCCGGAAGCTCTATGCGACTGCCAGTTCGCCGCTGGAGGGCGTGGTGCGATAAGACCGTTCATGCAGGGACGGGAGCCATTGCGAGCCTGCCCTGAGCGAAGTCGAAGGGGGCAAGCCGAGGGCAGTTCGTCCTCTGGCTGTGGTCGCCACAACTCCGGGATTCCCAACGGAAAAACAACTGCGCGGCCCGCGAAGGCCGCCCTTCTTTGCATCTGTAGGATTCGTTGCCCCTAGAGCATCTTGACGCTATCCACGTGGATTTTGTCGCCGTCGATGTGCCCGGTGACAGCAACGTGATGTCCGTAGTGTTCTTTAAGAGCTTCAGGGTTGTCCACTGCCAGGACTCGCTGGTCCTTATCCGTAACAACCACCGGGCTGGCACCGGCTGTGATGCACTTTTTCGTGCATTCTTCCGCGCCCGCACTGGCTCCTTTGACACCACACTTGGAATCGCTAACCCAGCCATTCACAGTCTTGGCATCGCTGGCAAATGACACCGAGGCAACCAGCACGATCAGCGTGCCAGCAAGTAACAACAAGAAAAGCTTTCGCATGTCACCCTCCTTAAACCTTTCCCACACCTGATGCGACCCCTGAACTTTATCACAGGAAGCCCGTCGATGGGCTCTAAAACTCGAGTCAACCCGCATATCGACCCTTCTTGGGTCATTTCTGGGCGCGACCGGTAGGCGGCTTTTGCGGAGGATCGGGAGCGACATAGATAATTTCGCCACGGCGAGTGTAGTGTAACTGTTCGCGAGCTTCCTTCTCGATAGCCGCCGGATCGGACTTGAGCGATTTGATCTGATCGGCGTACTGGTTGTTTTCCTTCTGCAAGCGCTCGACTTCCTGCTGCAGCGTTTGCATCTCGTCGCGCTTCTGGCGGTAGATGACCATGCCGTTGGCTCCGAACATGGCGTGCAGCATCAATCCGACAATAATCAGGAGAGCCGCCGCGGTTCCTATTCGCCGCCATTCGCGGGCCAGCCACGCCCAGACTGGACGTGTGCGTTCGATCCAGCGCACCGCCATGGCCTCCGCGCTCGGAGCCTTGTCCTTGGCTTGATCGATGGCCTGATTCACGACCGAGCGAAAGCCTTCCTCCGGACTCGGCAGGATGCGCATTCTCGGCGGTGGTCCTAATCGAAGATCCATGCTTTCGCTGCCGCGCTCAACTTTACGAGGTCTCCCTGGCTGCGCGCCTCGCTATACACGCGCACTACCGGCTCCGTGCCCGACAACCGGTAGCAAACCCACGATCCGTCGGCAAGCACCAGCTTGAGTCCGTCGGTCCTCACGACCTGGGCAACTCCGATGCCATGAAACTCGCTCGGATCGACCCGTAACTTATCAGTAAACTTCTGTTTCACGTCCGGCGTCAAGTGGAAGTTCTGGCGCAGTGGAAAAAAGGAACCAACTTTAGCAAACAGGTTGGCCAGTTGCTTGCCCAGCGAGGCCCCGCGACGCGCCACCATCTCACAGCACAGTAGTCCCGCAAGCACGCCATCTTTTTCCGGAACATGCTTGCGGATGGAAAGTCCCGCACTCTCCTCGCCGCCGATGAGAATCTTGTCTTGCTTAATCAACTCGCCAATGTACTTGAATCCGACCGGAGTTTCGTAAAGTTCAATCTTATATTTCTCAGCCAGCGCATTGACCAGATTGGTAGTAGCCACGGATTTGCCCACTCCATTCTTCCAACCCCGGCTTTCGACTAAGTAATCAAAGAGCAGCGCGATGACGTAGTTGGGCTGCAGGAATGTGCCGTCCTCGTCGACGATGCCAAAACGATCGGCGTCGCCGTCGGTTGCAATGCCAATGGCGGCACCGATTTCGCGCATTTTCAGGCGCAGGTCTCCGAGCCAACGATCGTCGGGTTCCGGGGAGTGGCCTCCGAAGAGCACGTCGCGAGTGTCGTGCACGGTGGCGACGCTAACGCCAGCCTCGCGCAAAAGTGCGTCCGAATAGCCCCGGGCAGCGCCCCACATCGGATCAAAGGCTATTTTCAGGCCAGCTTTTTTGATCACATCGAGATCGACGATTTCTCGCAAGCGCGAGAGATACATGCGCCGGGGATCGATCGACTGCGACTCCGCCTTTGCTGCGCGGGGAACTGGCGGGTTCGCGTCGTAGGCTGTAATCTCGCGCTCGATAGCCTGTGTCGCTTCGGGCAGCGCGGGCGCGCCATCTGGCGTCGAAAACTTGATGCCGCCATATTCCGGAGGATTGTGCGAGGCCGTAAAGTTGATGGCTCCATCGGCCTTGGACTGAACTACGGCGTAAGAAATCGCCGGCGTTGGTACGGGCTCGGCAATGACCAGCGGGGTGATGCCATGGCTGGACAAAATGTCCGCCGCCATGGCGCAAAAACTCTCGCCCAGAAAGCGCGGATCGCGCCCCACCAATACCTTCGCGCCACTCGATTTCTGCTTCTGCGACGACACGTAACCGGCAATGCCATGGACAGCTCGTTGAACGTTCGCGAAGGTAAACTCCTCGGCGATCACCGCGCGCCATCCAGAAGTGCCAAACTTGATTTGCGTTGCCATCGGCTGCCTCGTATCCTTCCAGTGACACTTTCGGCTGACTCTAACTTCCGATTTAATACGACCGATTTTAAATGACGAACAAGAGGCTGGTTCTAACGACGTGTGGTTCGCTCGAAGAAGCCCGGAGCATCGCCCACGCTCTGGTGGAACGGCATCTGGCGGCCTGTGTCAACATCGTCCCGCAGATTGAATCGGCGTATCGCTGGCAAGGCGAGATCGAAACGGCAGCCGAATGCCTTCTTGTAATCAAAACGACCGAGGAGGCCGGCCCACGTCTGCGCGCGGCTCTGAGCGAGTTGCATTCCTACGAACTGCCAGAATGCATCGAACTCACCATCGAAGACGGAAACGCGGCTTATCTGGAATGGATCGGAGAGTCGGTGCGGTGAGGGCACTTTGTAGAAACGGGGCTGCGCCGCGTTTGGACCGGCGAAGCGGCGTCCACCCACATCGCATTAAATCGCCTCCAGCGCCTGATCTAGATCCTCGAGAATGTCGTCCACGTCCTCAATGCCAACGGAAATCCGGACCATGCCATCGGTAATTCCGATCTTGCGCCGGACTTCTTCGCCGACGCCAGCATGCGTCATGGTCGCGGGATGTGAAATCAGCGTTTCGACCCCGCCCAGCGACTCGCCCGGAGAACAGATGCGCACTTTGCGCAACATTTTATTGGCGTTGGCCAGCGATCCGGTTTCGAAGGCGATCAACGCTCCGAAGCCAGACATCTGGCGCTTGGCTAGTTCGTGCTGCGGATGATCGGGCAGGCCGGGATAAAACACCTTCTGCACTTTCTTGTGTTTTGAAAGATAGCCGGCAATCCTGCGTCCGCTGCGGTCGTGCTGCTCCATGCGGACCGCCAGCGTCTTGACCCCGCGCAGGATCAGCCAGCACTCGAACGGAGACAAAATAGCGCCGGCGCATTTCTGAAGAAAGGCGAGCTTTTCCGCCTGCTCGGGCTTGGTGCAGACCACTACACCTCCCAACCCGTCGCTGTGTCCATTGAGAAATTTGGTGGTGGAATGAACCACCATGTCGGCGCCGAAATCGATTGGACGCTGAAAATACGGCGACATAAACGTGTTGTCGACCACGACCTCAATTCCATGCGCGTGGCTCAGATCGGCGACAGCTCGCAGGTCGCACAACTCCATTAAGGGGTTCGTCGGCGACTCCACGAACAGCAACCGGGTGTTCTTCTGGAATGCGCGCTCAACCTTATCGAGGTCCGATGTATCGACATAGGTAAATGTAAGACCGAAGTTAACCAGGACTTGATTGAACAGGCGCGGCGTTCCGCCGTAGAGATTGTGCCCGGCGACGACGTGGTCGCCAGCTTTGAGCATCGAAGCGACGGCATTGATCGCCGCCATGCCACTGGCGAACACTTTCGCGGCGATCCCGTTTTCAAGCGACGCCAGGTTGGTCTCAAGCCGGTCGCGAGTGGGATTCGACACCCGCGCGTATTCGTAACCTTTGTGCTTGCCGATTTCTTCCTGAACGTAGGTCGAGGTCGCATAGATGGCAGGTGAAACCGCGCCGGTCAGGGGATCCGGTTCCTGGCCGTCGTGGATGGCGCGAGTTGCAAAGCCCGATTTGTTGTTGGTCAAGGAATCTCCGGGATTCGGGAATCGATGTTCGCTCATCGATGTTCGCTCATCGATGTTCGCTCATCGATGTTCGCTCATCGATGTTCGTTCATCGATGTTCGCTTCTGGCGCGAACAACCAAGGGTTGTAACTCTTAAATTCCGCCTTCAAAAATCTTCTTCGATAGATACCGCTCGGCCGAGTCGGGAATCAGCGTGACTACGCGCTTCCCTGCCCCGAGGCGCGTGGCCATTTGTACCGCCGCATAGACGTTAGCGCCCGCGCTCGAACCTCCAAGCACGCCTTCGCGGGCGGCCAGTTCTTTCACCATGCCGAAGGCTTGAACGTCGGTCACCATCATCACTTCGTCACAAACGGACGCATCAAAATTCCTCGGGATGAAGCTCGATCCGATGCCTTCAACCTTATGTGGACCGGGCTTGCCGCCGCCAAGCACCGAGCCCTCCGTCTCAACGACCACCGTATGCACATGCGGGAGGCGCTCCTTCAAAAAGCGGGCAATCCCAGTAAACGTTCCAGCGGTGCCGCTGCCGACGGTAACAGCGTCAATTCTCCCTTCCATCTGCTCGAAGATTTCCCGGGCCGTCGTCTCGTAATGAATATCGGGGTTGGCGGGGTTTTCAAACTGCGCAGCCATGAACGCCATAGGATCCGTTGCCAGCAACTTCTTGGCGCGATCGATGGCGCCCTGCATGCCCTCGGCTTCCGGAGTGCGCGTCACCTCGGCGCCGAGGGCCCGCATGATGATGACTTTTTCCTCGGAAAATTTCTCCGGGACGAATAGTCGCACTTTATAGCCGCGGCTCACACCGATCAGAGCGAGGCCGATCCCCGTGTTGCCGGCGGTCGCTTCGATCACTGTGCCGCCCTGCTTCAGTTTGCCTTCGCGCTCGGCGCGCGCGATCAAGCCAATGGCGGCGCGGTCTTTCACGCTGCCGCCCGGGTTCAGATATTCGAGCTTGGCGAAAATGTCGGCTGCTCCCGCAGGAGCCAGCTTCTTCATTTGCAGCATCGGCGTTTCGCCAACGAGTTTGGAAATGTCGTCGCTAACGCGCAGGCGCGAAGTTGAAGTGATGGTCGGCACGTTACCAGAGTAAGGAATGGACGAGAGAGCGTCAATCAAAGGATTCTGTAATTTTGCAATTTGGTAACCTTGGCAATTCTTGAATTGAAGGGGGCTGCGGCGCTGGCAGCGGGCAAAAGTCGGGTGTCAAATTACCCAATTACAAACTTGCCAAATTACCAAATTCTTCTACTGCGCTCCGGCAGCAGGTTCGGTCCCGGCGTAATAGCCGCTCTTTGTGCGGACCGTGAGCTTGCCGTAGCCGTGGGCGCGGGCATCGACTTTCACCTGGCGATATCCGCCCTGATTTTTCGGTGTCGTCGGTTTGTAGCCAATCGTGTACTGGGTGCGGATATCGTGCGCCACGGTGCGACTGATGGCATCAACTTCGTCCAGCGTTTGGGGGAAGAAAGCGATGCCTCCGGTCCTCTCGGACATGATTTGCAAGGCGCGCTTGGCGTGCTTCGGATGCTCTTCTTTCTCCAGGATGCCAATGGCGTAAACGGTTGGTCCGCCGTCTGCCTGCAGTCGCCGTACGGCCTGTTCGAGGGTTTCGGCGCTCTCGTTGTCTTCGCCATCTGTAACGACGAAGATGATTTTCTTTTCCAGCCTCGCCTCTTTTTTTAAATGCTCGGCCGAAGCTACGACCGCATCGTAGAGTGCCGTGCCGCCGCGGGCTTCGATCTTTTCCAGCCCCTCCTTCAGTTTATTGATGTTGGAAGTGAAATCCTGGTCGAGGTAATACTCGTCGTTGAAGTTGACGATAAACACTTCATCGTTGGGATTGGACGCCCGCACCAGATTCAGGGCGGCGGCGTTCACCTTCTGCCGCTTCTCGCGCATGGAACCCGAGTTATCGACGACGATCCCCATGGCGACTGGAATGTCTTCGTGCCGAAAGGAAGTAATGCTCTGCGGATGTCCGTCTTCGTAGACGTTGAAATCCCCTTTATCGAGGGTGGTGACGATGCGCTGCTTGTCGTCGATCACCGTGGCATGAAGTACCACTTCGTCAACTTGCTTGCGGAAAACGAACACGCCATTGTCGGAGGCATCCGGACTCTGGGCCGCAGTCTGCGGCGCCGATGAGGAGTTCCCTGTCGCGGGCGGACTTGAAGTTGCAGCAGGGGATTGGGAATTCGAAACCGGAGCGGATTGCGTCGCTCCGCTCCACTTGGCCTGCGAAGAATTAGGGAACGACAAGGCCAGAAGTAAAACCGTCAGCAGAGAAATATTATTCCGTCGGCGCATAGTAACCCGTCTTGGCGTAGACCTTCAGCGGCGGCAGTCCTTTTGGCGGCAAGAGTTTCACTTTGATCTTACGCCATTTGCCATCGCGCACTGGATTCTTTGGACGGTATCCGATGACATATTGGTTGCGCAACTCGATGCCAATTTTTGTGGATACGTCCGCCAAGTCGTTCGGGTTATCAATGGTAAAGGCGCGGCCGCCGGTGAGTTCGGTGACATCGCTCAGCAGGCTCGGCCCGAGGCGCTCTTCCTCGGTCGGGAAATAATGATCGTAGATGCCGATGGCATAGATCAGGATATCGGCCTCTTTGACCATAGAGCGGATTTCGCCCTCGGTATAGCGGCTATGGTTGTCACCGCCGTCGGAAATGATCAGCAGAGCCTTCTTGGGATACTTGGCCTGGCGCATTTTAGTGACGCCCAGGTAGATGGCGTCCAGCAGTGCGGTGCGGCCCCTGGGCACGGTGTAGATCAGCCTGCCCTGAATGTCATCCACGGAACTGGTGAAATCCGCAATCTCCTCTGGCCGATCCGAGAAGGTAATCATGAAGAACTCGTCCTGCGGATTCGCCGTCTTGAAAAACTCGACCACCGCCTCACGGGCGCGCTCGATCTTACTGCTCATACTGCCGCTCATGTCAAAAATCACGCCGATCGACACGGGAGCGTCTTCGCTGGAAAAAGTCTTGATCTCCTGCTGGTCCTTGCCTTCGAAAAGATTGAAGTTCTCGCGGTCAAGGCCGGTTACTAAACGGTTCATGGGGTCGGTGATGGTGACCGGCACCAGGACCATGTTCACATCGACCTTGATGGGCTTGTTGTGGGTCTTGAGGGCGGGATCGGACTCGGGTTCTTTCGGAACCGGGGGCTGAACGCGAGGCTGAATGTGTACATCCTGCGTCGAAGTCTGGGCGAATACCGGGAGGACGCAGCAGGCAGCAACCAGCACCAGGACAACCAGAAAGAATGCAACCGAGAACTGATGACCGCACCGCATAGGCCCCACGAATTCCACGCCTTGGAGGGAGGCGCCCGCATCCCAAAAGGCGGGCCAAAGTCTCTTCTAAACCGGATACTAGCACAGGTTTCGAAAAGTGTTGTCACCTTTTCGCAGATGGCAATCCGGGTGGGCAGGAGGTCGGAAGGTGGCTTCCGATTCTGCGCATCTTTTTTCCTGTTCTTACACGGAGGCATCGCCTGGACAAGGGACTCTCCCGCCTCACGCCAGGTCCCTCTCGGCGCGCGAAGAAAAGCCGGACGGTTTGGACGTCCGGCCAATTTAAGCCTCCGAACACTATCGGAAACTTTTCACCGTAATCGGCCATTGCGCGGACGCAATGCCGTTGGTGATGACCGTCAACTGGCTATCCCCCAGTTCGGTGGCGTCGGGGACGTCGAAATGAGTAGTCTGGGGCGTCGCACCCGTCGCCACACCCGAGCTGAAGTCGTAGGTGCGGCAGTAAAACACATCCCCGGTAGCATTGTTGGTAATCGTGATCAGCGGATAGTTGGTGGCATCCTGGAAATCGTCCCCATACGCAGAACCCTGCGAGAGTCCGGAAAGCTGCGTACCCGTGAGCTTGCGCGCTTTCTCGCCAGGGCGGAGTTCCTTTGCATCAACGTCCGTGATGGTAGGCGCCCAGGCTGGATTAGGACCGCCCGTGGTGTAATAGACCTCGACGTCCTTGGAATAATCGGTCGTCATAACTCCACCGTCCGGCAGCGCCAACATACGGCCGTAGAACGTCGCAACGTTGGGCGCGTTCGGGGTTGCGGGCACGGGGTTGAAGTTCGTACCATCCCACTCGAAGAATTGCACGCCCTTGCCGTAGGGGGTGGCGGGCGTGAGCGGCCCGGTCATGACGAGCACGTTTCCATTCGGCAGGATGGAAGCGGGTCCGTCGTAGACGGCCAGTTGTTGACCCGCGCCGTTGGTCGGGAAGTCGGGCGCGGCCGTCCAAGTAGCGGCGTTAGAGTCATAGACGGCGTTGTGCCCCGTGGCGCCAGTTTGAAGCACAGTGCCGTCGTACCGAAGAACCGCCGGTCCGATTTCGTCGCCTGTCATATCCGCGAGCTCCACGACGGTGCTGCCAGCCGAGGTCCAAGCTCCAGTGGAGGGATCGAAAATCTCGGAGCCCAGCGGAGTGGTGGTATCCGCTAAGAGCACCGTGCCGTTGGGCAGCAACGTGAAAGCCTCTTCATCATATTTGTCAGCTTTGCCCGTGCCGGTAACGGTCCAGTGCAGATCGCCGCCGCTGGCCAATGCTGCTCCGGACGTCCCATCACAGCAGGCGGCAACCAGCCAGTCGCCGGTCGCAAGAACGACGCTTGCCGCATCGCCAACACCGGGACTGGGATTGGCCGCCAAACCGTCCAGGGCTTTGAGCTGTTTCCAGGTGTTCTCCGATGGATTGTAGACGGCACCCTGGCTGAACCAAACGCCATTGCCAAAGTTATATTCTCCTCCAAGCACGGCGAACCGCCCGTCGGGCAGTACCGCCGAGGCGTAGAATAACGGCGCGTAGTTGAACTCGGCCGGCATCGGGGCAATCTGGGACCAGGTACCGTTGATGTAGCTGCCCTTGATATCGGGAGTCAGAACCCACCAATCCGTTTGACTATTGTTCTGCATTAAGACTCTGCCGTCAGTGAGCAGAAATTCCCCCGCGGGGGAGAAGGTTGGTTGATTCGTGAGTGGGGTCCAATTCTGGGCGCTAACCACGCCAAGTCCGGCTAGCAGAACCACACCAATGACCAAGAGAGCGCGCGACATTTTCATGCTTGTCCTTTTGAAGCTGAGAGTGTTTGGATTGTCTTACCCAGGGCGTCCGGCAGGGGAGTGCCGACGACCGCAACCGAGCCGACAGATCGTATCATGAAACGGTGAAACGGCAAGGAAACAGCATCACTTTTAACCATACATTTAAGAGACGCCGGTGCAATGATTAGCTGTTTTGGATCGGGAGCGCACCGTCCCTGCTACAATTCGGCGTTCGCCCTATGGCCATCATTTATCCATTTCAAGCGTGGCGCTACGACCCGGAGCGCGTGCCCGTGCAGCAGGTCGTGACTCAGCCCTACGACAAAATCACCCCAGCCCGGCAGGAAAGCTACTACCAGTCGAGTCCCTATAACCTGGTGCGGATTATCCTCGGGAAACGCCTGCCCGAGGACGGAGACGCGGACAATGTCTATACCCGGGCGGCAGCCTGCTTTCAGAACTGGCGCCAGACCGGCGTTTTGCGCCAGGATCCCGAGCCCTCTATCTATCGCTACTCTCAGACTTTCGACGTTCCGGGAGAGATTGCGGTAAAGGCGGCACGAGCCGAACGGCGAGGCTTTATCGCGCTCGGCCGCATTGAGAATTACTTCGCCGGCATCGTCTTCCGCCATGAGCAAACGCTGGCCAAGCCTAAAGCCGATCGACTGGATCTGTTGCGAGCCACGCAAGGCCATTTCGGTCAGATTTTTATGCTGTACAGCGGGGCGGGTAAGATCGAAACCCTGCTCGATTCCGCCGCCGATTTGAACCACGCTCCGGATATCGAGGTTACCGACGAGTATGACGTGGTCCACCGCGTCTGGAAGGTTTCCGATCCCACGGTCATCGCTTCCGTCCACACTCACATGCGGGATAAGAAGCTGATCATTGCCGACGGCCATCACCGCTATGAAACGGCGTTGACCTATCGCAACGAGCGGCGGGCAGCTGCCATCACCTCGACCGGATCGGGCGGACTGGCTCCCTACGACGCGGTGATGATGACTTTTGTCGACATGGATCGCCCGGGGCTGGTGATCCTGCCCACGCACCGTCTCGTCTTCGGCCTGCCTTCGTTTTCACCCACTCAATTTCGCGCCGTGGCGCGAAGATTTTTCAACGTCGAGGATGTGGATGCCGGCGTCGATGCGGCGCGCTCCACCGCCATTCTGCGGCAGGCCGGCATCACGGGGACGGCGCTGCTTGCGGTCACCGCCCGGCAAGCTTTTCTGCTGCATTCCCCGAAAGCCACCGGCAGCGAAACCTTCAAGAAACTTTCCCTGCGCCAGCAAGGGCTGGACGTGGTGCAGTTGCACAAGTGCCTGCTGGAAGGGGTTCTTAATATCTCGGAGGAGGCGATTCGCAATCAGCAAAACGTCTCCTATTGCCGCGAAGCCTCGGAGGCGCTGACCCAGGTGCGCAGCGGCAAGGCACAGATCGCGTTCCTGATGAATCCCGCGCGCATCGATCAGGTCCGCGAGATTGCCTTTGCCGGAGAAGTGCTGCCCCAGAAGTCCACCGATTTCTATCCCAAGTTGCTCAGTGGGCTCACGATCTATGCGCTGGAGTAGCAAAGCGCAGTTCCCGGTTTCCAGTTCTCAGTTCTCACACGAGCTGATTTTGCTGAGAACCGGGAACTGAGAACTGGAACTAGCGGAAGTGCGCTCCACACTCAACCAGAAAGTCCTGGCGATCCTTCTGGCCAGCGCGACGTTTCTTTCCGCCGCGCCCTCGGCGGAAGACCAGCGGATCTCCGTCTACTCTCCGGTCGCGGTCTATGACCTGCCCGTTCTGGAGCGCTCGGGCCATCAATACGTCGGCCTGCTCGAGCTTTTGGAGCCGCTGGGCCGCGTCAGCAGCCAAACCGACGGGCGCCTGTGGCGACTCCACTACAACAACGTGTCAGCCGAGTTTGCGGCGGGAAAAACGCGGGCCAGGATTGCCGGACGCGATTTCGATTTCGTGGCTCCCTTCCTGATTGAAAACTCCCGCGGATTAGTTCCGCTCGGTTCGCTGAACGGGTTTCTGCCCCGGTTTCTCGGAGCGACGGTGAATTTCCGTGAAAGCGCGCGCCGCTTATTGGTCGGCGATGTCGCCATCCAAATCAGTTTTCAACTGGCGGCGGGCAACCCGCCCCGACTGGCGGTGAACTTTAGCGCGCCGGTAAACCCCACGATCTCGACCGAACCGGGCAAACTGCGCATGGTCTTCAAACGCGATCCGGTCGTGTCTCCGGGAAGCCAGTCGATTTCTTTTGACAACAGAATCATCACCCACGCCAGTTACTCCGAAAACAACGGCGATGCCGAACTGGAAGTGGCGGCGAACCAGTCGGTGATGTTGATGGCAAGCTTCAGCAGCGACCGAAGGTCGATCATGGTTTCGGCCGCCTCGGCGGCAACCACACCGACTACCGTCGGACCGCTGCGCCCGACGCAAGGCCAGGCCAGTTCTGCCAGTGGCTCCGCGAACGGTCATCGTATTCTGGCCATCGTCGATCCCGCTCACGGCGGCGACGAACCGGGAGGCGCCTTGGGCGACAAACTGGCCGAAAAAGACGTCACGCTGGGATTTGCGCGGCTGCTGCGCCATGAATTGGAGACGCGAGGTTTCGCAGTAACCCTGACCCGCGAGGCCGATACCGGCTCGACTCTCGATCAGCGCGCGGCGGCCGCCAACGTTGCGCATGCCGGAATCTACATCAGCCTGCACGCGGCTTCGCAGGGCGGCGGCGCGCGAGTTTATACTGCCCTGCTGCCGGTGGAAGGGCCAACGAATGGAGTATTTCATCCCTGGAATACGGCCCAGGCTCCGGCTTTGCCCGTCAGCCGAATCGTGGCCGCAGCCATTGTTGCCGAGATGCAAAAAAGAGAATTCACGGTTCACGCATCTTCCGCCTCGCTCCGGCCGTTGAACAACGTGCTCATGCCGGCGGTCGCCGTAGAACTGGCGCCGGGACCGGACGGCATTGCCGATTTGACTTCGGCCAATTATCAACAACGGGCCGCAGCGGCCATTGCCGACGCGCTCGTTTCCGTTCGCGACCGGCTGGCATCACAACCATGAAAGCTCAACCATGAAGGGGCAACCATGATCCCTCGCCATCTCCTGATCGGTGTAGCCGCGCTGCTGGTGCTGGTAGTAGCGATGGGAATCTATCTTCGTCACATGCGGCAACAGGCGCGGCAACTCGAGTCTCCGGCGGCCGACGCGTTGCCGGTTGTACCGCCGGCGTCCGGTCCTACCGAAACCGTGACTCTGTACGTTGCCGATGACGCCGCTGGCCTGCTGCGGGCGCGACCGGCGCAGATCCCGCTTCCCGGAGGACGCCAGCAGCGCGCGGAGGAAATCCTACGCGGGCTGTTGCGCATCTACCAGCAACCGGGCGCTGCGCATCCTCTGGCGGCGGCGTCGGACATTCGCAGCATCTACCTGGTCGATCCGGGCGCGGCCGTCATCGACCTGAACGCCGCCTTCGCGGACCAGCACCGCTCCGGCATTCTCAGCGAGCAACTCACCGTGAACTCGCTGGTGGAGACGCTGGCCGTCAACGTTCCGGGAATCCAGAGGGTCAACATCCTGGTCGAAGGAAAGACCCGCGACACGCTCGCCGGACACGCGGACCTGAGCGACTCGTTCGATGTGACGGCGGTTGAACAGGCGGGCAATCAGTAAAGTATCTCCGGAATAGGCAGATGAGGCGGGGCACCCCTACCCCCCCACCCTTTTTTTAACCGCGAGACGTGGCGCACCCGGCCACGCAAGTGTTCTAAGCAATTCAGGCCGACGTGCTGGCCGAAAACAGCCTTGCATCGCGGGCAGCGCGCTTGAGTGGCGCCGACGCGAAGTACTTCCGCCCGGTATGATCTCATGTCCGCACTCCGGGCAGGACGTTGTCAGTTAGTGTAATGGGGGATATTACGCTCAACAGCCTGAATCGGGCGCGCAAAAGTGCGGCAGTTCACGTTGACGACAGGAGGAGTGGGGCGGATAATGGGGCGTTTTTGGCGGTCAAGCAAGAACATTCTTGTTTTACAGGAGAATCGCAATGATCGGAAAACTTAAGCTCCCGACCTTAGGCGTTCTGGCACTCGCGGAGATTTCTGCGCTGTTACTGGTCACCGCCCTCCCCGCGCAAGCCCAAAACGAGACCATAATCGACAACCTTTTATTAAATCCCACCTCCCGCCTGACCGCTGATAGTGCTGGCAACTTATACGGGACTACCGGCAGCTTGGGTGCTGGCGGAGGCACAGTCTATGAGCTCTCGCCGAGCGGCAGGGGAGGCTGGAACGAGACTGTGCTCTACTATCTTCCAGGACCAGGGGGGCCGAATTCCTACCTGATATTCGACAGTCTGGGAAATTTATACGGTACAACAGCTGGTAACTACGGCGGCTACGGCTTCGTGTTCGAAAATGGGACCATCATTTACTCTTTTACCGGAGGGGCGGATGGAGGCAATCCATGTTGCGGCCTGGTCATGGATTCGGCGGGTAACATCTACGGCATGGCAGGTAACGTTTTCGAGCTGAGTCCGTCCGACGGCGGCTGGACGGAGCAAGTTATCTATGACGGCGAAGCCACCGGGCTGGCTATCGACCCCGCCGGAAGCCTCTTTGGCGTCTCCTCTTCGACAATATTCGAACTCATACCGAACGGCGACGGTACCTGGAATCCGGTAATACTCCACACTTTTCCTAGCGGTTCAAAGGATGGCGTCACGCCTCATGGCGTTCCCGCGCTCGATGGGGCCGGGAACCTTTACGGAACGACTTATGGAGGCGGGAAATACAACTATGGGACAGTTTACAAACTGAGTCCGGTAACTACGGGTCCCCACAAAGGATCGTGGACCGAGAAGATACTCCATTCCTTTAGGGGCGGCCCGTTAGATGGTAGCGGACCCGAGCAAGGAGTAATGCTCGATGCAGAGGGCAACATCTACGGAACTACAAGTGACGGCGGCAAAGGCACTGGCGGTGGAACTGTTTTTGAGCTGGCAGGGCCAGTTGGCAAAGGTAGCTACGAGGAGAAGATCCTCTGGAGTTTCAATGTGCTTGACGGTTTTGGGCCGAGTGCGCTGATTATGGACAGCGCGGGTGACCTTTATGGTACGGCCTCCGGCGGCCCCTACTACTGGTATGATGAACTTCCGGGCATTGCGTTTGAGTTGAACCCTTCGTCGGCCCCGCAGATTCCGAGAATAACATCGGTAAGTAGGATTTCAGCTCAGCAATCTCAGACAATCACCATCAAGGGCAGCGGCTTCGGGAACCTGGCTCCCTTTAGCGGTCTTTCGCCTTTTCTTTGCTTTTACGACCACACTGGGGGATGGATAACTGGCTGTGATCTACAGGGTGTTGACATTGGGATCACCGTGAGTTCATGGACGGATTCGCAGATTATTCTTGGAGCGCTTGGACGAGCACCTAACGTAGGCGATGTGGTCAGTTTTGTGGTGTGGAGTGCTCAGTCAGGAGCAGTGACAGACTCGAGAAATTACACTGTCGTCGCTGGGCCAAACTAGCTCGTTAGCATTGGCAGGTCGATCCGCCGCCAACGCCTTGCGAACCGAGTTGGTGGGATAAGCGTGTCGGCTCCGTCCCAAACGGGATCGGTCCGCCGGCTGTTAGAATTTCCTTCTGATGATCTTTCGCAGCGACAACCGCGCTCCTGACCAGATTCGGCCTGTCAACATCATTCCTGACTTCATCTCCACTGCCGAGGGTTCGGCCCTGATCGAGATGGGGAATACTCGCGTCATCTGCACCGCTTCGGTCGAGGAATCGGTGCCCGCTTTTTTGCGCAACTCGGGCAAGGGGTGGATTTCGGGAGAGTACGGGATGCTGCCTCGTTCTACCCTGACCCGCACCGCGCGGGAATCGGCCAAGGGCAAGCAGAGCGGGCGCACCCAGGAAATCCAGCGACTGATCGGACGATCGCTGCGGGCGGTGGCGGATTTGAAGCGTTTGGGCGAGCGCACGATCTGGATTGACTGCGACGTGATCCAGGCCGACGGCGGGACGCGAACCGCTTCCATCACCGGAGCATTTGTGGCGCTGGGACTGGCTCTGCAGCGGCTGATCGATGCCGGGACGTTGACGGCGGCTCCGATCAAGGATTTTGTGGCCGCCGTCAGCGTCGGGATTGTGGATGGCGAGATCCTGCTCGATCTTAACTACGAAGAAGATTCGCGGGCCGATGTCGATATGAACTTCGTCATGACGGCGGGCAACAAGATTGTCGAACTGCAGGCCACTGCGGAGCATCAGGTATTCGACGACCAGCAACTGGCGAAGATGATTGGGCTGGCGCGGCAGGGCATCCAGTCGCTGATTGCGAAACAGCAAGCCTTGCTGGGAACACTCGCGCTGCGGCAGTGACCTCCGTCATAAACCAGAGCGCGGCGCTGTCGATATAGTAAGGAAGTATTCGACGGGAGCCTCATGATCCGGATTCTCTGCATCGGGCTGACGTGTGTGTTGGTCCTGCCCCTGAGCGCCACTCCGCCCTCCGAGCCTCCGCCTTGGGCTTATCCCGTAAAACCAGCGGCAAATCCGGTGCTGACTTGAACTCTAGAATAGTCGCCTTCATTTTCGCCGCCAGTCTTGGCTTCGCCGCATCCTCGGCCCACGGACAAACTTCGCTGGTGACGGGCGTGGTTGAAGATCCGTCGGGCGCCGTCATCACCGGAGCCCGTGTGGAATTCACCGCCGGTAATTACCGCCGCGCGGCGCAAAGCAATACCGTTGGACAATTTCGCCTGGAAATCTCCGCCGCTTCCGGCATGATTTCCGTGAGAGCAGTTGGATTCCTCCCGCTGCAGCGCCCCTGGAATCGTGAATCCCAGCTTGAAATCGTGCTCCACCCCCAATTTGAATCGGACTATACCAGCCAGCATGTGCTGGTCACCGCCAATCGAATCAACACGGCGCTGGAGGATTCGCCAGCCGACAGCGTCACGATTTCTGACGACGATCTGGCGGCCACGCCGGCCCTGGCGCTCGACGATGTACTGCGCGACGTTCCCGGCTTCACGCTATTTCGCCGCTCCAGCAGCCGCACCGCGAATCCCGGCACGCAGGGAGTCTCCATGCGCGGCGTCGGCGCCAGCGGGGCGAGCCGCGCGCTGGTGCTGGTCGATGACATTCCGCTCAACGATCCCTTCGGCGGATGGGTCTATTGGGACCGCGTCGTCCGCCAGTCGATCAACGATGTCGAGGTGGTGCGCGGGGGCGCCGACGCCAGCCTTTACGGTTCAACCGCCATGGGCGGCGTGATTCAGTTCCGCGCCCGTACGCCGGAACAGACCACAATCTCCGCCGAAAGCTCGTGGGGAAGTGAAAATACTCCCGAGTCATCGCTCTGGGCGGGTACTCGTCTCGGAGCGTGGTTTGGTTCCGCAGCCGCCGATCTTTTTCGGACCAACGGCTATATTCCTGTCCCTGACGCGCAGCGCGGAGCCGTCGATGCGCCCGCCAACTCCACCCACGAACTGACCGCGCTCGAACTAGGGCGGCATTTTGGAGCCTTCAGCCGTTGGTTTGCGCGTGGTTCGTTCTTCAACGAGGATCGCCACAACGGGACCGTGATCCAGTTGAACCACACGCAGTTGGCTGACTTCGCTACGGGATGGAATTACGAAACAAAGAGTGTGGGAGCGATTTCAGCGCGCCTCTTTGGCCTGTTCGAATCGTACTACCAGACCTTTTCAGCGGTGGCCGCGAACCGCGATACCGAAACGCTGGCCGACCAGCAAACTGTTCCGTCGCAAGCCCTGGGTGGCAGTGGGCAATGGTCACGGCCGGTCGGCCGGATGCAAACGCTGGTGGCCGGCTTCGAAGTGCGCTCGGTTCACGGTTCCAGCGATGAGAACCTCTTCAAACTCGGGCTCCCCAACGGAAACACTCTCAGTGGAGGGCAAGAGCGGACGACGCGGATCTTCGGAGAAGACCTTCTCCAACTCGGCTCGCATCTGATTGCCAACCTTTCCGTAGGCTACGACCACTGGAGCGATATCAACGCCCGGCTCCTTGCGATCAACTCCGGCGGCACGACGTTGACTTCCTATCCTGACCGCGGCTCCGACGCTCTCAATCCGCGAGCCTCTCTGCTTTACCGCCTCCGCCACGGGACTTCTCTGACCGCTTCCGGTTACCGCGCCTTCCGCGCTCCGACCTTGAATGAGCTATACCGCAACTTCCGTCAGGGCAACACTCTGACCGACGGCAACCCCGATCTCCACGCGGAACGGCTGACGGGAGTGGAATCGGGGATTCGTCAAGGCTTGCTTTCCGACCGACTCAACTTGCGGGCAACATTTTTCTGGAACGACATCACTGACGCCATCGTCAACGTCACCATCAACCCGACGTCAACACCGGTTTTGGCCGAGAAGGAAAATGTTGCCCGCACGCTTTCGACCGGTATCGATCTCGACGGCGAATTCCGCGTCAGCGGCGCGCTGCAGTTCTCGGGAGGTTACCAGTTCGCTCATGCCGTGGTGTCGAGCTACGCGGCCAATTCCTCCAACCCGTCGATCGTGGGAAATTGGATTCCGGAGGTGCCGCACCAGCAAGTCACTCTGCAGGCGCGGTATGTTAATCCCAAAATAGTTACCGCCAACCTGCAAGGGACCTTCGTCGGCCAGCAATTCGATAACGACCAGAACACCTTATTGCTGAAGAAGTTTTTTACCGTCGATCTGTACCTGGGGCGCTCACTGGGCCATGGTGTGGAGGTGTTTGCCGCCGCCGAAAACATGTTCAATCAGCGCTACTACTCAGCTCTAAGCCCTGTACCGAATTCCGCGCCCGTCCCCAGTCTGGGCGCTCCCATACTTGCCCGGATCGGGCTGCGCTACCAGTTTTCGAAGCGCTAGTTCCCGCCACGGGATCCCGCCAATGGGTAACGCAGTACATTCCATTGGGGAAACTCGTCATGTTCAGGGCAGGGCTTGTAGGTTTAGAATAGGATGAAGTATCGCACTGATAGAAAATTAGGAGGATTCATGAAACTTACGCCCGGCAAACTCGCTGGAATGAAAGCTGTATCAAATGAACATGGCGTTATCGCTGCCGCCGCGATGGATCAGCGTGGCTCGCTGCAGAAGTCTCTCGCCAAGGAGAAGGGCTCGGCCGTCTCCGACGAAATGATGGAAGAATTCAAGATTTTGGTAAGCGAAGTTCTGACGCCCCATGCCAGCGCCATTCTGCTCGATCCCGAGTGGGGGCTGCCGGCTTCGAAGCGGCGCGCCAAGAACGCGGGCCTGCTGCTGGCCTATGAAAAGACCGGATATGACAAAACCGGACCGGGCCGCCTGGGCGATCTGCTCGACCACTGGTCAGCGCGACGCCTGAAGGAAGCGGGCGCGGATTGCGTCAAGATTCTGCTCTACTACACGCCGTTTGATCCCAAGGACGTGAACGACAAAAAGCATGCCTGGGTCGAGCGCATCGGCGACGAGTGCCGCGCCAACGACATTCCCTATTTCCTCGAGTTTGTCGGCTACGAAGAAGGCGCGGACGAAAAGGGCTTGGAGTACGCCAAAAAGAAACCACAGATCGTCACCGAGAGCATGCGGGAATTCAGCAAACCGCGTTACGGTGTCGACGTACTGAAGGTCGAAGTGCCGGTGAATATGAAGTTTGTCGAGGGCACAAAATCCTTCGGAGGCACGAAGGCGTATACCAAGAAAGAAGCGATCGAACTGTTCCACAAGGCTGCGAACGTCGCCACCAAGCCATTCATTTATCTCTCGGCCGGGGTGAGCAACGCGGAGTTCAGCGAGACCCTGGAACTGGCGGGAGAATCGGGCGTGAAGTTCAACGGCGTGCTTTGTGGACGCGCCACCTGGAAGGATGGTATCCCGATCTACGCCAAGCAGGGCGCGGCGGCATTCCGAAAGTGGCTGGAAACCGAGGGCGTGAAGAACATCAACAACGTCAACGGCAAACTGAAGGCTGCGACTTCGTGGCACTCCATCTACGAAGTGGAACCGGCTCTCGCCCACGTGTAGATTGGAACTGTTTCAGACCTCAAAGGCGGGTCTTCGGACCCGCCTTTGTTTGTTGCCTGAAGGCTAATTACTGAGCGTTGAATGATGAACACTCCCCGCAAGACTGCTCTAATCACTGGCGCGTCGTTCGGCATTGGAATGGAATTCGCCCGCATCTTCGCACGCGAAGGCTACAACCTGGTGCTCGTTGCCCGCAGCGCCGACCGCTTGCGGCAACTTGCCGCCGAACTGGAGAAGGCTCATGGGGCGCGTTCACTGATTCTGGCCGCCGATCTGAGCGATCCCGGCGCTCCCGCGTATGTGCTCGACCAGACGACACGCGCCGACATCCCCATAGACATGCTGGTCAACAACGCTGGATTCGGACAGTATGGTTACTTCGCCGAAAATGATCTGGAAGAATGCCTGCGTCAGATTCAACTGAACGTCACCGCCCTGACCCACCTCACGCGCCTGTATCTTCCGGCGATGATCGAGAGAAGCAGCGGACGCATCCTGAATGTAGCGTCCACGGCGGCGTTTCAGCCGGGACCGCTGATGGCCGTATATTTTGCAACTAAGGCATACGTCCTGCATTTCTCGGAGGCGTTAGCCAATGAACTTCACGGCACCGGCGTCACCGTAAGCTGCCTCTGCCCCGGAGCGACGGCTACCGAGTTCCACAAGCGCGCCAACGCCACCAGCATGAAGTTGCTGAAATTTGGTTCGATGGATGCGGCCGTGGTTGCCGAAGACGGTTATCGAGCGTTGATGGCGGGAAAGCCGGTCGTGATTTCGGGAGTCAAGAACTGGCTGCTCGCTCAGTCAGTGCGCTTCTCTCCGCGCCGCCTGGTAACCGCGATTGCGAGGAAGACGCAGGAGTAGCGAAAACGATAGAGCGAGGAGCGCCCTCGCCTGTCCCGGCCAAGTGCAAACCGCAAGTGGCGGCTCAGTTCTGGGAAACACTGATTAAGGGGCTTGCGGAAAGGCGGGAACCACGGGGTACACAGGGTTTCACGGAGGAACTCGGAAGCTTAATCAGAGCAAACTGAGCCAACCACCAAACAGTAGTTGCTCTTGCCGCAATCAGTTCTGCGGAGGCGCGGGTTCAGGCATTGACATGCCTCCTATGATGCGCCAGTCCTTCCCATCCTTGAGCCACGTATGAGTGATGCGGAGTGTGTGCGGCGCTCCGTTGCCATCCATGTCCAGCCATTTGAACGTGATCCAATAACACACGACCGCGACATTCCCAGTGATTTGAATGTTGGCAGGTTTAAACTCAATGGACTTGAGAGCCAGACCCTTCGCGGTTTGTGAAGTGATCCAGTCTGTGATGTGGTCTTTTCGGACGGGCGCTGCGCTCTGCGCGGGCCAGCCAAGGAAGTCCTTGTGCCACAGGTTCAAATACGCGGTCAAATTATTGACCTGAACGTAGCGCCAATAATCGTGCTCGAGATTCCAGAGCACTTGGTCAGTGGCGGACGTTTGCGATTGGATTGTCTCCCCGGGTGAAATTGCCGAGGCACCGGCTAATAAACAAACCATCACGCCCAGTACAAGCGCCATCCGATCGTTGAGCATCTTCGCCTCCGCTAGTGTCGTGTCCCGGAAATACGCGAATAAAGTCGGGGCACGGTTTCGGGGCCACGCATGAGCTTCGTAGCACAAACCAAATACATCGGTCCTTCGCTTCGCTCACGATAACAACACTAACTTATTTCGCGAATTAACGGGACACCACACTAGCTGAGTCAGGTTGCCTTGCGGCCTTCCAGCGCGGCCTGCACCCGGCTGTGCTTGCGGCTGTAGGTGAAATAGACGACCATGCCGATCACCAGCCAGATAATCAATCGCGCCCAGTTGATCCAGCCCAGTTTGTACATCATGTAGCCGTTGAAGAGGATGCCCATCACTGGCACAAACGGCACCCAGGGCGTGCGGAAGGGTCGCGGTTGGGCGGGGTTGGTATGGCGCAGGGCGAGGATGGCAATGCAAACAATCACGAACGCCAGCAGCGTCCCGATGTTGACCATCTTCCCGATATCGTCGATGGGCGTGAGGCTGCCGACGATGGCCGCGAGCAGGCCCACGAGCATGGTGTTCTTCCATGGCGTCCGGAAGCGCGGGTGAATGTCGGCGAAGAATTTCTTCGGTAAAAGGCCGTCGTTGGCCATCGAGTACAAGACTCGGGTCTGCCCGAGAAGCATGACCAGCATGACACTGGTGAGACCGGCCAGGGCCCCGAGCGTAATGATGTGGGACGCGCCGGTAAGGCCGCGATCGAGGAAGGCGCGGGCAATGGGAGCCTCGATATTTACGTCCCGCCAGGGGACCATGCCGGTCAGAACCGCCGCGACCGCGATGTACAACGCGGTGCAGATGAGAAGCGAAGCAATGATGCCGATGGGAAGGTCGCGCTGCGGGTTCTTCGCCTCCTGCGCGGTGGTGGAAACGGCATCGAATCCGATGTAGGCGAAGAAGATGTAGGCGGCGCCGGCGCCGATTCCGGAGAAGCCAAAAGGCGCGAAGGTCGCCCAGTCCGATCCCCAGTTGCTGGCGCTGACGTAGCGGAAACCGAGACCGATTACAAAGATGACAACTGCAACCTTGATGGTGACGATGGTGGCGTTGAAGCGGGCGCTCTCCTTGATGCCAATGACCAGGATCGCGGTGATCACCAGAGCGATCACGAACGCGGGCACGTTGACACCGATTTCATACCCGAACAAATGTGGCGCATTCAAGAGGCCATGAGCCTTCTGTAACAGCTCAGGCGATTGCGCTCCCATGATCCCGGCCACTTTGTCGAGGAAAGCCTGAGTGCCGGGAACAAGCGCGGCGTCGGAGGCCTGCGCCATCTGGCGGGCAACGATTTTCTCCGCTTCGCTCAGCCCAGTCCAGTGGTCGTAGGCCAGCCACAGCGGCATCCTGACATGGAAGATCCTGAGCAGTTCGATAAAGTGATTGGACCAGCCAGACGACACGGTACTGGCGCCCATGGCGTATTCCAGAGTGAGGTCCCAGCCGATGATCCAGGCAAAAATTTCTCCCAGGGTCGCGTAGGCGTAGGTGTAAGCGCTGCCCGCCAATGGGATCATCGCGGCAAACTCGGCGTAGCACAGGGCGGCGAAAGCACAACCCAAACCGGAGAGCACGAAAGAGAGCATCAGGCCGGGTCCAGCGTAGTGCGCGCCCAATCCGGAAAGCACGAAGATTCCGGCTCCGATGACCGCGCCGACACCGAGCGCCGTCAACTGGAACACACCGAGGGTGCGTTTCAAGCTGTGCGAGCCAGTCTCCTGCGCTTCGTGAAGCAGCAACTCAAGCGGCTTTTTCGCAAAGAGGTCAGTCATGAGTAGCGTCTCTCCTGTCAGTTCAAACTGAAGTCGTCTGGGCGCGCGGACGCCAGAGGTAGTACACCGGAATGCCAAGCAGCACGATGAACAGTCCCGGCCAAGTGTATTGCGGTTTGTAGCGTAACAGCACCACGTCGATAAACAAAGCCATCACGATATAGATGGCAGGCAAAATGGGATATCCGACGGCTTTGTAAGGACGGTCGGCCTCGGGATGGGTGCGGCGCAGGACAAAAAGTCCTAAGATGGTGAGAACGTAGAAGACCAGCACCGCAAAAATGATGTAGTCCAAAAGCTGGCCGTAGCTGCCGGAAATGCAGAGGACGCAGGTCCAGACCATCTGCACCATCAGGGAAACGGCGGGTGTTTTGTAGCCAGGATGTAGGCGAGCCACGCTGCGAAAGAAGAGGCCATCCTTGGCCATGGCGTAATAAACACGCGCGCCCGAGAGAATCAGGCCGTTGCAGCAACCAAAGCCGGAAATCATGATGGCCACGGCCATCAGCGCTCCGCCCGCGGAACCGAACATCTGGCTGAGGACGGCAGTGGCCACCCGATCTTCGCTGGCGTATTGAATGCCGCGATCGATGAGTGTCGTGCCCGTAGGATTCCCAACCAGCGGCAGCGCGCCGAGATAGATAAAGTTGCAGCCGATATAGAGCGCGATCACCACGCCGGTGCCCAGCGCAAGCGACAGCGGAAGATTCCGGCTGGGATTCTTAACTTCGCCGGCCGTGAAAGTCACGTTATTCCAGGCATCCGCCGAAAACAGCGAACCGACCTGCGCGATGGCCAGCACCGTGAGGGTCGAAACGAGAACCCCACCGCCAACGTCATGTAAGGTGGCGAGGCTCGAATTGCTCCAGAAATTTGCGCCGAAGTTGGCGGCGACCGCTTGCGTGTTCCGGCCCAGAAAAATTCCGAACAGCACCAGGCCGAGCAGCGCCGAAACTTTCGCCGTGGTGAAGATGTTCTGAATGAGGGCGCCCGTCTTGACCCCAAAAATATTAATGATCGAGAGCGCGATCACCACCAGCATGGCGACAAGGTTCTGCGTGTTCAAGCCCACATCCATGCCGCCGAGGGTCATCGGGCCAACGGCGAACTTCGGCACTTTCCAGAGGTGGACGATCCAATGGCTGGAGGAGATTGCTGGCCAGAAAATTCCCAGGAACTTGCCAAAAGCCACGCCCACGGCGGCGATTGTGCCGGTCTGAATCACCAGGAACAGCGTCCAGCCGTAGAGAAAGCCCCAGAGCGGGCCAAGCGACTCGCGCAGATAGACGTATTGTCCGCCGGCCCGCGGCATCATGGCCGCCAGTTCGCCGTACGTGAGCGCGCCGACAATGGTCAGAAAGCCGGTGATGAGCCATGCGCCGATCAGCAGCGCGGGCGATGTGACCTCGCGGGAAATCTCGGCGGACACGATGAAGATGCCCGAGCCGATCATGGAGCCCATGACCAGCATGGTGGCGCTGGTCAGGCCGAGTCCTTTGACGAGTTCTTTGTCCTGATGAGTATGCCGCTCCCAGTCGCTGACGCGTGGCGAGGATGCTGGCGGTTGAACGTTCGTGCTCACGAACCTCCTAGTTGCGTGTCGCGCGGACACTCCTCTCCGCGCAAGTGCCGGGTGCCGACGACGTTCGCGGACAGGAGTGTCCGCGCTACACCTGCAAAGCTTTCCAACTTTACCCCAGAACCCGCAAAAATTCCTCTGCAGATTTGCGGGGATCCCGTAACAAGTCGGATATCACCGCAACGGTGTCGGCTCCGGCATCGATGACGGAACGGGCATTGGCGCGGGTAATGCCGCCAATAGCGATCAGCGGCTTGCGCGTCAGTTGCCGGGCGCGGCGCAGGCCTTCGAGTCCGACTACCGGGTCGGGATTGGCCTTGCTAGTGGTGGCGAAAATGGGGCCGATGGCGAGGTAGTCGGCGGAGGTTTTATCAGCTTCGGCAAGCTGCTCGGGATTGTGCGTTGATACTCCGAGCCAGCGAGCGGGACCGATGAGGAGCCGCGCCGAATCGGGAGAGAGATCGTCCTGACCGACATGGACACCGTCATAGTGCGCGGCCAGGCAGAGATCGGCGCGGTCGTTCATGATGAGCTTGACGTTCGCTCCGAGGCGCGCCCCGAGTTCGCGGGCATCTTCGAGCATGCGCCTCGCGTTGCCCGACTTGTTACGGTATTGGAGCAGCGTGCAGCCAGCGGCGGCGAGTTGCTCGGCCAGAGAAAACATGCCGTTGGCGTCAGGAAAACAGCCGGCGTCGAGAACGGGGTATAAGCGAGGAAGGAGCATTGCGCATTCGTAGTCTATGTGTTTTCGAGCTTCGCGTCAGCGGCGATCACACTGGACGGCTGCAAGGCAATTGGTGCAACCGCCAGCCATCCAAGGTTGAGCGTATCATCTCTCCCATGGTTCCTAGCGTCTCCTGTTCGGTGGGCGCCTACGCTTCATCAGTATTTCATCGTGCCCCCGCCCTCGACCCATGGCGGCGCCGCCTTCGATTGGCGTGTAACCACTACTTAATTGCGATTACATCGCCGATCTATTTAGCCTTCGCCAGAAATCTCTCAATAAATCCGGTATCGAAATTGCCGGCGCGGAACTCCGGGTCAGCCAGAATACGGCGGTGCAGCGGGATTGTGGTGTGAATGCCTTCCACGATGAACATTCCCAAAGCCCGGCTCATGCGCTGGAGGGCCTCATTGCGATCCTTGCCCCGCACCACGAGCTTGGCGATCAGCGAATCGTAATAAGGAGGAATCGTGCCTTCGGCATAGGCGGCGGTGTCGATGCGCACGCCCGTCCCTCCCGGCGGGTTAAACGTGGTGATCTTGCCCGCTGACGGCGTGAACTTTTCGGGGTGTTCGGCATTGATGCGGCATTCGATGGCATGTCCGCGATGAACGATGGGGCCTTGCAACACGTCGGCCAGTTTTTCGCCCGCGGCAATCATGATCTGACTCTTCACCAGGTCCACATCCGTGACCATTTCGGTGACCGGATGCTCCACCTGGATGCGCGTATTCATCTCGATGAAGTACAGGCGGCTCTGCTTGTCCATGAGGAATTCAATGGTGCCGGCATTGTGGTAGCCGACTTTGCTGAGCGTCTTGCTGATAACCTCGCCGATCTCCTTGCGCAGTTCAGGCGTCATCTTTACGGACGGCGATTCTTCGATCAGCTTCTGGTGGCGGCGTTGAATCGAGCATTCGCGTTCGCCCAGACTGACGACGTTGCCGTGCTCGTCCGCCAGCACCTGGAATTCGATGTGGCGCGGGTTCTCGACGTAGCGCTCCAGATAGAGGTCGCCGTTGCCGAAGGCCGCCGAGGCTTCAGACTGGGCCTGCCGGTAGAGGGCGGGCAATTCACCTTCATTGCGCACAATGCGCATGCCGCGCCCGCCGCCGCCCGCTGTGGCTTTCAGGATGACCGGGAATTCAACCTGGCGCGCCCATTCGCGAGCTTCCTCCTCGGATGCAACCACGCCGTCCGAACCGGGAAGAATCGGGACGCCATGCTGCTTCATGGCGGCGCGCGCTTTTTCTTTTTCGCCCATGAGCCGGATGACATCCGGAGGGGGACCGATGAACTTGAGGTGACAGGCCTCGCAGACTTCGGCGAAATTAGCATTCTCCGAAAGCAGCCCGTAGCCGGGATGGATGGCGTCAACATTCGCAATCTCAGCCGCGCTGATTACGGCAGGAATATTGAGATAACTTTGCGCCAGTTGCGGCGGGCCAATGCAAATCGCTTCGTCGGCAAAACGCACGTGGAGCGAGTTCCGGTCGGCCTCGCTGTAAATCGCCACCGAACGGATGCCGAGTTCCTTGCACGCGCAGATGACGCGCAGCGCAATCTCTCCGCGATTGGCTACCAGAATTTTATTGAACATGATCTGCCTGGGGAGTCGCCCTCCATCGAGCAACGTCCGTCATTTTGCCGGCCGGAGGGCAAACAGTTCCTGGCCGTACTCGATGGGCTGGCCATTGGCGACCAGCTTCTTTACTAATTCCCCGGCCGCGTCGCACTCAATTTCGTTCATCAGTTTCATGGCTTCCACGATGCACAAAACCTGGCCGACTTCCAGCACATCGCCGACTTTGACGAAGGGCGGTGATCCCGGCGAGGGCGATTCGTAGAACGTGCCAACGATCGGGGATTTCACGATGTGCAGGACTTCCTCAGGCTCGGGTGGACTGGCGCTGGCTGCCAGATCGACCCGTGCAGGCGACGGGGCAGGGGCTAGAGGGCCCGCGGCCGGCGCGGGATGCACGGCTACATAGCGCGAATCCGGCAACGCCACTGGTAAGGGGTCCGCGGCACGCTTAATTTTCACCTTGACATCGCCGCGCTCTAATTCAAACTCGGCAATATCTTTTTCGATTAAGAACTCGATGAGTTCCTTCAGCTCTTTTTGATTCATGGATAAGGCGGGTTCCAAGTTTCGAATGTAGAAAACGGGCTTGCTCCGCCTCCGGAAACGCGGCTCAGTTCCGCCCCGGAGACGCGGCCAGTCGCGTCTCTATTCAATAACCACCAATTCCTTGTCCGCCGGACTCAGCACTTCACAACCCGAGGCGGTCACGACCACCACATCTTCTATGCGCACGCCACACTTACCCGGAATGTAAATGCCCGGCTCGATCGTCACCACCATCCCCGATTCCAGCCGTTGGGGTTGTCCCGCGGCCAACCGGGGCGCTTCGTGAATCTCCAATCCTAACCCATGACCTGTGGAATGGGTAAAGTGCCGGGCCAATTTCCTCTGGCGAAGCACGCGCCGCGCGGCTTCATCGACGTCGCCCGCCGTCACGCCCGGAACCACCGCTGCGATGGCGGCCAGCTGCGCTTCCAGCACCGCATCGTAGAGTTGTCGAGCTTCTTTCGACGGCCGCCCGACATGCACGGTGCGCGTGCGGTCCGAACAATAATGGGCGAGTATAACACCAAAATCGCAGACCACGAATCCGGTCCGCGGAATCAGTGCGCCCGATGCTCGTCCATGCACGATCGCCGAGCGCTTTCCGGAAGCGAGGATGGTGGGGAAGGACATGCCATCCGATCCGGCACAACGGGCCTCGTATTCCATGGCGGCGGCGACTTCGACTTCGCTCGTGCCCGGCCGGATTTTCTGGCACGCAACACCGAACAGGCTGGCGCCGAGCGCCACGGCTCGTCGGATGCGTTGGATCTCGGCGGCGTCCTTCACCATGCGGGCGCGCTCCACCAGCGGCGGAGCGCCACGGATCCGCCACTTCCCTTTCAACACCGGGGCGAGTCGATCGCGCATGCCCGCGGTCAACGATTCCGGCTCGAACCCAAGGGATGCTCGAGTCGCCCGCTTCCAATTCTTGCCCTTCTCCGCCAGCCACTCCGCGGCCGCTCGCAGCGGCGATTGGCGAACGATGACAATCCTCGCACCCTTGACTTCTTCTTTTGCCTGGGTGCGATAGCGGCCGTCGGTAAAAAGGGCCAAGCCAACTTTGCCCACGATCAAAGCGGCCGAGCTGCCCGTAAAACCGCAAAGATATTGAATATTGGGAAGGTGCGTCACCAGCAGGAAATCGAGAGCATTCTCTTCCAGGTCAGATTGAAGACGACGCAGACGGCCAGAGTGATCCATGGAGGGAGTGTAGCAAGAACGGCCGTCAGCCCTCAGCCATCAGGTCTTGAGATCTGCCGTCCGGGGTGGATTCCCGTTCCCCCAATCCAAACAGCGGCGGGCAACCTGTAGAATTTCCGCCGATCAAATCATGGCTGATGGCTGAAAAAGCGATGCCGCCGGGCTCTCGGCAGGTTCTCCGAAAAGGCCGGCGGCTAAGGCTCTCACTAAACTTCGCTCCTAGGTGCGCACGTCTAGGTTTGAATGATGCGCGGGGTGATGAAGAAAATCAGCTCCTGGTTGGAAGTCTGAACCGTGCGATGCTTGAACAGGTTACCCAGGTATGGAATGTCGCCGAGCAACGGTACCTGCGAAACGCTCAACGAATTCTGCGTCTGGATCACGCCACCGATCACCACCGTGCCGCCGTCGGTCACCAGAACTTGCGTGGTCGCCTGCTGCGTGATCAGAGTCGGATTGCCCTGGATTGTGTTGCCAAAATCAGGCAAGGTATTTTCCACGTCGACGTTGAGGAAGATGGTACCTTCCGACGTGATCTGCGGAGTCACCGTGAGCCGGAGGAACGCATCGACGTAGGTGACAGTTGGCGGACCGCCCAACTGGGCTTGGGTGACAATTGGCACGCGCACGCCCTGTTTCACAATCGCCTGAATATTGTTCTGGGTCACTACTCGCGGACGGGAAAGAATCTTTAGCAAGCCACGCGACTCGGCCATAGTGAGCAGCAGGTCGACCCGCATATTGTTGGTGGCGTTGACAAGTTGCAGACCGCTGGTCGGTCCGGTCGCGCCCAGGTTTGAAAACAACGGAATCTGAGTGCCAGTCGTAGGCGTGCCGCTGATGATATACATCGGGTTCGGTACCGCTCCCGTGCCGACCGTCGTTGGCGTCGTACCCACGCCTTGCACGCCGCCTACACCGGTGGTGCCGTTGCCCCAGCCAAATCCAAGCTGCACGCCGATATCGCGAGCGAAGCTGCGCGTTGCCGCAACCACGCGGGCCTCGATTTCGACTTCCTGCGTCTTGCGGTCCATCTGCTGGATGATGCGATCGATCTGCGGCAGAACCGCTGGAATGTCGGAGACGATCAGCGAATTGGTGCGTTCGTCGGCCACCACGTCGCCGCGCTGGCTCAGGAATTTCTTAACCGGAATCAATACGTCTTTGGCATGCGCGTAGCTGAGGAATCGGGTGATGCTGACTTTGTCGACTGCAAGCGCCTCGGCATCGATCTGCGAGCGCCGGTTTTCGGCTTCCCGCTTGAGCGTGTCCACGGTGGCGATGCGCAGAACATTGCCATCCAACTGCCGGGACAAATCGTTGTTCTTGAGCACGATGTCCAGCGCCTGATCCCACGGCACGTCATCGAGTACGATGGTCAGGTTGCCGTGGATCTGGGGGTCGAGCACTACGTTCAATCCGCTGATCTCGTGAATCAGGCGGAAGAAATCCTTCAGGTCTACATCCTTAAGGTTGACCGAGATGGGCTCGCCGGTATATTTGGCTCCGCTCGCCGCGGGCTTCTGTTCCAGTTGCGCCCTCTGCTCGGCGGCCAGGTTCACAGCCGGAGTGATGGGCTGCGTGTTGCCGGCAGATTGCCCCATGGTGGCATTAGCGTTGCTGGCGACCAAATCAGCAGCCGTCTTGTCGGCAAAACGACTCGCGGCTGCCTGCGCCTTGGCGAAAGGCTCAGCCGCCTGTTCGTTGGCTTGACTGTCAGTTTGGTTCTCAGCTTTGGAGTCCGATTTGACATCCTTGACCGAGTATTTGGGCTCGACAAAGGCGAAATCCGCCGGCTTCGCGGAGTTGTCCGCGGCAGCCGGAGTCGGCGCCGCCACCACAGTGGGGGCCACAACTGCCGGAGCCGACGCCACTGGAGCGGACGCCGCGATCAAACGTGGCGTTGCGCTCACAGAGGGTTGGCGACGAGCCATAACGGCATCATGAATGGTGAGCATGAAGCTGCCGTCCGGTTTCGCCACCAGTTCATGCTGGCGATTGCCGGCATGATCGATGTCGGTGAGATCGATCACCACTCGCGTGTTGGTAGGGATCTGTCCGTCCATCCCGATGCGGACGTCCGTGACGCCGTCCTGGCCCACGCTGATGTGGCTCTGCGCCGTGGCCATTACGGTGTTGGGAAAGTCGACGAGGATGCGTGCCGGAGAATCGAGCGTCGTCACTTTGGGCGCAAGCACGCCCTTCGCTTTGAACTCGATCCGCAATCCATCCTGGCTGTGCGTGACCTCGAGCCGCTGCAACGCAGCGCTCGCCGCCACCCCCTTGCCCGTCATGTCAGCCGCGACTGCGCTCGTGATCACTACGAACGCCAGCAGCGGAACCAAGAGACCCAGCAGTTGCTTTCGCATTTCCCTATCTCCCCATGCGAGGCTGTTTCGCCTCCATGTGTTTCTCTTCCAAGTCATTGTCTCCAGGCCTACACGGCCGGAGTCGTAATTTTCTTTACTACTTCCCGCGTAAAGCTCTTGCCCAACCGGTCCTGCAGTGTTTCCTGGAAAACGATGGAGTCACCCGTGATCTTCATCACGTAGCCGTTGAACACCGGATCGTTCTCCCGCAGAAAGTAAGCTTTATTCAGGCCATTACTGACCACGGCGATAAAGCCATTCTCCGCGCGCACCACGCCCCGCAGATTGATGGTCCCGATTTCCAGGCACTTCTTGCCCGTGCTGCAACCGGAGCCGCCCGCATGGCTTACCACCGGACTCAGAAAAGGATCCCGTCTCCCGTTGGCTCGATACTTGCTGTCCACCGCGCTGTCTGTGCTGGCGGTGTTCTCCCCATCTCCGCCGGTCGCCCCAGCCTCGCCTGCACCGGCGTTGTTTCTGGGGACCGCCACGATGGCTCCGCGCTTGGCCACATTTCCTGCAGGCCGCTTCGCTCTGCCACTGTGTGGCGCAACGTTCGGCGCAACGGTTGGCCCAACAGCGTGTCGCGTATCCGCCGCATTTTTCGGTCCTGCAGGCGCGGAGGAAGATTTCGCCGGAGTCATGGCGGCCGCCGGAGCCGAAGCTTGGATGCCTAACGCCTGATTCGACGCCGCAGTGGCATTGTTGCTCACCCCGTTCATGGTGTTGCGCGTGTTCTGGATGATGCTAGGACTCTGGGCCGAGGCCAAGCTCCCCGCCAGCACGCAAATCAGAATAGTCACCGTCGGCTTCATCTTCCTGTCCCTCCTACTTCTTCACCGGTGGTCCGGGCTGGCTGGCCGGCCCCGCCGGATCCAGGTCATGACTGAAATACGTCGTCGTCAAACAGGTCGCCACCACGGTTTCGCCAGGCGCGTATTGATAGGTGTGCTTCGCCTTCGCATCCATCGGCTTGCGGGTTGACGCCACCAGCAGGTTCGAAACATTGACGATGCGCTCGGTTTTCCCCAGGCGGTCGAAAAACCCGAGCATGGAGTAGTACGGCCCGTCGAACTCCACCTCGAATGGCACTTCCGTATAAAATTCTTTCGCGACATAGGGCCGCGCGGTATAGCGGCGAATTTCCACTCCCGATTTGCGAGCTTCTCCGCTCACCATGCGCATGAAGTTGTCCACTTCCTTTTCGTCGGGCACGATGCGGCGCTCGATGTCGAGTTGCTGCTTCAGGCTAGCCAACTGGCGCTCGATGTCGGCCAGTTTCGGCCGGTAGGCTTCAAGCTCCGCGTTCTCGCGCAGCTTCGCCTGGAGCTTGATCTTGGCCGCGTCGTTCTGATCGTGCTGGGTCTTATAGACCGTGTAGTAAAGGCCGCCGGTGGCCAACACCGCCACCAGGATCAGCACACCTAAGAGCTTCACACCTGTCAATTCGCCAAGATTCATAATCGGTTCCGCCTTTACGACTTCGCCTTTTCGCAGGTGAGCGTGAATTGAAACGCCTGCATGTCCTTAATTGCCTCGTCCTGGTAGCTTTCCTTCATCTCGATGTTGCGGAAGTAGCCAGTCTTCTGCAGGTTGGAAATCAGGTTGGCGACGGCATCGCTGCTCAGCGCCGTGCCGTCGATCGCCACGCTCGCGCCCTGATCCTGCATACTGTTCAGCCAGACTGCTTCGGTGCCGTTCACCGTATCGCCGATCATAGAGAGCAGGTTCACGGGGCCCGACTGGCTGGCGCGAAGCTGGTCAATCACATCCACACGCCGCTTGTAGTTGTCGGCCTGCTTCTGCCGCTCCAGATACCGAGCCTTGATGTCGGCCAGTTCGCGGTTTTTCTGCTCCGCGATCCGGGTTTGCACTTCGATCGATTTTCTTTCCCGGTCCAACTGGTACCAGTACCCGTAGTTCAGGGCACCGGCAATCAGCAAAACCGCCGCCACCTGGACCACGGGTCCGCCCAGGTTGCCCAGCTCAAAGCTCGGCATGGTAACGGGAGAGTTTTTCTTGCTTTTCGGTTTAGGAGAGCCCAGCAGATTGATTCGGATCATAGCTTTTCAAAGCTCCTCAGGGCCAAACCCACGGCTACCGCCAACTGCCCGGCATTCTGCTCGACCAACTGCGCTCCGACGCCGTCGACCGGAGCCGTCACTTTCTGAAACGGGTTAAATAATTCGACCGGCATCGAGAACTCCTGGCGCAGAGCTTCGACCAGGCCCGGCACCTTGGCCGAACCGCCGGCCAGATAAATCTTCTCGATGTGTTCCCCGGCGGCGCTGGCGCGGAAGAAGTCGAATGTCTTCTGAATTTCCAGCACGATGATTTCCGTCACCTGCTGCAGGATCGGGGTCTTGGCATCGTCGTTTACCGTGCCCACCTTGTTGCCGAGCTTCAGGGATTCGGCATCGTCGAAGCTGAGATCCAGCTCCTTCTGCAGCGAATCGGTGTACTGGTGCCCGCCCACGGAAACGTCGCGCGGAAACAACGGCGTCGTCCCCTTGACGATGTTGATATTCATCACGCTCGCACCCAGGTTCAGCAAGGCCACGACCTGAGTCGGCGCGGGCTCGTAGTTGTATTCGTAACAATTCTGCAATGCGAGGGCATCGATATCCACAATAGCCGGAGTCTTGCCCGCCATCGAGAGTACGTTGGTGTAGTTCAGAATCTTGTCTTTCTTGACCGCCACCAGGAGCACGTCCATGGTCGGACTGGTCGCATCGTCGGAGAGAATCTGGTAATCGAGGTTGACATCGGCCAGATCGAAGGGAATATGCTGGGCCGCTTCTTTCTGGATGGTCTCGGCCAGTTCCTGATCGCTCATCGAAGGCAGCGATATCTTCTTGACGATCACCGAGTGTCCGCTGACCGCTGTCGCCACCGACTTCGACTTGATCAAGGTGTCGGCAAACAGCTTGGCGATGGCCGCCGAAACCGTGCCCGAGTCCACGATCATGGAATCGACCACAATGTCGGGCGCGATCGGCTCCAGCCCGAGGTGCGCCACTTCGATTCCGGTGCGTGTCTTCCTGAGCTCCACCGCCTTGATGCTCGATGAGCCCACATCCAGACCCACTATCGTCTTCGATCCCATTCCAAACATGTGCCCGCCCTTTTTGCGAAGTTCGTTACTGCGTTCCCGCAGCCTTACCCGCTGCCCGGTTCTTTTTCTTGCCCTGCGCTTCCACTTCCATCGACTTTTCTTCCATCCACTGATCCAGCTTCGATTTCTTGAAGCGCCAGCGGTTCCCCAATTTGAATGCCGGAATCTTCTGCTCGTTCACGTACTTGTACAACGTGTCCGGACTCACTCCGAGGTACTGCGAAGCTTGGCGAATGTTCATCACTTCTCGCGAGTCGGCCATCACCTGTCCCCTCTCCCACGCCATTCACTTTTCAGCCCGCCATTTCTTTCCGGCGAGACCGGCGAAAATTGGGAGAATCAAGTCCTCGATCCAAACGCCTTCGAGTGTATTTTCGTGTGCTGAGCATATCTCAACCGGAAGCAAAGGCCTCTCCCCGTGAAGCTCACGGTTTTGTTGGGTTTTATGGGGTTTTTCTGGATTTCACAAAACATGGACTTGCAGCTTATCTCTATGAATTGTATTTCACATAAGCTCGACCACTACAGGTAGTAGTCAATGCCCCAATAGGGCACCAGTCACTCGGAGGGCGGTAACTAAGGTACTAGAGACGGTACGGAAGTACTTGGACGGGCGCGCAAACTGCTGAAAATACGGTAACTCCCTGCGCGTGTGAAATGCAAACTCCGCTTGCGCTTGTGCGATTTTGTGCCTTTCCTGATTGCAAAAACTGCCGCGATTCCTGGTTATGGCGAGTTCTCCGGTCGAACGCCTGGCGCCTCGCCGAACCGCCGAAATCCGGACGCAGCCAACCCTGAGAGGCGCGGACACTATTCTCCGAGAGTGTCCGCAAATTGATATTGCCGCCCATCAGGCGAGTGCATGTTCTGGGGTTCCCTAGATCATTTTCGTTTTCCCCACGCACCTGCGTGAGCTCCGTCACTTCTTATTCGGAGAAATTCCTGTAGCCTCATCTGTCCTCTGATTGCAAGCTCAAGGAGCGTTATGAAACTCTTAGTCATCGGTGCCGGCATGATGGGCTCGGCCGCCGCCTACGATATGGCCCGCCAGAGCCAAGTCGACTCCGTCACTCTCGCCGACAGCGACCTCAAGCGGGCCAAAGATGTCGCGGTGCGCGTCAACCGCATCACCGACAGCAAGAAAGTGCACGCCGTCGGACTTGAAGCCGCCAAGGAAAAAGACGCGGCGCGCCTGATGAAAGGCCACGATGGCGCGCTCTCCGCCGTTCCCTACTTCCTGAATCTCGGCCTGGCCAAAGCCGCCATTACCGCGGGCTGCCATTTCGCCGATCTCGGCGGCAATAACACGGTCGTCCGGCAAGAACTGGCGCTCGCCAGGCAAGCCGAAAAGCGCGGCATCGGTATCGCTCCCGATTGCGGGCTGTCTCCCGGCATGGCCTCGATTCTAGGCGGAGAACTGGTGCGCCGACTCGATGGCCGCGCTGACGCGCTCAAGCTCTACGTCGGCGGCCTGCCCGAAAAGCCCATGCCTCCGTTTCACTATCAGCTCGTCTTCTCGGTGGAAGGGCTCATCAACGAATACGTCGAACCGGCGCGCATTCTGCGCAAAGGCAAGTTGTTGACCATCGACCCGCTCACCGAGCCCGAGCCATTTCATATGGATGGATTCGCGCCGCTCGTGGCCTTTCAAACTTCCGGCGGAACATCCACCTTGCCGGAGACCTTCGAAGGCAAGGTCGGCGAGTGCTTCGAAAAAACGCTGCGTTATCCGGGCCACTACGACCTGCTCTGCGAACTGAAGGAGCTGGGCCTGTTTTCGAACGAGAAAATGCGGGTCGGCAACGTCGAGGTTTCCCCGCGCGCGCTCTTGTCCAAAGTGTTCGAGGGAAAATTCTCCGGCAAGGGCCCGGACGTCTGCATCATGCGCCTCGAAGCGCACGAATCCATCAAAGCTCCCGGAGTTCGCGGCCTGCTGGGCGGAAAACTCAAAGGCCGGGTAGCTACTTTTACCATGGTCGACCACTACGATCCCAAAAGCGATATGAGCGCCATGATGCGGACCACGGCCTTTCCAGCCTCCATCGTGCTGCAGATGATGTGCCTGGGCGCAGTCAGCAAACATGGCGCCGTCTTGCAGGAACGAGACGTGCCTGCCCAGACTTTCCTCGAAGAAATCGAGCGCCGGGGAATCAAGATCGAGTATCGGATGGAGTAGGCATCTCAGCGACCACGTCCCTGCCCAAGCCGCATGCCGACGGCCATCAGGCTTTTTTCAGCAGGCGCGTGATCCAGACCAAAATGACCGCGCCGATAAAGGCCACAATGATGGAGCCGATCAAGCCACCGCCCGGCCAGATGCCCAAGAGTCCAAAGACCCAGCCACCCACTACGCCGCCGAGGATTCCAAGAATGATGTCGACGAGCACGCCATAGCCGCCACCCTTCATAACCTTGCCCGCCAGCCAACCTGCGATCAGTCCCACGACAATCCACGTGATGAAACCCATGCCAATCCTCCTTGCGTTCTAGGCCGGAGATTCCAATTTGGCCTCCCAGCCCGCCCGGAACTATACCACTTGCGGGGTGAATCTGGGACGCCTCACGCGAATCGAGCGCAAAACAAAACGCCCCAGACTCTTGCGAGTCGTGGGACGTTTAGTCGAACAGCCCTCCCCCGAAGTCTGCTCAATCAGGAGAGTAGCTCGTATCCAAAAACTTGCAAATAGCACTCGCGTGGGGGCGAATGGCCCGAAGGTCACCAACATGCATTCCCCAATCACCTCGAGACCGGGCACTGCGAAACAGCCTCGCCCTTACTGCTCGCCGCTCTCGGCCCCCAGCACCGTCATCTTCGTCCTGGATCGAAATTTCTTGTAATCGCGGTAGGTTTGCTCGACATCTTCGTCGTAGCCCTTAAAGAGCGCGATCCGCGCATCCAGATGGAGCTGTAAATACTTCGGCAGCCACACTTCATCGTTCACCTTGGTCAGTTCCACGACCACGCGCGTGCCTTTGTGGATTCTGGCCAGAACCCATCCGAACGAAACCGTATCGACGGCGGTGATATCGAGCTTGACCCATTGCGCTTCGGACTTATCGATCCAGACCCGGCCCTTGAACTTGGCGAGCACTTTTGCTTCGCGACTTCTGGGTTCGTAACCGGGACGAGGCTCGCCCTCCAGCACCCAGGCATCGTGCCCACCGATCGTCTCCGAGCCGACGAGCCGGAAGTTGAAAGCGTCGGCAATCTCCAGCACAAATTTGCGATCTTCCTCGCGGTCCTTTTCTTCTTTCTCCAACCGTTTGCGGCGATCCTCTTCCGACTCGTTCTTCCGTTTGTCGATGATCTTCTGAATTTTGTCGTCTTCCTTTTTCGCTTCGTCGGCGGCCAGCGGTTGGTCGTCCTTCGCGGTCAGCCGCTGGACCTGCTCACCATATATCTCCAGGACTTCAAAGCTCCGCGATTCGATCTTCTTCACTGCGCCATGCCCGTCAAGGTGGTGCTCTTCCGCGCGCTCGCTGTAGGTGTAATCGCGCTGCTGCTTCTCATTTTCGAGGTCTTTCGCTTCGGCACGCAGCAAAAGCGCCCGAATCTGTTCCGGCGCCACCGTGCCCGAGGCATCGGGCTTTAGATCAATGGGCTTCAGCGCAGCCGGGGGCGGAGCTGGTGTAGTGAGGGTCGAATCGGGAGCTGATTCCTGCCCGAAAGCGCAGCCCGCCAGAACCAATATGAACACCAGACCACGACAGACGAGCCCTACCCAAGAACGCATGAAAGACATACGAAACCATCCCCAGCGCAGTTCCTCGAGATTCCAGCTTTTCCCGGACCCCGGTGCCCCCATGGTTAATGCTCTTTGTCGGCGCGTTCGAGACATCCCGCCCGGAATGACCGCCCATCCAGCCGATGCAGTCGCTTCGCCTGAGCGCGTGTGATCAGCGAATAATGAGAAATCGTGAGCAGATATTCCGCCACGAACCACACCGGCTCCTCGGTCGTCATCCAATGCAGCGCATCAAAACGCCGCAGGTTGACGGGTCGCGAAAAAGTCCGCAGCGTACGCTCCCCCCGCAGATTGAAGTAGGTGTCGAAATAGCTGAGCGCCAGTTCCCGCAGCGAACGGTACACCGGCTCGCGATAGCGGCATCCCGTGTAATTCGATTTAGCCACGGCGCCCCAGTGCCCATCAATCCTATAAACGGCAATGACATGGTCAGTATCATGGACGGCTTCGAGATCCAGAATTAAAGGAGGATAGCCAATCGCCCGCAGCGCAGCCGCCGCAAACAGCGCCCCTTCGTAGCAATGAGAAGTATTCTCACGCAAGACTCGCCGGGGAGACCACGCGCTGTCGGCCAGGTGGTACGGCATGTCGTCAAGCGCTTGTTGAATGCCGTGCGGCGTCTTGAACCCACGCAGTTTGCGGAGTTCCGCCGGGCTCAGACCCCAAGTGGCGTTGCTTTTTTTCATCCCAACTTTCCCCAAGAGACGCAACACCGTCTCCCACGTATGCCGGAGTCTCTTGAAGGTAGCAGGAGCGGGCGCTGATTGGGAATAGAAGCGCCGGTCCGTGGCGCAGTTAAGATGGCGCAGTGAAATTAAACTACGGCTCGCAGAAAGCCCGCCCAGGTCTGACCCGGGCGGGCTCGATACCTTGCACGCTCAATTCTCGCCAATGATCGATGTATGATTTTGTTAATGGCTATCCGCAGGCTTCTCCGCCGGCTTCTTGGCAGCCGCCGGAGCAGAGGCACCTTTTGGCTTCCAGAACTCGGGGTCGGCCTTCACCCATTCTTCCCGCGGATAGCTCATGCGCGGGTTAAATGCGAAGAGGTTGGTCTGGCTCGACTCCACCGCCGCCGCCGTCAACTCCGCCAGCTTCTTCATGCCGGCCTCGCCCATGGCCGCTTCAAAGTCCTTTCCCATGGCGAAGTTCCGGTCAATTTCAGACGCGGACTTCATCGCATTGAAGATGATGTAGGTCGTATCCGGATTTCCATATACCGACGAATAGGTGATCCACTTGGCGTCGGGAATTCTCTTGTAAGCCTCGGTGACCAGTTTCACGAGGGCGTCCCAATCCTTGTCGTGTCCCTGGCGAACCTGGAATTTCGAGATTTCGAAATAGCGCGAGTGGGCGATATCCACCTCGGGATGCAGGCTGTATTCCTCGCGTAACGCGAACGCGCCGCTATCGGTCTCGCTCAACAGTTCGCCGTCGATCGCCCATGCTTTGTCAAGTTCCGCCTCCAACGCAGCATTTTTCTGGGTTGCGAGCGTATCTTTTTCCCAAGCTGCAAAAGAATCGTAGCCGGTCAGAAACAGCGCCCGCGACGGACCCGACAGCGATTCAACCGCCAGATAATGGGTTGGCCATTTGGCGCGCATCATGGCTTGCACGAAATTGCTTTCCGTTCTGGTGTGCTGCGCCCCGGACTTGCCCGGCTTGGTATATTCCCGGGTAATCATCAGCACTTTCGGTGGCATCATGGCAGCATTCGTATCCTGGGCGACCACGGTCCCGGACATTGCAGCCACGAACATCGCAAACAAAGTAAGCATCGATCCTGTAAGTCTCTTCATGGTTTGACCTCCTGGGTCAGACAATTTTGGGTCAGACAATCTTGGAGCAGACATTCTGGGTCACACAAACCTGGTCGCACAAATTACGACATCCTGTGAAAGACGATCTACGTCACAACCTCCGTCACAGCCGGCTAGAGAGTGGAAATCGAAAATCTTCCGTGGACTTACCCGGGCTTGAAAAACCGACTGAATTGTACACACATTCGCCTTTTTTGTGTTGCCAAAATCTCCGCGCGGGCTGAAATCGCCGGGACACAGGGCTCTCTACTGCTTCGAAATTGCTGCGACGGGAATTTCGCTGAGAAGATCTTCCCTTTCGCATTACCATTCCAACCATGACTTCTTCCCTCCAACAATGGCTGCGTGATCCGCTTTTTCTTTTGTGTGTGACTGCGGGACTGCTGGCCTTCGTGGTGCAATCGGGCGAGGTGGGCACGGCCGACACGGCCCATCGCCTCCAAACCACCCACTGGCTCTGGACCTCGGAGCCCCAGGTTTTTCCCTACGAGTATCCTGAGTTTGGACTGCACGGCCGCGGCGGGCGTCTTTATTCCTGGTATGGCATCGGCCAGTCGCTGCTCATGTTGCCCGCCGATCTCATCGGCACGTGGATCGAGCGCTGGCCCGTCTTTTCCGAATACAGCGACGACCCCTCCGTGCGCAGCATTGTGGTCAGTTGCCTGACCAGCATTCTGGTGAATGTTCTCAGCGCGCTCGCCGCCTTCCGCTTCCTCGGGCAGTTGCGCTTTAGCGTGAAGGAGTCAGTGGCGGGCGTGCTGGCCATGATGTTCTGCACAACTCATCTTCACTACACCCAGAATATGACCGAGAACAATTACATCCTCTTGCTGACGCTGGCCGGCTTTTCGTTCCAGTACGAGTGGCTGCGCACCGGCAGCCGCCGCGCCCTTTTCATCGGCTCCACCGCGCTAGGGCTCAACCTGCTCACGCGTCTTACCACCGGGATGGACCTGATTGCGGTGGGCGTCTTTTTGTTCCTCGTAGTCTGGTTCGAAGCGGCTGCCGCTCATGACTTGTGGCCGCGCCTCATTACTTACTGCAAAATCGCCGCGCCCACTTACTCTTTCTTCTTCGTGCTCGATCGGGCCTACCAGTTTTATCGGTTCGGCTCGTTCACGAATACCTACGTCGCCATTTTTGCCCAGGAATTTCGGCAGCGCGATCCCACCCTGCCCGCGAACTTCCCCTGGAACACGCCGTTTCATACGGGCGTTCTGGGAGCGCTCTTCCAGCCCGAGAAATCGATCTTCCTTTTCGATCCACTGCTGGCGTTGTCGATTTTCCTGCTGGCGTGGCTTTGGAAGCGTCTGACTCCAGAAGTGCGCGCCTACGCCGCAACCTGCCTTCTGCTGCTGCTGGCCTACATCGCCTTTTACGCGCGCTATGCCTTCTGGGCGGGCGATTTCTCCTGGGGCGAACGCTATGTTTCCAGCATCGTCGAACTCATTGCCTTCTTAGCCGTACCGCTGCTCCTGCGCTACCGCGAACATTTGAGCACGCTGATATGGCGCGTAGGATGCGTTCTGGTCACTCTCAGCCTGATGATTCAACTAGCTTCGCTCGTCTTCTGGCTGCCATTGGAAAACTACCAGATGGAGACACTCGGGCATCCTACGTTCGTCATCGCTCTGCGTTGTAAAAACATTGTCGCCTTCGCCTTAGGCAAAATGGATGCCTGGGGCTTGAACACCGAAGCCATGGGCTGGGACCAATGGGACTACGTTCACCTCACGACCTGGAATTTCCTGCCCTTTCTGCTGCGCCGGGTCGGAACAGCCCCCGCCTGGGTCGTGAACGCCACGCTCGCGGTCTGGATCGCCGGAATGGCTTTGCTGGCTGGGGTTTTGCTGCGCTTGCAACGCACCTTGCGAAATGTCGCGTGAGCGTGAGGCGCGTGCATGACACTCGTATGCCGAAAAACTTGCGACATCACCATCGGCTCATGGGGCCTATTCGGGATCGCTGCCTGATTCCGCTCTCGCTCTCGCCATTCGCCATCAGGGTCAACCAGTGTAATCGCGATGTTCCGCCAATCATTTGCATGAATGGTCGCGCCAACCGAGCCCGGCAAGATTTGTCCGCGCCATATGAAGCCTTTCCCCAGAGATTGCTCATTAGCACCTTTGGCTGGCTCTCATGAAAATGACGTTTCACCAGTCTGCCGAAGATAATGAAGACCTTGCTTTAGGTACCCCTTAGGATCTGCATCGAGATGCCGGGACCAGTAAGGGGCCGTTTCTCCTCTAGCCCACGCAAACAAGCTGAGTGCCCATCCGGCCATTTCTGGACTGATGTAGCCCCTACGGGCGAGTTTCCAATACTGAGTAGTTCCGTCAATCCAGCCATGACGCCTTAAGCGAGTGTTCGAAGTAAAAACGCCGAGACCCAAATAAATGGTGGCTAGATCGGTTAGCGCTTCGAGATGTGGTTCATCGCGTGATACACCGCAACGACTGAGCAATATGACATGCGCCAGTTCGTGTGCCATGGTCGCGACCAATGCCTCCGGGTCGCCCAATCCGGCCAAGTTCAGCGAGACCAGGTCGCCTGCGTCTTGCGCGTAAAATCCGCAGACTGCACTTCCATCAACCCGCAGTGGCGCTTCCGGCGAGTCCTGCCAAAAGGTCAAACGAACCGACTGACCCGCTATTCCCATGTATCCGCAGACCCGCAGAAAAAGATTTGTCGCTGTCTCGACGGAGGCATCATACCGGTCCGGGAAGAATTCGGGGGTTGGCTCTACAACTATAGCTTTGTGAAGGCGTTCTACACCTAGGTGCTTTCGTAGTAGTGTGAAAGCGTCTTCGACTACTTTTTTCTCCGCGGGACAGGCCGGACAGGAAGTACGGCCCCCCAGCCAGGTAGGCAATAAATCCATCGCTGGGAGAATAGCATATGGCACAGTACCGGAAACGGCAGCCACAGTTTTCGCCAGACTCTCTCGCCGTCCCGTCATCGGTCAAAGATACCGCGCATGGCTGGCGAAATCAGGCGTTCTTGCAAGCTTGCGCCGTTTGTTCGCCCCTTCTCGGCTTCCAGAACTGCCGGAGGAGGGGGCAGTTCGTGCGATGTTTCAACAACAGTCAGCGAACACCTTCCGGGACGGACAGTTGCCTCTGGGCTTCGCTGGCTACGAGGTAGACTCTTTCCGCACTTCTTCAAAGAAGGCGTCCACGTCGAACGGCAACCTCGACTGTGGAACTCCCGCTTCCATCCATTGCATCGGTATGGTCGCAGCGACCTTGGCCGCGGCAGCAAAAAACTCATCCGCTCGCCAAGGCAACAACCGCTCCGCGGACAACATCTCCAACATCCCCAGCATTGCGCAACGGTAGGTGACAGCGCCAACGTCCGCTCCCGCGCTGCACACGCCCCTGATTATGTCGAGATCAACACCGAACTGTATTCCCGGATTCCCCGCCTCCCTGTCACGATAGATGCTCCACACAGACTTGAGGTCCGCCACGTCAACCACTGGGACATCTACGCCCGGAGTTCCACCGCCAGGCCACAAACGAGCCTCATGCATATTCCCGCCTCACTTGTTGCGATGAGATTCTCTGCCAATTGTTGCTTCAACCCGATGGCGCGGATTGAGAATTGGCGGAGACCTTCCGGGGTCAAGGGGCGTATGAATTTGGTAGCCAAGCCTCAGCTACTACCCTTTCGCCGTCACCAGCGCCGCAGCCATCCATTCGCTCATGGGATGCGCTTCTCCGCAGTCGAGGCAGCGCGTCACGGGATACTGCGCCGCGCAGTGCGGACAAACGGCCCGCGTAACGAAGGTGTCGAAAGCCTGGCCGCACTGGCCGCATTTCCAGAACACGCCAATGGGAGGCGCAGTCTTGCAACTGGGACAGGCGAAGCCCTCGCGGCGCGGTAATTTGGCAAAGCGCAACAACGCCTGCGCATGTTTCAATCCGCCCCAGCAATTCAGAAGCATGAAGGCGGCCATCGCTCCGTACCAGACGGAATGCATCCAGAAGGCGAGGCCGATGAAGCCCGCAATTCCGATGAAACCAACGATCGTTGCTACCAGCAAACTCCGGGCGCGTCCCATGACAAACCACAGCAGGGCGCGGAGGATCTGGCCGCCATCCAGAGGGTAGATCGGAAGCATGTTGAAGACGAACAGGACCACGTCGATGGTCAGAATCGATCTCACCAGGGTATAGAGATCGGGCATTGACGCGGGCCATCCCAACGAACGGCTCAGAAAATACGCGACGCCAAAGATCGGCAATAGGACCACGTTGACCAGCGGTCCGGCCGCGATGCTCCAGAGGGTTGCGCCCGGCCGTTGGGGCGGGTTCACATAGGCCACTCCACCCAGCGGCCAGAGCACGATCTGGTTCGCGGTTCCTCCCACTTGGCGGCACGCCAGCGCGTGCCCGAACTCGTGCAGCGTCACGATCAGGAACAGGGCCAGATACTCGAGGATGTTCCAGGTAAGAGAGGAGTATCTGCCGGTCTTCTGGATTTCAAACACAGCCACCAGAAACCACGACCAATGCAGAAATAAGTCAACTCCGGCAAAACGAAAGAGATGAATCGAACCTTGGCGGGCGCTCGGCATGTGCGCAGTTTACTTCATTGCTCCAGTCACCTCTCAAACAAGTCCGCCAGATCGCGTGGACTTTCTACCAACACATCGGGAGGCACGTCTTCGAGCGTATTCGGAGCGAACCCATACTCCACGCCGCAGGTCCACATTCCGGCATTGCGGCCGGTGAGAACGTCGATGGAAGAGTCTCCAATCATCAGCGCCTCATCGGCGGCGACGCCCGTCTCCCGCAGAATCGTCCGCATCCCTAAAGGATCGGGCTTCTTGGTGGCAAAGCTGTTGCCGCCGTAGATGCGCACAAAGAAGCCGCCGAGCCCGAGGGCTTGTACGATGTCGCGCGAGGGATTTACAGGCTTGTTGGAGAGAATCGCCATCTGTCGCCGCGGCGCGTTTGCCGGACCGCCATTGGTGGGCTGGGCCATGCTCGCCAGCGCTTCAGGAATTCCCGCATAGACCGTGGTGTGATCGAGTTTGTGGAGGCGGTAGTAGCCGAGAAAATACTCCAGGGCGCTGCGGAAGGTCGCTTCGTGATCGCTATTCTGATTGCCATCGACGGCATTGTTCGCGCCCGGATCGAGGTCGCCGAGCGCGCGGCGCACCAGTACGGGAGCGCCATCTCCCACATAGCTGGCAATCACCTCGCCTGCCAGTTCGGGACGGCCAATATGGCGCAGCATGGCATTGATGGAGTGAATCAGGTCCAGACGCGAGTCAATCAGGGTGCCGTCGAGATCAAAGACCAGCAAGCGCATGCGGTGAGGGTCAAACGGGCGCAGATACCGAATCATGGACAATTCAGCATAGCGCAAGTCTCGCTTGTCAGGTCCAGGTCGAATCGATTGATCTTCCCATCCTGAGCCGCCAGACGATACCTCTAGGCCGGGACGCTGACGGTCTATTCGTAAGAAGGTGAGCCTTCACCGAGCACCGGGGATTGAGAACTGAGAACCCTGAGCCGGGAACTGATTTACAATGTTGCGGGACTTGATCTCCGGTGGGGTGAACAACTCGGCATGGCCACGACCAAAGTCGATCCCAAGCTGAACGAAAACAACGTTGCAAAAAAGAGCGGCCGCTATCAGGGGCTGACTCGCCAGCAACTGATTGATGCCTATCGCATTATGTTCACCTCGCGGCGCGTGGATGACCGCGAGATCATGCTCAAGCGTCAGCAGAAGATATTCTTCCAGATCTCGGGCGCCGGCCACGAGGCAACCGGAGTCGCAGCCGCTTTCGCGCTCAAGGCCACCGACTGGTTCTATCCTTATTACCGCGACCGCGCGCTGTGCCTGGCCCTGGGCGCAACTCCTTACGAAATGCTGCTGCAGGGCGTGGGCGCGGCCGACGATCCCAGTTCTGGCGGACGCCAAATGCCTTCGCATTGGGCTTACCAGCGGCTCAACATCGTCACTCAGTCTTCTCCTACCGGGACCCAGATTTTGCAGGCCGTCGGATGCGCCGAGGCTGGCGTCTATTTCTCCCGGCACCCCAAAGCCGCGCAAAAAGGCGAAGGCGACTACCGCCAGTTCAAGGATGTCAAGTTTCAGGGCGATGAAATTACTTATGTCTCGCTCGGCGACGGGACGACCAGCGAAGGCGAGTTCTGGGAGGCATTGAACTCCGCTTCCAACCGGCGGCTGCCCGTGATTTTTTGCGTGCAGGACAACCAGTACGCGATTTCCGTGCCCGTCGAGGTGCAGACTTCCGGCGGCAATATTTCGCGCCTGGTCTCCGGCTTCCCTAACTTCCATTTCGAAGAAGTGGACGGTACCGACCCGGTCGTGGCCTATGCCGCCTTTAAGCGGGCGGCCGACCATTGCCGCGCGGGCCAGGGACCGGCGTTTGTGCACGCCCATGTGATTCGTCCCTATTCGCACTCGCTCTCCGATGACGAACGCCTTTATCGTCCCGAGGCTGAGCGTCAGGAGGATGCCGCGCGCGATCCCGTTCCCCGGTTGCAGATGTTCCTGCTGCGAGAGGGCATTCTCGACGAGAAAGGCATCAACCAAATCGAGCAGGAAATCGAAGAGCAGATCCAGGCCGATGCCGACCGCGCCCTCGAAGCCGAACCGCCCCAGCCGGATTCGATCTACAACTTCGTGTATTCTCCTGACCTCGATCCGACGTCGGCGCAGTTTCAAACCCAACCGGCCGCAGCCGTCCCCGAGGCTGCCACTGACGGCAAACGCCCCGCCTCGCAGAATAAAACCATGGCGGACCTGATCAACACCACGCTGCGCGACGAAATGCGCCGCGATGAACGCATCGTCATTTTTGGCGAAGATGTTGCCGACTGCAGCCGCGAAGAATACATCAAGCAAAAGCTGGTAAAAGGCAAAGGCGGAGTTTTCAAATTGACCGCGGGCTTGCAGGTTGAATTCGGATCCGACCGCGTTTTCAATTCTCCCATCGCCGAAGCTAACATCGTGGGCCGCGCCACCGGCATGGCTACCCGTGGATTGAAGCCGGTGGTGGAGATCCAGTTTTTCGATTACATCTGGCCGGCGATGATGCAGCTGCGCGACGAGCTACCCATCATCCGCTGGCGCTCCAACAACGCTTTCTCCGCCGGACTGGTGATCCGCGTGGCCATCGGCGGCTATCTGACGGGCGGTGCGATTTACCACTCGCAATGCGGCGAGAGCGCGTTCACCCACATTCCTGGATTGCGGGTGGTGTTTCCTTCCAATGCGCTCGATGCCGCCGGCCTGCTGCGCACCGCGATTCGCTGCGACGACCCGGTGCTTTTCCTTGAGCACAAGCGCCTCTACCGCGAGACCTACGGACGCGCGCCCTATCCTGGCCCCAATTACATGATCCCGTTTGGCAAAGCGAGAGTCGTGCAGCCCGGGACCGACCTTACCGTCATTACTTACGGGGCGGTGGTTCCGCGGGCGCTGCAGGCGGCGCAAAAACTGGAGCGCGAGCATCGCGTCAGCGTTGAACTGATCGATCTGCGCTGCCTGAATCCATTCGACTGGGACGCCATTGCCGCGTCGGTGAAGAAGACCAACCGCGCGCTGATTGCTTACGAAGACTCGCTGAGCTGGGGATACGGCGCGGAAATTGCCGCCCGCATCGCCGACCAGCTCTTCCATCACCTCGATGCCCCGGTGAAGCGCGTCGCGGCAACGGATACTTTCGTTGCCTATCAGCCGATTCTGGAGAATGCAATATTGCCGCAGGCGAGCGACCTGTTTCGCGCCATGAAGGAACTGGCGGAATTTTGAGGTTCAGGCCGTTGGCTGTGCGCCTTTGGTGGTTCGGGCTTACAGGGTTGGCGAAATAAGCTACTCCCTGCAAGCCTCGAATTAAGAGGCCTTCTTCCCTTTTCGCCCGCCCGTCCTGCCGCCAAACGTTGCCGCCCACGGGCCGCCATCAAAACACAGCAGCGCAAATGCCATCGCGGCCAGAGCCAGAGGAAATTCATATCCACCGGTGCCCGTCAGCCCGTTCTTGAAATGCACTTTCCAGATGGCGACGCCCATTTCGATGACGAAGGCGAGTGAGAAAAAGCGGGTAAACAATCCCAGCACGATGGCGATTCCTCCGAAGAACTCCGTGCCGGCGGAAAGATATGCCAGCCAGTGCGGAAGGCCCAGCGAGCCGACAAAATCCATGTGGTGATGAAATCCGCCAAACACCTTGTGATAGCCGTGCGCAATCATGACCGCCCCTAGGACGAGCCGCATCACAAGCAGCGCCAGGGGCTGCAGCCGGTTGAAAAAACTCACAAAAACCTCCAACGGAAATAGCGGGCCTGTATCAGGGCAGGAAATTCAAAGTCCGCGCCAACGAAATATCAGCAGTACTGTGCCAGCCGCTACCAGGTGGAATAGGCCGTGCCATCGAGACCGGTTTGGCTGGAGCCGCTATGGCAGCCCGTTAAACCCGGCTGGGTCTGGTCGATCGACTTGAGCGAGTCTTCCGTATCGCACTGCCATGTGTCCTTGGTGCCGGTAATATCGTTCGGGATAAATTTGAGGTATCCCGCCGAAACTAAATCATCCAGCGACTGCGGCGCCTTCTGCTTATCCAGCGTGTACTGATCGATGACTTTGTTGATCGTCGCCAGATTCTGTTTCAGCGTGGTTTCGCGCGCCTGGATAATACTCTGGTTATACATCGGCAATGCAATCGCCAGCAGGATCAGGATCATGCTGATCACGACCACCATCTCGATCAGCGTGAATCCCCGCGGGCAATTGTTTTTGCCTGCCCGGAAATTCGTCATTCTGCGGTCGCCGACTTTCGAATCGCGCGCTTTGGACCCTGATTTCATCTACCAGTCCTTGTACTTTGTGCCGTCCAGAGCGACTTGGTCCGACTTGGTGTAAACATCGAAAACATTTTGGCCGCCCCAGGAATCCGAGTCTTTGTCATCCTGCGTGGAACGCATTCCCCATTCCTGTTTGGTCATGGGATCCACCGGAATCCGCCGGAGGAACTTAAGCTTCTTCCCCGCTACATCCACACCCTTCACCAGCGTATCGAGGTCTGGAGGATAGTTGTCGCTCCCGAGTTTGGTCTGGAAGGCGTTCAGATCGGCGGCGGCCTTGTAGCGATCGATGGCGTCGCGCATCATCCAAAGGTCTTCCCGCAGTTCGTGCTCGCGCTCCCGGTAAATTGTGATCCTGACCAGCGGAAACGCCGCGCCGACCAGAATCGCGAGGATGGCGGTGGCGACAATCAACTCGATCAGCGTGAAACCGCGCTGTGGGCGGACCGGCGATGACCTGCTCTCCGTTCTCCGAATGTTGGTCGACTGCCTCATGACGTTTCTCAATTTCTCGCTAAACTTTCTCTACTGAATCGTGACCGCCGCTTGCGCGCCACTCATGGCGATAGGCTGCATCGACGGGTCCCGGGCGCCGCCGCGAGTGATGGTCAGAGCCGATTGGCCCGGACCCTTCGCCATGAATGTGAGCGTCACTACCGCGCCCTGTCCGGAAACGCCGCCCGCGCCCGGAGGCCGGGTGGCCGTGATCTGGAGCGTGCCCGTTACCGGATCGTCGCGATGCACCAATGCCACGGCTTGCCCGTCCTGCGACAGGAATCCACCATTCGACACGTTGACGACCTGCAACTGGTTCGGATCGTAATTCAGTTGCACCGGAACCGAATACACGTTCTGCCCGCCCGAAACCATGACGTTGACGGTGAAGGTCGAGCCCTTGGCTTGACTCAACGTGGGAGGATCGAACAGGAACGTTCCAGCGGCCGCACCCGGCTGAACCGGCGGAGCCTGATTTTGCGGAGTTGGCGACTGCGGAGTGGCTCCTGGCGCACCCGGAGCAACCGGCGTCACGGGCGCTGTCGCCGGAGTCACCGGCTTGCCGTTCGAGTGTCGCAGCACCAGGGCGTTCGCCGTACCTACATCCAGCATGTCGGCAGCGCTATGGGAAGTGTCAGGCCCGCGGATAATGTGCGGAACCAGCACAAATACGATCTCGTTGGTGGAGTGGTCGGAGGTATCCTGCGCAAAAAGATATTTGAGGATTGGGATGGAGGAGAGACCCGGAATCCCGGCCAGAGCTTTTGTCTTCGAGTCCTCCATCATTCCGCCGAGCAAGCTGACCTCGCCATCCTTAAGGCGTATTTCGTTCTCGATCTTGCGTTGCCCGATCACGGGTTGGCTGATGCCGCCGATGCTCACGTAGGAGTCCACGTCCGAGACATCCATGGTCATCTTCAACGAAATTTCCCGGCCCGCGTGCACTCGCGGCGTGATCTCGATGTTCACGCCCACATCCAGGTATTGAAATTGCGTGTTAACCAGAGGGTTGATGCCAACTCCACCAATTCCCGGCTGGAACGACCCTGTCGCCACCGGCACGCGGTCGCCGATCTTCAAGGTGGCCTTCTGCCCGTCCAGCGCCCGAATCTGCGGATTCTGAATGACCCGGGTATTGGAATCGCTCATCAGCGCCGACGCTGTCGCCTGTGGAATCGTGACCTGGAAATCGGTGGCATTCAGGTTGGCAATCGTATTGAGACTGAGGCCATTGCTGGACGACGACGTACCGGTAGTGGTGGTGCTACCTGTGCTGCCGGTAGATGTGCTGATATTGGGCTGCAGCGCGACCGTAACGCTGGTCGGAGGATTGATGCCCAGGGTGTGCGACTTGTCGCGACTCACCTGCATTACGGCTACTTCGATCAGCACTTCGGGTTTGGCCTTATCCAGATCGTCCACTAGTTTCTGAGCCAGCGCCACCTGGTCGGGCGTGCCGCGCACTACGATCGCTCCCTGCGAAGGCAACTGCTGAATGCGGCTCACTTCGAGGATGGTGCGCATGGCGTTGACGACGTCCTGCAATTCGGTAGGCTGGGAAAGATTGGAAAGATAAAAAGTTTTGATGACGTTTTGTTCCAGCTCTTTCCGCTTTGCAGGGTTGTCTTGCGCCACAAAAATCGTGTTCGAGGTCACCGGACGCCAAAAGGTCTTGGTCTCGAATGAAATGATCTCCAGCGCGTCTTCGAGAGTCACGCCGTTCAGTTCGATGCGCACCTGGCGCGGCGTGTAATCGGGGTCGAAAAGCACGTTGATGCCCGCCAGTTTGCCTACCGTCTCGTAGATCACGTTGGATTTTTCCGTGACCTTGAGAGTAATCGGCACGTTGGAAAGCGGAGTGAGTTCCACTGGGCCCTGCGCCGTTTCCAGGCGCCGGCGTAACGCGTTCGTACCCGGCGAAACCGCCTGCGGCTGCGGATTTTGCTCCTCCCGGATCATCTGTTGCGTGCGTTTCAATTCCTGCTGCGCAATGAACGAAGAAGGATCCGTCTCCAGCGCTTTCTGGAACTGCACCGCCGCCTCGTCGAGCTTGCCGGCATCGCGGAGAATCTGCCCATGATGCACTTCCGCCGAAGCCGCCAGAAAACGGGTGCGCTCGAATGCCGCCCGGTATCTCAGATCTTTCGGTTTCAAACTATAGGCCTGCTTGAAATAGTCGAAGGCTTGCTCGTAATTCTGCCGCGCCTCGGCATCTTGACCCTTGTCGTAGGCCGACTTGGCGGAATCCAGGGTTTTGGCAGAAAAAGGAAGCCCCAAGCACAGCATTAGCAGAACAAACAGAGCCGGACGGATTACGCGTCTCATCTAGCAGTCCTCATATCGCAGTCCTCATAAAAATCTCTCTCGCCGCCCGAGGAACCGGTCAAGATTCCATCCCAAACCAGCATCCAGGCACCCGCAAAAGCCGTGTTGGCCCCCATCCTAAGGAGCGCTCACACACCAAAAAGTACCGGGGAACTCGATTATAGCATCGCCTCAACATGCGCCCGAAGTGATTGGTACGTCGGTGTTTACACTCAATGGTACAGGTCCCTAAGGGCGCGTCTCGGTTTTCAGTCCTCGGTTCTCAGTTCTCGGTTCTCGGAAAAACAGCAGTTCTCCGCGAATCGAGAACTGAAAGCTCGGAAATGGCGGCCGCAACCTGTACCCGCCTTCGTGATACTTTCTTTTCAGTACCAGCCTTTCCGTACTATGGCCAAGCAGAGCACGCACCAGATCCAGCCCAACCGGGAGAAAAATCCCCGCCGCCAGCCCACGGCTTCCGGCGAGAAAGATGCCGCCGTTAACAGGAACGCGAGTCATAACTATTTCTTGCTTGAGAAATTTGAGGCGGGAGTGGTTCTCTCCGGAACCGAAGTCAAGTCGGTTCGTGGCGGCAAAGCCAATCTTCGAGACGCTTATGGCCTGCTCAAGGACGGAGAACTCTGGCTGCTCAACTGCCACATCGGACCCTACGATCATGGCAACTACGCCAACCATGCCGAGTTGCGCACCCGCAAGCTTCTGCTGCACAAAGAAGAAATCCGCAAGCTCATCGGCAAGATTCAGCAAAGGGGACTCACGCTGATCCCCACGCGCCTGTATTTCAAGAACGGAAAAATCAAGGTCGAACTCGCCCTGGCCAAAGGCAAACAGCAATGGGATAAGCGTGAAACCGAACGCCGCCGCACCGCCGATAAGGAAGCCCGCGAAGCCATTTCCAGGGGAAGAAAATCGTAGGGCAGCTACGTGCCGAGGGACGCCCCGCCGATTCCTATCGACGCCAGTCGGGCATGGGGACAAGCCGTGTGCCCGTACTGTGCAAACCGTTGCATACTGGTCCGCCGGCAAACGCCAATCGTACCGCCCGCTGGCACTCCCGGTTGGAACCTGGCGTGCTCGTTGATGGTCGAGGTCTTCGCGAAACGCGCCAACATTGGGCAAGATCGGTTATACTCGTCCAATTCTTAACCTTCCCCGCACCATCATTCGGCGTACGGTCGTGATTTAATTGCACGCACGGTGGGCTCGCTCTGACGCTTGAACTTTGACTGGGACTCTCGAACGCGGACTCGAACGTTGACTCGAACAATGACAAAAACGCCGACAGGAAGATTCGCCTTCATTTTCCGGCTGGTAGCGACGTTGTCCCTGGCCTTCGTGGTCTCTTCCTTTGCCCAGCAAACCGCGCGTGTCATTCGCGAAATCAAACACGATGTCTCCGCTCCGCTCGCCGAACTCGATCGCCTGACGCCCGCGCAGCCGCACCGCTTCTCGCCTCGCGTGCTGAAGATTCTTCCGACTAGCCCGGCCGTCAGCGAGCGCGAGTTCTCCGAACCCGACATTGCTCTGCAAGCAACGGCTCTGCCTCCCGTGGCCGCCAACCTCGGCTTGAATATGGATGGCCTCGGTCAAGGACAGTATGGGTTTCTGCTTGACTTCACGCCCCCGGATACCAACGGCGCTGTCGGCGACACGCAATATGTGCAGTGGGTGAATGGCGAGTTTGCGGTCTTTGACAAAACCGCCGGCACGCTCCTCGCGGGACCCACCGAGGGCAACGCCCTGTGGGCGGGGTTTGGCGGAGGTTGCGAGGCCAATAACGACGGCGACCCTATCGTGCAATTCGACAAGATTGCACAACGCTGGGTCCTCACCCAATTCTCTTTCACGACACTGCCCTACACCCAGTGCGTAGCCGTCAGCACCACTAGTGACGCCACCGGCACCTACAACCGCTACGCCTTTTCTTTTGGCGATACGGATTTCGCCGACTATCCGAAGCTGGGCGTTTGGCCGGATGCTTATTACATGTCGTTCAATCTTTTTCAGGACGGCAGCAACTTTATTGGCGCCGATGCCTGCGCCCTCGATCGCAACGCCATGCTGGCCGGTAATACTGCAACCATGGTTTGCTTCCAGGAGCCTTCGACGGTTGCCAGCCTGCTGCCTTCCGACATGGACGGGACCATCCCGCCGGCCGCCGGCGAACCCGCTTTCTTCATGAACTTCGGCGCCAACACGATCCAACTCTGGGCCTTCCACGTGGACTTCACAACCCCGCCGAACTCCACCTTCACCGGGCCGACCATCCTTCCGGTTGCGTCATTCACGGCCCGCTGCCTCCGATCGTGCGTGGTGCAACCCGGAACCACGCAGAAACTGGACGCGCTCGGCGACCGCCCCATGTACCGCCTTGCCTATCGGCAGTTCCCGAGTGGAGTCGAGTCCCTTACGTTCAACCACTCGATCTCCACGGGCATTCGCTGGTATGAAGTTCGCAATCCGAATGGAGCCCCCACGCTGTACCAGCAGGGCACCTTCGGCCCCGACACCAACACGCGCTGGATGGCGAGCATGGCAATGGATCAGGCTGGCGACATGGCTCTGGGCTATAGCATTTCCAGCAAGTCCATCTATCCGTCCGTCTACATCACCGGACGGGTCGCGAGCGATCCGTTGGGCGCGATGGAAGGGGAACAGGTCATTGTCAGCGGATCCGGTTCCCAGACGGGAGGCCAGAACCGCTGGGGCGACTATAGCTCCATGTCCGTGGATCCAGTGGACGACTGCACTTTCTGGTACACGCAGGAGTACATGCAATCGACCGGCAGTTTCAACTGGAATACGCGTATCGCCAGCCTCATCTTCCCCAACTGCGGCACGGGAGGCGCAGGAGGAAGCCCGACCGCGACAGTCTCACCGGCGACACTGGCTTTCGCCAAAACGCCGATCGGACAAACTACCGCCTTGACGATTACCGTCACCAACAACGGAAACGCGACGCTGAATGTGTCCAACGTCGCCATCATCGGCGCGTTCGCGATCCAGTCGAATACCTGCGGCGCCCCGGTCCTTGCCGGCAGCAACTGCGCTATCACCGTGGGATTTACTCCAACCGTCAAAGGCGCCTTCACCGGCGTCTTGCAGCTTACGGATAACGCTCCCAACAACCCGCAGAAAGTCAGCCTGACCGGAACCGCCGTGTCGCTCGCTCTTTCGCCCAGCGCTCTGAGTTTCGGTTCCGAGCCGGTGGGCCAGTCGACTCCGCCCCAGACGCTCACCATCTCGAATGTGAGCGCGGCCACGGTGAATCTCACCGGCATCACGATCGCGACCACGCCCCACGACTACACGATCTCCAACAATGCGTGTGGCGGTTCGTTAGCCGCCGGGACCAGTTGCTCGCTCAACGTCTCTTTCAATCCCACCAAGAAGGGCGCCCGCAACGGCACCCTCAACATCGCCAACAACGGCGGCAGTACCGCCTCCGCGACCCTGAGCGGGACGGGGCAATGAGCTAGCGGCAACGAGCTGGTGAAGTGCGTCAGACGGATCGACCTTCATGAGTCGCCGATTTTCCACGTGACCCTCTGTGGAACGTCGGAAATGCCTTTGCCTTCCCCGACGAACGCCAAGATTCGCACCGGCTCGTCGCGAAAAATGTCTTCGCGATTTTCACCCTAACGGCCTCGTCTCGCCGGCTACTCGCTTGCGCGTTCCCCCTCCGAACGTGGATACTGAACATAATCCAACATGAATACAAACCTCTCTGCCTCCGTTCCGTCTCAACTGGAAACCGATTGCCTGGTTGTCGTAGTGCTCGATCGAGCTGAAAAGGACAAAGGCGACAAAGAAAAGCCCGTCCCCGCCGTCGAGTGCAACGACGCCCCCGTGCGTGACGCGGCCCGGGAAGCGATTGCCAGCGGCGAAGTCACTGGTAAGCCGTTTGAAACTACGCTGCTGCACCGTCCCGCCGGCCTGAAAGCGAAACGCCTCCTGCTGGTGGGTGGCGGTAAGGCCAAAACTTTTTCTGCTGCCGAATTACGCAAACTGGCCGGCGCCGCCGTGCGCACTTTGAAGGGCAAGAGCATCCGGAGCTTTGCCTTCGCCCTGCCGGACAGCGGGGTGGCCGCGTCCGACGCGGTGATCGCGGTCGTCGAAGGCGCATTCGTCGGCAACTTCGAGCCCGGCTATTACAAGAGCGATAAAAAGGAAAAAGACAAAAAGATCGACGCCATTACGATTGTGGTGGCCGGCGATCCCAAGTCTCTCGAAACCGCTCTGCAAGCGGGACGCGCCATCGCCGAGTCGCAGAATTTCGCTCGAGATCTGATCAACGAACCCTCGAATCTGATGACGCCGACCATTCTGGCCGACCGAGCCAAGAAAATGGCGTCCGAAGTCGGTCTGGGCTGCGAGGTGTACGGCGCCGACAAAATCAAAGAATTAAAGATGGGCGCATTCTGGGGAGTGGCGCAGGGCTCCGACGAACCGCCCGCGCTGGTCGTTCTGCGCTACGATCCTCCCGGCGCCTCCGATAAAGTTCACCTCGGGCTGGTTGGCAAGGGCGTGACTTTCGACACCGGCGGCATCTCGATCAAGCCCGCCGACGGCATGGAAAAAATGAAATACGACATGGCTGGCGCCGCCACCATGATTGCCACCATGCGCGCGATTGCTCTGCTCCAGCCGAAAGTGAAGGTCACCGCCATCATTTGCGCCACTGAAAACATGCCCTCCGGCAAAGCGCAAAAGCCCGGAGACGTGCAGATCGCCATGTCCGGCAAGTCCATCGAAATTATCAACACCGATGCTGAAGGCCGCCTCATTCTTGCCGACGGCCTCTGTTACGCCCGCCAACTCGGCTGCACGCATCTCGTCGATGCCGCTACCCTGACCGGCGCCGTCGTCGTCGCCCTCGGCTACGTGAACGCCGGGATTTTTGCCAGCGACGACCAGATGTACGAACGCTTCGCCGAGGCTAACAAGAAAGCCGGCGAGAAGATGTGGCGCCTTCCACTCGACGACGAATACAAAGAGGTGATCAAGTCGAACATCGCCGACATCGTGAATTCCGGCGGGCGCTGGGGAGGCGCAATTTCCGCGGCTATGTTTCTGAAAGAATTTGCCGAAGACACTCCCTGGATTCACCTCGATATCGCCGGCACCGCATGGATGGAAGAAAGCAAACCCTGGATCGCCAAAGGACCCTCCGGAATCGCGCTGCGCAGCCTCGTCGAGTTTGTTAAAGGGTGGGGCGCATAAACCCGGAGCGCATAGTAAAGACCCCTGATTCTTCAGCAATCTGTCCCGCGCCGGCCTAATTGAACACAACCATTGTGGGCGCGGTCACAGACGTCGATCGCGGTGAGAGGCATGATCGATAAAGCCTCCCGATGCCAAAACGTCCTTCCCGCAAGCTTCCGGTCGAGTCCGCACTCATCCTGGCCAGTCTCGCTCTGGGCCTGCTGCACGCATGGTTTGGCCGTTACGCCATGAATCGCGACGGCATGTCTTACCTCGATCTTGGCGACGCCTTTTTTCTCCGCGATTGGCCGAACGCGGTCAACGCCTATTGGAGTCCTCTGTATCCCTGGACCCTCGGCCTCGTTCTTGGGGTCGTGAAACCTCCGCCAGAGTGGGAATTCCCGCTCGTTCACTTGGTCAACTTCGGAGTCTTTGTCGCCGCGCTGTCCGCCTTTCGCTTCCTCTGGAATGCCTTGCAGTCCTTTGCCAGGGAACGCCCCTCCAACCAAAATCCAAACGACGCTGCGCCCCTGCCGCAATGGGCACTGTTGATCCTGGCCTACGCCATATTCCTCTGGATCGCCTTGGAGGTGGAGAGGATGTTTGAGGTCACCCCCGACATGGCCGTGCTGGCATGCCTCTGCCTGAGTGCGGGTTTGCTGCTGCGCCTGCGGAAAAGCACCAGACTTTGGAAGTTTGCGCTGTTTGGCCTCAGCCTCGCCCTGGGCTACTGGATCAAAGCCATCTTGTTCCCGCTCGCCTTTTTAACTCTCGCCGCAAGCTACCTATCAAAATGCTCGCGCCCCGACTGGGGCCGCGGAATGGCACTTGCCGCGCTCGTCTTTCTTTCCGCTTCCGCTCCCTTGATCTTCTTGCTGTCTACGCAGAAAGACCGTTTCACTTTTGGTGATTCCGGAAAGCTGAACTACGCCTGGTTTGTTTCTCCGCAAACATTTTGGCGAAATTGGCAAGGGCAAGGACAAAGTCAAGCGCAAGTCACAGTCTCCGGAATCGCTCTGCATCCCACCCGCGAACTGCTGCAGCATCCTCCCCTGTTTGAATTCGACGGCCCAGTTGCCGCCACTTATCCGCCGTGGGCTGACCCTTCCTATTGGAACGAAGGACTGCGCGCACATTTCAAGCTAAAACCTCAACTGGAGGTCCTGTCCCGCACCGTCCCCAGCGAAGGCCGCCTCTTGTTTCGTTCGCGGCCGGAACTTACGGTCGGAATCGTCATTCTTGCGCTGCTCAGCGGGCGGCTGTGGCTGCCCGCCCTGAGCCAACTCTGGCCGCTCCTCGCCATTGCCATCGCGGGCCTGAGTATCTATCTACCAATTCTTGAGCATGACCGCCATCTCGGAGGCTTTGTTCTGCTGCTGTTTCTTACTCTCCTGACGGCGGTGCGACTGCCTCCCGAGTTCAAACGGGCCGGAAGCCGCGTAGTAGTTGCAGTTGTTCTAGTGATGGCGCTCGGCACTGCCGACTATACGATTCGCGTTCTCACTCACCATGTCGCGATCGCCGGAAGCGGTCCGGCCTCAACTTGGCAAGACCTCGTCGCCGCCCAGGAACTTCGTCGCCTGGGCGCTCAACCGGGAGACAAGGTCGCGGTTATCGGCGATGGCGCGTCCGCCTATTGGGCACGATTGGGGAAACTTCGCATCGTCGCCGAGGTCATGGACACAAGCATGGATTCGAATCAGGGGTCGAAGGAATTCTGGGAAGCTCCCGAAGGAGTACGGCAAAACGTCTATCGCCGCATGGCTCAGGCCCACGCCAAAGTGGTGGTGGCGTACTGTCCGCCATGTCTGGTAGAGAATGCAGGCTGGAAGTCCATGGCCGGGACCCCTTACTGTGCGCGTCCACTACCGTAGATGCGAGTGAGAGAGTCTGCAGGCCTTTTGGAAACGATCGCGCTTCGCACTTACTTTAGCCGCGCGGCGGACACACGATCGGAATCACATCTCTTCCGTTTTTCCGATAAACCCGGAAATCCTTTTCATCCACCGTAAGCACGGGAAGATCGCCATGGAGTTCACTCATCCGAATGAGGCAGAGGTCGGCCAGATCGGGGGTACGGTCCCGGTAGCGTTGCCCCAATTCCGCGATCTCTTCGAAATTCTTGGACAGATCAAATGCGATCTCTAAGAAGCCTTCTCGCACCAAATCCAATACCCACTGGATCGATCCCACTTGAAAGCCAGCCTCACTCAAAACAGACTCGCAGGTAAGGAGCGGTTCGGAAACCATTCGCGCAATCTCCAGGGCCCATTTGTGGTGCGAGTCGTCCCGATTGAGCAACGCGACGATGAGTCCGGTATCGGCAATGCCCTTCATTTCCTGGAGTAGCCCTTACGAGCGGAAAGATCCGGCGGCCCGGACATGATGCCCGCATAGCGCAGAAAGGGCTTGTCGCCAGTCGCCCGCTTAGCTAGCTCCAGTTGATCTCGCACCAGTCGCCCCATCGGTATACCCGTTTTTCGGGCAGTTGCTCGCAGCCATGCCGCCAGCTCAGGCGTAAGACGAATTGTGAGCGTGTCGCTCATTTCTGCGCTAGTGTAACACATGCGGCTAGACTGTCATACTCCAATCGAATTGTTCTTCTTCTAAACTGAATCTACATACTTTGGATCTTCCCCAGAAAATCCGCAGCCTCCCGACCACGGCCGGCGTGTATCTCTACAAGAACGCGGAAGGCGAGGTCATCTACGTTGGCAAGGCAAAGAATCTGCGCTCCCGCGTCTCTTCCTACTTCCACGAGGGCCGCTGGGAGGATGCGAAAACCGGCACTCTGGTTCGCGAAGCCGTTGACGTCGACTACATCGTCGTAGCCAATAACAAAGAGGCGCTGGCCCTCGAAAATCACCTCATCAAGCAGAAAAAACCGCGCTTCAACATCCTGCTGCGCGACGACAAGACATACCCTTACGTAAAGCTAACCCTGTCCGAGCGCTTCCCGCGCGTTTTTGTGACGCGCCGACTGCGCAAGGACGGCAGCGCCTACTACGGACCGTACTTTCCTGCCAATCTCGCCTATCGCATCGTGGACCTGATTCATCGCCACTTCATGGTTCCATCGTGCAAAGTAGATTTGACGCGCAACCATCCCCGTCCCTGCCTCCAGTTTTATATCAAGCGCTGCCTGGGTCCGTGCGTCAAGGACCTGACCACTCCCGAGATTTACGCCGAGGCTGTCCGCGACGTGAAGCTCTTCCTCGAAGGCCGCCAAACCGATTTGGTGAAGTCTCTGCGTGAGCGCATGTCGGAAACTGCCGAAGCCCAGGAGTTCGAGCGCGCCGCGCGCTATCGGGACCTGATCTCCACTGTCGAGCAGTTGCAGGAGAAACAACGTATCGCCTCCGCCGAAGGCGACGACGCCGACGTGTTCGGCTTCCACTACGAAAATCAGATGCTGGCGGTCAACCTGTTCCACATGCGCGGCGGGAAAGTACTAGACCGCCGTGAATTTTTCTGGGAGGATCTCCCCGAGTTCACCTCCGACCACGCGGGGGCGAACGGCCTCGTCCACCCCGGCGAGCAAAGCTCGCCAGTGACGCCGCCACCGATGAACACGACCGCTACCGCCTCGTTCCTTCCTGCGGAATTTTTCTCCGCCCTGGTCAAGCAACTCTACCTCGGCCAACCCTATGTTCCCCGCAATATCTATTTGCCCGTCGACTTCGAAGATCGTGAAGAATTGGAAGAAGCGCTGAGCGAGCAACTCGCGGACGAAGGCGCACGCGCCACGCGCGTGCATCTCACCGTCCCTTTGCGCGGAGACAAACGCGAACTCATCGATCTGGCCGGCACCAACGCCAAGCAGTCCTATGATCAGCGTTTCCGTATTCTGAAGCCCAACGCCCGCGCCATTCAAGAAGCCCTGCAAGATGCGCTTGGCCTTCCCGAACTGCCCCGGCGTATCGAGTGCTTCGACATCAGCCACATTCAAGGGGCGGAGACCGTGGCATCGATGGTGGTGTGGGAAGACGGCACGATGAAGAAGTCCGACTATCGCAAGTTCATCATCAAGACCGTCGAAGGCGTCGACGATTTCGCGTCCATGCGCGAAGTTGTCACCCGCCGCTACCAGCGACTATGCGAAGAAAAGAAGCCCCTGCCGAGCCTGGTGCTGATTGACGGTGGGCTGGGACAGCTCCATGCCGCGGCGCAAGCGCTGGAAGCCCTCGAAATCATCAACCAGCCGCTGGCCGCCATCGCCAAGCGTGAAGAAATCATCTATGTGTACGGACAGGAAAATGAACCGGTCGTTCTCGATCATCATTCTCCCGTGTTGCATCTGGTGCAGCAGATCCGAGATGAAGCGCATCGCTTTGCCGTCACCTTCCATCGCAAGCGCCGCCAGATCAGAGACCGGGCCACGGAGCTGCGAGAAATTCCCGGCGTGGGCGAATCCACTACCCGCCGACTGCTCGAGCATTTCGGCAGCCTGCAAGCGGTAAAGCAAGCCGACGCGGCTGCTCTTTCGGCGGTCGTCACCAGGTCGCAAGCCGAAGCCATTCTTGAACATTTTCGCAAGGCGAGTCCCGCGACCGCATAACGTGTTTCTCTCCAGCTCCGCTCTCTTAAACTCTGTCCCTGGTGGCCACACAGGTTCCAAGACCGAGTGCAGGCCAGGCCAAGGATTTGTAATGCGCTTCCCGGGGGTGATACTCTGCGGCGTCTATATCGTGGGCGAAACCCTTAACTTCAAAGAAAGCCAACAGGAGGCAAGATGAGAAAAGTTCTTTGGACCACTCTATTTGTCGCAACCCTGCTAACCGCGCTCCCTATTTATGCGCAAAACCCAAACTATGATCTCGGACCAGTTTGGCGCGTCACTTACTACAGCATCAAGCCCGGTCAAGGGGAAGCGTTCTGGAGAGATTTTCGAGAAAACCTGAAGCCTTCCTATGAGGCGTTAAAGAAGGAAGGTTTGCTCAGCGATTACAAAGTCTGGACCAACGCGACCACTGACGGCCCCCACGACTGGGATGTCGCGGTCGGCACGATGGTTCCGAATTGGGCTGGCATCGATCAACTCGACACGCGGGCCGCGACCATCCTCGCCAAACATTATGGATCGCGAGAGGCCATGATCGAAGCGGGCAAGAAACGCAATGAGATACGCGAAGTGGTTGCGAGTAAGCTGGCCCATGAAGTGATGCCGAAATAAAAGTCGAATCCGCCGGCCACAACCTAACCCCGCGTCCCCACCCTTCATTCCGCTTGAAGGGTGGGACTGCGCGGCAGTCGCTCGATTGAATTTGTGAATCTCAGACGCGGAAACCGGAGCAGGAAGCAACCGCGTTCTAAGCCGTGACCGAAAAAAAGAGCTAGCCAAGGCCCGCGCTCATTGCGTCACAAAATCGCGGACCGCCTTCAGAAACAGCTCGGGCTGATCCACGAACGTCATGTGGCCGCTCTTTGGCAGGATGATCAGTTGTGATCCGGCAATCTTGTCGTGCATCTCCCGCGACATCTTGGGATCACTCTCGTCGTGCTCGCCCACAAGAATCAGCGTTGGCACTTTAATCTGCGAGAGTTGCCCAACGTATTCCACTTCCTTCAGATTGCCGTCGACGATGAACTCTCCATCCGAGCCCCACATCTCGCGGTAGACGTCCCATGCCGTGCCGGTGTTAGAACTGATCGGATCGTAATTCGGGTCGGGGTGGTTCTGATAAACATACGGGAAATAGCCTTTCCCCCAGGCCAGCTTGGCGTATTCCTCGGGATAGCGGCCATGCTCCCAGATCTCTCCCTTGCCATACAAACCTGCCGCTTCAAGCGCATCCACCCGATCGCGTTCCTTGGGATCCATCTCCGCTTTCATCTTGGCGAGCGCCTGGTTGAGTTCCTTCGTGCTGGAGAACGTGCTGCCGAGAATCAGGTGAGAGAGGTTCTTCTGATACTTGAAAGCGTACGCCTGCACCAACACGCCCCCAAAGGAATGGCCGAGAAGGCTGATCTTGCCAAGGTCAAGCGCCTGCCGAACGGCTTCAATATCCTCCACCATGTTGGCGACGTTGTATTGCGAAGGGTCCTCGATCTTCGCCGACTTGCCCGAACCGCGCTCGTCAATGAATATGAGGCGGCTCGTGCGCATCAACGGAAGCAGGTAGGGCAGGAAGTAATCGTGCGAAGCTCCGGGACCCCCATGGACAATCATCAACGGCGCGCCATGCCCCATCGACTGGTAGTAGATCAAAGCGCCATGACTGTCGACGAAGCCTTCCTGAATGGGAAACAAACTTTGCGGCGCGGGCGTTTGAGCGGCACAAGCCAGTGCGCTAACCAGAACGAACAGGAACTGAACAGTCGATAAGCGGATTCGCATGCGGAAATGCTAGCACAACAAAACATCCATCCGGGTGCCCCAGCCTTGCGCGTTCTGTGCGCAGGAGTCTTGAAGATCGCCGAAGATAGGTCAGCGCCCTTCCAGGATTTTCGTCGCCAGGAACGACTTCACCACAATCTGATTGGGTTCCATGCCGACGGGAATAATGGTCAGCAGCGAGTATTCGGAAGGCTCAAATTTCTTCTTGGGCGTGCGTTTCTGGATGACTGCCAGGTCTCCCGATCCGCTGTCGAGCACCAGTAGATAGTTCTGGTTCTGCGAGAGTGCGAGCGCGTCGGGATGGGTTCCAACCGGGAGATAAGCCACCACCTTGCCGAAGTCGATGTCGTAGACCGCGATGTTATTCGATCCAAAGTTCGACACATACAAACGAGAGTTATCCCGCGACACGACGCCGCGAGAAGGCTGGTCTCCGATCAGATAGCTGCCCGAAACTTCGTTGCCCGTTGTCTCGATGATAGAAATGCTGCCGGCCTCGAAGTTGAAGGCCGCCAACTCTCCGCCATCCGGCTTCAGCGCCAGGCTCACCGGAGATTTCCCGACATCGAGCAGCGCCAGTAGCTTGTCGTTATTCAAATCGATGCTGGCCACCTGCCCCGACCCCGAACAGGAAACAAACGCTTTGCTGGAATCCGGCAGGATGGCAATGTCTTCGGGATGAATGCAGATGTTGATGGCGGCGCGGACGGTGAGGCGCGAAGTGTCGATGATCGAAGCCGAGTTGTCGGCGCGATTGGAGACAACCACCGTCGATCCGTCGGGCGAAACCCGCGCCAGGCCCGGCATGCGGCCCACATGAAGCGTCGCCACCACCGTGCGCCGGTCGAGATCCAGCACGGAAACATTGTCCGACCCCGAGTTCGCCACATAAGCGCGGCGGCCATCTGGGGAGACATCGACAAAGAAGGGACGACCATAAACACCAATTGTTGCTACGACTTTGTTCTGCTCGGCGTCGATTACGCTGACATTCGAGGATCCGGAATTGACGACATACACTTCATTCCGCTTGGGATTGGCCGCAACTCCCGTGGGGTCGCTGCCCACCTGCAGCGTGCGCACGGGAAGAAAAGTCCGCACATCGACGACTGTAACCGTGTTGCTCTTGCCGTTGCTTATATACGCAAATTCCCGGTAGAGCGGGCCGTAGCCAGGAAGGGTGCGCTCATGGAAGTAGTACCATCCGGCGGCCAGGACAAGCGGGACGAGGACGGCAAGTAGCAGGAATTTTCTCATTTTCTAAAGGACGAGTTGGAGTCGCTAAGGCATGAGATTATCAGAGATAATTTGTCTTCGTCTCAGGGCTACTATCTTCTTTTCGCCAACTCGAGGACGCGCGGTCTCGGCCCTGATGGCATTCTTGAGGCGTCAGCGCGTCCCCCCGGGAAATGCCTCATCCGGGCTGGGATTGTAATAAAAATAAATCCGCAATTTTATGGACTTGGCAGGAAATTCGGCCGGCAAAGGAGGAAGCGGATTCGAATTGGAGATACTGTCGCACGCGGCTTGGTCCAACTCCCGGTCTCCAGAAGCCGTGTCGATCGCTATGTCGTCAAGTTTTCCAGATTGCGCAATCGCGAACTCGATCGCGACCTTGCCCTTTTGCCGGGCTGGCGGCAGAACCTTGGCGGGAATCCGGCCGTACCAGTTCTTGCGGATCGCGGATATGACGGCCCTGATGTAAGGACCGAAATTAACCCCTCTGGTGTCGCTGAGCACTTCGACTTGCGTGGTTGCGGCGCGATTCGGCGAATCCGGTTGACGCCGCTCCGAGGCCTGGGAATCCGGGGCTGATGGCGGGGTCGACTGTGCGCTGGCAAATGCGACCGGGAGCAAGAAAAGCGCAAAACCTATCAGCCGTAACATTGAGAACGGCATTGATCCCTGCGCCATTTGATTACCCTGCAACCACAGCAGTTTCACGCGTTGGAACCGTCCGCCCTAAGACCGCCGCAATCTGCCGGACCTCCACCATCAACGCGTCGAACTGATCGGGGAACAGCGACTGCATGCCATCCGACAACGCCCGGTCGGGATCGTGGTGAACTTCCACCATCAGGCCATCGGCTCCTACGGCGATCGCAGCGCGTGACAGCGGCGTAACCTTGTTGCGTTTGCCGGTGCCGTGGCTGGGATCGACAATGATCGGGAGGTGGCTCAGGCGCTGCACCGCCGGAACAATACTGAGGTCAAGCGTATTGCGCGTGTGGTCGGCGAAAGTACGCACTCCGCGCTCGCACAGGACAATGTTGTAGTTGCCCTCGCTCATGATGTATTCGGCGGCCATCAAAAATTCTTCCAGCGTGGCCGAAATACCGCGCTTCAGCAGCACCGGCTTGCGGGCCCGTCCGGCGCGCTTGAGCAGAGAAAAATTCTGCATATTGCGAGCCCCGATCTGGATGACATCGGCGTACTTTTCAACCAGTTCGAGCGATTCGTAATCGACAGCTTCGGTCACGATGATCAGGCCGAAGCGTTCGCGAATTTCCGCCATGATCTTCAGCCCCTCTTCACCCAGTCCCTGGAATGAATAGGGAGAGGTGCGCGGTTTGTAGGCGCCGCCGCGAAAAAACTGAGCTCCGGCGCGAGCCACGCGCTCCGCGATTCTGAACGCCTGATCGCGCGTCTCAATGCCACACGGCCCCGCAATAATCGCCAATTCGGCCCCCCCGATCGTCGCGGGCGAATTGGGAAACTTGATGACTGTGTTGTCAGGCTTGGTGTCACGGCTGACTAACTTATAAGGCTTGGAGACGCGGATCACTTCCTGCACTCCGGCCATTTCCTCGAGCGTTCCCGACTCGACCTCACCCTTATTGCCGGTGATGCCGATGGCTGTGCGCTGCGCGCCGGGCATGGAGTGCGCCCGGTACCCAAGCGCTTCGATCTTCTGGCAAACAGCGCGAACCTGGTCTTCCGTGGCCTGCGCTTTCATAACGACTAGCATAGGGATCCTCTGAGACCTATCAGTCTAGCGGTCCCTGCGACGTTGGGCAAACCAGGCGCGGCGGGATTCCCGCAGAACCCGAACGCTCCACGAACCTGGCCCGCAAGCCGTATGGCCGTTCCTCGAAGAGGGGAGAACTGCTCCACGGGCCTGCAACTACGCAGTTGCATTTGTTCACGTTGTAAAATAGGCGTTTCATCCTTGCAGCCCCGAACCTCATCTATGTCGCCCGATATGTCACCCGAAGACAAAGCGATCCCTTCCGCCCGCCTCGAACGTAATCTTGAACCTGGCGAAGAGCGTTACGACGCGCAACGCATCGAGCAGAAATGGACCGAGCGCTGGCAGAACGATCCGTCGCTCTACGCCGCCGAAGCCCACTCCACCAAGCCGAAATACTACGTGCTGGAGATGCTTCCCTACCCTTCCGGCGCCCTGCACATGGGTCACGTCCGCAATTACTCGATCGGCGATGCGCTGGCTCGCTACATGTGGATGAACGGCTACAACGTGCTTCATCCCATGGGCTGGGATTCCTTCGGCTTGCCGGCTGAAAATGCCGCGATCAAGAACAACACTCCGCCAAAGGAGTGGACGCTCTCGAACATTGCGGCTATGAAGGTTCAAATGAAGCGCCTCGGCTTCGCTTATGACTGGTCGCGCGAGGTTACCACCTGCCTGCCCGATTACTATCGCTGGAATCAGTGGTTCTTTTTGAAGCTCTACCAGTCGGGATTGGCGTATCGCAAGAACAGCAAGGTCAACTGGTGTCCGAAATGCGCCACGGTGCTGGCGAACGAGCAGGTTGTGGGTGGAATGTGCTGGCGGCATGAGGACACTCCTGTTGAGCAGCGCGAACTGGAACAATGGTTTTTGCGCATCACGAAGTACGCCGACGAATTGCTGCGCGATCTGGAAAAACTGCAGGGCTGGCCGGAAAAAGTTCGCATCATGCAACAGAACTGGATCGGGCGCAGCGAAGGCACGCTGGTGGATTTCGATTTGGGTGGAACCGTGGGTCCGGCGGGATCGACGATTAGTGTTTTCACCACGCGGGTGGATACGATTTATGGCGCGACCTCGGTGCAGTTGGCACCCGAGCATCCTATCGTCACGGACCTGATCGCCCGCAACTCCGAGCTGCGGGCCCAGGTGGAACAGTTGATCGCGGAGCAGCGCCGCGCCAAGGAAGCGGGCGATATCGGCAATATCGAGAAGCATGGCGTATTCACCGGGCGCTACGCCAAGAATCCATACAACGGCGAGGCGGTGCCGGTGTGGGTCGCGAATTACATTCTGATGGACTATGGCACCGGCGCAATCATGAGCGTGCCCGCTCACGACGAGCGCGACTATGAATTTGCGCAAAAGTACAAGCTGGAAATCCGGTTGGTGATTTTGCCGGCCAGCACCGATCCGGAAGAAACCATGACCGCGCCGCCGCTTCCCTTTACCCCGACCGACGGCATTCTGGTGAACTCGGGCGAGTTCAGCGGACTCGGCTGCGAAGAAGCCATTGCCCGTATGTCGGCGATGGCAGAGGAAAAGAATTTTGGCAAAGCTACAGTCACGTTCCGCATTAAAGACTGGGGCATCTCGCGGCAGCGCTATTGGGGCACGCCGATTCCCATGGTGTATTGCGAGAAAGACGGCGTCGTGCCCCTGGCGGAAAAAGATCTGCCAGTGCTCTTGCCCGACAATGTGCCGATTACGCTGGCCGGCGGATCGCCGCTGGCAAGTGTGCCGTCATTTCTGAACACCACTTGCCCGAAGTGCGGCGGCCCCGCGCGACGCGAAACCGACACCATGGATACGTTCGTCGATTCCTCCTGGTATTTCTACCGCTACGCCGATGCGCACAATTCGGGCGCGCCTTTCGACACCGCGACCATCGCCTACTGGTTTCCCATCGATCAATATATCGGCGGCGTGGAACACGCCATTCTCCACCTGATCTATTCGCGCTTCTGGACCAAGTTCATGCGTGATATGGGGCTGGTAAAGAACGACGAGCCGGTGACGCGTTTGTTCACGCAAGGAATGGTGATTAAAGACGGCGCCAAGATGTCAAAGAATCTGGGGAACGTGGTATCGCCCGATGACATGGTGGCGCGCTACGGAGCTGACGCTACCCGCCTGTACAGCTTGTTTGCCGCGCCTCCCGATCGCGATCTCGATTGGCAGGAATCGGGAATCGAGGGGATCCAAAGATTTTTAGGCAGGCTATATCGGTTCTACTTGCGCAATCGCCAGGTGCGGAATTCGCCGCAAGCGGACAACGTTCCGCCCACTGAATTGTCATCCGAAGCTCGGTCCCTTCAGCGGAAGCTGCATCAGACCATTAAACGCGTCAGCCACGATTTCCAGGGGCGCTGGCACTTCAACACCTGCATCGCCGCCATCATGGAACTGGTCAACGAAATCTATAGCGCAGAAGAAGCTATCGCCGGGGGACGAGTTCCCCCATCGTTGATCTTGGACGTGCAGCGCAACATCGCCTTACTCCTGGCTCCCATGGCGCCTTATCTGGCTCACGAATTGTGGGAGATGGCGGGCGAGACAGGCAACCTGCTGAAAGCGTCGTGGCCGAAACACGATCCGGCTCTGGCCGCCGAGGATGAAATCGAAATTCCGGTGCAGGTCAACGGGAAATTGCGCGGACTGGTGGTGGTACCGGCAGCGGCGAGCGAGGACGAAATCAAGCAGGCAGGGCTCGCTGATGAAAAAGTGAAGGCGGCGATTGCCGCCAAGCAGATAGTGAAAGTCATCGTCGTGCCGAAAAAACTGGTCAACATCGTCGTGCGGTAAAGTGCGCTGCTAACCACGGAGTAACACAGACGAACACAGCGTAAACCTGGAGTTGCCCCTCGTGTCCATCTCTGTTCCCCATGGTGAAGGCATTGGCTTTTGTTTGCAACCGCGCCCTCAATCTGAGAAACTCATCCGTGGAAACCCAATCGATCGTAGTCCTCGACTTCGGCGCGCAGTATTCGCAGTTGATCGCCCGCCGCATCCGCGAACAGAAGATTTTCTCGGTCGTCCTTCCCTTCAACGCCAGCCTGGAGGAGATTCGCAGCTATTCTCCGGTCGGGATCATCCTGTCGGGCGGGCCTTCGTCGGTGTACGACAAAGACGCGCCGCTGGCCGATAAGAGCGTCTTCGATCTCGGCGTCCCGGTGCTGGGCATCTGCTACGGACTCCAGTTCATGGTGTATGCGCTGGGCGGAAAAGTGCGCCCGGCGGCGAAACGCGAGTACGGCCACGCGCAGGTCGAAATCCAGCATTCCGACTCGCAGCTTTTTCAGGGACTGCCTCAACAGCTTTCCGTCTGGATGTCGCACGGCGACTCGGCGGAAGAGCTGCCGCCGGGATTCCGGCTGACGGCGAAGACTCCCAATGCCCTTGCGGCCATCGAAAACGCGGCGCGCAAGATGTGGGCGGTGCAATTCCATCCCGAGGTACACCACACGCCTCTCGGCTCGGAAATCCTGCGTAACTTCGCTCTCAACATTTGCGGCGCCAAGCCTTCCTGGACGCCGCAGCATTTTATTGACGCGACCGTGGCGCAGGTACGCCAGCAAGTCGGCAACGGACGGGCGATTTGCGCACTTTCGGGCGGCGTGGATTCTTCGGTAGCCGCCGTGCTGGTGGATCGCGCCATGCGCGACGCGCCTGCCCTGAGCGGAGCCCAAGGGTCCGGAAAATCGCGGCTGACGTGCGTGTTCGTCAACAATGGAGTCCTGCGCAAGAACGAATTCGAAAAAGTGCAACAGAACATGCGCGACAATCTCGGACTGCGTCTGGTCGCGGTCGATGCCACCGATCGCTTCATGAAGAAGCTTGCGGGCGTGACCGATCCGGAGAAGAAAAGAAAGATCATCGGCAACGAGTTCATCGAAGTCTTCGACGACGAAGCGCATCGTATCCTGCAAAACAAGGACGAAGGCGAAGTCGAGTGGCTGGTTCAGGGGACGCTCTATCCCGATGTGATCGAATCGCGCTCCGTCGGCGGCCCGTCGGAGGTCATCAAGTCGCACCACAACGTTGGCGGATTGCCCGAGAAGATGAAGCTCAAGCTCATCGAGCCTCTGAAGGACCTGTTCAAAGATGAAGTCCGCAGAATCGGCCGCGATCTCGGCATGCCCGAAGACATTCTGCAGCGCCAGCCCTTCCCCGGCCCGGGGCTGGCCGTTCGCATCTTAGGTGAAGTAACTAAAGAACGAGCCGACTTACTTCGCGAATGCGATGAGATTGTGGTGGGCGAGATTAAAAAGGCTGGGTTGTATCAGAAAATCTGGCAGTCGTTCGCTGTGCTCTTGCCGGTGATGTCAGTCGGGGTGATGGGCGACCAGCGCACCTACGCCTACACCTGCGCCGTCCGCGCCGTGCATTCCGAGGACGGCATGACCGCCGACTGGGTTCCGCTGCCGTATGAGGTGCTGAAGACGATTTCCAATCGGATCGTGAATGAAGTGCGCGGGGTGAATCGCGTGGTGTATGACATTACTTCCAAGCCTCCGGGGACCATTGAGTGGGAATGAAACGCAATTTATGATTTGGTGATTGCGCAATTGTGCTTCTTTCTCGCGCCGGGTGCCACCCGAGCTTTAACCGGTCGGGACTTCATCATGCTCTCTATCCCCGCTCCCGCCCCTCGCGCACCATCGCAACCAAATCCGCAGTGGACATCTTCACCTTGACGCCCTTCACATCCAGCGGCGAAGCCTTGGATCTTCGCGCGGGCAGAATTCGGAAAACTGCGCCGTCGCGCCGGCGAATTTCAACCGCTCCGTGCCGTTTGGCTTCTTCAAGCACCAGAAACGGAGGACTTGAGTGGACCAGTCGCCCTGGTCCCCAAACGCCGAGTCAAACACGCTTGTAAATTGATCTCAGTGAGTTACAATTTGGCCGGTCACATCATGATCATGCGTCGACTTTGTCTTGCATTCCTGCTGCTCTCGATTAGCGCGCTTTATTCCCAAGACACGATCTCCGTAGACGCAGTTGCGGCCATGCACGTGTGCAGTGACAAGAATGGTGCATCGGAAGGCCCGTGTGCAACAGCTCCCCGGCCATTGAGCAAAATCAATCCTTCTTATCCCGAGAAAGCCCGGCAGCACCGGAAGGAAGGGACCGTTACTCTGGGACTAACAGTGAGTAAGAACGGATCTGTAAGCGGCGTGCACGTGGTGAATGGAATCGACAAGGAAATCGATCAAGCTGCGATCGATGCCGTGAGCCAATGGAAGTTCGATCCCGGAACCTATCAGGGCGATCCGGTCGATGTGGACTTGACTATGGCTGTCAATTTCCGGCTGAGCGCCACTCCACCGCCAACCTCTCCAGACGAGCACCTGCAACAGCGACAAAACGCTGTCGACGACTTCCGGAATATCTACTCCGATGCCGCTGAGGCATACAACCGTGGCGACTACGCGACCGCGGTTAATCTGTTTCGCAAAACCATTTCGATCAACCCAGAGAACTCGAACGCGTGGAACGAACTGGGGCGGGCATTGCTGGCAATGGACCAACTGGACGCTGCCACCGAAGCGCTGCAAACATCAATTCAGAAAGATCCAACCACCAGGAACGCTTATAACAACCTCGGCCGCGTTTACTGGCGAGCGCGAAAATACGAAGAAGCTGGAGCGCAGTTCCGCAAGCAAATGGTCGTGAATCCTGACGATCACTATGCCCATCGCAACCTCGGCATGATGTTGCGCGATCAGCATCGGTGCACTGAAGCTATCCCCGAACTCCAGAAAGCGCTTTCCCTCACTCCCAACCACGCCGAGACATTGCTGGCCGAAGGGGAGTGCGATCTTGACCTCGGCAACCGGGCCAAAGGCATGTCCGAGCTAGAGCAGGCGACCAGCCTGTCTTCCGCGCCAAACATTTTCAACAGCGCTGCCCACGCGTTAGCCCAGCGCAACATCGAACTCGGAATCGCGGAAAAGTGGTCGGAGGCGTGCCTGACCATCGAAAACACCCGCCTTCAGAATGTCTCGCTTGATCACCTGACTCCGGAGCAACTGAACTATGTTTTCTGGATGGCGAGTTATTGGGACACGCGCGGCTGGATCTATTTCTTGCGCGGCGACAACGCCAAAGCCCGGTCCTACCTGGAAGCGGCCTGGTCAATTCGCGCAGACGCCACAACCGGGGATCACCTTGGTCAGATCGACGAGAAATCAGGTCGCTCGGAAGACGCAGCCAAGGTTTATGCCATAGCGGTCGCTTCCGCAGAGCGGCCGTCCCGGGCTCGAATCGACTTGGACGATCTCGCCGATGTTAAGAAACGGCTGGAACAACTAGCGGGCAAGAACACCGCGAGCATGGTTGCCCAGGGGCGCGCCGACCTGAGCGGGAAAAACCTCGTGTTGGTCGCTAATGAAGGTGCACTGAGCGCTTCCGCGGACTTCGCCGTGCGCCTCTCGGCAGCGGGAAAGCCGGTGGAATTTCACCAGTTGAACGGAGACAAAACTCTCGCCAAATTCGCCGCTTCGCTGCAAGCCGTGAGGCTTCCCATTTCCCTCCCGCAATCCGCGGGCGTTGAGGTACCGCTCCGAGGAACATTGACCTGTCATTCCGACGAAGCGCAGTGCCGTTTCGCCTTCCTGACTCCTGAAGAGGCTGTAAATGTAACCCGCAACGAGATGGCGATGGCAAGCGCCACGCCAGCCACGAGCACGACGCGCGATCCGCACGTATACGATGACCCGGCCATGGGCCTGCGCATTTTCCTCCCCGACGCTTGGAAGTTGGTCAAGGTAGAACCGGGATCATTCAGCCACCCGCGGAATGCCATGTTTGGCAAGTCTGGCTCGCTGGCTATGTTTATGTTGACACGGGAGCACTTCGAGGGATCGCTGGAACTCTATCTGAAGATGCTCGACAATTTTCTCGTAAAAAGAACGGACTTCCGGCGTCTTAGTGAAGAAAAAGTGATGCGGGACGGGCTAGCCGGCACGCGCTGGAAAGTAAGCTGGACCGAGAATGGAATTGCCTACTTCTCGGCGATGGAGATCTTCAGCGACGGGGATGATTACTACCGCGTCACGACCTTTGCGCCAAAAGAAGTTTACGATCGATACACGGAAACGTTCGAAGATGTGTTGCATTCGGTGCAATTCCCCATGCTGCGCACGAGTTCTCATCTTCTCGATCCCGCGAACTAATCATGCTCGAACGTAGCAATTCCATCACTTCCCCGTAGTACTGAACATCGGGACCCGACGTTCGGCAGCAAGCGTAAGTGAGGGCTGCCCATTCGCCAGGCGCTCCCGTCGGGTGGCGAAGAAAGCATGTTTGGCGCGGCGTTGCCCCAGCGGCTTAAAGCCGCTTGTATGGCGGGTTCTGGTGACACGACTGAAATCGCGCCTTACCGTCCTTACTCCGATTGATGATTCCGTACCCGACCAACTACCATAGCTCCATGCCTGTTGATATCGAAACTCCCGCATCTTCTTATACGCGCATTCGCGCTCCGCGCGGCAACTCGCTTTCTTGCAAAGGTTGGCAACAGGAAGCTGCAATGCGCATGTTGATGAACAATCTCGACGAGGACGTTGCCGAGCGGCCTCAAGACCTTGTCGTCTATGGAGGAACAGGAAAAGCCGCTCGCAATTGGGATTGCTATCACGCCATCGTCCGGGCGTTACAAGCGCTGGAAAATGACGAGACGCTGCTGGTGCAATCGGGCAAGCCAGTAGGCGTGTTCAAAACGCACGAATACGCTCCGCGCGTGCTCATCGCGAACTCGAATCTGGTTGGGCATTTTTCCAACTGGGAGAAGTTCAACGAACTGGAGCGCGCCGGACTGATGATGTATGGACAGATGACCGCCGGTTCGTGGATCTACATTGGCTCGCAGGGAATCGTGCAGGGCACGTACGAGACGTTCAACGCGGCGGGCGACAAACATTTTGGCGGCGATCTGAGCGGGAAACTGATCGTTTCCGGGGGCATGGGCGGCATGGGCGGCGCGCAGCCGTTGGCGGCCACCATGACGGGTGCGGCGTTTCTGGGGATTGATGTCGATCCGGAGCGCATCAAGAAACGGCTCAAGACGGGCTACTGCGATTTCCTCGTGACCACGCTGGATGAGGCGCTGCGCATTCTGAAAAATGCCGTCCGCAAGAAAGAAAATGTCTCGGTCGGGCTGGTGGGCAATTGCGCGGACATTATTCCGGAACTCGCCGAACGCGGCGTGGTGCCCGATATCCTCACCGATCAGACCTCGGCGCACGATCCGCTCAACGGATATGTGCCGAACGGCATGACGCTGGAAGCGGCTCTGGAACTGCGCCGGCGCGATCCTCAGACATATCAGGAGCGGTCGCTTGATGCCATGGCGAAGCACGTCGAGGGCATGCTGCGGCTCCAGAAAATGGGCGCGGTGACGTTCGATTACGGCAACAATATTCGGACGTTCGCGTTTCAGCGCGGGGTGAAGAATGCTTACGACTTTCCCGGATTTGTGCCGGCTTATATTCGTCCGCTGTTCTGCGAAGGACGCGGACCGTTTCGCTGGGCGGCGCTTTCGGGCGAAGCTTCGGATATCGCCGTCACCGACGATCTGGTGCTTGAACTTTTCCCGGAGAATCGCAGCCTGCGCCGCTGGATTGAACTGGCCCGCAAGCGCATCAAGTTTCAGGGACTGCCGGCGCGCATCTGTTGGCTGGGATACGGCGAACGCGCGCGGTTCGGGCTGGCGATTAACGATCTGGTGAAAAAGGGCACGATCAAAGCTCCGATCGTGATTGGACGCGATCACCTCGACTGCGGCTCGGTGGCATCTCCATTCCGCGAAACCGAGAGCATGAAAGATGGCTCGGACGCGGTGGCCGACTGGCCGCTGCTGAATGCGCTGGTGAATACGGCGGCGGGCGCGTCGTGGGTTTCGATTCACAACGGCGGCGGCGTGGGTATTGGCTATTCACTGCACGCCGGGCAGGTCACCGTAGCCGACGGCACCGATGCGATGGCCACGCGCATCGAGCGCGTGCTGACGACTGATCCCGGCATGGGCGTGATTCGCCACGTGGACGCGGGGTATGAGGAAGCGAACGAATTTGCCGCGAAGGCGGGGATTCGCATTCCGATGGCGCGATCATGAGCACACACCAGGGAGACACGGAGCCAGGGAGATCCTATAGGATGGTTCTTTCTCGGGCGCACGAATGCGTAGGACATCGACACTGCTGCTGGTAAACATCGGCCAGCTTCTGACTCTGCGTGCAGCGGCGAATGGCCCGCGACGCGGCGCTTCCCTTTCCGAACTCGGAATCATCGCAGACGCAGCTGTGCTGTGCCTCGGCGGGAAGATTGTTTCGGTCGGCACCACGGGAGACGCTCTGCGCGATCCTTGGCTTAAGAAAAACCGCAAGAAGGTCGTCGAGATTGACTGCGGCGGACGCGTTGTCCTGCCCGGCTTTGTCGATTCCCATACCCACCCGGCATTCATGCAGCCGCGGCTGGTCGATTTTGAGAAGCGCATCGCCGGCTCCAACTATGAAGAGATTGCCGAGGCCGGTGGAGGCATTCGCTCCAGCATCGAGGGTGTGCGGAAGGCCAGCAAGACCGCGCTGACGCAAAAAGTTTCCGCGGTGCTGGCGGATTTACTGCGCCACGGAACCACGACTGTCGAGGCGAAGTCGGGCTACGGTTTGGATTTTGAATCTGAACTGAAGTCGCTCGAAGCCATACGCGCGGCGGCGCGGGAGTGGGCGGGGACCGTGGTTCCTACTTTCCTGGGCGCGCATACGGTTCCGCCGGAGTATCGCGGACGCTCGCAGGAATATGTCGACCTGATCTGCACTGCCATGATCCGGGCAGTCGCGAAGCGCAAATTGGCTCAGTTCGTGGATGTGTTCTGCGATCGCGGCGCTTTCAGCGCCGAAGAAACCGCGCAGATTTTTGCGGCGGCGGAAAAACACAAGCTCGCCGTCCGTGCCCATATGGGACAACTCACCGAAACCCGTCTGGGGCCGATTTTGCAATACCGGCCCGCATCTCTCGACCACATGGACTACGTGAACCATGCGGACTTGCCCGCGCTCGCGCAGAGTGACACGGTGGCAACTTTCGTGCCGGGGGCAAATTACTTTCTCGGCTTAGCGAGGTATCCGGATGCGCGCCGGTTGGTTGCTTCGGGCGTGGCCATAGCGCTAGCCACGGATTATAACCCGGGCTCATCGCCAACGCTGAGCATGCCGATGGCGATGTCGCTGGCGTGCACGCACATGAAGATGTCACCGGAGGAAGCGATCGCGGCGGCGACGATCAACGGCGCCTGGGCGCTGCGCTTAGCCGACCGGAAGGGCAGCATCGAAGCGGGCAAAGACGCCGACCTGGCCGTGTTTGACGTACATGATTATCGCGAGATCGCGTACTGGTTCGGGGCCAATCGGTGCGTGTTGACCATGGTAAACGGCGCGCCGAGCAGTCCGCTCGCGTCATGAGGTGGACGCGAGAAATAACGCAGACCAGAGACAACGCCGCGAAAAAATCGCCGCCGTGATTTTGAGGTGGGGCATAACGTTGTTATAATTCAGAAGTTCCGCACGGTCTCAGCGCGTCGGCTGTTTTGTTTCGCGGCATCCCGCCCAGTGAAAGCGCAAGCACTACGCAAGAGCGGCGGTTAATTCCGCAGTCGGTCGATGTGCGAGATGGTATAGCAGTGGCCAGGTAGCTCAGGTGGTAGAGCGCAGCCCTGAAAAGGCTGGCGTCGGCGGTTCAACTCCGTCCCTGGCCACCATCATTATCAATGACTTAGCAAACCAGCCTGAAATCTCACACCTGTGATTTCACACCTGTGGCGACAAGCTAACGGTTGTGGCGAATAAAAAGCGAAAATGCTAGACTGCCCGGTATGGACGAGGGCCGCAAACGCGGTGCTGCTGATAGCGGCGAGTATCCTGGCGGCCCGAAAATTATCTCAGTTCGACGGCGGCAAGCGTGTTCCGGCGACAGTCAGTGCGATTGCGGATGCGGTGCGATGGGCCGAGGAAATTATGAAGGCGATTGACGACCGCTGGCCGACTGCGAGATGACTGGTATTCTCAAACTTGGGCATTGAAACCTATTCCGATCAGCTTGAGCCAGAGAATCAGAACGCCGCGATTTGGCGCTTCATCAACATGCGCAAATTTCGTGACCTGCTGGAGACGGCGGAGCTTTACTTCTGCCGCGCCGACCTATTCCCCGACGAGCGAGAGGGATTACCTCCCGAGGAGTACCTTGCGACGTTTGGCCTAAACCCGTATGACGTAAATGAAAGGCGGGAATTGCTGAATCACATTGGTTCGGACGCGCAGTTCCGCGAAGGCTTCTACGTGAATTGCTGGTACATGTTCCAAGAGGAAACATCTCAGATGTGGAAAGAGTATGGGAATGACGGCGTGGCGATCACTTCGCGGTTTCGGCTTCTCAAGTCCGGGCTCGGCGCGATGACTGACCGGGCGTACATAGGGCTAGTCCGATACGGCGCGCAACACCTCATGGGAAAGCGAGTGAATTTATTCCGCTACATTACAACGAAGCGGAGCAAATACGCGCACGAGCAGGAAGTCAGAGCTTTCCTGTGGATTCCAGACCCGCACGCCGGAATCAACCGACACTATGATGAAAACAATCTGGTGCATCCTCTTCCGCTGACGCCTCCGCCCGCCCACGTCTTGAAAGGGCACAGGCGAAAGGTGGATCTGCAGGCCCTCCTGACGGCCATTGTGGTATCGCCGTGGGCTTCCGCAGCAACGCTCGATGAAATCAACCAGCTCGTTAGGGATAAGGGGTATTCAACTCCAGTCCGGCGTTCGGAGCTCAGTCGCTACGTAGCCCTCCTGCCCTAGAGGTTGTCGCGTACTACATATCGGTCCCTTTGTTCCGGAAGCGGTAAGACCATGCCCCTCATGAAAACCCGCTCCAGATGAGCCGTATAGAAGAGCCGAAGCTCTTGCAAGGTTCGATGGGCATACTTCAAGAGCGCCACAGCGCCCATAGAGTAGGTCCTGATCATCAAACCGTCAGCAAGATATCCGAGCAAGATTGATTGATTTCCCCGCAACCACATACCACTCGCGCCAAGGCCATACTTTCGGGAGGAGTCTGCCCAGATGAAGTGCTTTTAGCTGCTCCTATGCTCCTATCGCTTTCTCAATCAGAGGATCGGTGGTTTCTAACGCGAGGAATCGTGTCCCCAGAGGGCCGAGACGAAAGGCTTGGGGGGCGCGCGCCTAGAGCCCAACCGGCGAGCCTGCCTTCACCGATGCTGCGGCGAGACGAGCCGGGCACGTCAAAAACACCGGCGCTTGACTTAAGGTATCTTATAGTTTACCTTATCATCACTATGGTAACGTATCGTTGACCTTAACTATAAGGGAGATTGAACCGTGCTGAGGCTGCCTATCCCCGTTTCACGCGCTCTGCGCAAGCTTGGCCATGACATCAAGGATGCGCGGCGGAGGAGGAGGATTCCCATGGCGATCGCGGCGGAGCGGGCCTCGATCAGCAAACCGACCTTTATCAGAGTGGAGCGGGGCGATCCGACCGTCTCCATCGGCAGCTATGCGACGGTCCTTTATGTGTTGGGCATGGCCGACCGACTGGGCGAGCTCGCCGCGCCGAAGAACGATCCCGTTGGCCTGCAGCTCGAGGAGGAAAACCTCCCTCAGCGCATTCGCAAGCCGCAACGCACGAAAGACAAGTAATGGACAAAGAAACCCTTGTATACGTGGACCTGGACGGCACGCCCTACCTGATGGGGCGGCTGTGGGCCCGCGTGCGCAAGAACAAGGAAAGCGCCACCTTCGAATATGACGAGGGCTGGCTGAAACACCCCGCGCGGTTCTCGCTGGAGCCCGCCCTCCAGCTCGGACCCGGCCCGTTTCACACGCCGGCCGATACGCCGATGTTCGGCGCGATCGGCGACTCGGCCCCCGACAGGTGGGGGCGCGCGCTGATGCGCCGCATGGAGAGAAAACGTGCGGAGCGCGAGGGCACCGCGCCGCACACGCTACAGGAAATCGACTTCCTGCTGCTGGTCGTTGACGAGGCCCGCCAGGGCGCGCTGCGCTTTGCTGAGCAGCCGGGCGGCCCGTTCCTGCGGGAAGAAGGCATCAAACGCATCCCGCCACTGGTCGAACTGCCCGCGCTGCTTTCCGCGGCCGAGCACGTCATGGAAGACAAGGACACCGAGGAGGACATGCGCCTGCTGTTCGCGCCGGGCTCATCGCTCGGCGGTGCCCGCCCGAAGGCTTCCGTTATCGAGAAGGACGGCCAGCTTGCGATTGCGAAGTTTCCGCGCAAGGACGATGACTTCAACACGGTACTGTGGGAGACCGTTGCTCTCGCACTCGCTCGCAAAGCCGGCATCGCCGTGCCCGAGGCTCGTGTCGAGACCATCTCCAAGAAACCGGTCCTGCTGCTGCGCCGCTTCGACCGTGACGGCAAGCGCCGCATTCCCTTTCTCTCGGCGATGAGCATGCTGGGATCGAAGGACAACGAAACCAGAAGCTATCTGGAAATTGTCGACGCGCTGCGCCAGCACGGGGCCGCGCCGAAAGCCGACATGGAGGCGCTGTGGCGGCGGCTGGTGTTCAATGTGCTGATTTCCAACACGGACGACCATTTGCGTAATCACGGGTTTATCTACGCGGGGCAGGAGGGCTGGCGCCTGTCACCGGCCTACGACATGAACCCCATGCCGACCGACATCAAACCGCGCATTCTCTCCACCGCGATCAACGAAGATGACAACACGGCCTCGCTCAAATTGGCTCTTGAGGTGGCAGAGTATTTCGAGCTTGACACCGGCCAGGCCCGCGAGATCGCAAAGCAGGTCGGCAAGGCCGTCTCGAAATGGCGCGACGAAGCCGCGCGGCACGGCCTCACCCAAAGCGAGATCGAGCGCATGGCGTCGGCGTTTGAGCATCAGGACTTGGAAATGGCGCGGTCAGGGAAGTAATCCGCGAAATAGCGCGCTTGCGGATTTGTGCTCTTAGTATAGGGTAGCGCCCATGATGGAATTCGAAGAATGGTGCGAGGCTGCTGACGAGGTTGTGAACGGACATGACCTCAAGGTGCTGTCCGGCTCCCACGATCATTTGGTTGCCGCCCGAGATAAAGTTGCGGAGATCGTCCCTACGCACTATGCCTCTGAAGAACACGTCGCCCACGTCTTGGAGCCTTTGGGAAAAGGAGCAGCCGCTGAATTTGTACGCCAAAAACTGCCCGAGAGCAAGGCTGTTCGATCTGGCGATCTCGGTGAGATTCTTGCAACCGAGTACATCGCCGAAAACACTCCGTATGAAGTCCCCATAAAACCTGCGGTGGAAAGATCATCGCAACATGGCTATGAGGGGCGATGGCGTTATCGGAATAGAACAGAATCCAGAAAATCGACGACTGAAATTTCTTAAGAGCGAAGCCAAGAGCAGGACCGCTCTGGCTGCCGGCGTTTTAGTAGAAGCACGCGCTGTCTTGGAGAAAGACGGTGGCCTCCCGTCTCCGCACGCTCTTGCATTCGTGTCCGGGCGGCGCCGCGAGGGCGTCACAGTTTTTTTTGCCAGCACATCCTGCAGCATCACCTTATCCAAAGTCAGCTCTGCCGCCAACCGCTTCAGCCGGCCATTCTCTTCTTGGAGTTGTTTGAACTGGCGCACCTGATCGGTCTCCAGCCCCTTATACTGTTTCTTCCAGCGATACAGCGTCTGCTCCGTAATCCCCACTTGCCGGATCAGCTCCGCCACCGGCACTCCCACCTCAGCCTGCTTCAGCACACCCACGATCTGCTCCACAGAAAAGCGCTTCCTCTTCACGGCAAATCCCCCTTCCTCAGGTAGTAGATTTTGCCGGAAACTAACTCTCAATGTGTATTAGAAATCGGGGGGCCGATCATCCGAAGCGGAGCGAAAGAAGTAGTTGGTGCTATGGCGATCTTGCAACAACTACCCACTTCGGCCTCGTCGAGGCGAATATCCGTCCACACAAACCCTAAACAGAGCTTGAACGGGGGCACACCACTCCTGATATTTCGAGTGGAAAGCTAAACTCCATTCATCGGCCTAGGGCTGGTAGATCTGCACGTAATCGACAGGATTACCGTTTTGTAGCCCCCCGAAGCAATAAAGGCGCCCACCGACTTCAGCAGAAGTCGACACAATGACGGGCTGCGGCAGTGAAGCAAGGCCCGTGGTCCAGGAGTTTGTTTTCAGGCTGTACGCTTGAAACAGATTCGGCTCCGAACCATAGGCCTCAGAATAGAGCTGACCACCGAAAGTCATCGTGCAACCGCCGCCCATTTCGTTAGGGGAGGGGGTGAGCGTGGCCCACGAATTCTTTTTCACCTTGTAACCTTCGTTATCCTCGGTTAGTCCGCTGTTGGCCAGGCCGCCTGCTGAGATGATCGTTCCTCCCAACAGACCCACTGCTGAATCGGATTTCCCCACGAACATCGGAGCTTCCTCGGTCCATGTGTTGGTGGCGGGATCGTAGCTTTCGACGTTTGCATCCCGGGGGCCACCGCAGCAGCCGCCAATGACATAGATAATGTTGTTGTCAACGGCAGCACGTATGCTGTTCCTGGAGGTGGGCATGGGGGCCAGCCCTGTCGTCCACGTATCGGTGACGGGATTGTAGGATTCGACGATGTTCGTTGTCTGCTGTGAGTTAGTTTCGCCTCCGATCACGTAGAGGATTCCTTTGACCACTGCCCCGACTCCGAAACAGCGCGGGGTCGGGTCCGGAGCACCCGTGGTCCAAGTGTTTGTCTTTGTGTTGTAGATTTCGTTGGCACCTGTGACCCCACCGTTGGTGTTGCCACCGACAACGTAGATGTTCTTCCCGATGACGCCTACCTCGGGCCATTGGCGGGCGGTGGGCATGGCGGCACCGAGACTCCAACTATTGTGAACGGCGGCGGGTTCGGATCTGCCGTTGTACGCAGCAGAAGTTTGGGCCATTCCGGGCATTGCGGCCCCACTCGCCAATGCGATCATTAGTGTTAACAAGCTCAAGGTATGTTTCTTCGTCATTGTGATTCCCTTCTTAGGAGTGAATTCTATGGCTGTATGACCAATCTGCAGATGCCGTGCGTTCTTAGTAACTGATTGTCGCCGCCTACGGCTGCCGAAAGTCTAGCATGGAACCCTACCGAAGTCACCGCGTATCAGCTACTCCGCTTAGAAAGCGTTGCTCCTGACCTCAACCACTAACAATTTCATAAGGAGAATATTTGCATGAGCGATTCTGCAGCTGTCATTCATGCGTTAGGTGAGGACGGATCGACATTCGTTCGTCATGGATGCCAGGGCAATCATCTAGTCGGAGCCTGATCCTCATCCCGGATCGCCCAAAAACGTATCCCAAAGTGGTCCCGCAAAGCGCTGAAAAATGAGCGTAGGAAAACAGAGAAATTGGTAGCCCGGAATCGAACGATTTAGGGCGGAAGGAAGGAACCCATGAGAGTCTGCCTGTATGGACGGGTCAGTACTAGCCGTCAAGATAACGAGAACCAATTAGCTCAGCTGCGCCAGTTTGCTGCTTCGCAAGGTTGGACTATCGTTCGGGAATATTGCGACGAAGTCACCGGAAGTACCAGCGACCGCCGACGCCAGTGGAAATCCCGCATGAAGAGAGGCTCCTGCGCCGAAAACGTATGTTGTGGTCATTCCATCTCCAGTTCGCGCTCGAAAGTCGGGTCAGATCAGCTTATTCTCTCGTTAAAGGCTTTCGGTAACTATGCCCAATCTGGATGCTGCGCTTTATAGGTGGATTTTCCAAGCAAATGAGAAGCGGGATGATCTTGGCTTACCTCCCGGATTCATAAGGATGCGACATCGGTGTTGGTTCGCCCGGAGTTGTGCAACCCAGATGTGTTCCTGGCAGCCCCCATCGTGAAACCTATTTCGCCCCCGGGACTCTAATTTGGCATGAAGAACCGTGTCAGGACATTAGCTCTGTTGATCGCGTTTATGGTGGTTTGGAAGGCTGGCGGCGAGGCATCTGCCCGCAATCATCTCAGCGGACAGAGATCGGTCTATCTTAGCCGCGCTGCTGGGCAACCGGTGGATTGGTATCCCTGGAGCGCAGAGGCTTTCCAACGGGCGAGAGAATTGGACCGTCCAATTCTCCTGGATGTCGGCGCGGTTTGGTGCCCCTGGTGCAGGCTCATGGACCGGGACACCTACACAAATAGTGAGACTGCAGACTACATCAATCAACACTTTGTTGCGGTGAAAGTCGACTTCGATGCTTCACCCAAGCTGGTGGCGCAACTGCAGCGCGCTCAAGCCATGATGAATTTGCCAGCCGGGTTGCCCTTAACTTCCTTCCTCACTCCGGATGGCAAGCTTTATTTTGGCGCAGGGTACCTGCCGTCCGAAGGTAATGCTGACAAACAATCGTTCAAAGACACGGCCGAACAGGCTCTTAAAGATTGGGCAGACAAGCAAAAGATCAATGACGAATCGTTCCAACTGGAGGTGGCGAAGTGACCACGAAAAACGTTCTGCTATATGGATTTCTGTTGCTCTTGCTCGGCACACAATCGCTGTTCGGAATTGACAATCTACAGCTCAATACCAAGCTTGACTATCAAACCGACAGTCTGGATGGCCCTTTGATCACCGGGGATGATGCACAATCGGGGTTTGTCCCCGGTAAAACCAACTACGTCATCATCTACGGCGAAGGTTGCTTCAACTCAAAGAGACAAGCGCGTCGGACCGTCGAACTTTATGACAACTATCGCAATCAGGTGCACTTTGTTGTGGTTGACTTGGACGTGAAGCGATCGCCAGAACAACAGCAACTGGTAAAACAGTATTATCAAGGCTCGATTCCCCACGTGCTGGTTCTGGACGCTGCGGGGAAACCACTCTACAACTCGGCGGGTGAAGTGGACTCCGAGAAAATTGAGGCTGTCTTCGCACAATCATTCAGGCGGTCAGGGCGGGGCACAAAATAAAGCGGCAATCGGGAATCCAGCCTGCGGCGGGCAGTTCCCCTTCCTTTTCAACAGGAAGTAGTATCTTTTCAAGACTTCTGGAATCTGATGCTCAGCGAGATCGGAGCGCTTCGTGAAAGACAAGGTGGTACTCGTAACCGGGGCCAATGGTGGCTTGGGAGCTCATGTGACACAGGCGTTTCTCGATGCCGGCGCAACGGTTATCGGTACGTCGCGTAAAATACAACAAACCGATTTCAGCAGCCCGAGCTTTGCCGCACTGCCGGCGGAGATTTCGAGCCGCGAAGGCGCCAAGTCTCTGGCGGATCAAGTTGTCGCGCGTTTCGGAAAGCTAGATGTTCTGGCACACACGGTCGGCGGGTTCGCGGGAGGCCAGTCGATCGCGGACACGGACGATGCTGCTTTTCAACGGATGCTCGACATGAATCTGAATTCTGTATTTCATGTTCTCCGGGCGACGATCCCCGCCCTGCGGCAGACGGGCAACGGTCGCATTATCGCGATCGGGAGTCGTCAGGCGCTGGAACCCGCAAGCGGCGTCGGCGCGTATAGTGCTTCCAAGGCGGCCATGGTTTCTCTGATCAGAACTGTGGCGCTGGAAAACAAAGATGCGGGACTTACGGCCAACGTGATCTTGCCGGGCACGATGGACACGCCGGCGAACCGCAAGTCCATTCCAGACGCAGACTTCTCGAAATGGGTTCAGCCTTCGACGGTCGCTAGCCTGATCACATGGCTGGCTGGCGATGCTGGCAAAGACATTAATGGCGCGGTGATCCCGGTTTACGGCAGCGATGTTTAAAACTCTTGCAACCATGTTCGTCTACGCTCTTGAGGCTTATGCGAGTCTCGGATTGATATTTGCCGTGCTGTTCGTGTGGATTGGAGTTCAACGTTTGGACTCCGAAGCACAGCGATCGGGCGCTGGTTTCCGATTGCTAATCCTGCCTGGCGTCGCCGCGTTCTGGCCTATGTTTCTCTACCGCTGGAGGCGCAAGGTTGCTGAGCCTCCGGTTGAGAAGAATCCGCACCGGCGATTGAGTAGTTTATGATTCAGCCACTCAGAACCATGCACCGGCGAGCATTTGTCGGGCTCGCCTTTGTGCTACCCGCGATCCTTGTCGTCGGGCTCGGAGCCAGACGCCCCCGGCTGTCCCAAGGCATTCAAGCCATCGATGTACCGGCTCCCTTTTCCCTGGTAAGGGAATCGGGCACCTTGTGGCAGAATCATGCGATTCAGTCAAAGTTTTATGACAGGCTTGACCGGCCGCGAGATATCTACGTCGTTTTGCAGCCGTTGCAAGAACTGAACGAGCCCGACTTGCTTCTCTATTGGGCATCCAGTGCGCCGCTGGGAAACGTTCTGCCTCCGGATGCTCGGATTGTAGGCGCCTATAGGATGAACAAAGCCTTCCTTCTTCCGCTGAATTCAGAGAGGGCTGGCCGTCTTGTCTTGTTCAGCCTTGCCCATCAGACCGTCTTCGACTCTGCCGGAGTGGATCCGCTTCCATGAGCGTTCAATACAGTGCGATCGGCTGGAACCGGCAAAAGATGGTCTACGATCTCACGCTACTGTCATTACTGGCTCTGTACCTTGGAACCTTTGTCGGCGTAGGGGCCTGGCGTAACCCGAGCGCAACGGCGGAGACACTACTAATTCGTGCCTTGGGAACAGCTGCTTTCCTGCTGCTGAATGTTGTGCTGAGCATCGGACCGCTGGCCCGGCTGGATCGCCGTTTTCTTCCACTGCTCTACAATCGCCGCCACTTGGGCGTAACCACCTTTCTGCTCGGACTGGCCCACGGAGGTTTTGCGATTTTCCAGTTTCATGCCCTGGGCAATGTGAATCCGCTGGTTAGTTTATTCATCAGCAATCCGCGGTATGGCAGCGTCGCTGAGTTTCCGTTTCAGTCGCTTGGATTTTTCGCGCTGATCATCCTCTTCCTCATGGCGGCCACGAGTCACGACTTTTGGCTGCGCAACCTTTCAGCGCCGGTCTGGAAGCGCCTGCACATGCTCGTTTACGTGGCGTATGTGCTGTTGGTCGCACACATTACCCTCGGCGCGCTGCAGTCGGAAACCAGTCCGATCTTGGCAGTCACGCTGATTCTCGCGGTGGCGACGGTAATTGCGCTTCATCTCGCGGCGGCGTTTCGGGAGAAGCAGGTCGACCGCGCAAAATTCCACGCTCTGGAGGATGGTTTCGTCGAAGTCTGCAAAGTTGACCGAATCTCGGAAAAGTGTGCCACGATCGTTTTTCTTTCCGGCGAGCGCGTGGCTGTGTTCCGCTATGAAGGCAAGATCTCCGCGATTTCCAACGTCTGCCAGCATCAGAATGGACCACTGGGGGAAGGCCGGATCATTGACGGTTGCGTGACCTGTCCGTGGCACGGCTATCAGTACCAACCTGAATCAGGAGCGGCGCCGCCGCCCTTCAAGGAAAAAATCCCGACTTTCAATACCAAGGTCGTCGGTGGATCTGTTTTTGTCCATCCCAAACCTAATCCACCGGGAACCTATGTCGAACCTTCCCGAATTGAGCCAAGGGATATGCCAACGCGATGAACGACTTCTATGTAGGGTATTCGCCGAAGGCGCCGCAGACACTGGCCGGTTTTGTCCGAAGAATTGTTTTTGCGATTGGCTTGCTGGCGGTAATTGTGGCGCTGGTACTGACCTTCGGGCAGATGCCCTTCGCAAATTCCACTTTCGAATTCGGGAAACTTCGCACCTTCGAAGGAACCATCGAGACCCGACCTTATCCCGCATTGCTGGTCGCGCGCCCGGGAGAAACGGGGCAGGCTCAAACTGGAGAAGACGAGAAGTATTCGCGATATTTGCTGGTTGCGCCGGGGAAGCACGGGGCCGACTACCTTGTGGCTGCCCTCGATGGCAAACAAGTTAGCCTGCAGGGCCAGTTGATCTATCGTGAGGGCGGAACGATGGTAGAACTCGCGCCCGGCTCCATCAAGCCACTGGACACCGGCCCCGCAAGCCGAGCCGATATGCGCGACCTCGGTGCGGTGACGCTTACCGGCGAAATCGTAGACAGCAAATGCTACTTGGGCGTGATGAATCCGGGGCAAGGGAAAGTGCACCGCGACTGTGCGGCCAGGTGTCTGAGCGGAGGAATTCCGCCGATTTTCGTGACGTCGAATGGAGGAGAGCAATTCCTTTTGGTCGGCCCTGGCGGAAATGCCTTGGGCCGCGATGCCTTGCGCGATTTCGTCGCCGAGTCGCTTACCCTTCGAGGGGAACTGTTACAAAGAGGAGACAGCCGCTTGCTGAAGATCGATCCACAAGAACTGCGCCATATGCCGACAGCACCGCGATAGCACTTACCGTCGAAGCATCCCAAAATTAAAGACCGAAGGCTAAAGATTAAAGAGGGAAATTTGGGCATGTCATCAGGAATTCAGAAAACGAGCACGCACCCGCGGATGCAGAGTCTCAAGATCGATCAGGGTGAGGAAGTCAATCGTCTTGAACTCACGATCGATCGCCGGCGGGCCGCAGATCTTTGCCCCAACTGCCAGGTAGGTACGTAATAGTTTCGGAACCTTGTCGCTTGCATCCCTCTGCAGAACCAGCGGCATTGCACAATGCGGCTGGGGGGTGGTACGAAGATGGGCTTCAGCTAGACATTTCTGCAGGGCTCGATAAACGGCGGCACCGTGTGCCGGGTCCTGCGATGTGAGCGAAGAGCAACCGATGAGATATCGCCCGCCCCGATGTCTCGCGTATTGGGCGATTCCTCGCCACAGCAGGTACAACACCTCGGTCGAACGGTGCTCGCGATGCACGCAGGCTCGGCCAAGTTCGACCAGGGAGTCTTGTAGTTGTTTGTACGGCGCAAAGTCGAATTCACCTTCGCAATAAAAGCCCCCATTTGCGGAAGCCATCGCGCCTGTCTGCAACCGATAGGTTCCGACAATCTTTCCCGTGCTGGCGTGCTCCACAATCAGGTGCTCGCAGACGGCATCGAACCTGTCCATATCGCGACCGGTCGCGTAGGCTGCCTCCAACCCCTCGCCCAACTCCAGATTGAAGACTAAGAACCGAAGTTGAAAAGCGGCCATCCGGTCCGCATCGGAAGATGCAAGACGGACGCGGTAAGATCCGTGACGAATGTCCGGAGACCCGTCAACCTGGTTTCTGCAGGGTTCGGTATGGCGCGCCGATGCCGGCGAGCAGGTCGGACCCTGCAAGCCAGATTCGGCTCTCACGCTGCTTACGGAAACTCTCACCGGAAAAGCCTCCAACGGTTCTTATTTGGTGAGTCAGGGTATCCTCAAAGCGTACCATTCTCAGCTAGTCGTAGGATGCACGGCAGCCGGGAAAGTGACGGTTTCAGTCAAAGGGCAGTTGCCTGGGAAAGACGAGATTGCGGCACTTTTTTTCTTGTCACTTCCGTCCGCTTGCTGAGTCTTAAGCTTGTATAGATTAAAGTGAAGGGATGCATCATGAGCGCGCAAGTCATCTCAACCGCAAGTCGGCGCAGGATCACGTCCAGGATCACGTCAATGACCACTCCACTCTTGATCTTCAGTTGGATCTGCAGAATTGTCGCAGCCCTCATCTTGCTCCAGACGCTGTTCTTCAAGTTCACGGCAGCGCCAGAGTCGGTTTATATTTTCACGAAACTAGGGACATTCGTCCACAGCTACTTCCCGCCTGCGTCCATCGGAACAGTTGAGGTCTCGGCGCGCATTGGCTCGGGAATTGTGGAACTGATTGCGGCTGTGCTTTTGCTGACACCGCGTTTCGTATGGGCAGGCGCAATCCTGGCCATTGGAGCAACGGGCGGCGCTATAGTTAGCCATTTGACTTTTCTGGGCATTGAGGTGCAGGGAGATAAGGGACTCTTGTTTGCGCTGGCCGTCATTGTCGTGATCACCAGTGCGATCGCTCTGTTCTTGCACCGCAAGCAAATTCCGGTCTTAGGAGCACGATTCTGAGATGATGTCGTCGTCACTGAATTTCGCAGTCAAAGATGTTTTGCAGCAGGGATGCACGTTCCTGGATCGTATGAGCGACGAAGTCTACGCGCGTCCGCTGGACGGCACCCTTTCGTCATCTCTCGGGGCACACTATCGACATGTACTCGACCACTTCTTCTGCCTCAAGGAAGGGATTCGCACCGGCCGTGTCAACTATGACCGGCGGCGCCGGAATCCAAAATTGGAATGCTCTGTCGCCGCGGCACGCCTTGCGACGGAGAGGTTGATCGATGACTTTCGCGGAGTTACTGCAGAAACTTTGCGGGGTGAATGCTCGGTTGCCTACAGCGTGGAGTACGGCGAGGACGATGTCGGACTGGTCCAGTCCAACCTGGCGCGCGAAGTGATGTTCTGCGTCGGTCACGCCATTCATCATTATGCCATTCTCAAGCTGCTCTGTGCCGGCGCAGGTGTGAAGCTGCCTTATGAGTTTGGCGTGGCCCCTTCCACGTTGAAACACCTCGAAGCTCAGACGGCAGGCCGATAGCGCATGTGTACTCTGACGTTCATTGCCGGTGACACCAGCCACCGAATCGCAATGAACCGTGACGAGAGAATCACACGCGGAGCCGGGAGGCCTCCGGAGATTCACCAGGTCGGCGGCACTAAGGTGATTTATCCGAGCGACGGCGAGGGTGGTACCTGGATCGCCGCCAACGAATATGGGATCGCGCTCGCGCTGCTGAATTGGAATGCCGTGATTTCCCCTGGCGAGCGTAATGGCAAAGCCAGAAGCCGGGGACAGGTTATACCCGCTTTGATCGGTTCGCGTTCCTTGGCTGAGCTGCGCACTGCGTTTCAAGCATCGAACCTCGAAGGAATGTCTCCGTTCCGCCTCGTGGGAATTTTCCCGTCCGAAAAACAGATTTGGGAGTGGCGCTGGGATTCTACGCAGCTGGAGTCGGATATTTTGGAATGGGCATCACGGCACTGGTTTTCCTCGAGCCTCTCGGACCGAGAAGCCGAAAATTTGCGTGGAACTGCGTGCCGCGACGCTCATTCCGATCCAGACGCCGGTTCCGTGGCGTGGCTTCGTAGGCTGCACGCATCGCACTCAGGTGGTCCCGGACCATTCAGTGTGTGCGTCCACCGCGAAGATGTTAGGACGCTGAGCTATACGGAAGTTGTCCTTACGCCTGCAACGATCGTCGTCGAACACCTTCTCGGAAGTCCTTGCAGCATGGGCTCTGGTCATTGGACGGAAAATCAACTCACAGCGGTTCGCCGATGAGAGGCTTGCCAGGAATGGCACTGCCGCCATCGCCCGGTCGAGGTTTATTCTTGTTACCCGGTTTCGGACAGCTCTCGGTGAAGCTGTTGCTGGTAGGCGCTGGAATCTTTCTTATCGTCCTTATCGTCGGGTTGACAGGAAAGCTGGCCACTTATCGTGGACGCCGAGCGATCGTCCGCCGCTGGAACCGCCTTCATCGCTGGGAGTTTTGGCCGCCGTACTTCTTCTATCCGCCGGTCATCCTCTACATCGCGTATCTCGGAATCAGGTTCCGCGGTTGGACCTTGTTCACGGCCGCAAATCCCGCGATTACGGCGGGCGGATTTGTGGGCGAATCCAAGTACGAGATCCTCGGGCATTTGAAGGCCGCCAGTTCGTGGCTGCCTGCTTTCACTCTTCTTGCTTCGGAGGAGATCGCTCCACGCATTGCCTACGCGGAAGAATTCATACGAAAGCAAGGCTTGAATTTCCCCGTCGTTGTGAAACCGGATGCCGGGCAACGCGGCTCGGCTGTCAGCATCGTTCGTTCCTCCGAGCAGCTGCGGGAATATCTGACGCACGCGTCTTACCCGGTGATTCTGCAGGAATACGTTCCCGGTGAGGAGTTTGGTGTTTTCTATTATCGTTACCCAGGCACCGCGCGGGGCCGGGTTTTCTCTGTCACGGAAAAGCGCATGCCTGTTCTACTCGGTGATGGCAGGCGCACCTTGGAAGAATTGATCCTCGCCGATGACCGTGCTGTCTGTATGGCAGAGTTTTATCTGCGCAAGAATTCGGAACGAACTCAGAACGTGCCCGCAGCGGGGGAGGGGGTACAGTTGGTCGAGATTGGTACGCATTGCCGGGGAGCCATATTCCTCGATGGAGGCGATACCATCACTCCTGCTCTTGAGGAAGCCATCGACCGCATTGCGCGCTGCTTCGATGGCTTCTTCTTCGGGCGTTTCGACATCCGTGTTCCTTCGCGCCAGGACTTGATGGCAGGGAGAAACATGAAGATTATTGAACTCAACGGGGTCACTTCCGAAGCCACGCATATTTATGACCCCAAGCTCAGCCTTTTCGACGCCTATCGTGTGTTGTTCCGGCAATGGCGAATCGCGTTTGAGATTGGAGATCTCAACCGCGCACGGGGCACGCACCCCACTCCGGTGCGCGCACTGTTCCAGGCGATTCGCGAGTATCGCCGATTGGCGGAAGGCTATCCAGCGTGAGCCCGTTCGAAAATCGATCTGGCTTCTGCGATTCCTGGGTATGGATGCCGATCGCAATCCTGTTGTTCTTACCCTTGTGCGCATCCAGCCAAGCAATTCCCTCCGGCTTCGCGGAAACCTGCTCGCCGAAGGATCCGGGCGAGTCGCTCGGTTCTCCACCAGGCTACGCCAACACTGATCGGATACGAAAGGACGCCGGACTTGACGTGATTGACACTCTGATCCACGGCCTGCGCAGCGAGTCTTTCCCGGAGCTTGCCCACGTTGATCTTGGCGTTCGCACTTTTCATAGCGGGGCCGACTATTTTCGTACGAGATTCAGCCTGTCTCGCTTTGTGCTGTTGTTGCGGATGCGATATTACGTTGAGATAAACCCGGCCTTGTTTCAACGGCAACCGCCGTCCGAAGGAGTGTGCGCGATTTTGGCGCATGAACTCTCGCACGTAGTTTCTTTAAGTCACCGCAATCGCATTCACCGCTTTGGCTTAGTCCGATTGATGTCGAAGCGGTACACGGCAAAGTTCGAACGCCGCACTGATCTCGAAGCAATTCATCGTGGTTATGGGGATGGTTTAAAGAGTTACCGAGTGTGGGTTTACGCTCATGTTCCGACCAACAAATTACCTGCCAAGCTGCGCAACTATTTCTCGCCGGACGAGATCTCGGATATCCAGATGAAACTGCAAGATCATCCTGATTTGTTTGTTTATTGGACAAAGCATGTGCCTGAGAATCTGAAGCAGATAGAGAAGAGTCTGAGATGACCCGCGAGTGACCAGCACGGCTAAGAGTTCTTCCCGGTTTGAGTCGTGGCCTGCATACCAAGTGTCTGCTTTGCTTCACTCGCTGCGTCCTGCGCCGGCAAGGTGTGGATTTGTGCCATAGGCCGTATTCCGTGAACGTCTTCCACCAATGCCCGGAGGATCTCGGCCACGCTCCAGGCTTGGGCGATGCAGCCGCGAGGCAACTGAGGGGCGTCGCCATCGAAGATTTCGGAGATATGTCCCAGCCCTCCATCGGCGATGTGAGCCCTCAGCGTCGCCAGCCATTCACCCGCCTGGCGGCGAGCGGCCTCGCTGTGTCCGTTCACCTTGACGTGTGCTGTGATGAACGGTCCCATCAGCCACGGCCAGACCGTGCCCTCGTGATACGCGCCATCGCGCTCAGTGGGACCACCAGCGTATCGTCCTCGGTACTGCGGATCGCTGACCGCGAGGCTGCGCAGCCCGTAAGGGGTTAACAGGTGCTCCTGGACCTTCTCCACCACGGCTCTCGCGCGCTCCGCTGACAACATGCTGTGTTTCAAACTCACGGCAAAGATCTGGTTGGGGCGAATGGATGGATCCGGCGGGGCGCCGTTCGTGACATCGTACAGACAGCCGGACTGCTCATTCCAGAACTGGCGATTAAAGCTCCAACTTGCGACTGTTCCCATGCCCCGATAGCGTTTCTGTTCCTCTTCCTCGCCAAATGTCCCTGCCAAGTCTTCCATGATGCAGAGGGCGTTATACCAGAGCGCCTGGATTTCGACCGGCTTTCCCCGGCGTGGGGTCACGACCCAGTCGCCGACTTTCGCATCCATCCACGTCAACTGGACACCTTGCTCGCCCGACGAAAGCAGTCCGCTCGCGTCCATCTTGATTCCGTAACGCGTGCCGCGAACATGCCACTTAATGATGTCGGCAAGCACTGGATAGAGCTCGTTGCGCACAAACTCCAGATCGCCGGTGTAGGCGAGATAGGCACGAGCCGCTTCAAAAAACCAAAGAGGGGCATCTACAGTGTTGTATTCGGGTGTCTCTCCTGCGTCGGGAAAGCGGTTGGGCAACATGCCCTGGTCCACGTGTTGCGCAAAGGTCCGGAGAATACTGCGCGCGACCTCATGCTTACCCGTCGGCAAAGTGAGCCCGGGGAGCGCGATCATAGTGTCACGGCCCCAGTCGCTGAACCAGTGATAGCCAGCGATGACCGTCTTCTGATCTCCGCGGGCGACGATGTATTGGTCGGCAGCAGCCGCAAGGCTGGCGGCAAAGTCGTCTTCAGGCAGAGGGGATCGCGCCGCGTCTCGCCGGCGACTAATCTCAGCGAACTGATACTCCATTACGTGCGCCACATCTCGGCGATGGGTGGAAGCAATCACGGAGGCTTGGACCCGGGAGCGCAGGTCGAATCGCAGAACAAAGGGATTAAACAGATCTTCCGCAAAATCCAGCCCGCGTTCGCGCTCCGCATCATACTCAAAGTTCCGGTACCATGCGCCAGCCTTCTTCAATTCGGCCGCATTGTGAGCCAAAAACAAGGTAGGCAGCCCCGCATAAGGGGTCACAGCCGTCAATCCGGGCTCTTCTTGCAACGCGGGATTCAACGCGCCGTTTTCGTGAGTGGTGCTGTGGTAGTCGCGGAATGCAATCAGCGGCCTGAGTTCAAGCCACAAGTTTTTTGGCCGTTCAAGATGATTGTTCTTTTTCAGTTCGTATTGCACCACCGTGCTGTTCTCACTGTGAATCATGAAGACAGTCTTCTCAATTTCAATGCCTTCGATTTCGTAAGTGAAAACAGGAAACGGATCGAGCCGAAACTGCTTGAGGTAGCGGAAACCCTGCGGATGAACCACGCCAGGATAGCGGTTTGCTGAGAGATCAAACGGCTGTCCCTCGATGAACAGTGTCTCCTCCAGTTTGGAGAGAAGTACAAGCCGGCCGACCGGTGGTTTTGTGGCTGCTACCAGCAAGCCGTGGTAGCGGCGGGTGTTCAGACCCACGATCGACGAAGAAGCAAAGCCGCCGAGCCCGTTGGTTTCCAGCCACTCCCGGTGGAGAGCAGCGTCCAGGTCACCGCAGATTTCCTTACCGAACATAATCATCGTTTGCCATCTCCCGGCGGATGTTTTCTTCCTCACCTTAAGACTTATTCATCGCCAGAAAGTGACAAGCTTTGTTTGCTGACCACCTGAATAAACCGGGCCCGCCTTGGCGGACCCGTGACCAACTGTCAGCTTCGCGATCCGATACTTACGCTACTTCGCAATACACTTTGATCGCGCCATTCGGAGTGGTCAGATTCTCGAAGAGCTCCTGATAGTTGTCTAAGCCTTTCACCGGATGGGTGAGAAGCTTGCTGAGCCATCCCGGATACTCGGCTTCCGCTTGTGCCATATCGCCTACACCCATCTCAAAGTATTCGCGGTTGGCGTTTACGGTTCCGACCATAACCTTGTTGCCGAGAACAAATTCCAGATTGATTCGGTCCGCGGGAATGGAAATCATTTTGTCCCCGCCGGTGACGCTCGCAAGAACCAGCACGCCGTTCTTGCCCAGCGCCTGCATGCTGTCGAACACTACGGCGGAGTTGCCCGTGCCCTCAAAGATCAGATCGAACGGGCCGTATTCCTTGGCCGCTTCGGTGATCGGTATGTCCTTAGTGGACAGGTATCGCGCTCCGAGTTCTTCGATCAAATTCGAGTTCAGATAGGGTTTTGGGGTGCGGCCCAGGGTGGTCACGTCCAGACCTTTCAAACGCAGAACCAGCGTGGCCAGCAGGCCGATGGTGCCGGCGCCCATGACCGCCGCTTTCCTTGGACGCCAAACTTTGAGCCGGCGCTGGATTTCGTATGCCTGGTGGATTCCTTTCTCTACGACGGTCGTAGGCTCCAGAAGCACGCCTACATGTTTGAGACCCTGCGGCACTTTCACGATGAATTCGGCATCGTCCACGTAGTATTCCGTCAGATAGCCATGCCGCAGGTTGATGCCGCGCTCGTAATAGGTGTCGTCGGTGGTCATGTCGCTTGTGCCGATTAAGTCGTAGATGCTCGTACCCGGACGGCGCACCGTGGCCACGACGTAGTCGCCCGGCTTCAACTCGGTGACATTCGGGCCGACGGCTTCCACCTGGCCAAAACCTTCATGGCCGATGACCAGGAAGTCGTATCCAGGAGGCGCCGCGCCGTATTCAGCGGCGTTGATCTCTTTGTCGGTACCATCTACGCCCACGCGCAACACTTTTACCAGCACGCCGCGACCGTTCGGGATCTGGTCGAGCGAAGGTTTCGGCAATTCGGCCATGTGAACGCTGTTCGGCTTTCCCGGAAAAACACTAATCGCTTTCATTTCTATTTCTCCTTATGAATTCAGTGCAGCTACGGTGGCCGTCGCCGAATCGCGTTGTTTTTGCTTGCGCTTGCCGGACTCTCCGCTTTGCTGGATCAACTTCGTGACTATGCCCGTCCATCCGGTCTGGTGGCTGGCTCCGACTCCTGCTCCCGAATCGCCGTGGAAGTATTCATGAAACAGCACCAGCTCGCGCCAGTGCGGGTCGGTCTGGAACTTTTCAAGATTGCCGAATACCGGACGGCGGTCTTTCTCATCGCGAAGAAATATGTTCGTCATGCGGCGCGAAAGCTCTCCTGCTACTTCCCACAGGGTCATCATCTTTCCCGATCCGGTTGGGAACTCGACCTTGAAGTCATCGCCCAGGTAGTGATGGAACTTCTGCAGCGACTCGACCAGCAAGTAGTTCACCGGAAACCAGATGGGACCGCGCCAGTTGGAATTTCCGCCGAACAGCCCGGTCGACGACTCGCCAGGCTCGTAATCCACGCGGTGTTCCGTTCCGTCCACGTGAAGGGTGTAAGGGTGGCCGCGATGGTACTGCGACAGGGCGCGAATGCCGTAAGGCGAGAGGAATTCGCGCTCGTCCAGCATGTACCGGAGGATACTTCGCAGTTGCTCTTGGCCCGCGATCGCAAGCAATCTGCGTTCGGACTTTCCCTCGGTACGCATGCAAGCCAGGTTCGCCGTGAGATCGGGACGGTTTTCGATGAACCACTCCAGACGTTTCTTGAAATCGGGCAGCTTGTCGAGAACGTCCGGTTCCAAGGTCTCCACTGCAAACAGCGGGATCAATCCAACCATGGACCGAATTTTCATGGGAAAATGCGATCCGTCGGGCAGTTTGAGCACGTCATAGAAGAAGCCGTCTTCCTCGTTCCACAATCCCATACCGTCGTGGCCGCGATGGCTCATGGCATTGGCGATATAAATGAAGTGCTCCCAGAATTTGCTGGCGACGTCTTCATAGCAGGGTTCTTCTGCTGCCAGTTCCAACGCGATGGCCAACAAGTTCAACGTGTACATGGCCATCCAACTGGTTCCGTCCGATTGTTCGATGTATCCGCCGGTGGGCAAGGGCGCGCTGCGGTCGAACACTCCGATGTTGTCGAGACCGAGGAAGCCGCCTTGAAAAATGTTCATGCCCTCCGCATCCTTGCGGTTCACCCACCAGGTGAAGTTCAACATCAGCTTGTGGAAGACTCGCTGCAGAAATGCGCGATCGCCTTTGCCCTTGCGCTTCTTGTCGATCTTGTAAACGCGCCATGCGGCCCAGGCGTGCACCGGCGGATTGACATCACCGAAAGCCCACTCATACGCGGGTATCTGCCCGTTGGGGTGCATGTACCACTCGCGGAGCATCAAGGTGAGTTGTTCCTTGGCGAAGTCAGAGTCGACCAGCGCGAGCGGAATGCAATGAAACGCCAGGTCCCACGCGGCATACCACGGGTATTCCCACTTGTCCGGCATGGAAATAACGTCTGCGTTATAAAGGTGAGTCCATTCGTGGTTGCGGCCCTGCTTGCGTTCCGCCGGCGGAGGAGGATTGCCCGGATCGCCCTCCAACCAGTCTTTGATTACGTAGTGATAGAACTGTTTACACCACAACATCCCGGCGAAGCCCTGACGCATTACGTTCTGCGCATCTTCCGAAAGATCTTGCGGGATAACCGTGGCGTAAAACTCATTGGCTTCGCGCTGGCGGAGCGCAAACGTCTGATCAAAGCTGGCAAACGCATTCTTCCCTTTGAAGTCGGAGTCCGTCAGCCGAAGGCGGACAACGACGGTCTCGCCCGCGCCAACCGTAAGCTTGTAGTGAGCTGCGGCCTTCGTACCAGTTTGGTGCGGATTCACCGCTTCCTTCGCGCCATGCACGACGTAGTCGTTGATGCTGTCTTTGACGTATGGAGTGCGGTTCTCCACACCAAACAGCCGCTGGGTATTCGTCTCATTCTCGGTGAAAAGGAGTTCTGGGGAGCCCTCACAATGCAGCCAGCGATTGCCCGGCCGGTCATGATTCAGTTCGACGATCGGGTTGGGTGCGGGACGTGCCTCATGCAGTTCCGGTCGATGCTTTGAGTTTCCCCAGGACCACGTGTTGCGGAACCATACCGTTGGCAGCAAGCGAAGATTGGCTGCTTCCGGCCCGCGGTTCGCGACCGTGATTTTAATTAGAATGTCCTCCGTGTCAGCCTTGGCGTATTCCACGAAGACATCGAAGTAACGGCCGTCGTTGAACACTCCGGTGTCGAGCAATTCGAACTCCGGCTGGTTCTTGCCGCGCCGCCGGTTCTCCTCCACCAGTTGACCGTAGGGGAATTCCGCCTGCGGATACTTATACAGATACTTCATGTAGGAGTGCGTCGGCGTTGAGTCGAGGTAGAAGTAGTATTCCTTCACATCCTCGCCATGATTGCCCTCGTTCCCCGTCAAACCGAAAATCCGTTCTTTCAGGATCGGGTCGCATTCGTTCCATAGCGCCAAAGCAAAACACATCGTCTGTTTCCGGTCGCTGATCCCTGCCAGTCCGTCTTCGTTCCAGCGGTAGGCTCGCGAGCGGGCGTGGTCGTGAGACAGATACTCCCAGGCGGTGCCACTGGAACTGTAGTCTTCGCGCACCGTTCCCCAGGCGCGTTCGCTGAGATAAGGCCCCCACCGTTTCCAGTGTTTCTTACGCGCTCCAGATTCTGATAGTCGGATCTCTTCCTGCGTCATGAGAACTCTCCGCGTTCTTCACAAATCACTTTCATCAAACACGCAAACTCATCTGAGTGCTGCAAATCGCTGCGCTTGGAGCCGATTGCACTCACATCTCCTCCTACTTTTCCTCTATCTCGACTGCGTGGCCGTCGGGATCGCGAACTAGAAAGGCTTTGTTGAACCCCAGCTTTACAATTTGATTCGCAACCACGCCAGAAGAAACAAACGTCACCCTGCTGGTCTGCAATTGGCGGGCTGCGGCCTCGGCGTTTCGCGTCAACAGGACCGTCTGCCGGTGAACGACATCGCTTGTGTGTTCGTCCGAGGGGAAGGGCCGCCCATCGCGGGGCGTTAGATACTCCAGCAATTCAATCCCCGGCCCGCTCGTGCCGCGCAATGCGGTTATGCGCAAACGCGCGCCGAACACGCTGTTAAGATGCTCCTGCTCGGTTCCGTAGTTCTCACTTTCTCCGGCCACATGCATTCCGAGCAAGTCGCGATAGAACTTCAAGCTGGCGTCGGTGTCCCAGACCACGATTGCAGTATGGTCGATACCGAGAAACAGCTTGTCATTGGGATGGGGGCGGTGCCACTTCTCCAGGCCCTTGTCCGAAGGAAACTGCAACACCTCGACTGGATGCTCATCTGGATCTTTGAAGTAGAACGCCGAAATGCCCGCCGCGTTCTTATTCCAGTCCGGCAGCCGCTGTGGTCCTGACGAAGCATGTTCCACCTTGTTCTGCCTTAACCAGGCGTATGCCTTGTCCATGTCGCTGACAATGATCGCTACATGCTGAAACCATCGATCGTTGCTGCGTGAATCAACCGGGATCGGGCGGCCTTTCGGGGCAAGATACTCCGTCAGTTCGATGAACTCGTCGCCGAGCCTCATGCGTACGATCCGCATGCGCAATCCGAACACACCTTGGAGATGCTCGAAGTTCTCGCCGGCGACTTCGGTGTCCGAGACTTGTTCGAAGGTGAGCACTTTGGAATAGAAATCCACGGCGCGGTCCATGTCGGAGACCGTGATGCCGATCGCATCCACGCCGTCCACCACAGCAGTGTGTTGTTGGGCTGACAGGCGAGGAAGAGCCACGACCAGCGTCAATACCCAGATTGCCAGCACGCTTTGGCGCAGCCGATGTGGTCGACAGAGTTGTTTCATCTTATCTACCTGCTTACCTGCTGCCGATTCCGTTCGTACTCCGTCCCGGAGACGCCCAGGCGCTTCATCAAGTGGTCGCCCACTCGAATCGCGTTGGCCATGATGGTCAGCGCCGGGTTGACGGCTGCGCTCGACGGGAAGAAACTCCCATCCACAACGTAGAGATTGTCGACATCGTGCGCCTTACAGTTTGGGTCGAGAACTGATGTCTTCGGATCGTGTCCAAAACGAATCGTTCCATTCTGGTGGGCTACGCCAGCGAGCGGGATTTGCTGTCCGACGTACAGGTTTCGGCCGAACAGCCCTTGATGACATTCGTGGCCGTGCATGGCGCAATTTGCTTGCTTCATGGCTTGCTTCAACTTGCCCTGCAAGCGTTCGTGCGCCTCCAGGTTGTTCGGGGTGTAGGTGAGAACGATCTTGCCGTTACGGCCGATGGTAACCCGGTTGTTCGGATCGGGCAGATCTTCGGACGTGAGCCAGAAGTCCAGCGAGTGTTTGGCCATCAACTCCAAAGTGAAATTCGGAGCAATAGCCGGCGCACCGGCCTTCAGGGTGATTGCGTCCAGTTTGCCGACGAACGAGATGTGCCCCATGGGATACTCGAAGTCTTTCGAGCCGAAGTAAAAGTCATTGACTCCCAGCGTCTTCTGAAAAATCGTCGGGTTGGGACATTTCGAAATGGCCATCATCACCGAATTGGTGTGCCCCATGTAATGGCGGCCCACGATGTCGGAGCTGTTGGCCAACCCGCGGGGGTGCTTATCATTGGCGGAGCGCAACAGCAGCGCGGCCGAGTTGATCGCGCCACAAGAAACGACAACCAAATCGGCTGAGTAGTTCTCCAGGCTGCCGTCGCGTTCCACGATTACACTCTTCACCTCGCGACCCGAAGAATCTGTCTCCAGTCGCTTCACCAGAGAGTTCGTCAACATCGTCACGTTGGAATGCTTGATCGCCTCATCGATGCACACAACTTGCGAGTCGGATTTTGCGCCCACCAGACAGGCAAAACCGTCGCAGGTATCACAGCGGATACAGCGGCTCTTATGCGGATTCGTCTCGTCGAGCATGACCCCGACCGGAACGTGGAAGGGTTTGAGCCCCGAACGTGCGAAATCGTCGGACAGTTGCTGAATGCGCGGCTCATGGCTGACTGCGGGCCAGGGATAAGGCGAGGTCGCCGGCGGTTCGGTCGGATCTTCCCCGCGGGCGCCGTGCACCTGATAGAGATTCTCGGCTAGCGTATAGTATGGCTCCAGATCGTCGTAGCTGATCGGCCAAGCCGGCGAGATGCCACCCTGGTGACGCAGTTCGCTGAAATCCTCCCTGCGCAGCCGGAACAGAGCTGCACCGTAGAACTTGGTGTTGCCGCCGACGTAATAATTGGTGTGCGGATGGAGTTCCTTGCCATCCTTATCGAGCCAGGACTCCTTTGTGTTGTAATGGCCGTCGACGTTGACGACCTGAGGATCCCAGTTCGCTTTCTCGCGGGGAACATAATCACCGCGTTCAAGAATCAGTATCCGTTTCCCAGACGGCGCCAGGCGATAGGCGAGCGTTCCCCCGCCCGCGCCAGTCCCTATGATGATCACGTCGTAATGATTGTCAGTCATGATGCGAATCCTCCATTGGCTCCGCAGAAGATGCAGCGTTTGCCATTGTTGTGGTGGAGCTTGCAGCACTTCACTGCTTGTTGTCCTTTGCGCCACAAATACAACTCGGCGGCAAACAGCATGCCCAACGGGGGCGCGGTCAAATAGACCCAGAGTCCATCCCAGATCATCGGAGGCAAGGCTGAGCCGAATGTCCGGGCGGGATTCATGCTCATGCCAGAGAACGGCGCTTCAAGTGTTATGTAGGTAGCAACCAGAACACCGGCGAAAAGGCCTGTATATCCCGCTAGCCGGTGGTGGTTGGAGAAATAGAGCACGGCCGACATCATTCCGGCTGCGATGATGAATTCGGCGAGCAGTGCCACCAAGGGTCCACGCGGACCCGGTGTTGTTACCACGTAGCGCACCGCGGGGTCCGACACCTGACGACCGAGCCACCGAGCCACCAGAACCACACCCAGCACCGCGCCCGAGAACTGTGCGGCGATATAAAAGAGAGCATCCCATCCCCCGATCTTACCCAAGCGAAAAAAAGTGAATGTTACGGAGGGGTTAATGTGTGCTCCGGACTGTTTTCCCCACGGGGAGTAAATAATGGCAACGGCAGTCAGGCCCATGGAAATTCCCATGAGCAGTCGCCGCAGGAATCCGGACGCGATCGCTACGTGTACGGGCGAATGCGGAAATTCATACAGCGCCCCGAACCCGCAAGCCGATACCATAAACGCACCGAGCAGACCGGCTTCCATTAGATACTCAGGCCAGTGCGAGCCGAGGGCTGCGAGCGCGCCAAGTTTCGACGCTTGCAGGCCGGCGGTTGCAGCCGGCACGGGCTCCAACGTCGTCTTCAGCGAATTCGCGCACAGTTCTTGCTTAGCACTATTCATGGAGTCGGACGATACGATTCAGATCCCAGGAAGAAGTGACACGAATTGCGAGTCAACGCATGCTGCACAAGCGCTCATACAGTCGCTGACTGAAGCCACGCGGTAGTTCGAATACGTTCTTCCCGCCTAGTAATCGGACTACGTTCTGGGAGCCGTCATAGACAGCTCGGCAGTGAGGACAGCCCCGGAGATGGCGCTCGATCCGGTCTCGCATTTCGGGCGTTAAGTCGCCCTCCGTGTAGTTGACCAATTCTCTCCATACCTCTCGGCAGTCAATCTCTAATAGCTGAGTCACGGTCGCACAAGCAGCTCCTGGATTTGAGATGCCGCATGCGTCTCAAAGTGACAAAGTCCAGGCACCTCGCTCAAACTCTGCCGGGTGAAACCTTCGCGACAGTTCCGAATCTTACTGCCACGTGAGCATCTCAACTCAGCAAAACCAGCCCGCCGAGTGCGGGCGACGGATCGTTAACGATTCACCGCTGCGTGTGAGAACTGCTCACCAAATTTCAAACACGAGGAAAGAAATCGAGATATGAATAAGACAATCCAGTTTCTGCTCCGTTCAGTGCTGATGATGACGACACTTTTCGCCGTCTCGGCCTTTGCCCAAAACATGCACACCTCCGGCCAGTTCCAGGGCCCGAAAGCCAATAAGGGTCACGTGACCCATAGCACGCGGGATGGCAAGAGCATCCTTACGCTGTCGGACGACTTTGTTGTTCCTGACACACCGGATCCGCACTGGCAAGTTGTGGATTCCGACGGCCAGGTCTATCTGCTCGACAAACTGAAGACGAAGGCCTTCATCGGTGACAAGTACAAGAAAGAGATCGTCGTGCCCAGCTACGTGAAGAACGTTTCTAAAGTCGTGATCTGGTGCGCATATGCGGAAGTGAATCTAGGCGAGGCTTCTTTCTCCAGCCCCGTTCGCTAAGCCAAGCCTCAACGAGCAGGGCGCGGACGCAACCCGCGCGAACGTGCCCTTCTCGAACAAACAGAAGACAAGGCAGACAATGTACGATAGATTCGTTGCGACCTGTTCAACACTACAGTGACTAGGAGATTGGCCGGGATGGTTACCTCAGCTTCGACATCCGGAGGTGCAGTTCGGTCCTATCGTCGAAGGGTCGCGCGTCCTGCCGCAATAAGTGCAGCAATTTGCAGTTTGCTTTTACTGACGCTTTCGCTTTGGAATCTGGCTGTCGCGAAGTGGTTGCATAAGCGTAATCCGGTCCCTGGCAATTTCTATACCGTCGAGGGATCGCAAATGCACATCGATTGTTCGGGTTCTGGCTCGCCCACCGTGGTCTTGGAGGAATCGGCGAGCAGTCCTTGGTCACAGTGGAGGAAGGTACAGCCTGAGCTTGCCAAGATAACGCGGGTTTGCTCTTATGATCGCGCGGGACATGGATGGAGCGAGCCGCGCAAAGGTCCGCGAGACGCAGAAACGATTGTTCGAGAACTGCATTCATTGCTCGACCAGGCCGGAGTGCAGCGGCCGATCATATTAGCAGCCCATTCCGCCGGTGGCCTCTATGTTCGCGAGTACGCCAAAGAACACCCGTCGGAAGTCGCGGGAGTCGCGTTGATCGATTCCAGTTCGCCCCAACAGATTGATGAACTGCCGGGTTTTCGCGCCGACTACGAACAGGACAAGCGGAATGCCAAGCGCGAATGGTGGATAGATCGATTGCTCGTTTGGTCGGGGTGGGAACGCCTGGTTGGTCACTGTTCGGTGCCGGCCGAGAATTATCCAGGTTGGGCAGGTCAGTACGATGCTATGGCATGCCGACCTGATTATGTGCATACCGAGGAATGCGAATTGGAGTATTTCGAAGAGTCGTCCAAACAGGCCGGCAGGCTCACAAGTTTGGGCCATATCCCGCTTGTTGTCATTACGCGCGATCCCGAATTTCGGAAAGACCTGTCACCACAAGGGGTGGAGGAGACTTCAGTGTGGCAGAGAGAGCAGGAGGCGTCGAAATCGCTTTCTCCGTTGAGTTGGAGGGTGATTGCGCGAAACTCCGGCCACACGATTCCGCGCGACAGGCCAGATGTAATTGTTGCTGAAGTAACTCGCCTTATTGGCTATCTACGCGGTGGACCGGCACCACCATTTGGAAGCACGGCAACCAAATAGTCAGCGTCGTCGACTTGGGGCCACTTCGACACAGTCGGGTCGGAGTGATCGTGCGTTCAATGGTGGGCTTGTCGATCATCTCGCCAGACGGCAAGCATCTAGGAACGATTGCCGGCCCGGAGCATCCGCATAATTTTGCCTGGGGCGACGATGACGGCAGAGCACTCTATCTTCGCGCCCAAACCGGTCTATACCGAATTCGGCTGAAGATTCCGGGGATTCGCCCGGGCGCGGAGTGAGATAATATCCCACCAAGGGGTACCTGGGGTTACCGAAGAGACATTCGTTTTGAAGTCCCCCTCATCTCCCAGACCAGAGTGTGTATATTCCGGTGAGTTGAGTGGCTGACTCTGAAAACGATCGCGAACGTCTGCAAGCGCTAGAGTCACAGCTGCGCGCCAGTGAAGAGCTTACGGGCCGGCTGATCGCCTGCAGTCGGGACTGCATCAAGGTTCTCGACCTGGACGGGCGCCTCTTATTCATGAACGAAGGGGGCATGCAGGTGCTGGAGATCTGCGATCTCGGCCCCTTCGTGAATGGTTCCTGGCTTGAGTTTTGGGAAGGCGCAGATCGCGAAGCCGCTCGGGCCGCATTACAAGTGGCAAGAGACGGCGGCATCGGCCGGTTCGTCGGTTATTTCGAACCGCGCATCTCCCACCAACCCAGATGGTGGGATGTTGCGGTGAGTCCTATCTTGGACGCGACCGGTAAGCCCGAGCGGCTGCTGGCACTTTCACGGGACGTTACCGAGCACAGGAAGAATGAAGTCGCCTTGCGCGAGGCCATTCAATTCAATCGAGAGATTGTCGAGGGCGCCGCCGAGGGTATTGTCGTTTATGACTCCGAACTGCGCTACCAGGTATTCAACCCCTTCATGGAGCGGCTGACGGGTAAGTGCTCGCAGGAAGTGCTCGGCAAGGTTGCGACCGAAGTGTTTCCCAGGTTGCACCCGAGTGGGATCGAAGCTGCTCTAGAGCGCGCGTTGCAAGGAGAATCGGTCCAGGTGGAGGATGCTTTAATACCCAGGCATTCTCCGGGAGGCTCGGATCTGTGGGAGTCCTGCACCTTCGCTCCCCATCGCGATGCACAAGGGAAGGTGATTGGTGTGATTGGCCTCGTGCGCGACGTCACCAAGCGCCACCTCGCGGAAGAAACATTTCGTTCAATTGTCGTCGGCACCGCTTCGACGACCGGCAGCGATTTTTTTCCTTCGCTGGTGCGCCATCTGGCCACAGCGCTTCGCGCTCGTTATGCGTTTGTAACCGACTGTGATGATCAAAAACGCGCCAAAGCGCTGGCATTCTGGAAGGGAGACCGGTTCGGAGACAACTTTGAGTTCAATCTTGCAGATACTCCCTGCATGAAAGTGATCAACGGCGAAATCTGCCATTACAAAGAAGGAATTCAGGAACTCTTCCCGCTGGATAAGGGATTGGTACGTTGGGAAGCAAAGAGTTACCTGGGAGTTCCCATGGTCGACCTGGCGGGGCGGGTGATCGGCCACATCGCGATTCTTGATGACAAGCCGATGAATCGTGACCCTCGCGCCATTGACCTAGTCAAAATTTTTGCTTCCAGAGCGGCGGCCGAACTGAAGCGCCAGCGCGCCGAGGCAGAATTGCATGCGGCTCTTCAGCAGGTCCAGGCTCTGCAAAAGAAACTCGAAGCTGAGAACGTCTATCTGCAGGAAGAGATCAGCAGAGAGCATAACTTCGCGGAGATCGTAGGGAACAGCCGCGAACTTGTGGAAGTATTAGACAGAGTGGAGACGGTGGCCCCAACCGACTCCACGGTACTGATCACGGGAGAAACCGGCTGCGGCAAGGAGTTGATTGCTCGCGCTATTCATAGCCATAGCTCGCGCCAGCATCGTCCCTTGGTGAAGTTGAATTGCGGGGCAATCCCAACCGGACTGGTCGAGAGCGAACTGTTTGGCCACATGAAAGGCGCATTCACTGGTGCGCTGGAACGAAGAATCGGCAGGTTTGAACTTGGTGACGGCGGGACGCTGTTCCTTGATGAAGTCAGCGAACTTCCGCCCGACACCCAAGTGAAGCTGCTGCGAGTTCTCCAAGAGCATGAATTTGAGCCATTAGGCAGTAGCCGCACGGTCCGAGTAAACGTCCGCATCATCGCGGCTAGCAATCGTGACCTCGAAAAAGCCGTGCAGGAAGGCCGATTCCGCGCGGATCTCTACTATCGTCTTAACGTTCTTCCCATCGTGCTGCCGCCGTTGCGCCGACGCCGGTCCGATATTCCGCTCCTCGCCGCATTCTTTGTGGAGCGGTTCGCCAGGCAATTCGGCAAGCAAGTCACTGGCATCGCGCACGATACCATGGACCTTCTCACTCGGTATGATTGGCCTGGAAACATTCGCGAACTGCAAAACGTAATCGAGCGCGCCGTAGTACTTTCGCGAGGGCCGATCTTGAAGCTGGACGCCAACCTGTTACCCGCGACGAGCGCCGGAGGGACATCCGCCGCTGACGTTCCAGCGTTGGATTTGGACCGCCGCAAATCGAATGAGGCTATCGACGCTTCCTCCTCGCTGGAGCACGTTGAAAGGTGTCACATCCTGAGCGTTCTGCAAAATACAGACTGGGTGATCGAGGGCGAACGTGGGGCCGCGAAGATTCTCGATCTGCATCCCAATACCCTCCGAAGCCGCATGAAGAGACTCGGGATCAAGCGTTCGCCCCTCAACCCTGATCTGCCGGCCACGAAATCTCGTGGCCACGAAGCCATAACCAACTGACCCACGAAATTTCGTAGCTCCTTCCGAAAGCGGATTCCCTCAATAACTATCTAAGACCCTCATAATCAATAGCATAGCTTTTCCTTTTCCTTTGTCTCGGATGGCCCTGTTCCTGCCATAGCAAAGGTGTCTTCGGAGGAAAACCACCCAGTGCTCAAGATTTCGATTATCAGCGATTCGGATCAAGCCATCCAGTTCCAATTGGAAGGCAACCTCGTAGGCCCTTGGGTCAAAGAGCTACAAAGGCTCAGCGACGAAGCCCTCGCACACCAGAAAGCCGTAAGCCTCGATCTGGAAAAAGTGTGGTTCGTCGATTCGCACGGAGTCGGCCTGCTGCGCGATCTCGCGCGAAGACAAGTGTCTCAAGTCAACTGCTCTCAATTTGTAAGCCAGCAACTGAAGCAGGCGGCGCAATGATGGGCACCAACGGCGGAACGGAGTTGATATCTCAAAACCCGAGACCTCTGAACGGACGGTCCTCCACGCGGGTTCAGTTTCAGGGCAACGCGGCCGAATCAGGTCTGATCCGGCGTGTTCACGACGGCAATGCCGACACATTTTATGATCTGGTTCGCCCGTACGAGCGCGCCGTCTTTCTGGCTGCCCTCTCGATCGTCAGGAACGACGCAGATGCGGAGGAGGTCGCGCAAGAAGCAATCCTGAAGGCGTTCAAAGGCCTATCGCGTTTTCGTCAGGAAGCCAGGTTCAGCACATGGCTCATCCAGATCACCATCAACGAAGCGAAGATGAAGCTGCGCAAGGACCGTCGCCACCTTTACGATTCCATGGACGAAGGACAGCAAAACGACGAAGGTGACTACATCCCGAAGGATTTCGCGGATTGGCGGGAGATCCCATCGGAGGCGTTGGAGCAACGCGAGCTTCGCGAAGCGCTCACCAAAGCCCTGGAATCTCTTCCTGAAAAATACCGCACAGTACTGATTTTGCGCGACGTGCAGCACCTCAGTATCAGCGAAGCTGCAAAGGCCCTGGGCCTCTCAGAAGCAAACGTGAAGACCAGACTATCCAGGGCTCGGCTGCAGATGCGAGACGCGCTGGCGCCTGGCTTCGATGGGGCTTGGAGCCGAGCCGGAACGTACGAAAAAGTTCGGCCCTTCTGATTTCGGTTCGGGTCCTCGACAAAAATTCGCGTTCGGTGCCCGCATGTCTTATGCCGGCGACGCCTCAAGACTGACGGTTGATCGGTTGAGCACTCCCAGTTCGGCGGAGACATACCGCGGTGTTACTTCAAGTTTGCACGCCAACAGCCCCGTTGTCGGTGATTCTTCCGCCGTGCTTGAAGCCGCCCGGAGATCACTTATCCGCGCGCGTGATGGTCGGTGATGGCGGCACCTCGACGGGATAACCACACTCTACCCACGCCTCGATGCCGCCCTCCAGCGGAAAGACGCGCTCGATGCCCCGCTTCTTGAGGGCCAGGGCCACACGCGCGCTGGTGGTCTCGTTCGGGCATGTGCAGTAAAGCACGACATCGCAGTCACGGGGAATGTCTGTATGCCGCGTGTCCAATTCCTCCGGGTCCACGCGAATTGCACCCGGCAGTGTCTGCCGGCTCACTTCGAACGCGATCGCGGTCCGCAAGTCGAGGATGCTTACCGGGGCGCCGGACTCAAGCCGGAGTCGCAGCGCATCGGGCGTCAGCCGTCTGCAACGCAGCGCGCGCAGGATGCGACGCTTCTGGATGATGCGCCACCCCCAGTAGGCTAGGATTGCGCCAACCACAACGGGAATCGCGGCGCTTCCGAGCGCGTGAAACCAACCCACCACACGGTCGAGCTGATCGTGGAGAACGAAGCCGAGGCCGACTACGACCACGTTATAGAAGAGGCTGCCAATGCTGTCGAAGACGAGAAACGGGGCGAACGGCATTCGGAGGGCGCCCGCCACCGGCGCCGCAAAGAGGGCCAACCCCGGGACAAATTTCGCGATCACCAGAGCCGTCCATCCCAGTCGTTGAAATGAGGTCTCTGTTTTGCGGACGCAGGTGTCGGGTGCCAGAGAAAAAGAGCATAGGCGCCGCATGAGCGGCCCACCGCGCCATCGCCCGCATTGGTAGAGGACTGCGTCGCCGGCCACCGTGCCCGCCCAAGCCGCCGCCAGGATGCCAGCCATGCTGAGCCGGCCTTGTCCCGCCACGGCACCGGCGGTGAGCAAGATCGCAATCGCCGGGACGGGCGTTCCAAACTGATCTACGAAGGCCACTGCCAACACGATCCAGTAGCCATGCGCGACGATCAATCCGATAAAGTCCATTCACTCCCCCCCGCACGTCCCTGCTGCGGCATTCCCGTAAACTTATTGTATGCGGACCAGACCCCCACGGCTTCGGATGCAGCCACTGAGCCGCTACAAGACCAGTCGCCTTTGGAACATCAACGCTAACATCGTGCTCGCGGACATCGTGTCCACGGCGGCAACCGCGCTGGTCATTGAGGCTGTTCACGCAAAGCTCCTCTCCCACCTGGTCATCGTAACCGTAACCGCAATCGTCGACGGAACCATTAGCCTCGGGGTGTTTGCGGTCCTGCACACCTACGCAAACCGAGACCGCGGCATGAAAGATCTGTTCCGCGTGCAACTGCATCGGTGGATATTGAGTCCATTGCACTATCTTGTCGGAAGCGGGCTGCAATTCATGCTCTTGGCAGCTGGCGTGCGCGCCGGTATCGGCGTGCTTCTCGCCTACCTGAGCGCCGTCGCCATCGTACGCACGATCCACTCGTTGTACGGCAGGAAGTCGGGGCTGTTTCACTAATTTCTGGCGCAACGAGAGACTTCCGGTTTTTCCTATTGCGGTTTTTCCGAAGAATTAGAAGGAACCTGTCGATGATGGAGCGCAACGCGCTGAGGACACACCAGGCGAGTACTTGTTCGGAACATCCTCAACTGGGAATTCAGTCGAACTTCGGGTATTTCGCAAGAACAAAAGCGTTCCATGACTCCATGAGTCATCGAACGCTTTCGTCGAACAGCCCTCCCCCGAAGTCTGCTCACAACGACCATAAGTTGTGACCATTCACTATGGGAATGGCCCCATGGCGCCATCGATCGCTCCGCCGGTTGTATGCCAAATCAAGTTCCCGCTCCTTAGTCCCCACTTCCGCAGAGCGACACATTTTGCGTGCCAATAAAGGCGTTGTCAATGACCGTCAGGTTAGCGGAGCGCCCGCCTTTGGCGCTGGGCGTAAAGGTGACCGATATCGTGCACTTGGCGCCGGGCGCAAGCGAACTCGGACAAGCATTGGTTTCAGCAAAGTCGCTCGCGTTGGTACCGGTCACGCCGATGCTGGTGATATTCAGCGCCGTCGTTCCCACGTTGGTAAGGGTCACGGTCTGTGCGCTGCTGTGGCTCCCAACCTTGAGTGTCCCGAAATTCAGGTTCGATGGATTGAGGGCCGGTACGGGATTGATCACGTTCGCCGACAAAACCGTTTGTTGCGGACTTCCCGGAGAATTGTCGGAGACGCTGAGCGTGGCAGACACCGAGCCAATGTTGCCGGCAAAGAATAATACGTTGATGCTGCAACTTTGCCCCGCCCCGAGTTGTGGCGGGCAGAAGCTGACGAAGGTGAAATCCCCTAAGTTGGTTCCGTTGCCCAGCTTCAGCGTCACGCCACTAATGTTGAGCGTTGAGGTGCCACTATTCTTCACCGTGATGGTCGTGCTGCCGTTGCTGAAGAGGTAAACGGTTCCGAAATTGTAGGTTGGCGTCAGGATGACCAGCGGGCCGGACGCGGTCAGAGTGAAATTCTGCACCGCGTTGGAGCCTACACCGTTCGCCGCAGTAAATGTAATTTTGAACGTGCCGCCCGCGGTCGGCGTACCGCTCAGCGTGCCCGTCCCATTGCCATTATTCGTGAACGTCACGCCCGCGGGCAGAGCCCCCGCCTCAACCAGGCTTGGAGTCGGATACCCCGTGGTCGTGACGGTGAAGGAACTCGCAACCCCCAGCGTGAACGTCACACTGCTGGCGCTGGTGATGGTGGGCGCCAGATTCACAACCTGTGGCAGCGCCGTGGCCGAACTGGAGGCAAAACTCGCACTCCCGCTATAGACCGCTGTGATGCTGTGTTTGCCTGGAGCCAGAGTAGAAGTACTGCTCGAGGTCGCAGAACCTCCAGACAGAGTTACCGCTGAACCGAAGTTGGTGCCGTCGATCGCAAACTGCACCGTCCCGGTTGGAGTCCCCGTTCCGGGCGCTACTGCCGCCACCTTGGCGGTGAAGCTGACAGATTGGCCGGAATTCGATGGATTGACGCTCGAACTGAGCGTCGTTGTCGTGCTCGCCTGATGGACAACCTGGCCGCCACTCAACGTTCCCGAGCTTCCACCGTGATTACTGTCCCCCGAGTACGTCGCCGTGATCGCGTCCGTCCCCACCGGCAGTACCGTCGTCACGCACGTCGCCGTCCCCGGATTCCCCGGCGTGCCCGGCGTTACCGCCGTCGATCCGCATCCCGTATTCGCGCTCCACGTCACCGTTCCGGTCACGATCTTTTGAATTCTCGTCTTGCCGACCTTCGCCAATCCGAACTGCCCGCTGATCGTCGCCGTCAACGTCACCGATTGCCCAAATACCGACGGATTCTGGTTCGAAGTTACAACCGTCGTATCCGTGGCCTGACCCACCACCTGGCCGCCGCCCAACGTCCCAACCGTCCCCTGGAAGTTGCCGCTGCCCGAATATGTCGCCGTCACCGTGTGCGTCCCCTCCGCCAGCGTGTTAATGCTGCCAGACGTGGCCGTGCCCGAAGACAGCGTGACCGCCGAGCCGAAGTTCGTGCCGTCGATCGCGAACTGCACCGTCCCCGTCGGCGTTCCCGCTCCCGGCGCTACCGCAGCCACACTTACTCCGAAACTCACCGCTTGCCCATACGTCGATGGATTCAAACTCGAACTCACCGTCGCCGCTGCACTCGCCGGACTTACCACCTGGTTGCTCAACGTTCCCGAGCTCCCACCGTGATTACTATCCCCCGAGTACGTCGCCGTGATCGCGTCCGTCCCCACCGGCAGTATCGTCGTCACGCACGTCGCCGTCCCCGGATTCCCCGGCGTGCCCGGCGTTACCGCCGTCGATCCGCATCCCGTATTCGCGCTCCACGTCACCGTTCCGGTCACGATCTTTTGAATTCTCGTCTTGCCG